>OFIS01000037.1_pt1 | contig 177865 bp, 142 predicted proteins | sample 1775071 | NCBI WGS metagenome assembly OFIS01 (sample SAMN08195774, study PRJEB24354) | sludge metagenome | isolation source: sludge from phenol fed wastewater aerobic bioreactor C | place: India: Nagpur | collected 2016-09-17 | reverse complement strand
CGGCGGCGTCGATCAAAAACCAAAGGGGGTCCTTCTTGGACGCCGATCCGGGGTCCCCTTCCAACGCCGATTGACACTCCGACAGGGACAGATAGCGTTCGTCCGCCGGCCGGGAGAACCACTCCGACGACACGCGGCCGACGCGCTCGCCGCGATTGACATCCACCTTATACCCGCCGCTCGGATCACCGCGGGCGTCCAGAACCTGTTCGTTCATGGGATCGTTCTCCATGACGGGCGCCGGCAGCCTCTCTCCCGGCAGTCAACCCGTCACGGAAAACCGGTCCACCCTCTGACTCTTGAGGGGCGTTGCGGGGGCTCCCCGCTCGATGGGGTCGGCCGAGACCTGGCTCGGCCGCAGGGGAAGGCTTTCCCCTAGCAGCGTCACATCAGAAGAGCCGGATTCATTCAGGCCGGCTCGGGAACAGGAGATAGATCCAGTCGGCGCAAGCCGCCAGGATCTTCAGCGCCATGCCGGGGGAATGAATTTCAGCGCTGCCGTGGGACAGACCATTACGTAATGCGATAAGCGCCTCGACAGGATCGGCCATCAGCATGCTGCCCTCGACCATTGGCGGCAACGCGCCCGTTTTGCGTGCTCGATCGACCAGATTGCGCAGCGTGCCGCGTGCGTCTCCACCATGCCCACTCAAACGAAATTTGAGCGCTAGCTCGAAAGCTCCGAATGCTTGGATTTCTCCCACCACGAAGAGATCGTAGTCAAAAAAGGCGTAAAGCATGATGCTACGCGCTCTGTCGAAGGCCTTTTGAACCTCTACGGGTGCCGCACCCTTCAAGCCGACATCAACTATTCCGGCATGATGGTCTCGAAGCGTCATTCGACGCGCGACATCTTGCTCAATAACATAGAGGTCAGCGAACCGGGGATCGGGCTCGAGAAGGGAGTCGAATGGCTTGAGAGACATGGGGCAGATGGCTCCTCTGAGCTATGCGCCCCAAGCGTCAATGATTTGGCGCAGAGGAAACGGAGCTCTTTCCTTCGACCATTCGTGGTACGGCGCTGCCGTCTGGCTATAGGGGCCAGGCTCCGGTCGATCGAACTGAACCCGCGCCGGGATATGGAACGCGCTTCCGAAAACGATCGCCTCGCCCGACGACAAAATCGTCACCTGATCGAGCAAACGCCGCGCCTGCATCGGGATGATGCGTCGGAAATGGTCGATGTCGTCCGGGTTCTGCAGACGATGGCTGATGAAGTTGGCACACTGGCTGATAATTGTCTGGCTGATCTCGCTCGGTCGCTGGCTGGCGATGATCAGTGAGAGGCCAAACTTCCGTCCCTCCTTGGCGATACGCTCATAGGCGAGACGTGCGAGGCGATGGCCGCGGTCTTCGTCCGATCGCGCCGGCCGCGCGTAGTTGTGCGCCTCCTCCAGGACGAGCACCCAAGGATGCTTATAGCGTGATGCCGCCGGCAATCGCTCCCTTGCCTCGAGGAGTACGCGCCCGATGACGGCGCAAGCATAAGGGAGAATCTCGTTTCCCAACATGGATAAGTCGAGCACCGACACCTTAGGCCCGCCCGCATTTCCGAGACCAAAACGGGAAAACCACGATGCCAGATCCGGGATGCTAGTTTCGGCGTTCTCAAAATTGAGAAACGAATGCCAGCGTTTATCGTCGAGGCGCGTCTTCAACCTCAGTTTCAACGTCGTGAGGTGTGCATCGACCCTTATGGTATCTTCCTTGGACACCGCTCGATTGATCAGGGATGGATCTGTCAACGTCGAACGGGAGATGCGCAACGGTGAATCGGCTGTCCGAACGGCAGTCTCGGCGACATGGCTGCCGCCGATGATCTTTGCGCGGATTTCATCCTGGAGCTTTCGAGCCTCGGCTTCGATCTGAGCAGCATTCGCGAGGACCTCTTGATTGAAACCGGTGATCGCTTTGTGCGATGCGAACAGAGTTTCAAATGAGGCTGTATCGATGTCGGAATTCGCCAGATAGCCTACAATCAGATCGCAATATGAACCAGCCGACTTCCGTTGTATCTTTTGGAGATCGGAAAGCAGCTTTTCGATTGAGCTTAAAGCACTCTGGAATGTATTAAGATTCGAAACCTCATCAGCATTCCCGCCCTTCGCGATCGCCCACCAATCCTTCAGGACCGGCTCCTGCGTTTGTTCGGCAGCGCTCAACCAAGCGCAGATCTCTTCAGCATTGAGAAACCAGAGTGGAAGGCCGAATTCTTCACCGTTGAGGTAGATGCGATCGGGCAATCGTGTGACGGTCTTGCCTGTTGGGAATGCCTTTTCATACTCGCCATTAATGTCGAGGATAAAGACATGCGGCTCCTCGGCGGCACCATCGAGCGCCTTCATCGCCTTCTGGATCAGGCTGGAAACGGAAAAGGACTTGCCCGAGCCGGTGTTGCCGACGATCGCCAGAGGGCGCGAAAACAGATCGTTGTAGGAGGCGCGCACGACATTGCGCGTCTGGCCCGTTGGAAACCCGATTTTCAGGTCGTAGTCGAAGTCCTTGTCATCATAGCCTTCTGGCCTATTGCGCCGCGGCGGAAGCTCGAACACAGCGCGCAGCACGGCCGGCGATCCGATCTCAGCAGGGGTATCGAGGGTTGGCAGAACGGATATGCCCGGGCTGAAGGAGGCGTCGTCATCAATGTTCTCGATCGTGCCCAGCAACTGCACGCTGGCGATCCGGCGAGACTTCATCAACTCAAGGCTGAGGTCGTCGCCACTTGCAGGGTCGAAGCTCTCGCGCGCCTCGAGGTCGGTAATGATGCCGATGACGGTTTCGCCCGCCCCCAATGAAAATGTCAGGTAGGCGTTGATGGCGATCGCGACCTGGACGCCGTCAAGGGTCGCGCGAAGCGCCGAGCGGGTTTCGGGCAAAAGCTCGACTTTCACCCGAAACCCCTGAACAGCGACGATGTGGCCGACAAGTCTAGGATTATCCATGGTCAAGCCCCCGTATCGGGTTCGGCGGGCATTGCAGACGAGGCGATCTGCTTTTCAAAACGACGCAGACGCAAGAAATCGTCGAGCCATTGGACGTCGGGCATCGCTGACCGCGCAAAATCATCAAAGGTCGCGTGCTTGAACGTGGCAGCCGCAAAGGCTGCGTCGGTCGGGCACAACACGAAAGCGCGCTTGCCAAGGTCCTTGTACCGCCGGATGCGCTCGACGACCGGGCTCTCCGGATTGGGCTCCACCACCAGCATAACCAGCGACGGGTTGATCAAGGCACTCTCGATGATTCGGCTGACATGATCGTCGCCGAAGCCGTAGCCGAGGACGAGCAGGAACGTCTGAGGGATGCCGAGGCGCACTTGGAATGATCGGAAGAGATGCGCATACGGCATCGTCAGCGTCTGCGTGAACTTATTCGCGGTCGGCAGAATACCGATCGATGCGGTTCCCTCGGCAAGATCAACGAGTGCGGCTGCCTTCTCCTCCGGCTTCAAGTCCACATAGGCTCGGAACGGCGCGAGGTCGGGGTGCCGCGCCCGCATCTCGCCATCTTGCTCGAACCAGTGAATTGACCCATGCAGCTTGTAAAAATGCAGGAACTTGTCGAAGCGCCGGACTCGGCCTTCGGCGACTTCCCCCGGATAATAGACGTCAAGGCCGTAGACGGAGGGATCGAACCGCGCTGCGGCGCGGCCGGTGAACCCATCGAAATACTGGATGCCGAGCAACTCCAGCGCCTGCTCGAACAGGGTGTCGTAGTTCAACGTGAAAAGATGAGTTCGCCCGAGATTGCTATCTCGGGCGACGAGCTTGGAGAGAAATGCGAGCTGCGGCGGGGTCTCTCTTATCGACTTCGCCATGGCCTTATCGGGCAAGGACAGCGCGCATTCTGCGAAAATCGACATGCGCAGATGGTTTACGAACCACTGGAGATCGTCAAAGCTTGGTGCGGGTGTGCTCGGCCAGGTGACACCGGAGAATGGTGCGTCTTTCGACTGGCCAATGACCAAGGCGTTGGCGACGAAGGATAGCCAAGCTTCGAAACCTAGCGTCGGTTCATCGATAAAATTAGCCAGCCAGACGGCGTCCCTCCGCGCCTTGATGATGGGGCCGATTGAGGCAGGCACATCCGGGAGGGCCTCGATCGTTTCGAAGACAGCGGTTTCAAGATTCGCCATGGTCTTCCCGCCGGCTGAAACCGACGTACCGGAACCCGTCAAAACCACGAGGTTTTCCATGCGTAGCCATTCGGAGATCAGAGCTTGGAGGCGAACTCGCCCCTGTTTCTGGTCAAGCCCAAGCAGGAGATCTCCAGCATTGCCGTCTTCGGTCAGACCGATGAGCTGGTACTCGATGGGTACAGGCGGCGGCGCCATCTTCATTTTTCCCCCTCCAGGCCGCCACGCAACGGATTGATGATCTGGAGCCCGGCGAAGTCCTTCTCGTTGTCAGTCACCACGACGCATTCATTCGCACCGGCGACGGCGGCGATGATCATGTCGAGTCCGCTACGGGGACGACCCGCCACCTTGCCCTCCGCCATCAGCCGCGCCCAGATCAGGCCGGCCTTGGCGTCCAAGGATAAAATGCGGCCCGTGAACAGGGCCTGCGGCCCCTCCGGCCCGACAAACCAGGCGTCGAGCGCATCGCGTTTCTTGCCGCGGGGCTTTTCCAGAATGCCACGTCGAATTTCAGCGACGGTCAATGACGCAATAAACAGGTCCTCGTCGCGCTGTGTTGCCATCCAAGCCAGCAACGACGCCGACGGCTGCGGCTTGACGATATTGCTGATGATGTTGGTATCGAGGAGATAGCGCGTCACAGATCGACCTTACGCCCCTCTTCACGCGGGCGGGAAAGATCAAGCTCCGCGCCCACCAGCGGCGAGCGGCGTAAAGCGGTGAGGATGCCGCCGGGCTTGGGTGGTTCGCCAGCGACGACTGTCTTCACGGCCGCGCGAACCTGCTCCGCTTCCGGCCCTTCCTCAGCCAGACGACGGGCAAGAGCGCGTATCAGCTCGCGATCGGATTCGAGCGCCATGATCTCGAAGCGCGTGAAGCCGCGCTGCGTCAGACGGGCGCGGTAATTCTGGATCGCTCTCTTCTGTGCAGCATTGCCCATGGCCACCCTCCATGCTATATCTGGATATATAGCCCAGATTTGTTGTGCAGACAAGTGAGGACGCGATGGCGAAACGCGTTTCAGACAGGCTTGGCCAGAGAGCGGATCGCCGCGCCATCCGATGCCGGTATTTTCCGTCTGCTGTGATGCGCTTTTCTACGCCGGATGGCGCCAGCACCAGCAACAATATGCCGAATGCCGTCGAATACTCTCCGTTGATTTGCGTTGCTTATACTTCGATTCACAACAATCGTGAAGCCGATCAACTTGCAATCGCTATCGAACGGCGCAACGATGGACCAGGACAAACGCCAGCAGCAAAGGAGCGCGCTTCGGCTCGTCGAGCCGGAACTGTCGCTCGTGCGCCGCGGCGACGGTCCCGACCCGCGCCTGAGCGAGTTGGCTCGCCTGCTCGCCCGTCGTGCTGCGCGGGAGGTGTTCGAAGAGCAGATGAAGGAACGCAGCACGACGCGCTCCTGACACCTCAGGAGAGTGCGCTTTGAAAGTCGCGATCTACGCCCGCTATTCGTCCGACAATCAGCGCGACGCCTCCATCGCCGACCAGCTCCGCATCTGCCGCCTCCATGCCGAGAAGCAGGGTTGGCAGGTGGTCGAGGAATATACCGACCACGCCATTTCCGGCGCCTCCCTTCTTCGTCCCGGTATCCAAGCCCTGATCTCGGACGCAGCGCGCGGCCGTTTCCAGTACGTGCTGGCCGAGGCGATGGATCGTCTTTCGCGCGATCAGGAGGACATTGCCGGCCTCTACAAGCGCATGGCCTATGCGGACGTGAAGATCGTCACGCTCTCCGAGGGCGAAGTCACGCATCTGCATGTCGGTCTGAAGGGCACGATGAACGCCCTGTTCCTCAAGGATCTCGCCGACAAGACGCGCCGAGGCCAGCGCGGGCGCGTCGAGATGGGCAAGTCCGGCGGCGGCAACGCCTATGGCTATGATGTGGTGAAGAAGTTCGACGCCGGCGGCGAGCCCATACGCGGCGACCGGACCATCAACGAGTTTCAGGCGGGGGTCATCCGCCGCATCTTCCGTGACTATTCGGCCGGAAAGTCGGCGAAGCGAATTGCCTTCGAGCTGAACAAGGAGGGCATCTCCGCGCCGGGCGGTGGAGAATGGGGCTTCAGCACGATCAACGGCAATCCGAAGCGCGGCAACGGAATCCTCAACAACGAGATGTACGTTGGCAAGCTGGTCTGGAACCGTCAGCGCTTCATCAAAGACCCGGACACTGGCAAGCGCCAGGCGCGCATAAACCCGGAGGAGGACTGGATCACCCAGGATGTGCCCGAGTTGCGCATCCTTGACGACGAGCTGTGGCGGGCGGTCAAGGATCGCCAGAAAGCGGTCAAACTGAACCGTAGCGACAACGGCGAGACCGAGAACCACTTCCGGGAACGTCGGCGCCCCAAATACCTTTTCTCGGGCCTGACCAAGTGCGCCTGCTGTGGCGGTGGCTATTCGATGATCTCGGCTGACCTGGTTGGCTGCTCGACAGCCCGGAATAAGGGCACTTGCGACAATCGCAGGAACATCCGGCGCGATCAGTTCGAGGCGCGCGTCCTGAACGCGCTGCGCCATCACCTGATGGACCCAGCGCTGTTCAAAGAATTCTGCGAGGAATTCACCCGCGAGATGAATCGGCTGCGCATGGAAGGCCGAGCGTCGATCGATGCGGCCGAGGCCGAGATCAAGCGAATCGACCGGGAACTCGACAAGTTGATGAAGCTCATCCTCGCGTCCGACAGCGACGACGCCCCCACCCGGATGATGAAGCAGATGAAGGAGCTGGAGGCTCGCCAGAAGGAGCTAAAAGCGTTCCTGCAGGACGCCCAGGAGCCGCCGCCCCTCCTGCATCCAAACATGGCGCATCACTACCACGCCCAGGTGGATGAGCTGTATGCGGCGCTTCAGGAGGATTCGGAGGAAAAGCGGATGACGGCGGCCGACCTGATTCGCTCGCTGGTGAAGGAGATCATCCTGACGCCGGCAGAAGGCGAGCTTCGGGTCGACGTGCGAGGTGATCTGGCTGGAATTCTTGCGATTTCGCTCAAAAGCAAACGGCCCGCCAGAGGGGCGGGCCGATCGCAAGTCGAGATGGTTGCGGGGACCTGCTCTGATCAGAACTTGCGAACGCAAAAAAGCCGCCCGGTGGGGGCGGCTGATTTGCGCGATTTGGTATCGCAATTTGAGATGGTTGCGGGGGTAGGATTTGAACCTACGACCTTCAGGTTATGAGCCTGACGAGCTACCGGGCTGCTCCACCCCGCGTCACCGCCGCTGCGCTAAGCCGGCGAAGCACCGGAGCGGCGCCGCGTATGTAGCAACCCCGCCGGCACAAAGGAAGGGCTTGGGCGACAAAAAATCGTCATCGGCCTCCAGCCTGTGGATGGCTGGCGCCCCGGAGCTGTGATCTGATGACCCGCGCAAGGCCGCGACGGTGCCGGCCAGCCCGGCCGCGGGGGGCCAGAAGGTGCGAGCGGATTGATGCGGGTGGTCGGGTGCGCCGGAGAAGGCGTCGCCGGCGTCTGCAAGGCAGGGGGCCGGTCATGCGCGCTTCGGATGGGGACACCGGGCAATCGGAGATCGACGCGCTCCGCGCGCTGCTGAAGTCCAGCCCCCGCCCCACCACCCTGGCCGAGCGCCGCGCGCGCCTGGATGCCATCGCCGCGGTGGACCCCGTGGAAGGCGACATCGCGCTCACCCCCGTCGATGCCGGCGGCGTGCCGGCGGAATGGTCGCTGGCGCCGGGCAGCGATGCCGCAAAGGTCCTGCTGTTCCTGCACGGCGGGGGATATATCTCCGGCTCGCTGACGAGCCACCGCACCATGGCGAGCGGCGCCGGCCGCGCCGCCGGCATCTGCACCCTCGCCATCGCCTATCGCCTCGCGCCCGAGCATCCCTTCCCCGCCGCGCTGGAGGATGCGCTGGCGGCTTATGACTTCCTGCTCTCTCACGGCTATGAGGCCTCGCGCATCGCCGTGGGCGGCGACAGTGCGGGCGGCGGGCTCACCCTCGCCGTGTTCCAGTCCTTGCGGACCAGGGGTGCGGCGCTGCCGGCGGCGGGCTGGCTGGTCTCGCCGTGGGTGGACCTGCGCATGACCGGCGCCAGCATGGACACCAAGGATGCGGTCGATCCGCTGATCCACCGGGACTATCTCCAGCAGCTCGCCGACGCCTACCTCTCGGGCGGCGCCTCGCCCGACGATCCGCTGGTCTCGCCGCTTTATGCCGACCTTTCGGGCCTGCCGCCGCTGCTCGTCCAGGTGGGATCGGCGGAGACCCTGCTCGACGATGCGGTGCGGATCGCCGGCCGGGCCGGGGCGGCGGACGTGCCCGTCACCCTCTCCGTCTATCCCCACATGATCCACGCGTGGGCGATCTGGCATCAGCGCCTCGGCGCGGGCCGCCGATCGCTGGAGGAGGCCGGGTCCTTCCTGCGGCGCGCGCTGGGCGGCTGAGGCGGCGCCCCGCCTCAGGGGCTTGCCACCTCGGGGCCTCCCACCTCAGGGCTTGGGCGGGGCCTTGGTTGCCGCCTTCCCGGCCGCGCGGGCGGCGGCGCGGGCGTTGTTCTCGACCTTGCGCGCCTCGCGGCCCTCCCGCCCCTCCACCAGGGAGGTGATGACGCCGTGCAGCGTGGCAAGGTCCTGCCGGGTCAGCCCCAGCCGGTGGAAGATGTTGCGGATGTTGCGGGTGGTCGAAGGCTGCTTCTCCGCCGAGCGGAAGAAGCCCGCCTCGTCGAGCGCGCCCTCCAGATGGGCGAAGAAGGCGAAGAGATCGCCCTTGTCGGCCAGGGGCGACTTGTCCGGCGGGGCGAAGGGCAAGGCCCCCTCGCTGGCCGCCTTCGACCATTCATAGGCCGTCACCGCCACGCAGGTGCCGAGATTGAGCGAGGCGAACGCCGGATTGACCGGCAGCGTGAGGATGGCATCGCACAGAGATACCTCCTCGGTGTAGAGCCCGGTGCGCTCGCGGCCGAACACCAGGGCCACCTCCTCGCCGGCCGCCAGATGGGCGCGCGCCTCCGCCGCCGCCCCGTCCGCGCCCATCACCGGCTTGGCCATGCCGCGCTCGCGCGCCGTGGCGGCGATGGCGTACTTCACGTCCGCGAGCGCCGCCCGGAGGTCGGGATAGACCGCAACGCCTTCAAGGATGCGGTCCGCACCGGCGGAGAACACCCGCGCCTTCTCGTTGGGCCAGCCCTCGCGGGGATTGACGAGGCGCAGCCGGTCGAGCCCGAAATTGCCCATGGCGCGGGCTGCCGAGCCGATATTCTCGCCGAGCTGGGGCTCCACCAGGATCACCAGGGGGCCGCCGGCCACCCAGGGTTTCGTGCTGTCGGTACCGGAACCGGGCATCTTTCCTCTCGTCTTTCAGCCCTCTTGCGCCGCACACTGGCCGCTGTCGAGCCCCCGCGGCGCGCTTCCAGGGGGAAAGCGGCCATCTCATGCCAAAGAACGGGGCTTTGCCGCTTCCGCATTTAGCCGCGCCAATGCTATAGCGGCGACGCTGGAGGGTTGTCTCGGGTGCCCGGGGGCTGACCCCGCTGGGGCTCACCGCCCAAGCCGTCCTTCCTTCCCAGTCCCATCCGCTCGCGAACACCCCGAAAGGTCATCCCATGGCGAAGATCAAGGTGGCAAATCCGGTCGTCGAACTCGACGGCGACGAGATGACCCGGATCATCTGGCAATACATCAAAGACAAGCTGATCCACCCCTATCTCGACATCGACCTCAAATATTACGACCTCTCCGTCGAGAACCGCGACGCGACCAACGACAAGGTGACTGTCGAGTCCGCCGAGGCCATCAAGCAGTACGGCGTGGGCGTGAAGTGCGCCACCATCACCCCGGACGAGGCGCGGGTGAAGGAGTTCAACCTCAAGGAGATGTGGAAGTCGCCCAACGGCACCATCCGCAACATCCTCGGCGGCGTGATCTTCCGCGAGCCCATCATCTGCCAGAACGTGCCGCGCCTGGTGCCCGGCTGGACCCAGCCCATCGTGGTCGGCCGCCATGCCTTCGGCGACCAGTATCGCGCCACCGACTTCAAGGTGCCGAGCAAGGGCACGCTGACCATCTCCTTCGTGGGCGAGGACGGCACCAAGATCGAGAAGGAAGTCTACAAGTTCCCCGGCGCCGGCGTGGCCATGGCCATGTACAATCTGGATGATTCCATCCGCGACTTCGCCCGCGCGTCGCTGAACTACGGCCTGATGCGCAACTATCCGGTCTATCTCTCCACGAAGAACACCATCCTGAAGGCCTATGACGGCCGCTTCAAGGATATCTTCCAGGAGGTTTACGACGCCGAGTTCAAGGACGAGTTCACCAAGCGGGGCCTCACCTACGAGCACCGCCTGATCGACGACATGGTGGCCTCGGCGCTCAAGTGGTCCGGCGGCTATGTGTGGGCCTGCAAGAACTACGACGGCGACGTGCAGTCCGACATCGTGGCCCAGGGCTTCGGCTCGCTCGGCCTCATGACCTCCGTGCTCATGACCCCCGACGGCATGACCGTGGAGGCCGAGGCCGCCCACGGCACCGTGACCCGCCACTATCGCGAGCACCAGAAGGGCAAGGAGACCTCCACCAACTCCATCGCCTCCATCTTCGCCTGGACCCGTGGCCTCGCCCACCGCGCCAAGCTGGACGGCAACGAGGAGCTGGCCAAGTTCTCCAAGAACCTGGAGCAGGTGTGCGTCGACACCGTCGAGAGCGGCTACATGACGAAGGACCTCGCGCTGCTGGTGGGCGCCGACCAGAAGTGGCTCTCCACCACCGGCTTCCTCGACAAGATCTCCGAGAACCTCACCAAGGCGATGGCCGCCTGACGGCGGCTTCGGCCATGCCCCCTGTGGGGCGGTTTGACAGGTGAAAGGAAGGGGCGGTCCGGCATCCGGACCGCCCCTTTCGTTTGCGGCCCGTCAAGGGCCCTCCGCGGCCCCGCTTGCGCGCAGTCGCTCCGCGCTCCGCTCCAAGGCTTCAACCGCCGAACCATGGGCCATTGCCCCGCGCGTCGCCTCGCAGAGCCGCTCGCGCCTGGTGCAGACGGTAGGCCTGACCGCCATCCGCGCCGCTCTCGGCGAGGTCGGTCGGACGCCCGGAGCGCTCGGGACTACCCCGCCCACACCCTGCCCCCAGCCACGGCACTCTCGGGACGCCTGACAAGCCAGAATTCTGGAGAGGCGGCAATTCCGCGGTGGGACCGGGGCCGGCCCTGCCGAATGGCGCCCGCTCCACCTCCCGCCCACCGCATCGACCGCGGTCGCCCCGCCCCCAGCCCACCGAACGAGCGCGCAGAGCCGCCTCAATCCCCCGCCTCGATGCGGCGGCGGCAGGAATCGCGCGCCTCCTCCACCCGCCGCGCCACCACCTCGTCGGGCAGGCCGAGCTCCTGCAGCAGCTGGCTGGTGAGCTGCAGGCTCGCCTCCACCGCCTCCGGGATGACGCCGCGCACGCCGAGCGTCCACAGGCGACGCGCGTGGCCGGCGTCCTTCGCCCGCGCCACCACCACCGCACGGGGCCAATGGGTGCGCGCCGCCCGCACCATGGCTTCGGCTTCCTGCGGCGAATCCAGCGTCACCACGAACGCGCTGGCGCTTTCGCCGCCGAGCCGCTCCAGGATCTCGAGGCGCCCCGCATCGCCGAAGAAGACCGGCCGGCCCGCCGCCCGCTCCACCGCCACCCGGCGGGGATCCTTGTCCACCGCCACGAAGGGGACGTTCTCCCGCTCCAGCGTCTCGGCCACGATGCGACCCACCCGACCGAAGCCGCCGATGACCACGTGGCCCTTCTGCTCCGTGACGGCCACCGCCTTCAATTCCTCGTGGGCCTCGCGTTCCAGCCGCGCCCCGAGGCCGTAGCCGAAGCGCGCGAGCAGCGGCGTCGCCGCCAGCGTCAGGCCCACCACCGCCACGATGGCGCCCGCATCGGACGAGGAGAGCGTTCCCTTGGCGGCGAGCAGCCCCAGCACCACGAAGGCGAACTCGCCGGTCTGCGCGAGCAGGATGGAGGCCTCCGCCGCGGCCGGCCGGTCCACCGCCATCACCCGCGTGGCGAGATAGGTGAAGGCGACCTTCACGGCGAGGATGGCGACCGTCGCCAGAAGGATGAGGCCGAGGCGCGGCAGCACCGTCGCGAACTCGACGCTCATGCCGACGGTGACGAAGAACACGCCGATGAGCAGGCCCTTGAACGGCTCCAGATCCACCTCGATCTGGTGCCGGTAGGCAGTTTCCGAGAGCAGCATGCCGGCGAGAAAGGCCCCGAGCGCACCCGAAAGGCCGGCGGCATGGGTCATGGTGGCGGTGCCGACCACCACCACGAGGGTGATGGCCATGATGAGCTCGCGCGAGCCGGTGTTGGCCGCTGCCGCCACCAGCGGCGCGAGCAGGTAACGCCCCGCCACCAGGATCGCCGCCACCGCGCCCGCGGCCTTGGCGAGCGCTCCGAGCACCAGGTTCAGCACGCTGGCATCCGGGGTCCCGATCAGCTCGGTGGCGAGCAGGATGGGCACCACCATGAGGTCCTGGAACAGCAGCACGGCAATGACGAGCTGGCCGACCGGCGCGAGCGCGCGGTGCTCGGAAATGAGAAGCTGGGTCACCACCGCCGTGGACGAGAGGGCGAGCGCGAAGCCCAGCACCAGCGCAAGGCCGGCGGGAAAGCCGAGCAGCACCGCGAGCAGCGCCAAAGGCACGCCGCAGAACAGCACCTGCAGCCAGCCGACGCCGAACACCTCGCGCCGGAGCGCCCACAGGCGTCGGGCCGAGAATTCAAGGCCGAGCAGAAACAGAAGGAAGACGACGCCCAGCTCGCCGAACGGCGCGACCCGCTCGGCGCTCGAGATGGTAACGAAGCGGACGAGCGGCCAATCGCCCGCAAAGCTGCCGAGCCCGTGCGGACCGAGCGCCGCGCCGATGGCGATGAAGCCCACCACCGCGCCGATGCGCGCCCGGTAGAACAGCGGCACCAACACACCGGTGGCGATGAGATAGACGAACGCATCCTTTAAGAGCGCCTCGTTCATCACGGCTCCTCAGCGCCCACGCTGCCCCATCGCCAATCACCCGGCCCCGTCGCCGCACGCCGACGGCGAAACGCCGCCCGATCAGGCTGATGTGCCGGTTACGCGCCGGCCTGCCACGCGATTACGGCCTCCGATCGCAGGCCCCCAGCCCAAGGGACATCCGCGCGGTGAGCCACCGTGCCCTAGAGGCGTCGCGCTGGGAACCGAGCCCCTGCACCGTTCCGCTTAACCGATACCGGGGGCAGCGGTTCGCCATAGCGCTCCGCCAGGCCGCGCGCGCAACCCGGCACCGCCACCTGACCGATCGGCCGGCCCGCTCAGCCTGCCAATGCCGCCTCGATGGCGGCCAGCGCCTCGGCGGCCTTGGTGCCATCCGGACCGCCCGCCTGCGCCATATCGGCCCGGCCGCCGCCGCCCTTGCCCCCCAGCGCCTCGGCACCGCGGCGCACCAGCGAGACGGCATCGAAACGGCCGGTCAGATCCGCCGTCACGCCCACCACGATGCCCGCCTTGCCCTCGTCCGTCACGCCGACGATGGCCACCACGCCCGAGCCGACCTGCTTCTTGCCCTCGTCGACGAGGCTCTTCAGATCCTTGATCTCGATGCCGGAGACCTGCCGGGCGAGCAGCTTGACGTCGCCGATCGCGCGCAGTCCCTCGTCCCCCGCCGCCGCGCCGGCGCCGCCCATGGCGAGCTTCTTGCGGGCTTCCGCCAGATCGCGCTCGAGCTTGCGCCGCTCTTCCACCAGCGCGACCACGCGCGCTTCCACTTCCGGAACCGGCGCCTTCAGCGCCGAGGCCGCGGCCTGAAGCGCGGCATTGCCCGCGGTGAGATAGTGCCGGGCGGTGGAGCCGGTAAGCGCCTCGATGCGCCGCACCCCGGACGCGACCGCCCCTTCCGACACGATGGAGACGATGCCGATGTCCCCCGTCCGCCGCACATGGGTGCCGCCGCACAGCTCCACCGAATAGGTGGCGGTGCCATCGTCCGTGCCCATGGAGACCACGCGCACCTCGTCGCCATACTTCTCGCCGAACAGCGCCCGCGCGCCCGACTCGATGGCATCGTCCACCGCCATGACCCGCGTATCGACCGGCTCGTTGCGCAGGACGAGGGCGTTGGTGATGTCCTCGATCGCGCCGATTTCCTGCGGCGTCAGCGGCTTGGGATGGGAGAAGTCGAAACGCAGACGGTCCGGCGCCACCAGCGAGCCCTTCTGGGCCACGTGGTCGCCCAGCACCCGCCGCAGCGCCTCATGGAGCAGATGAGTGGCGGAATGATTGGCGCGGACCGCGGTACGCCGGGCGTGATCCACCTCGAGCACCACCGCCATGTCCGGCTTAATGATGCCCGCCTCGACCTCGACCTCGTGGATGAAGAGATCCCCAAGCTTCTTCTGCGTGCCGAGCACCTTCGCGCGCAGCCCCGCCTCGCCCGTCAGCGTGCCGCTATCACCGACCTGGCCGCCCGATTCACCATAGAAGGGCGTCTGGTTCAGGATCACCAGCCCACGCTCACCCTTGCCCAGCGCCGCGACTTCCCCGCCGTCGCGCACGATGGCGCTGACGATGCCCTCAGCCTTTTCCGTCTCATAACCCAGGAAATCCGTGGCACCGACCCGGTCGCGCAGCGCGAACCAAACCGCATCAGTGGCGGCCTCCCCGGAGCCCGCCCAATTGGCGCGCGCTTCCGCCTTCTGCCGCGCCATCGAGGCATCGAACGCCGCCGTGTCGACGGAGATGCCGCGGGCCCGCAGCGCATCCTGCGTCAGATCCAGCGGAAAACCATAGGTATCGTAAAGCTTGAAGGCCACTTCGCCGGAAAACTGGGCGCCCGCCTGAAGCCCTCCCGATTCCTCCTCAAGGATCGCGAGCCCGCGCTCCAGCGTGCGGCGAAACCGGGTTTCCTCAAGCAGCAGCGTCTCCTCCGCCAACGGCTCGGCCCGAACGATTTCCGAATAGGCCCGGCCCATCTCGCGCACCAGAATCGGGACGAGGCGGTGCATGAGCGGATCCTTCGCACCGAGCAGCTGGGCGTGACGCATGGCACGCCGCATGATCCGGCGCAGGACGTAGCCTCGCCCCTCGTTGGACGGCAGAACGCCGTCCGCCGTGAGGAACACCGATGCCCGAAGGTGATCGGCGATGACCCGGTGGCTTGCCTTCTGCGCGCCGTCGGGATCGACGCCCGTCAGTTCGGCCACCTCCGCGATGAGGGCGCGCATCAGATCCGTGTCGTAATTATCGTGCACGCCCTGGAGCACCGCCGAGATGCGCTCGAGCCCCATTCCCGTGTCGATGGACGGTCGCGGCAAGGCGACGCGCTCGCCTCCCGGCAACTGCTCATACTGCATGAAGACGAGATTCCAGATCTCGATGAAACGGTCCCCGTCCTCGTCCGGCGAGCCAGGTGGCCCCCCGGGGATGTGCGCGCCGTGGTCGAAGAAGATCTCCGAGCAGGGGCCGCAGGGGCCGGTATCGCCCATGGACCAAAAGTTATCAGAGGTGGAAATCCGGATGATACGGTCATCGGGAAGGCCGGCGATCTTCTTCCAGAGCCCATAGGCCTCCTCGTCCTCGCTGTAGACGGTGACGAGAAGGCGGTCCTTGGGAAGATCGAAGGTGTCGGTGACGAGCCCCCAGGCAAGCTCGATGGCGCGGTCCTTGAAATAATCGCCGAAGGAGAAATTCCCCAGCATCTCGAAGAACGTATGGTGCCGGGCTGTATAGCCGACATTGTCGAGATCGTTGTGCTTGCCGCCGGCGCGCACGCATTTCTGCGAGGTCACGGCGCGCGAATAGGGGCGCTTCTCCATGCCGGTAAAGACGTTCTTGAACTGAACCATCCCGGCATTGGTGAACATCAAGGTGGGATCGTTGTGCGGGACGAGGGACGAGGACGCCACCTTCTCGTGCCCCGCCTTCGCAAAATAGTCGATGAAGGTCGACCGGATCTCGTTGACGCCGCTCATATCCGGCCACTATCCCTCACGTTCAGGGCATCGCCCCACAGATTGCAACTGCCGCCCGGAACCGGAAGGATCGCCGAACACCCGCCCGGCGACAAGCCGTCCGGGCGAACATCGTTGCTCTGGGCTCCCATCACCGAAGGCACCGGCAAAGGCCCGGCTCGTTTACCGGCCGGCATGCCGCTTGTCCAGAAACCCCGACCGTTGCCATCCACCATCGTCGCGGAGCCCGGATGGCACCCCGCCCTTCGGCGATCTCCCCTGGGCTTCGGAATGCGTCGCAGCCCCTCCCCAGAAACCTCGCGGTCCGGAAACGCAGCCCTATTCAGCTCTCGACGACCTCCCCGCCGTCGGCGTCGTCCTCCGGCTCTCCCGCCAGAATCTTGTCGGCGATCAGGCCCGCGTTCTGCCGGATCGCGGCCTCGATCCGCCCGGCGACCTCGCCGTTCTGCTTCAGGAAGGACTTCGCGTTCTCGCGCCCCTGGCCAAGCCGCTGGCTGTCATAGGAAAACCATGCGCCCGACTTCTCCACGACCCCGGCCCGGACACCGAGATCGAGCAATTCGCCCATCTTGGAGACGCCCTCGCCATACATGATGTCGAACTCGACCTGCTTGAAGGGCGGCGCGAGCTTGTTCTTCACCACTTTCACCCGGGTCTGGTTGCCGACCACCTCGTCGCGCTCCTTGATCGCGCCTATCCGGCGGATATCGAGGCGCACCGATGCATAGAATTTCAGCGCATTGCCGCCCGTGGTCGTTTCCGGCGAACCGTACATCACGCCGATCTTCATGCGGATCTGGTTGATGAAGATCACCATCGTGTTGGACTTGGAGATGGAGGCGGTGAGCTTGCGCAGCGCCTGGCTCATGAGCCGCGCCTGCATGCCCGGCTGGCTGTCACCCATCTCGCCGTCGAGCTCGGCACGCGGCGTCAGGGCCGCCACCGAATCCACCACCAGGACGTCGATGGCGCCGGACCGCACGAGGGTGTCGGCGATTTCCAGCGCCTGCTCGCCGGCGTCGGGCTGGGAGATCAGCAGATCGTCGAGATTAACCCCGAGCTTACGCGCATACACCGGATCGAGAGCGTGCTCGGCATCGATGAAGGCGCAGGTGCCGCCCCGCTTCTGCGCCTCCGCCACCGTATGCAGCGCAAGGGTGGTCTTGCCCGAGGATTCCGGCCCGAAAATCTCGACCACGCGCCCGCGCGGCAGGCCGCCGATTCCAAGGGCGATGTCGAGGCCGAGAGAGCCCGAGGAAATGCTTTCGATCTCGATCGCCTTGCCGCTCTTGCCGAGCCGCATGATCGAACCCTTACCGAAATGGCGCTCGATCTGGGAGAGCGCGGCATCAAGCGCTTTGGTCTTGTCCATTGAGGAACCTTCGACGAGTCGGAGTGTCGCTTGAGTCATTGCCGCGCTCCCGGCCAGGCGCAAGGGAATTCATTGCGCACAAATTATGCTTTGCGTTGTACTTCATTTGTTCTATGTTCGCAATATGTTCTCGCGGCCAAAAAAAGTGGGGGGTGAGATGGCGCGATCAGGCTTGAAACATTTGGCAAATCGGGCCGCCCGAAGCCTTTCCGACCGACAGGACGGCCCGGGGCTCGAGCGGCGCGGGGGGTGGCACGGCCGCAGACACGCTCAAGCCCCGGCTTGCCTCACCGGGGGCGGGCCACCTAGCGCAGGGCTGCGAACAGCTCGATCAGAGCGTCGCGCGCCTCAGCGATGCGGCGGTAGTGCTCGTCGCTGCCGCCGGCATCGGGATGGGCCGTCTTGGCAAGGCGGCGGAAGGCGGCGTTGATTTCAGTGACCTCCAGTATGCCTTCCAGCGGCAGATCGAGCGCTTCGCGATGTTCCTTCTGGTCGTCCTCGCCGAACTCCCACTGCAGGATGAAGGCCCGCCGCTTCTTCTGCGCCTCGATGCGCAGCTCGACCTGATCCTCCTGCCAGCGCTGGCGCGACATGACGAGGCATTCGCCGAAGCTGATCCGCCCGTGGGTGACGAGCTCCTCGAAGCTGAACGGCCCCACCACGCCATAGGGGGGCGCCAGGAATGCGTGCCGGCCGCCCTCCAATTCCTCGACGTGGCCGATGGTCACCATGTCGAGGATGCCCATGGAGCCGTTCCAGATGACCCACTCTTCCTTGTCCGTCATGCCGCGCTCTCATGCATGGGTCGGGCCAACGCCCTGCGATTGTGCGAAAGGCTTCGCAATCGAAGGGCCGTCCGCGCGACCATGCATATTCGGCGCCATCCGGACCGGGCTCCCGGCGGGGACATCCGGGAACCCGCACGGCGGCGGCCTCCCAACGGCCGCGCCGGGGCGGAGACATCGCGCCGGTATCGGGCCGGGCACGGGCTTGGGGGCACGGCAGGCGCTGGCCCGAAAAGGCAATCGCATCGGAGCGAATTTCGCTAAACCCGGTGCGTCGCCATCGCACCCTTTGGCAGGGAGGCTCCCATGATGCTGTCGAGACTTGTCGCACCATTGCTGATCACCATCGCCGCGCTCACCCCCGCGCGGGCCGAAAGCTACAGGATGTCGACGCCGATCGCGCCGGGCGTGGCGTCGCCCGACACGCTGGAAACGTCGATCGGCACGCTGAAGCTGCAGGACGGCATGCCGCTTCCCGAGACGGTCGAGAAGATCTACGAGAACCTGGATCGCTCGCGCGCGCTCCAGGCCTATCTGCTGGGGCTGCCGATCGTGAACCAGATCGCCATGCGCAACGCGCTGCGGGCCTACGGACCAATCAACAGCACCGACGTGATCTGGGAGAACCTCGTCGATCCCAAGACGGTGGAGCTCACCGCCAACGACAACACGGTCTACAGCTTCATCTGGATCGACACCTCGAAGGGCCCGCTGGTGGTGGAGATCCCGCCCAAGGTGCTCGGGGCCATCGACGACATGTGGTACCGCTGGGTGGCCGACATCGGCCTTACGGGCGCCGACCGCGGCAAGGGCGGCAAGTATCTGATCCTGCCCCCGGGCTACACGGGCACGGTGCCCGACGGTTATTTCGTGGTGCGGCCAAGCACCTACGGCAACTGGATGCCGTTCCGCTCCTTCCTGGTGGACGGCTCGCCCAAGCCGGGGGTGGATCTCGTCAAGAAGACCCTGAAGATCTATCCGCTCGGGCAGGAAAGCCAGAGCGCGCCCATGAAGTTCGTCGACCTCTCGGGCGTGCCGTCGAATTTCGTCGCGCCGAGCGACTATTCCTTCTGGGAGCTGCTCAACGAAGCCATCCAGGAAGAGCCGCCGGAGGGCTCCGACCCCACCACCCTCGGCCTGTTCGCCTCCATCGGCATCGTCAAGGGCAAGCCGTTCGCGCCCGACGCGCGGATGAAGAAGATCCTCGCCGACGCGGCCGATATCGGTGCGGTCACGGCCCGCACCATCGCCTACAAGATCCGCGACAAGGACGGCTTCATCTATCCGGACAGCACCTGGCGCAAGCCCTTCTTCGGCGGCTACAAGTTCGAGGCGGCGCCGGGGGTGAGCAACCTCGATGGCGCGATCTTCTTCTATTACATCGCCACGGGCGTCACCCCCGCCATGGCCGAGAAGATGGTGGGCGAGGGCTCGCAATATCCCTGGACGGCGCTCGATTCCAAGGGCAACCCGTTCGATGGCGCCAAGTCCTACCGGCTGCACCTGCCGCCCAACATCCCGGTGAAGGACTTCTGGTCGGTCATCGTCTACGACACCCAGACCCGTTCCATGCTGCAGACCAATCAGGACGCGCCGAGCGTCTCCAGCCAGAACAGGGACGTGAAGGTCAATGCCGACGGCTCGGTGGACGTGTGGTTCGGCCCCAAGGCGCCCGACGGCATGGAGCACAACTGGATCGAGACCATCCCCGGCAAGGGCTGGTTCATGATCCTGCGGCTCTACGGCCCGCTGGAGCCCTGGTTCGACGGCAGCTGGCGTCCGGGATCGATCGAGCTCCAGCCCTGAGCTGGACCGTGCTAGCTCCGGCGGGGCGGCCACCCCCGGCCGGGGGTGAGCTGACGGACGCCGGTGGCGACGACAGGGGGCGGCGGCGGACGGTGCCGCCGCACCTCGCGCCCCTTGCCGGGGCTCGATCCACGCGCTATGTTACATTTCAATATTCCTTGAGATATCGAAATGTTAAACGAGCAACAGGCGCTGGATGCGCTCGGGGGACTCTCCCAGGAAACCCGCCTCAGGATCGTCCGCCTCCTGGTGGTGGCCGGGCCGGACGGCTGCTCGGCGGGGGCCATCGCCAAGGCGGTGGGCGCATCGCCGTCCAACGTCTCCTTCCATCTGAGCCAGCTTGAGCGGGCCGGCCTCGTGCGGTCCCGCCGGGTTGCCCGATCGATCATCTACGCCGCCGCCGTTTCCGTGCTCGCCGACCTGATCACCTATCTTGTGAACGACTGCTGCAGCGGCCATCCGGAACGCTGCGGCTCGGCCTGCACCACAGCGGCCGAAGCCGTCGAAACCGCGCTCGACGTCCTCGACCCCGGCATCGAGCGGGGCAAGCGCAATGTCGTCTGACGCAGCCGCGCGGCGCGCCCGGCGCCCGCCCGCCCGGCCCGCCGCGCGACAGATCGGCGCCAGCGCTTGCGCGCCGGCCGGGCAGGCTTAAGTGTTGGGGCAAGGAGTAGCCCCATGCGTGATGCCGAAGCCCCGCCCATTCGCCTCGTGGATTACCGCCCGCCGGAATGGCTGGTTGAGACCGTCCACCTGGATTTCGCCCTGCACCCCACCGCCACCCGCGTCACCGCGAAGCTGGCGCTCAAGCGCAATCCCAGGGGGACGGCCGACGCGCCGCTGATCCTGCAGGGCGACGGCCTCACCCTGGTCCGCCTCGCCGTCGACGGCGCGCCGCTGGCCGGGCCGAGCTATGACGCGACGCCGGACCAGCTCACCCTCGCCCACCCGCCGGCGGACAGCTTCACCCTCGAGATCGAGACGCTGGTGGACCCCACCGCCAACACGCAGCTCTCCGGCCTCTATCGGTCTTCGGGCAATTACTGCACCCAGTGCGAGCCCGAAGGCTTCCGCCGCATCACCTATTTCCCCGACCGCCCGGACGTGCTCGCCGTCTACACCACCCGCGTCGAGGCGGAGGCGGATGAAGCGCCCATCCTGCTCGCCAACGGCAATCGGGTGGAGAGCGGCGCCATCGCCGGCACCTCGCGCCATTATGCCGTCTGGCACGACCCATGGCCCAAGCCGTCCTATCTCTTCGCGCTGGTGGGCGGGAAGCTCTCCAAGGTCGCCGACAGCTTCACCACCCAGTCGGGGCGCAAGGTGGAGCTCGGCATCTATGTGGAGGAAGGCAAGGCGGAGCGCGCCACCTATGCCATGGACGCGCTGAAGCGCTCCATGCGCTGGGACGAGGAGGCGTTCGGCCGCGAATACGACCTCGACGTGTTCAACATCGTCGCCGTGTCCGATTTCAACATGGGCGCGATGGAGAACAAGGGCCTCAACGTCTTCAACGACAAATACGTGCTCGCCTCGCCGGAGACCGCCACCGACGGCGACTATTCCGGCATCGAGGGGGTGATCGCCCACGAATACTTCCACAACTGGACCGGAAACCGCATCACCTGCCGCGACTGGTTCCAGCTCTGCCTGAAGGAGGGCCTCACCGTCTTCCGCGACCAGGAATTCTCCGCCGACCAGCGCTCGCGGCCCGTGAAGCGCATCTCCGACGTGCGGATGCTGAAGGCCGCCCAGTTCACCGAGGATGCCGGCCCGCTGGCCCATCCGGTGCGCCCCGCGACCTATCGCGAGATCAACAATTTCTACACGGCGACCGTCTATGAGAAGGGCGCCGAGGTGGTGCGGATGCTCAAGACCCTTCTGGGCGACGAGGGCTTCCGCAAGGGCATGGACCTCTATTTCGAGCGCTGCGACGGCGATGCGGCCACCATCGAGGACTTCCTCGCCGCGTTCGCCGACGCCACCGGCCGGGACCTCACCCGGTTCGCCCTCTGGTATGCCCAGTCCGGCACGCCGCGGCTCACCGTCTCGGGCACCTATGACGAAGCGGCGCACACCTACCGCCTCGACGTGACGCAGGAGACCCCGCCCACTCCGGGGCAGGACGAGAAGCAGCCGGTGGTCGTCCCCCTCGTGCTCGGCCTCGTCGGGCCGGATGGGGCGGACCTGCCGCTCACCCTCGGCAACACGCCGGTGGAGCATGGCGTCGTGGCGGTGAGCGAAGCGAAGCAGAGCTTCCTCTTCACCGGCATCGACGCCCGCCCGGTGCCCTCGCTCAACCGCGGCTTCTGCGCGCCGATCAACCTGACGACGGACCTCACCGAGGCCGACCGCGTCTTCCTCGCCGCCCACGACAGCGACCCCTTCAACCGCTTCGACGCGCTCCAGGGCCTCGCCCTCGACCTGTTGAAGCGGGGCGCGCGGGACGGCGCGCTGCCGGGCACCGCCGCTTTGATCGACGCCGCCGCGCGCGTGCTCGCCGACCCGGCCCTCGATCCGGCCTTCAAGGCGCAGGCCCTGTCCCTGCCCGGCGAGGGCGAGATCGCCCGCGAGCTCGGCAAGGATGTGGACCCGGACGCGGTCTATGCCGCCCGCAAGAGCCTGCGAACGGCGGTGGGCGCGGCGCTGGCCGCCCCGTTTGCCGCCACCTATGGCGCCCTGGCCTCGACCGGCCCGTTCGCCCCCGATGCCGCGTCCGCCGGCCGCCGGGCGCTGCGCAATCTCAGCCTCGATTATCTGGCGGTCGGCGGCAGCGGCGAGGGCATCGCCCGCGCCTTCGCCCAGTTCGAGGCCGCCGACAACATGACCGACCGCTTCGCCGCCCTCGCCGTGCTCGCCCAGCACGACACGGCGGAGCGCGCCACCGCCCTCGACGCCTTCTATGAGCGCTTCAAGAGCGATGCGCTGGTGATCGACAAGTGGTTCATGCTCCAGGCGCAGGTCGCCGACGACACCACCCTCGACCGGGTGAAAGCGCTGATGGCGCATCCCGCCTTCTCCCTGGGCAATCCCAATAGGGTGCGCGCGCTCATCGGCGCGTTCGCCGCCGGCAATCCCACCCAGTTCAACCGGCCGGACGGGGCGGGGCACCGGTTCGTCGCCGAGATGGTGCTGGCGCTCGACGGCAAGAACCCGCAGGTGGCCGCCCGCCTGCTCGCTGCGTTCAAGTCCTGGCGGCAGCTCGAACCGGGACGCCGCGCCTCCGCCGAGGCCGCACTCCGGCGGGTGGCCGAGACGCCCGGGCTCTCGCCCGACGTGTCCGATATCGCGACGCGCTCGCTGGCCTGATCCGCTCCGGGCCGTGGCAGGGGCATCGCCCGCAGCCACGGCCCGGCTCTCGCCCAAGGCGAGCCTTCCCCGGCGAAGCGGGTCGCCCAGGCGGCGGGCCCCACCCGCCGCATCTACCTATAGTTGCCTCGAACCCCCGCGACCGGCGCCGCCCCGAGACCCCTGTCCGGGCTGGGGAAAGCCGCGCGCTACCGACTTTTTTTGCCCCTTGACTCCCGCGGACTCTGGACAAAGACGCCCCGATTCGATTCCAATAGGCACGATTCGGAGAGATGCGGCACGTCCCTCCAGTCAGGACGTGGGCCCCTCGTGACTTAGGCCGTCCGAGGTGCCCGGAGACCCGAAGGAGAATGCGGCGATGGCACGCGCCAACGCTGAGAGCGTCGGTGCGCGCGACCAAGCCATTCGAGGTCTGGCACGGTCGATCGCGCGCCCTGCCTATCAGCGCCTGCTCGATGCCGAGCCGGTCCTGCGGCGCGTCGTCCCCGCCCTCATCGTCACCTTTCTCGCGGTCATCGGCGTCGGCGCGCTCGTGCAGGTGCACGCGCACCGCGTCTCCGTGCTCGACAATGCGAAGGACGACATTTCCCTCCTGGCGCTCGCCACCGCCGAGGGACTGGCCCAGCGCGTCGGCTCCTCCCTCGATCGCGCCCCCGCTGCCCTGAGCGACATCCTGCCGCCGCGCGCCACCGACCGCGGCCGGCGCGTTTTCGTCACCGATACGGACGGGCGGATCATCGCCTCCGCGCCCCAGGCCCCGACCGGGGCATCCACCCTGTCGGACCTCATCGACCCCACCCAGCCGCTGGTGATCTTCGCCGAGCGGGCCGGCGTGCTGGAAGTGCCGTTCGCCGGCGGCACCGCGCTCGCCACGGTGCGCAACCTGCCTGCGCCCCTCGGCCAGCTGCTCTATGTCCAGCCCATGGACGCCGCGCTCTCCGCGTGGTCGGACACCACCACCCTGACCATCACCCTGTTCACCACCACCGGGGCGGTGCTGCTGATCCTCGGCTTCTCCTTCCACTGGCAGGCGAGCCGGGCGCGCGAGGCGGACCAGATCTACGACACCGTGCGCCGGCGCATCGACACCGCGCTGAACCGCGGCCGCTGCGGCATGTGGGACTGGGACATGGCGCGCGGGCGCATGTACTGGTCCGACACCATGTTCGAGATCCTCGGGCTGGAGCGGCGCGACGAGCTGGTCTCGTTCGGCGACATCTCCAAGCTGGTGCATCCCGACGACGGCGACCTCTACGAGCTGGCGCAGGATCTGGCGGAGCGCCCCGGCGCCTCGGTGGACCGGGTGTTCCGCATGCGCACGGCCAAAGGTGACTATGTGTGGCTGCGCATGCGCGCCGAGGTGGTCCAGCAGGCCGGCGAGGACGGTCCCCACCTCATCGGCATCGCCATGGACGTGACCGAGGCCCAGCACATGGCCGAGCGCACCATGACCGCCGACATGCGCCTGCGCGACGCCATCGAGAGCATCTCCGAGGCGTTCGTGCTGTGGGACAGCAAGAACCGCCTCGTGCTCTGCAACTCCAAGTTCCAGAGCCTGCATGAGCTGCCGGACGAGACCATCAAGGCCGGCACGCCCTTCGACACCATCGCCTCCATCGGCCGGCACCCCATCACCCGCACGCCGCTGAAGCCCGAGGACAAGCCCGAGGAGGGCTCGCGCGCGTTCGAGGCCCAGCTCTCCAACGGCCGCTGGCTGAAGATCGCCGAGCGCCGCACCAAGGACGGCGGCTATGTGTCGGTGGGCACCGACATCACCACCATGAAGCGCCACGAGGAGCGCCTCATGGACAATGAGAAGCGCCTGATGGCGCTGGTGGCGGACCTGCGCAAGTCGCAGCAGACCCTGGAGCACCAGGCCCAGCAGCTCGCCGAGCTGGCCGACAAGTATTCGGAAGAGCGCAACAAGGCGGAGGATGCCAACCGGGCGAAGAGCGAGTTCCTCGCCAATATGTCGCACGAGCTGCGCACCCCGCTCAACGCCATCATCGGCTTCTCGGAAATCATGGAAAGCGGCATGTTCGGCCCTTTGGGCTCCGAGAAATACGCCGAATACTGCACCGACATCAAAGGCTCCGGCACCTATCTTCTCGACGTCATCAACGACATCCTCGACATGTCCAAGATCGAGGCGGGCCGCATGCAGCTCGAAGAGGAGGAGGTGGCGCTCAACTCGATCATCGCCGATGCGGTGCGCGTCACCGCCGTCAATGCGGATGAGAAGGCCATCGCCCTCACCATCGAGGCGCCCGAGGGCCTGACCATCGCCGGCGACCGGCGCGCGCTGAAGCAGATCCTGCTCAACCTGCTCTCCAATGCCGTGAAGTTCACGCCCGAGGGCGGCAACGTGGTGGTGAAGGCGCGCATCAATGGCGATGCGGCGGTGATCGCCATCGAGGACACCGGCATCGGCATCGCCAAGGACGCCCTCGCCCGGCTGGGGCGGCCGTTCGAGCAGGTGGAAAGCCAGTTCACCAAGACCCACAAGGGCTCGGGCCTCGGCCTCGCCATCGCCAAGTCGCTGGTGGAGCTGCACGGCGGGGCCATGCGCATCCGCTCCAGCGAAGGGGTGGGCACGAGCGTCATCGTCCGCCTTCCGGTGAACGGGCGCGCCGCCAATTCCAACGAGACCCCCAAGCTCGCGGCGGTGGTGTGAGGCGCTGGCTGCGCCACTGACCCCCCCCGCTTTGCCCGGCGCCCCGAGATTTTCGCCGGCCCGCCCTCGCGCTGCGTTATCCTTTGCGCCGCGCGCGGGCCGGACCGCCGCGGGGTGCCGTGACACACGCCGTCAGCGAACCACCGAGAGAACAACCAGGGGCCGTCAACGGCCCGCAACGCGCCGGAGGAAGCCGCATGACCCTCGCAAGGACCATCGACCGCACCGTCGCCAGAACCCGCACCGCCGCCGGCCGGATCCCTTCGAGCGCTGCCGGCGCGGGACACGACGCCCTTCGGCTGTCTCCGGGATCGGCCGCCGGATGCGCCGGCAAAGCCGGGCGCCGCCGCCTCCCGCCCCTGCTCCTTGCCCCTCTCGCCTGCGCCACTCTGCTCCTTGCCGGGCCCCTCCGCGCCGAGACCGCCATCGACGCCAGCAAGCCACCGCCGCAGACCGCCGGCGTCGCCATCCCGCCCGGCCAGATCGACGCCGCGCTGGCGAAACTCGACGGCCTCGCCGAGGGGCTGCTGGCCGAGACCAAGGTGCCGGGCCTCGCCGTCGCCGTGGTGCGCGATGGCAGGACGGTCTATGCGAAGGGCTTCGGCCTGCGGAAGATCGGCGCGCCGGAGAAGGTGGACGCCGACACGGTGTTCCAGATCGCCTCGCTCTCCAAGGCGGTGGGCGCGACCGTGGTGGCCCATCAGGTGAGCAAGGGGGTCGTCGGCTGGGATACGCCGGTGAGCGCCCACCTGCCGTGGTTCGTGCTCTCCGACGCCTGGGTGAGCCGGCATCTCACCATCGCCGATCTCTACTCCCACCGTTCCGGCCTGCCCGACCACGCGGGCGACGAGCTGGAGGATCTCGGCTACGACCGCCGGCAGATCCTGGAGCGCCTGCGGCTCCTGCCGCTGGCGCCGTTCCGCGCCGCTTATGCCTACACCAATTTCGGCCTCACCGCGGCGGCGGAGGCCGTGGCCGTCGCCTCCGGAACCGACTGGGCGAGCCTGTGCGAGAGCGTGCTTTACAAGCCGCTCGGCATGGCCTCCACCTCGTCGCGGTTCGCCGATTTCATGGCCCGGCAGAACCGCGCCACGCCCCACACCAAGATCGACGGCGTCTTCGTCGCCAAGTACCAGCGCGACCCGGACGCGCAGTCCCCGGCCGGCGGCGTCTCCACCAACGTGACCGACCTTGCCCGCTGGATGGCGCTCATCCTGGGCAACGGCAGCTTCGAGGGGCGCGAGCTGGTGCCGCAGAAAGCGCTCTTGCCGGCGATCCGGGCGGAGATGATCTCCAGCCCCGCCTATGCCGCCGATGCGCGGGCGAGCTATTACGGCTTCGGCTTCGGCGTGAACGTCTCGCCGGCGGGGCGGGTGGTGCTCGACCATTCCGGCGCCTTCACCATGGGCGCGGCGACCCAGTTCCTGATGATCCCCTCCGCCGGCATCGGCATCATCTCGCTCACCAATGGCAGCCCGGTGGGCCTGCCCGAGGCGCTCGACAACGCCTTCGCCGACCTCGTGCAGTTCGGCACGGTGACGCGGGACTGGCTCGCCGCCTATCAGCCGCTCATCGCCCCCGGCAACAAGCCGCAGGGCAGCCTCGTCGGCAAGGAGCCGCCGGCAAATCCCGAGCCGGCCTCGCCGCTTCAGGCCTATACGGGGCGCTACGGCAACGCCTATTTCGGCGACGCGGTGGTCACCGCCCGCGATGGCGAGCTGACGCTGACCCTCGGGCCGAAGGACGAGCACTTCCCGCTGAGGCATTGGAGCGGCGACGATTTCGTCTTCACCCCGCGCGCCGAGAGTGCCAATCCCGGCTCCCGCTCGCAGGCGCGGTTCGTCACCGAGAGCGACGGCCCCATGGAGAAGATGGTGCTGGAGTTCTACGACGAGAACGGCCTCGGCACCTGGGTCCGCAAATAGCCCCGGCACACGGCGGACGCTCCGACCTCAGGTCTCGCCGGCCGCCACCGCTTCCAGCATGCGCATGAAGATCTCGCGCACCTTCTTCTGGGTGTCCACGAGATGGGCCTCGAGGCTGGCGAAGTCCGGCACCTCGCCGGCCCGCGCCAGCAGGGCCTTGAGCGCCGGGCTCGCGTCGGCCGGCACGATATGGGCGTCCACCGCGAGGCGCAGCACCTGGGTCAGGTTCTGGTAGAGCCGGCAGGCGCGGATGAGCACATGGGCATCGTCCGCCATGAGCAGCGACAGGCTCTCCGCCTGAGCGAGCACGCGGGCGGTGGCGGTGTCCGCGATCTCGGGATGGATCGAGGCATAGGCCAGCACGAGATATTGGGCGAGGAACTCCACGTCCACCTGCCCGCCTGCGGCGTGCTTCAGGTTCCAGCGGTCGTCCTCGCCCTTCTCGGCGGCGATGGCGCGGCGCATGTCGAGGATGTCGCCGGCCAGAAGGCGCGGGTCGCGTGGCTTCGCCATCACCGCGCGGACCACTTCGGTGACCGCCTCGGTGAAGCCGGGATCGGCCGACACCACACGGGCGCGGGTGAGCGCCATGTGCTCCCAGGTCCAGGCCTCCTCGCGCTGGTAGGCGGCGAAGGCGGCGAGCCGGGTGGCGAGCGGGCCGGCGCGGCCCGAGGGGCGCAGGCGCAGGTCCACCTCATAGAGCGTGCCGGCATTGGTGAGCGAGGTGAGCGCGGTGATCAGGCGCTGGGTGAAGCGGGCGAAATAGTGCGCCCCGCTTAACGGCCGCGCGCCGTCGGAAGTGGGGTCGGCGCCGTCCTCGTAATCATAGAGCACGATGAGGTCGAGGTCGGACCCCGCCGTCATCTCGCGTCCGCCGAGCTTGCCCATGGCGAGCACCGCGGTGCGCGCGCCGGCGATGCGCCCGTGCACCTCCTCGAAGCGCGTCCACACCCTTTTGTGCAGGGCGCGGATGATGACTTCCGCCAGCCGGGCATAGGCTTCGCCCGCCCGCGCCGCCGGCAGCGTGCCCGAGGCGATGCGCACCCCGAGCAGCACGTGCTGCTCCTGGCGGAAGCGGCGCACCCGGTCGAGCTCCTCCTCCTCGGTCCCCGCCGTGTCGAGCAGGTGGTCGAGATGGTCGCGCAGGCTCACCTCGTCCGGCAGCACGTCGAAGAAGGCGGGATCAAGCAGGGCATCGGCCAGCGAGGGCCGCCGCGCCAGCGTGTCGCCGAGCCGGGGGGCGGCGGTGAGAAGCGTCGCGATGAGGCGCACCAGGTCGGGATGCCGGTTCAGCGCGGTGATGAGATGCGGCCCCGGCAGCTCGGTGAGGAAGCGGTCGGCCGCGATCAGCGCCCCGTCGGGATCGCCGCCCCGCGACAGGGCATCGAGGAACAGCGGCACGATGCGCCCGATGTGGATGCGCGCCGTCTCGCCCTTCAGCGCCCGCGGCCCTCCGGCGAGCCAGCCGCGCACGATGCCGCTCGCCGCCGCCGGATCGCGGAAGCCCATCTGGGCAAGGGCCGAGAGGGTCTTCTTGTCGTTGGCCTCGCCCGGAAACACCAGGTCGGCGTCCAGCACCGCCGGCGAGGGAACATCCTCGAAAAGATGGGCGTAATGGGTCTGCACCCGCTGCATGCGCTCCAGCAGATCGGCCGCGAAGGCGTCTCGGTCCGGATAACCCATGAAACGAGCAAAGCGTTCCATCTCAACGACATTTTCCGGCAGGTCGTGGGTCTGGGCATCCGCCATCATCTGGATGCGGTGCTCCACCCGGCGCAGGAAGACATAGGCCTCGGTGAGCTCGTCGCGCACCCTGCTCTCGATCCAGCGGTGATCGGTGAGGGCCTTGAGCGCGTCGAGGGTGCGCGACGACCGCAGCAGCGGGTCGCGCCCGCCGGCGATGAGCTGCTGGGTCTGGACGAAGAATTCCACCTCGCGGATGCCGCCGCGGCCGAGCTTCACATTGTGCCCCTCCACCGCCAGCACGTCGTGGCCGCGGAAGGCGTGGATCTCGCGCTTCATCGCGTGCACGTCGGCAATGGCCTGGAAGTCCAGCACCCGGCGCCACACGAACGGCGCCAGCTCGGTGAGGAAGGCGCGGCCGAGGTCGAGATCGCCGGCCACGGCGCGCGCCTTGATATAGGCGGCGCGCTCCCAGGTGGCGCCTTCGCGCTCGTAATAGTCGAGCGCCGCCAGGGTGGAGAGCGCCAGCGGCGTCGAGCCGGGATCGGGGCGCAGACGCAGGTCCACGCGCAGCACGTAGCCGTCGCGGGTGCGCTCCTGCAGCAGGCGCACGAGGCCGCGCAGGATCTTCACGAAGAAGGGCGCGGGCTCCACGTCCGGCGCCAGCGGGGCGATCTCCCGGTCGTAGACGGCAACGAGGTCGATATCGCTGGAATAGTTCAGCTCCCGCGCGCCGTGCTTGCCCATGGCGACGATGGCGAGCCCGCACCCCGTGGCGGGGTTCTCGCCATCGGGCGGCAGCAGCTTGCCGGCGCGCGCCGCATCGGCCAGCAGGAAGTGCAGCGCGCCGCGCACCGCCGCATCGGCCATGTCGGTGAGGGCGCCGGTGACATCGGTGAGGTCGAACACCCCGCCCATGTCGGCGAGGGCGATGGTGAGGGCCGCCTCGCCACGCATGCGGCGCAGCGCCGTCATCGCCTCCGCCTCGGAGGCGGCGAAGGCGGCGCGGGACTGGCCCTCCGCCACCAGCGTGGCGATGTGGACGTGCGGGTCGTGCTCCAGCGCGGCGAGGAGCGCGGCGGGCCGGACGCGGATCAGGTCGGTGAGGAAGGGCGAGCCCTCCACCAGCCCGAGGCACACCGCCTCGGCCTCCGGCGCCGCGGCGAGCAGGCGCGCAAGGCGCTCGGCCTCATCGCTGGTGAGCCGTTCGATAGCCTCGGAAAATTTAATCTTTGCCGTCTTGGGATCGGAGGAGACGGGCGCTTCTCGCATGAGGGACGCGAGGTCGGAGCGGCCAGGCGAATCCGAGGGAGGATGTGCGCGCATTAGGTACCTAAAGGCACAAGGCCCGAGGGATTAGCAAGCCCCGAGATCAAATGCTCGACCGTTGCGGAAGGGAAACGGCGTCGGCGCCGGATCTTGATACCACTCATTTGCCCTAAGTCTTAATGGCAAACGTGGCGCCACGGCGGAATCCGGAGGGCGTTCGCAAGGCTATTTAGCCGGCAATTCCAGGCGTGCGACCAATCCGGGCCGGCCATCGCCGAGCGCGAGGTGCCCGCCGTGCAGCCGGGCCACCGCCGCCACCAGCGACAGGCCGAGGCCGGAGCCCGGGCGCGAGCGGCTCGCCTCCAGCCGCACGAAGCGCTCCACGGCGCGGGCGCGATCAGCCTCGGGAATGCCCGGGCCGCTGTCGGCCACCTGCAGCACCGCGCTCGCCCCCTCCCGGGTGACGGTGACGGCGATGCGGCCCCGGCTGCCGTCCGCCGGGCGGCCGTACTTGATGGCGTTGTCGATGAGGTTGGCCAGCGCCTGGGCGAGCAGCTCGCGCATCCCGTGGAGCAGGACCGGCTCGGCCTCAACCGTGAGGTCGAGGCCCTGCTCGTCGGCCAGCGGCTCGTAGAGCTCGCACACCGCCTCGGCGGTCTCGGCGAGATCGAGGTCCACCATGGCGTCGCGCGCCTGCCCGGCCTCGGCCCGGGCGATCATCAGCAGGGCGTCGAAGGTGCGGATCAGCCCGTCGCTCTCCTCGATGGTGCCTTCGAGGGCGCCGCGCCACTCCTCCTCGCTGCCGGCGGTGCGCAGCGCCTCCTCGGCGCGGTTGCGCAGCCGAGTGAGCGGGGTCTTCAGATCGTGGGCGATGTTGTCGGACACCTCCTTCAGCCCCACCATCAGCGCCTCGATGCGCTCCAGCATGGCGTTCAGCGACTGGGCGAGGCGGTCGAACTCGTCGCCGGTGCCGGCGAGCGCGAGGCGGCCGGAAAGGTCGCCGTGCATGATGGTCTCGGTGGTGGCGGTCATGGCGTCGATGCGCTTCAGCACGCGCCGCGTGACGAAGATGCTGCCGGCGACGCCGAGGATCACGATCAGCCCCACAGCCCACATCGCCGGCCGCGTGACGAGGCCGCGCAGGGCGTCGCTCTCCTCGATGTCGCGGCCCACCAGCAGGCGGTAGCCGCCCGGCAGCATGTGGACCTCCACGAAGGCGACGTTGGTGTGCACCCCCGTCTCGTCGGCCCGCTTGTAGGTGGCGAAGCGCGTGCCCGCCCGGTCGAGCAGGCCGATGGGCAGGTCGATCATGTTGGTCGCCAGCACCTCGCCCTGGAAATTGGTGAGCAGATAGATGGACGAGCCGGGCCGCCGGGTGCGCCGGTCGATGACGACGACCAGCCGCTGGATGCCGCCGATGGCGTACTGCTCGGCGAGGAAGCGCACCTGCGCGGCCACGTCGTCCGCCACCTGGGACTGGATGAGCTGGCGGGTGTGCCACGCCGTGTAGCCGATCACCGTCACCGCGAAGAGCGCGAACACCACGAGGTAGGCCGCCAGCAGCTTGAAGGCGGTGGTGCGCATGAGGCGCGCGAGGTGCGACAGCAAACCCATGGCCCTGGGCCTGGACGATGATTGGGGCGCCGGCTTGGCAAGGGGCGCGGTACTGGGCGCGGTACTGGGCGCGGTACTGGGCGCGGTACTGGGCGCGGTACTGGGCGCGGTACTGGGCGCGGTACTGGTCCCGGCGGGGGGTGCGGCGGCGCCGGGACGGCTCACTTCTGTCCCGCCCGCACCATGTAGCCGGCACCGCGCACGGTGTGGATCAGCGGCACCTCGAAACCCTTGTCGATCTTCGAGCGCAGGCGCGAGACATGGACGTCGATCACGTTGGTCTGCGGATCGAAATGGTAGTCCCACACATTTTCCAGCAGCATGGTGCGGGTCACCACCTGGCCGGCGTGGCGCATGAGATATTCCAGCAGGCGGAACTCGCGGGGCTGGAGCACGATCTCCTGGCCGGCGCGGCTCACCTGATGGGCGAGGCGGTCAAGCTCGAGGTCCGCCACCCTGTAGACCGTGTCGGCCGATTGCGGCCCGCCGCGGCGGGCGAGCGCCTCCACCCGGGCGAGCAGCTCGGTGAAGGCATACGGCTTGGGCAGATAATCGTCGCCGCCGGCCCGGAGGCCCTGCACCCGGTCGTCCACCTGGCCGAGCGCGGAGAGGATGAGCACCGGCGTGGTGTGGCCGCGTCCGCGCAGCTCGGCCACCAGCGAGAGGCCGTCGCGGCGGGGCAGCATGCGGTCCACCACCATCACGTCGTATTTGGCGTCGAGCGCGAGGGCGAGGCCCTCCTCGCCGTCGGCGGCATGGTCCACCACATGGCCCGCCTCGCGGAAGGCCTTGCGCAGGTAGTCCGCCGCGTCGCGGTCGTCCTCGACGAGCAGGAGGCGCATGGAGGGGACGTGGTCCGAATCGAGCTCTCTAATCGGTTCCACTGTAACGCACCCTTCCTCAAGATCCATGCGGACGGCAGAAGGTGGCGCGGGAAGCCCGCGAGGGACATCCCGCGCCGTTCCGGGCGAGGCGGCTTGGGGGCGACGGGGGCGCCGCCTCAGGCCCGAAGAGCCGGGATCGGCAGGCCTTGCGGCAATCCGCCGGGCGGCTTGGCGGCCCGGCGGACAGCGGTTGAGCGGGTCGGCGGCTCACCCGGCCGGAGCGGATCCGGCCGGGGCTGTCTCAGCCGAACGGGCGTCAGCCCGACTGGCTCAGCCCTTGGCCTTGTCGTCGAGGGTGATGGCGACGAAGCGCACGCCCTCCTTGCTCTTGACCTGGAGCAGCACCGCCTTGCGGTCGCCGGCCTTGGCGGCGGCGAGGCCGTCGCGCACGTCCTTCGGGCTGGTGACCACCTTGTCGCCGACCTTCAGGATCACGTCGCCGGTCTTGATGCCACGCTGCTCGCCCGCGCCGCCCGGCACCACGCCGGTGACCACGACGCCTTCCTTGCCGGCGCCGTCAACGCTGCCGGCGGGAGCGAGCTGCAGGCCGAGGCGCGGCAGGTCCTTGGCGGAGCCGGCGCTGTCGTCCTGCTGGTCGGGCGTCTCGGCGCGGGCCGTCACGTCCTTGGGAAGCTGGTCGAGCACCACCGACACGGCGATCGGCTTGGTATCGCGGATGACCGACAGCTCCACCTTGGTGCCCGGCTTCTGCATGCCCACCTTGCGGGTGAGGTCGCGGGCGTCCTTGATGGCCTCGTCGTTCATCTTGACGATGACGTCGCCGGCCTTCAGGCCTGCCTTGGCGCCGGGGGTGTTCGGCTGCACCTGGGCGACCAGGGCGCCTTCCGCCGCCTTGAGGCCGAGGCCGGAGGCGAGGTCATCGGTCACCGGCTGGATCTGCACGCCGATGTAGCCGCGCGCCACCGAGCCGCTGGAGCGGAGCTGGTCCACCACGGTCCGCACCGTCTCGGACGGGATGGCGAAGGCGATGCCCACGTTGCCGCCGGAGGGCGAGACGATGGCGGTGTTCATGCCGATCACCTCGCCGTTGAGCGAGAAGGTCGGGCCGCCCGAATTGCCCCGGTTGATGGGGGCGTCGATCTGGATGAAGTCGTCATAGGGGCCGGAGCCGATGTCGCGGCCGCGGGCCGAGACGATGCCGGCGGTCACCGTGCCGCCGAGGCCGAACGGGTTGCCCACCGCGATCACCCAGTCGCCCACGCGCGGAGCGCTGTCGGCGAGCTTGACCCAGGGCAGGTCCTTGGCGCCCTCGATCTTCAGCAGCGCCACGTCGGTGCGCGGATCGGTGCCGATGACCTTGGCCTGGTATTCCTTGCCGTCGGTGGTGGTCACGTCCACCTCGTCGGCGCCGTCCACCACGTGGTTGTTGGTCACCACATAGCCGTCGGCGGAGATGATGAAGCCCGAGCCCTGGCCCACCACCGGGCGCTCGCCGCGGTGCGGACGCTGGCCGCGCGGGCCCATGGGGCCGCGACCCTCGCCGAGGCCGAAGCGCTTCAGGAACTCGCGGATCTGGGGCGGAACGTTCTCGCCCATCTCGTCATCGCCCATGGCGGTGACGTCCTCGGCGTCCTTCTTCACCTTCACCGAGACCACGGACGGCGAGACCTTCTCGACGATATCGGCGAAGGAGAAGGCGCCGGCCGGCTGGCTGGTGGTGATCTGGGCGAGGGCGGGCGTGGTGAGAGCAGGGGTGAGCTGGCCGGCCACGACGCCGGCGAGCGCGAGGCCGAAGACGCCCGCGAGCAGGGCATTGCGGCGGCGCTTCGTCACGGAAGGAGTGTTGTCGGAGCTCGTCATGGTGGGTCGCATCTCTCTCTTCAGGTCCTGCCACGCCGGCAGGTTCGCTGCGCAACCTAAGGGGCGAAGCCTTACGGATCTCTGGCGAGCGGATTACGGTTCGGTAATGTCGATCACACAGCAGTGACGGCAGGCGGAGCGAAATTTTCCGCCCCGGCGGGAATAAAGCGGCGGCCCGGGCGTCTATCCCATGCAACGCCCACCCATGAGGAGGCACGCCATGACGACCTCGACCTTCCGTCCCGCCCTGTTCGCCGCCGCCCTGCTCGGCGCCGTCACCGCGCCGCTGTTCGCGGCCCCCGCCTTCGCCGCCGAGCCGGCCAAGACGGCCGAGACCGCCAAGGGCCCCACCCTGGTGGATGCCAAGGGCATGACCCTCTACGTCTTCGCCAAGGACATGGACGGCAAGTCCGCCTGCACCGGCGCGTGCGCCACCAACTGGCCGCCGCTGAAGGCCGGCGAGGGCGCCGCGGCCATGGGCGAGTGGACCCTCATCACCCGCGACGACGGCGCCAAGCAATGGGCCTACAAGGGCCATCCCCTCTACACCTGGTCCAAGGACAAGAAGCCCGGCGACATCACCGGCGACGGCTTCCTGAACGGGGCGTGGACGGTGGCGCAGCCCTGATTCGGGCTTTCCCGCCGCGGCCCCTGCCGCAATGATGGCCCATCCCGGAGCCCCGGCTCCGGGCCGGGCCCGCCCCGCTCCACCCGCTCGATCAGGCCGATGCCGCAATGGCGCGCGACACCTTCGACACCCGCCTCGAAGCCGAGATCCCCGCCCTGCGCCGCTACGCCTTCGCTTTGGCGCGGGACCGCGACGCGGCGGACGATCTGGTGCAGGACTGCCTGGAGCGGGCGCTGGCGCGGCGCATGCTGCGCCGTCCGGACGGGGAGCTGCGCGCCTGGCTCTTCGCCATCCTGCGCAACCTTTATGTGGATACCCACCGCGCCCGGCTGCGGCATGGCGCGGGGATTCCCCTCGACGACGCGCCCGAGCCGGCCTATCCCGCCGACCAGGAGCGCGCGCTCGAGGCCCGCGACGCCCTCGCCGCTCTGGCGCTGATGCCCGAGGAGCACCGTTCGCTGCTGCTGCTGATCGGCGTGGAGGACCTGACCTATGAGGAGGCTGGACGGGTGCTCGACATCCCGGTCGGCACGGTGATGTCGCGCCTCGCCCGCGCCCGCGCCCGGCTGCGGAGCCTGATGGAGCGCGGCACCGCCCCCTTGCTGCGGAGAGTGAAATGACCGTCCCCGGCGCACCCACCGGCCCCCAGGGCAGCGTTCCGGCCGGCGCCCCCCTGGGCGAGGACGACCTCGTCGCCTATGTGGACGGCCGGCTCGATTCCCGGCGCCTTGCCGAGGTGGAGGCCTATCTTGCCGCCCATGCCGACGCGCGCGCCGGCGTGACCGCCGACCGGGAGATCGCCGCCTCGCTCCGCGAGCAGCTCGCGCCGCTCCATGCCGAGCCGATTCCCGCGCGGCTGCGCGTCGCCAACATCCGCGCGGCCGCGGCGGCGCGGCGCGCCGGCCGGCTCCGGGCGATGGCCGCCGGCCTCGCCCTGCTGCTCGTCGGCGCCGGCGGCGGCTTCCTGGCGGCGCACGTGGCGCCCGCCCCGCCCCAGCCCGGCGCCACCACCTCGGTGGCGCAGGAGGCGAGCGCCGCCTATCGCACCTTCGTGGTGGAGGCGGTCCATCCGGTGGAGGTGGACGCCTCCCGCGAGGCGCATCTCCTCGGCTGGCTGTCGAAGCGGCTGGGGCGGCCGCTCACCGCGCCGGACCTGACCCGCTTCGGCTATCGCCTCATGGGCGGACGCCTGCTTCCGGGCGGTCAGGGCGCGGCGGCCCAGCTCATGTACGAAAGCGGCGCCGGCCAGCGCCTCACCCTCTATGTGGCGGCGAGCATGGGCGGCGAGACCGCCTTCCGCTTCTCGGGCGGGACGGAGGCGTCCACCTTCGCCTGGATCGACCGGGGCTTCGGCTTCGCCGTCACCGGGCCGGGCGGGCGCGAGGCGCTGCTGCCCATCGCCGAGGCGGTGTACCAGGATTTCGAGACGCCGCCGGCGCCGCTCCGCCCGCGGGAGGGCTGACGCCGGACCCCCTCAGCGCGGGGCGGAGGGACGTGGCTCCTCGCCCTCCGCCAGGAGCCGGGCGAGGCGCGCCTCCTCCTCCGGCGAGAGGGCGGGCGCCTTGGGCGTCCTGCGCCGGCGCAGGGCAAGGCTCGCCATCAGCGCGCCGAGCCCCAGCACCAGCACCGGCGTCGCCCACAAAAGCGCGTTGCGCCACGAGAAGCGCGGCTTCAGCAGCACGAACTCGCCATAGCGCTGGACCATGAAGTCCAGAACCTGCTGGTCGCTGTCGCCGTCCTTGAGCCGCTCGCGCACCAGCAGGCGCAGGTCCCGGGCGAGCGGGGCGTCGGAATCGTCGATGGACTGGTTCTGGCAGACCATGCAGCGCAGCTCGCCCGAGAGCGTGCGCGCCCGGCTTTCCAGCACCGGATCGCCCAGCACCTCGTCGGGCTGCACCGCATGGGCCGGGCCGGCGAGGACCAGCGCGAAAGCAAGGAGGAGGATGCGCCCGATCATGGCCGTCACTCCGCCGGAACCGGGCTGTCCGCCCGGCGCAGCGCCCGCTTCGGCGCGCCCACCCGCAGCCGGCGGTCGGAGAGCGAGAGCGCGCCGCCCAGCGCCATCACCACCGCGCCGAGCCAGATCAGCGTCACGCTCGGCCGGTAGGTGGCGCGGATGGAAACCTCGCCCGACGGGCTCTCCTCGCTCATACTCACATAGAGCTGGCTGAGGCCGAAGGTGCGGATGCCGGCCTCGGTGGTGCCCATCTGCCGGGCCGCGAACATGCGGCGCGACGCCTCGATGGTGCCCTGGGGCTCGACGCCGTCGCGGATGGAGAACACCGCCGTGCGGGAGCGATAGTTCGGCCCGCTGCGGTTCTCCATGCGCTCCAGGGTGAGGGCGCGCGAGCCCACCGCGAAGGTGTCGCCCACCTTCACCGCGATGATCTTCTCCACGCTCCAGGACGAGGCGCACACGATGCCGAACAAGGTGACGCCGATGCCGAAATGGGCGAGCGCCGTGCCGTAGGCCGAGCGCGGCACGCCACGCAGCCGCTTCAGCGCCACCCGCGCGTCCACCCGGCCGAGGCCGGCCCGCTCCGCGAGATCGGTCAGCGCGCCGAGCATCACGAAGAGCGCCAGCCCCACCGCCAGCGGCGCGAGGATGGAGCCGCCGGCCCAGGCCGCCGTCACCACCGCCGCCACCACGGCGAGCGCCGCCGCCAGCATCAGCCGCTGGGCGACGCCGAGCAGGTCGCCCCGCTTCCAGGCGAGCAGTGGGCCGAACGGCATGGCGAACACGAGAGGCAGCATCAGCCCGCCGAAGGCGAGGTTGAAATAGGGCGGCCCCACGGTGATCTTCGCCCCCGTCAGCGCCTCCAGCGCCAGCGGATAGAGCGTGCCCACCAGCACCGCCGCGGCCGCCGCCGTCAGGAACAGGTTGTTGAACACCAGCGCGCCTTCCCGCGAGACCGGGGCGAACAGCCCGCCCTGCCTCAGCTCCGGCGCGCGCAGGGCGAACAGCGCGAAGCCGCCGGCGATGAAGAAGCACAGGATGCCGAGGATGAAGATGCCGCGGGTCGGGTCGCTGGCGAAGGCGTGCACCGAGGTCAGCACCCCCGAGCGCACCAGGAAGGTGCCCACCAGCGACAGCGAGAAGGACAGGATGGCGAGGAGGATGGTCCACACCTTCAGCGCGTCGCGCTTCTCCATCACCACGGCGGAGTGCAGCAGCGCGGTGGCGGCCAGCCACGGCATCAGCGAGGCGTTCTCCACCGGATCCCAGAACCAGAATCCGCCCCAGCCCAGCTCGTAATAGGCCCAGTAGGAGCCCATGGCGATGCCGAGCGTCAGGAAGATCCAGGCCGCCAGCGTCCAGGGCCGCACCCAGCGCGCCCAGGCGGCGTCGATGCGGCCCTCGATCAGCGCCGCGATGGCGAAGGCGAAGGAGATGGAGAGCCCCACATAGCCGAGATAGAGCAGCGGCGGATGGATGGCGAGGCCGGGATCCTGCAGGATCGGATTGAGGTCGCGCCCCTCGGCCGGCGGCGGCACCAGCCGCAGGAACGGGTTCGAGGTGAACAGGATGAAGGCGAGGAAGGCGGTGGCGATGGAGCCCTGCACCGCCAGCACATAGGCTTTCAGGCGATCCGGCAGATTGCCGCCGAAGAACGCCACCAGCGCCCCGAACAGCCCGAGCACGAACACCCACAGGAGCATGGAGCCCTCGTGGTTCCCCCAGGTGGAGCTGATCTTGTAGATCAGCGGCATCTGCGAGTGGGAGTTCTCCACCACGTTGAGCACGGTGAAGTCGGATGTCACGTAGAGCTGGATCAGCGCCGCGAAGGCGAAGGCGATGAAGGCGAACAGCGTGCCCGCCACCGGGCCCGCCACGCCCATCAGCACCGCATCGCCGCGCGCCGCGCCATAGGCCGGCACGATCACCTGGATGAGCGACAATGCCAGCGCCAGCGCCAGCGCATATTGGCCGAGTTCCGCGATCACGTCGGTCAGCTCCCCGGTGCGGTGCGCGCCGCGCCACCCGCGGCGGACGGCGAGGCGGTGCCGGGAGCGGGACCGCCCTCCTCCCAGCGACCCTGCTGCTTCAGGGCGTCCACCACCTCGCGCGGCATGTAGCGCTCGTCATGCTTGGCGAGCACGGTGTCGGCGACCATGGTGCCGCCGGGCTCCAGCGCCCCTTCCGCCACCACGCCCTGCCCCTCGCGGAACAGGTCCGGCAGGATGCCGGTATAGGAGACCCTCACCGTCGCATTGCCGTCGGTCACCTTGAAGGTGGTGCGGGTGCCGTCCTTCTCCACGCTGCCGGTCTCGACGAGGCCGCCGAGGCGCAGCCGCGTGCCCGGCGCCAGATGCTCGCTCGCCACGTCGGTGGGGCTCTTGAAGAAGACGATGGTGTCGTTGAGCGCGGTGAGGATGAGGCCGGCGGCCAGCGCCAGCACTCCCACTCCCGCACCGATCAGCACAAGGCGGCGGCCTTTGCGCGTCATGTTCCCCTACCCTCCCAATGCGAGGTCTTTCTCCGCCGCGTCGATCCGGCCGAGCGCCTCCTGATTTCCGGCGAAGGCGGCGCGGGCCGAAGCGAGCGCGCCCTTGGCCCGGTCGGCCTCGCCCAGAACCTTGAATGCCCGCGCGAGGCGCAGCCAGCCGTCGAGGTCAGCGGGATCGGCCTTCAGCCGGTCCTCGAGCCGCTGCACCATGGAACGGATCATGGCGGAGCGATCCTGCGTCGAAAGTGTGGCGGCATTGGCCACGTCCTCGGCCGTGGGGCCGGGCGCCCCGGCCCCGCCGGACGCGGCGCCCGCCATCGGGCCGCCACCGGAAGCGCCGGGCGCCCCGCCGGACATGGCCTTTGCCAGCGCCTCGCGCACCAGCGGCAGGTAGGGCGCATCGGGCGGCGCCTGCGCGATCATGCCGCGCCAGATTTCGGCGGCATCCTTCTGCCGCCCGTCCTGCTCGGCGGCAAGGCCCATGAAATAGGACGCGCGCGGCTCCTGCGGATCGAGCACCAGCGCCGCCTTGAAGGCATCCGCCGCGTCGGCGGTGACCATGCCTTCGGCGGCGACCACCAGCGCCTCGCCGCGCGCCGACTGCCGCTCCGCGGTGGGCCCGAGGGTGCGGATGGCATCGGCATAGGCGCGCGCCGCATCGGCCGGCCGGCCGATGCGGAGATAGATCGGGGCGAGGATCTCGTAGCCCTGGCCGTCGTTGGGATGGGCGGCGAGGTGCTCCTCCACCCGGCGCACCAGGATGGCGACGTCGCCACGGTCGGGCGGGCCCGACATGCGCTCGGCCAGAGGCGCGCCCGGGATATCGGGCGAGCCGACCTCGGCATAGATCACCACCGCCGCGAGCGGCACCAGGACGAGACCCGCCACCGCGGCCAGCCGCCGGCTCCACACCACCGCCTTCGAGGGTGCGGCCTTGCCCGAGCCTGCCGGGGCATCCGCGGCGGGCTCGCGCAGGCTGTCGGCCGCGAGCATGCGGCGCGCCACCTCGATCCGGGCCGCCTCGGCCTCCTCGGCAGACAGCCGGCCGCTCACGCGGTCGCGCTCGATCTCCGCGAGCTGGTCGCGATAGACCGCAAGGTCGGCATCGCGCTCGCTGCGCAGCGCCCGCCGGCGGGCAAGCGGAACCAGCACGGCCAGCGCGGCGGCGGCCGTCATCAGCGCGAACACGGTAAACAGGGGCACGGACATCATACTTTAGACGCGTTAACGAACGTCACGCCGAAAGCAAAGGGCCTATGGGGTCTCAGCGGCGCGGGGCCGCAGGGGAAAGTGCCTCCGGAGCCCCTTGCGCGGGCCAAAACGCGGCGCGGGACGCCCGCGCCTGTCATCGGCGTGAAAATTTGCCTCACTATGAAGCCTCCTGGATCCGTAGTCGGATACGGCAGGCCGGGGGACCATGGGGGCCCCGCGGCGGCTCAGGGGGGTAACATGGCGCTGCTCGACCAGATTCTCGGCGACCTCGTGAACCAGGCGCACGATCCCAACACCCAGTCGAAGATCCTCGAAACCGTGCAGTCCGCGCTGAACAGCAGCCAGGGCCAGGCCCTGACCGAGCATGTGAACGGCGCCCTCGCCCAGACCCCCTACGGCAGCCTCCACGGCCTGGTGGACCAGCTCCAGAAGTCGGGCCTCGCCGATCATGTGGCCTCCTGGCTCTCCGGCGGTCCCAACACCCCGCTCGATGCCAAGCAGGTGGAAAGCGCCCTCGCTCCCGGCCTCGATGCCATCGGCTCGGCCCTCGGCCTGCCGCAGAACACCCTGTCCGGCGTGCTGTCCCAGCTCCTGCCGGCGGTGATCGACACGGCGAGCCCGGCGGGCACCCTCCAGACCCCGGCCGCGCCGGCCCCGGCGCCGACCGTCCCCGCCGCCTGAACCGGCAACGGCCGGGGCGGGACAGCGCGCCCTCCCCTGTGCCCGGCCCGGCGGCGGGCTCCCGCCACAGGCAGGAGCGATGCCGCAAAGGTCGCGCCCCCGCACGCCAGACCGGCGACGACGGCACGCGCGCCCGCCCGATAGGCCCTGAAGCGGCCGGCCTCGATGTTGTGACCGCCGGGCATCCCGGCGGCCGCGCACCCGCCCGCCAACGCTCTCGCCCTTGCGCTCCAGCCGCGCTATATGAGGCGAGCAGGGTGCCACTCCGCGTGGGTCGCGCGGCGCTGACGCCCGAAGTGGGGGGTATGCGGCGGAACGCGGGATCTGGCGCCCGGCTGTCCGTCAAGCGTGGATCGAGCCGACGTGAGCCAACCGAACCGCCCTTCCTTCATGACGCGCCTGCGCCATGTCCTGCTCGACCTCGATTCGCTGCTCGACAGCAGCCTCTATGCGCTCGGCTCGCGCGCGCGGCGCATGCTCTCCGGCTATGCCGCCTTCACCGAGCGGTTCAATCTCACCGGCGTCGCCCGGGTCGGCGCCAGTCTCGCCTCGGAGGCCCTGACCCTCGGCGCCATCGGCGCGGTGGGCGTGCTCGCCCTCGCCATCCCGGCGTTCCACGAGACCTCCGACGACTGGCTGAAGCGCACCGAGCTCGCCGTCACCTTCCTCGACCGCTACGGCAACGTCATCGGCGAGCGCGGGGTGAAGCAGAACGATACGGTGCCGCTGGAGGACTTCCCCGATACCCTCATCAAGGCGACCCTCGCCACCGAGGACCGGCGCTTCTTCGAGCACTGGGGCATCGACGTCTCCGGCACCTTCCGCGCCCTCGTCTCGAACGCCCGCGCGGGCGGCGTGGTGCAGGGCGGCTCCTCGCTCTCCCAGCAGCTCGCCAAAAACCTGTTCCTGTCCAACGAGCGCACCTTCGAGCGCAAGATCAAGGAGGCGTTCCTCGCCATCTGGCTGGAAGCGCGCCTGTCCAAGAGCGAGATCCTGAAGCTCTATCTCGACCGCGCCTATCTCGGCGGCGGCGCCTACGGGGTGGACGCGGCGGCGCGCTATTATTTCGGCAAGTCGGTGCGCGAGGTGAACCTCGCGGAAGCCGCCATGATGGCCGGCCTGTTCAAGGCGCCGTCCAAATACGCCCCGCACGTCAACCTGCCCGCCGCCCGCGCCCGCGCCTCCACCGTGCTCGACAATCTGGTGGAAGCCGGCTTCATGACGGAAGGTCAGGTGTTCGGCGCGCGGCGCAATCCGGCCACGCCGGTGGACCGGCATCAGGACGCCGTGCCGGGCTATTATCTCGACTACGCCTTCACCGAGGTGAAGAAGGTGGTGGAGCAGCTCCCCTCCAGCGTCACCGAGCGGATCTTCGTGGTGCGCACCGCCCTCGATCCCTCGTTGCAGAAGGCGTCCGAGGCGGCGCTGGAGCAGTCGCTGACGGAATTCGGGCGCGACTACCACGTCTCCCAGGGCGGCGTCGTGCTCATGGAGCCCAACGGAACGCTGCGCGCCATGGTGGGCGGGCGCGACTACGGGGCGAGCCAGTTCAACCGCAGCACCGACGCGCTGCGCCAGCCCGGCTCCTCGTTCAAGCCGTTCGTCTACACGGTGGCGCTGATGAACGGCTACAAGCCGTCCACCATCGTGCAGGACGCGCCCATCTGCCTCGGCAACTGGTGCCCGCAGAACTACGGCCGCTCCTACATGGGCTCCATCACCCTGAAGACCGCGCTCCAGCATTCGCTGAACACGGTGGCGGTGCGCCTCGCCCAGAAGTTCGGCCGCCAGAACATCGTGGACCTCGCCCACAAGATGGGCCTGCGCACGCCGCTGCCCATCAGCGCGCCGCTGCCGCTCGGCGCCGCCGAGGTGACCCTGTTCGACATGACCACCGCCTATTGCGTGTTCGCCAACGGCGGCGAGAGCGTCTATCCCCACGCGGTGGTGGAGATGCGGATCGGCAATGGCGACGTGGTCTGGCGCTATGACCGGGACGCGCCGAAGCCGGTGCGGATCATTCCCACCCCGCAGCTCCACGACATCAACGACATGCTGAACAACGTGGTGGAGAACGGCACGGGGCGCCGGGCCCGGCTGGTCAATTCCAAGGTGGCGGGCAAGACGGGCACCACCAACGCCTATCGCGATGCCTGGTTCATGGGCTTCACCGGCAACTACGTGGGCGGCGTGTGGTTCGGCAATGACGACTATTCGCAGATGAACAAGATGACCGGCGGCTCGCTGCCGGCCATGACCTGGCAGAAGGTGATGGCGTTCGCCCACAAGGATGCCGAGATCAAGCCCATTCCGGGGGTGTCCTCGCCCATCCCGGACATCGGCACGCCGCCGCAGCCGCTGGACGTGACGGGACTTGAGACCGCGAGCCGGCCGCTCACCCTGTCGCGCGGCGCGGCGCGCCAGCTCGCCAGCCTCGAAATCCTGCTGCGCGAGGCGGAAGCCCTCCCGGCCTCCGGGGCCGGCGCCGATGCCCGCGAGCCGGCCGCGCGGGACGCTCCGGTCGAGACCGCCCCCCTGCCCCAGCGCAAGCCCTCCGTGCTGCCCGCCGGCCAGCGCACCGGCGCCCTGACGGAGCCCGGCGGCACGCAGGGCGAGGCCGAAGGGGGCAGCGCGCCCGCCCATCTGGCCGCCCGACCCGACTAGAGCCGGATCCTCCGTCGCCTCCTCGCGGGTGCGTCCCATGGGGGAATGCGCCCGTCTTGAGGGTTTGACGGCGATGCCGGCAAATCCCCTTCCCGAGCCGGGAACAGGAATGCAGCCACAGCGCATCCGTCCCGCCGCCCTCCCAATGAAAGTACAATAAAACCTCCGCTGGCAGGGACGCGACTCTATGCGTCGCGCGCATTTTTCAAGATTGCGTTATTTCGAAATACAATTATAATAGAAAAAAATTTTACATCTGCACGAGTATTTCACGCTGGCTGGAACTGTAAATTTTGAGATGATTTGAGCCGCCATCCGTTGCTGGGAGCCGTCATGAACAGTCGCTTCCATGTCCTGGACGCCATGCGCGGAGTATGCGCGATCAGCGTCATTTTCTTCCACAGCAACAAGGACCTATTGCCGGTTGCCCATGCGGCCGTTGATTTTTTCTTTTTGCTGAGCGGCTTTGTCCTGGCCAAGCGTCACGGTGCCGAGCTCACGGCGGGCGTGGGACGGCGCCAGTTCGCGATCCGCCGTCTCACACGGCTCTATCCGCTCTATTTTATCGGCTCGCTGATGGGGGTCATTCCCCTCTACTTCCTCACCGCGATGGGCGCGGTCGGGTTCGGCTTCAAAGGGTACCTACTGTCGCTTTTGTTCTTTCCCTTTTTTATCCCGCTACCCACAACATCCTGGCTCGGCACCTTTCCCCTCAACCCGCCAGCCTGGTCGCTGTTCTCCGAACTGATCGCCAACGGGGCTTTTCTGGCCCTGGGATGGCGCGTGCGCCGGCTGCTGGTGATCCTGATTGTGTCCGCGCCGCTGCTGCTCCTGGCCATTTCCAGGTTCAACGGCGAGCAGTTTTTCGCCGACCCGTTCGCCTACAATGGCTTTTTCGGGTCGTTCCCGCGGGCGTTCTTCTCGTTCTTTCTCGGCGTCCTGCTGTGGCGGGTCCATATGCGCCTGCGCATCGGATCGTTGGGCTACTGGCCGCTGGTGCTCCTGCCGCTGCCCTTCCTGCTTTATTCGACCACCCTCAACCATGAGCACCTCTATCTGACGGCGCTCATCTTCGTCATCCAGCCGGCCATGCTGATGATCGTGGCACGGTGCGCGTCACCGGAGGCCCTGACACCGGCCTTCCAATGGCTGGGAGCGATATCCTACGGTCTCTATGCGCTGCACCTACCCATCCAGATCGTCACGGAATTTGTCGCGCGCAGCGCCATGGGCGTGCCTCTGTTCAACGTGCCGGCACCGCCCATCAGCCTGGTCGCGACCCTCGCCATCGTCTTCCCGCTGGCTCATTACCTGACTTACCGGCTGGACATGCCCGTGCAGAAATGGGTTGCGCGGCGCCTTGCGCGGGCCTCCGCACCCGGCCGAGCGCCGAGCCATGTGGTGGTGCCGGACGCGGTCAGCGTCGTGGCCGCAGTCGAGGATCCCTACCGCCCCTGATTGGCCTGCGCCACGTGGTCCCGCAATTCCTGGAGCGAGGCGAAGCGCACCACGCCGTCGGGCAGCTCGGCCTGGATCGAGCCGTCGGAATACAGCGTATAGGCCATGCCGCCGACGATGCCGGACTTCAGCACGGTGGGCTCGCCCTGCGGCTCGGCGCGGCGGGCCGGAGCGGGGGCCGGCGGCGCGGCGGAACTGCGGCCGGCGGCGCCCCCGGAGGCGGGACGGGTCGCCGGCGGCTCGAAGCCGCCACGCGGGCGGGGCGTCAGGCGGCCTTCCCCGTCGATGCGCCGCTCCAGATCGCCGCGGCGCTCCAGCCGGGCGCGGCGGGCTTCCTGCATGGCATCGAGCGACGGCTCGCTCGGCGCGGCCGGCTCCTCGGCCAGCCCGGGGAGCGGCGGCAGAAGATCGGACGGGCGGGCCCGGCCCGCCGGACGCTCCGCCCCCGCCCGGTCGAGGGAGGCGCGCTCCGGCGCAAGGCGCCCAATGTCGGCACGCTCGGCCGGGACGCTCGGCGCCGTCGGTTCATGGATGAGATCGGGTTCGAGCCCCTGCTCGAGGCGCGGCTCCTCCTCCAGCTGGGGCGGCAGCAGGTCCTCGGGCGACAGGCGCGGCAGGCTGGCGCGGGCGCGGACCGGCGGCGCCTCGGCGGGATGCTCCGGCGCGGGCGCCGCCCCCCGTTGAGCGGCCAGATCCTCCATCTGGTCGAGACGCGCGGTGAGCCTCTCGAGCTGGCGCAGGACGAGCCCCATGGCGGTGATGACGAAACCGCCGGAGGCCGCCACCGCGCCCGTGGTGATCAGCGTATTGCCGGCGGCGGTGATGAAGATCACCGCGCCGAGCACGATGATCGCCAGGCCGGCCAGAGCGATCAGAATCCCGAGAAGGACCAGGAACCACCACATCTCGCTACTCCACGTCCGGTTCTTCGGCTGGCGCCGATGGATTTTAGAGGTGGCACCTCGTTTAGAAATCGGCCAGATCTAGGTTGTTTGAAGCCCCGGCCCGCCCTATCTAGGGCGGGCTTGGACGCTCCGTCCCCGCCCAATTCCGGCACGGGAAAGCGGTGCGCCTGGGCCTTGTGCCGGATCGTTTGCGGAGATGTTTCATGTCCTTCACGCTGCCCGACCTGCCTTACTCCTATGATGCGCTCGCGCCGTACATGTCCCGCGAGACGCTCGAATATCACCACGACAAGCACCATGCCGCTTATGTCACTAATGGCAATAATTTCCTAAAGGGAACTGAATTTGAAGGCAAAAGCCTGGAGGAGGTCATCGTCGGCTCCTTCGGCAAGAACGTGCCCGTATTCAACAATATCGGCCAGCACTTCAACCACTCGCAGTTCTGGCTTTGCCTGAAGCCCAACGGCGGCGGCGCGATCCCGAGCGAGCTCGAGAAGAAGATCATCGAGGACTTCGGCTCGGTCGAGAAGTTCAAGGAAGATTTTGTTGCCGCCGGCATCGGTCAGTTCGGCTCCGGCTGGTGCTGGCTGAGCCTGAAGGACGGCAAGCTCGAGATCTCCAAGACCCCGAACGCCGAGAACCCGCTGGTCCACGGCGCCAAGCCGCTGCTCACCTGCGATGTGTGGGAGCACACCTACTATATCGATTATCGCAACCGTCGGCCCGACTTCCTCAAGGCCTTCGTCGATCACCTGGTGAACTGGGAATATGTCGCCGAGCTCTACGGCAAGGCCGTCTGAGCCCTGACGTCTTCGTCCCGTCCCGGCGCGCCCGGGACGGGACCATCCCTGTCCCGCCAGAACGCCGTTACAGCAGGCGCGCCGTCGCGCCACGCCATTGCCCCCTCCCGCCGGAAATATCCCGGCCATGGGCCCCGATATCGGCGCCGCAGACACCCTCATTCATTGTGGACAAGGCATCGGCCGGGACCCGCCGCGGGTGCCGGGACCGCATGCCGGGCGATCGCGGGCCGGGCCCGGGACCGAATCATGCCGTCTCTCGGTCAAGGACGGCGGACGCTCCGCACGACGAAACCCGCCGGCCGCCTTTGCCACTGAAAGGCAAGGGCGCCGGGCGACGCCGCCGCGGGGGGCGTGCGCCCGGACCGCGGCGGCGTGCATTCAGATCCGGCGCCCGGGCGGGCCGCCCTTCCGGCGGAATGCCCGAGGCGCCTCACCCCACGTGCCTCATTTGGCGCCGAGCAGGTCCGGCACCTCCAGCAGCACGAACTCGTTGTCGTCGTTCCGCTGCGGCGCGCGGCCGGCGGAATACGGCAGGTTGTTGTCATTGCCCACGACGATGCGGGTGGGGCTCACCATCACCACGTCCTCGATGGTGAAGAACGGCATGTCGAACACCCCTTCCGTGGTGCCCTGCTTCGCCTTGCCGTTCGGATCCTTGATCGTCATCAGGTCGATGTAGCCGAGCTTGCGCACCAGCCCGCCGGCGCTCTCGGGGGTGAATTCCACATTGTAGACCCGCTTGAACTTCGCCGGCTTGTCGAAGCAGTTCGCCGCCGGCTGGCCTTCGGCGCAGGCCGAGACGGGGGAGCCCTCCAGGCTGTCGCGCTCGATGACGAGGCCGTGGGTGGCATCCACCATGTTGAAGTCGCCGATGGCGTTGCCCGCCTGGGCCAGCGGATACTTCCACGAACGCCCGGTCCATTCGCGCTTGCCAAGGTCGAACTCCAGGATGCGCAGCACTTCCTTGCCGTCCACCTGTTCCTTGCCGCCGGCCGCCGCGTCATAGAGCGGGCCTTCCAGCAGGGCGTAGAGCTTCGTCTTGTCGGGGGAGAGCGCCATGCCCTCGAAGCCCTTCGAGCGATAGGCGGTGAAGGCCACCTTGCCGTCCGGCGCGGAGGGGGTGGTCACCGCCGGATGATCGGGCGAGCGCACGATCTTGCCGTCCGCCTGGGTCTCGAACACCGCCTTCACCTTGCCCTCGAGGTCGGTCTCGATGAGGAAGGGGCCGAACTCGTCGCCGAACCACAGGCTGTCGCCCACCTTCTGGAGGGATTCGATGTCGAAGTCGGCGCCGGTGAGGTAGCGGCGCTCCGTGCCCTCCATGACGATGGGATAGGGCACCTTCTTGTCCGGGTCATGCAGGAAGATGGTCGCCCGGCGGTCGATCCTGCCCTTCTCGAAATCCATTTCGAGGCGGTGCGCGGTCAGCATGGCGTCGGGCGAGTTGGCCTTCGAGCCGAAGCCGTTGTCGGTCAGCACCCAGTATCGGTTGCCGCCCTCCCAGATGATGCCCGAGAAGCCCTGCACCGGCTGCCCGTCGAACGGCAGCGACAGGCCGGTCTCGCGCGGCGCGGCCTTGTTGGACAGGACGCTCACGCCCTTCACGCTGCCCACCGCATCGATGCGGGCGCGATCGGCGTTGGTGAACTTGCCGGAGGTCTTGAGCGCGGCCGGCGCGTCGGCGGGCGCGGGAACGAAAGTGGCGGCGGGCAGGATCACCTGGCCCACGAGAACGGCGGGAAACGCCTTGCCTTCGGCCGCATCGCCGGAGGGGGCGGCGGCCTGCTGGGCCGCGGCAGGAGCGCAGATGACGGCGACGCTGGCGAGAAGCGCAAGCGTAAACGATTTCATGAAACGCATCGGGGGGCTCTCCATCGCAGGAATGCGGCCCCACCTGACCCCTCAGCCTTGTCAGCGCCACGACAGGCAGACGACAGTTCCGTTACGGCATCCGATCACAGCCAGCGCAGGCGCCGGAACGCCCAGACGCTCAGCACGCCGATCAGCAGCAGCGTCCCGGAGAGGATCCAGAAGCCCTCCGGATCGTCATTGCCGGGAATGCCGCCCACATTCATGCCGAACATGCCCGAGATGAGGGTGAGCGGCGCGAACACCACCGTCACCACCGCCAGCACCAGCATGGACTTGTTCATCTGCTCGGCGCGGGCGTCCACCATCTGGTCGCGGATGACGGCGGCGCGCTCGCGCACGCTGTCCAGCTCCTCGGTGAAGCGGGCCACCCGGTCGGCCGCGTCGCGCAGGCGGTTGCGGTCCTTAGGCCCCATCCAGGGGTCGTCCTCGAGGGAGAAATGGTTGAGAGCCTCGCGCTGCGGCGCGATGTGCCGGCGCAGTTTGATGGCCACCCGGCGCAGGATGGCGAGCTTGGGGAACAGCTCGCCCGAATCGGCCTTCACCACCGCATCCTCGAGGTCGTCGGCCTCGTCGATCAGCGAATTCACCACCGGATCGAGGCGCTCCACCAGGCGGGTGGAGATGTCGGCGACGAACTCGCCCTGGGTGCGCGGGCAGCGGCCGCGGCCGAGGGCGTCCTCCAGATCGGCGATGCCGGAAAGGAACTCGTGCTCCACCGAGATCACCCGGCGGGCGTCCACCCACAGATGGATGGTCACGAGGTCCTCCGGCAAGGCGTTGCGCTGCAGGTTCACGCCGCGCAGGGAGAGCAGCGCCGCATCCGCGTAAAGGGCGCAGCGCGGGCGCACCTCGTCCTCCTCCAGCACTTCGAGCGCCGCCGGCTCGATGCCGCTGGCCCGCTTCAGCCATTCCTGGGGGCGGTGGCTCTGATAGCGGAAATGGAGCCAGATGAAGCCCCCGTCGGCCTCGGACCCTGCCTTGATCTCGTCCCACCCGATGCGGCGGCCGCCGCCCTTGCCGTCGAAGGCCCAGGCGGTGACCAGCCCTTCCGCGTCCAGCTTGTCTGCCATGTGCGATCCATCTGCACCGAAGCTTTCGCCGCCTTCCTGACACGATCGGATGACGGGCGGAAGATGCCCGTGGGAGAGGGGCCTCGGCGGGGCGTCAGGCCAAAGCGTCGAGGATGCGCACCCAGCTCCGGGTGCCCTTGTGGAAGGAGGAAAGGTCGTATTTCTCGTTGGGCGAATGCACCCGGTCGTCATCGAGGCCGAAGCCGATGAGCAGGGTATCCACCCCGAGCAGGCGCTTGAACTGGCCGACGATGGGGATGGAGCCGCCCGAGCCGATGGTCACCGGCTTCAGCCCCCATTCGGCCTCCAGCGCCGAGGCGGCGCGGGCGAGATCCGGGCTGTCGGGCGGCACCAGGAAGGCGCGGCTGCCGTCGGTCTCGTGGAAGGTGACGGTGCAGTCGGCCGGGATGCGCGCCTTGACGAAGGCCTCGAACGCATCGCGGATCTTCGCCGGATCCTGGTCCGCCACCAGGCGGAAGGAGATCTTGGCGGTGGCGCTGGAGGCGATGATGGTCTTGGTCCCCGCCCCGGTGTAGCCGCCGTAGATCCCGTTCACCTCGAAGGTGGGGCGCGACTGGATCTGCTCGATCACCTGCCGGTCCCGCTCGCCGGCGGAGACCGACAGGCCGATGGGCTTCAGGAAGGTCTCGGCGGTCATGCCGAGGCTGGCCCAGCGGGCGCGCACCTCCTCGGGAAGCTCCACCACCTCGTCATAGAAGCCGGGAATGGCCACCCGCCCGGTGTCGTCATGGGCATCGGCGATGATCTTCGCCAGCACGTGGATGGGGTTGCGCGCCGCCCCGCCGAACAGGCCGGAATGCAGGTCCCGGTCGGCGCCCGTGACGGTGATCTCGGTGTGCAGGATGCCGCGCAGGGAGGTGGTGATGGAAGGCGTCTTCGCATCCCACATGCCGGTGTCGCACACCAGCGCGAGGTCGGCCGAAAGGTCGCCCGCATGGGCCGCGAGGAAGGCCGGCAGATGGGGCGAGCCGCATTCCTCCTCGCCCTCCAGCAGCACGGTCACGTCCACCGGGAAGCCGCCGGTGGTCGCCTTGAAGGCGCGCAGGGCGTCGAGGAAGGTGAGCACCTGCCCCTTATCGTCGGCGGCGCCGCGGGCGACGATGGTGCGGCGCCCATCGGGCGTGGCGCCGAAATGGGGCTCGAAGGGCGCGGCGTCCCACAGATCGAGCGGGTCCACCGGCTGCACATCGTAATGGCCGTAGAACAGCACGCGGCGCGCCGCGCCCGTGTCGGTGCGGCCGAGCACAACGGGATGGCCGCCCGTGGGGTGCACATCGACGGCAAGGCCGATCGCGCGCAGCTCGCCCGCCACCCAGTCGGCCGCGCGCTGGCAGGCCTCCTTGTGGGCGGGATCGGTGGAGATGGAGGGAATGCGCAGGAAATCGAACAGCCGGGCGAGGTTGGCGTCGAGCGCCCCATCCACCGCCTGCAACGCATTGTCCACCGACGCCATCACCACCTCCGCCTGTCCATCCGCCTGCTTCGTCCGCCGGCGCTTCGGAACGGCGCGTCCGCTGGACGATGGCGCGATGCTGGCGCGGCCGGGGCGCGACCGCAAGGGGGCGGACCGTCCCGAGCGCCCAGCTTCGGGCGGCGTCCCGACGCTCCGGGTCCGCCCGAACGCTCCGGCCGAAACGAACGGCGGGGAAAGGGCCGGCAAATGCCCCTTCCCCGCGAATGAGGGACCCTCGAAACTCCGGCTCAGCCGGCCGAGGTCATGTCCGCACCCTTGGCGGCGGGCGCCGCGACCTGGGGCCGGTTGTTGCGACGGGCGCGCTGCAGCACCGAGCCGATGCGGCGATAGAGCAGGCGCGGAAGGACGGGCATGCCCACCGCCGCGTCATAGCCGCCCATGGTGGCCGCGCGGGTGAGCACCGAGGGCGTTCCCTCGGCGACGAGAATCGCCGGCACGCCGCCGCACTGGCGGAACGGGTTCTCCGGCACCTGATTGAGGTCGTCCGCCTGGACCACGATCACATCCATGTGCCCCTCGCTGAGGGGGTGCTCGGTCTTGTCGAGGGATGCCGCCTCCGTCAGGGCTCCCACGCCCAGGGCGGCAAGCCCTGCGCGCGTCGCCTGGCGACGTTCCATCTGCGGGTCGATGATAAGAATACGGGCAGTCGGCAACACCTTCATGGGGCGCTCCATTCGCGTGACGCACGGCCTCCCCATCCGAGGACCTCCCGATGGGTAAGCAATGTGCAAAGTTGAGCAGCTCCGGCCGACGCTGACCCCGCAATCACACGGCCTCACCTATGAAGATACCACAGCACGGCCCCGGCGCAACGGGCTTCGGTGCAATTTATCTACAAAAATCGACAAGACCGGCCGGACGGGCCCGTCCGAGGAATTCCTATTTCCCTCAATGAAATAGCGGACGGGCCAATGCTGCACCGCACCCGCAAACGAGGGCGTTGCAGCGCCTTTTGCCTGTTAGCGGCTGAGGTTGCCGAGAATCCCGCGCAGGATTGCTCTTCCAAGTTGCGTCCCCACCTGGGTGGCGACAGATCGCACCACCTGGCGGACCGCCAGCTCGGAGGCCGACATCCGCGAACTCGTCCGTCCGGTCCTTCCGCCCGACGCGGTGGTGGAGCCCGACCCCAGGATGGTGCCGAGCACGCTGTCGAGGATGCCGCCCCCGCCCGAGGCGGTCTGGCCGGCTCCCGCCTCGACCGGAGCGGACTTGTTGTCGGCGCGCTGCTGCAGCTTCTCGAAGGCCGATTCGCGATCCACCGGCTGGTCGTAGAGATGGCCCACCGGGCTCTTCGCCATGATGGCGGCGCGCTGCTCCGGCGTGACCGGCCCGAGCTTGGCCGAGGGCGGGCGGATGAGGGTGCGCTCCACCACGCCGGGTACGCCGCCCTCCTCCAGCATGGAGACCAGCGCCTCGCCCTTGCCGAGCTCCATGATGACCTTGGCCGTGTCGAGGTCCGGATTGGGCCGGAAGGTGTCGGCCGCCGCCTTCACCGCCTTCTGGTCGCGCGGGGTGAAGGCGCGCAGCGCATGCTGCACCCGGTTGCCGAGCTGGCCGAGCACGGTTTCCGGCACGTCGAGCGGGTTCTGGGTGACGAAATAGACCCCCACCCCCTTCGAGCGGATCAGCCGCACCACCTGCTCCACCTTCTCGATCAGCGCCTTGGGCGCCTCGTCGAACAAAAGGTGGGCCTCGTCGAAGAAGAAGACGAGCTTCGGCTTGTCGGGGTCGCCCACCTCGGGGAGCTGCTCGAACAGCTCGGAGAGCAGCCACAGCAGGAAGCAGGCATAAAGGCGCGGCGCGCCCATCAGCTTGTCGGCGGCGAGGATGGACACCATGCCGTAGCCCGAGGGCCCCACCCGCATCAGATCGGCGATGTTGAGCGCCGGCTCGCCGAAGAATTTGTCGGCCCCCTGGGTCTCCAGCACCAGGAGCTGGCGCTGGATCGCCCCCACCGTCATGGTGGAGACGTTGCCGTACTGGGTGGAGAGGCTGGAGGCATTCTCCCCCACATAGGCGATCATCGCCCTAAGGTCCTTCAGGTCGAGCAGCAGCAGGCCCTGCTCGTCGGCCACCCGGAAGACGATGTTGAGCACGCCCTCCTGGGTGTCGTTGAGGCCCATGAGCCGGGCCAGCAGCAGCGGTCCCATCTCCGAGATGGTCGCGCGGATGGGATGGCCCTGCTCGCCGAACAGGTCCCAGAAGATCACCGGGAAATCGTCGGCCTGATAGGTGATGCCCACCTCGCCGGCGCGCAGCTCCAGCGCCTCGCTGCCGGTGCCCGGCTCGGCGATGCCGGAAAGATCGCCCTTGATGTCCGCGGCGAACACCGGAACGCCGGCCCGCGAGAAGCCTTCGGCCAGCACCTGGAGGGTCACCGTCTTGCCGGTGCCGGTGGCGCCGGTGACGAGGCCGTGGCGGTTGGCGAGGTGCAAGGTGAGATACTCATCCTTGCTGCTCTTGGCCTTGCCGGTGTCGAGGAAGCTGCGGCCGACGAAGATCTTGCCGTTCCCGTCCGGATTGGCGACGGGGCCCACGGGCGCGGCGGCGCCGGCGCCGGGCGCGGATTTCGGGCGGGTCATGGGGCATCCCTCGCATTGGCCGTTGAACCATCCGGCACAGGTTTTCACCCGGTTCGCAGGACGGGAGCAAGGGCTTTGCGCGGTGAAACGCGCCTTGCCTTCCCCGGCGGGGGACGGCACTGTGCTCCGGTCTCTGAGGCGATGCGGCGCACAGGAGATGACATGGACGAGCTAATGGCGCGCCTTGAGGCGCAGGTGGGCGTCAATACAGCCACCGCCGGCGACCTGATCGCCATGGTGCTCCAGTTCCTCGCCCGCGAGGCGCCGCCGGAGGCGATGGCGCCCCTGGTGGCCCGCCATCCCTGGGTGGCCGAGGTGCTCGCCGCCAATCCCCATCACCGTCCCGCCCACCACGCCGGCGCCCCTTCGGACCGGCATTTCGGCGGCATGGCCAAGCTCATGGAGGTGGCCGACCAGATGATGGATGCCGGCCTCACCATGCCCGACGTGCAGAAGACGGTGCGCGTGGTGGTGGACTATGCCCGCGAGAGCGTGGGCGATGCGCCCGTCGACCGGCTGGTGCGGGCGGTTCCGGGGCTGCGCCACGCCATCTGAGCGGGCGCGCGCGGCGCACCGGGGCACCATCCACACGCAAAATGCTACCGCGGCACGATTGGGTTTGACATCCCCGCGCCTTATGGCGTGACTGATGCGCTCCATCGGGAGCAGGCTTCGACGAGGGGGAGATCATGTCCTATTCGATCACCGAGATCGAGGGCATCGGCCCGCAGATGGCCGAGAAGCTCAAGGTCGCCGACATCACCACCACCGAGCATCTGCTGAACGCCGCGCTGACGCCGAAGGCCCGCAAGGATCTCGCCGCCAAGACCGGCATCACCGAGACCTACATCCTGAAGTGGGCCAACATGGCCGACCTCATGCGCATCAACGGCGTGGGCGAGGAATATTCCGAGCTGCTGGAAGCCGCCGGGGTGGACACGGTGAAGGAGCTGAAGACCCGCGTTCCGGCCCATCTCACCAAGGCCATGGCCGACGTGAACGCCACCCGGAAGCTGGTGCGCCAGCTCCCCTCGGAGAGCATGGTGGAGAAGTGGGTGGCCGAGGCGAAGACGCTCCCCCCGACGCTCACCTACTGATCCCGCCACCCCCCGCCGGTGGCGTGTGGCCGGTGGCGCGTCATCGGGGCGACGGCGCGCCTGCCGGCCGTTGCCGGCGGCGCCCCGCCGTCCGCCCGCCGGCTGCCTCCCATCACCTACGGCTGGCGGCTGCATATAGGCATGCAGGCGCGGACTCGGATCGCGCGACGATGCCTCCGGGCGCACGGCACGCCTGGTCCGGCAAGCCGCCCACCCCTTGAAAAGCTTCAGGGCTGCCCGTATGAGAAGCAGCATGCCGCGGTAGCTCAGCTGGTAGAGCAACGCATTCGTAATGCGTGGGTCGGGGGTTCGAATCCCTTCCGCGGCACCAGTTGCCATTTGAGCGCGTCTCAAAACGTCCAAAACACTAAATAAAACATGCGCTTATATCTCATATAGGGTCCATCGGGGTCTGCCGAGATCCAGTTGAATCTCGCGCGCGTGTAGGCATGCTTGTAGGCATCACGCTCATGCCTACAGGAAAGATGCCTACGGATGGCCCTCACGGATCTGGCCTTGCGCAACGCCAAGCCAAAGCAGAAGTCCGATAAGCTATTCGACGGCGGTGGCCTGCACCCGCTCGTCAATCCCGATGGAAGCCATCATTGGCGCCTCGCCGATCGATTCGACGGCTAGCCGAAGCAGTGTCGTCCGCCGCTCCCCCGGTCCGTATCTACCAACTGCATTTCACCCGTCGGAGCAGACGGACCGCACATCTGACCGCACTCCGCCGCGATGGCGGCCATGGATGTCAGGAGCGTGGATCACTTAGAGGCTGGCACGAACGCCCGAATGAGCAGTGTTAACGGAGTGCGATGAACCCCGGGGCGGCCGGCGTGTTTCTCATGGCGGCGACGGCGGGGGTGCTGGAGCGCCGCTGAGACGCTGAAGCCGAACGCGGCAGGAACATTGGCCATCATCTCCCGCCACAGCGGGCGCAGGCCTTTTCCCCTGGCCTTAACGCGACGTTCTCGCCTCCCGCCCGGCCCGCTGGCCCGAAGGCCAGTCGGAGCCATCGGCATCCGCGCGGCATGCTTCTATGCTCTGATGGTCACCGTCGCCGTCTTCGCCGGACGGCCGCCACTCGGAGTTCGAAGGTCATGTCTGAGGCCACACCAGCGCGCAACGGCGGGCAGATCCTCGTGGAGGCGCTGCGGCGCAATGGGGTGGACACCGTCTATTGCGTGCCGGGCGAGAGCTACCTGCCGGTGCTCGACGCGCTCTACGACGCCAACGCCATCCGCACCATCGTCACCCGCCACGAGGGCGCTGCCTCCAACATGGCCGATGCCTATGGCAAGCTTGCCGGCCGGCCGGGCATCTGCTTCGTCACCCGCGGTCCCGGCGCCACCCATGCCGCCAACGGCGTGCACACCGCCCGCCAGGATTCCACGCCGATGATCCTGTTCGTCGGCCAGATCGAGAGCGCCTTCCGGGGCCGTGAGGCCTTCCAGGAGGTGGATTACCGGCAGATGTTCGGCGGCCTCGCCAAATGGGCCACGGAGATCGACAGCATCGAGCGGATCCCGGAAATGGTCGCCCGGGCGTTCGCCGTCGCCGCGTCGGGACGTCCCGGCCCGGTGGTGGTGGGCCTGCCGGAGGACGTGCTGTTCGGCTCGGCCCATGTCGCCGACGCGCCGCCGGCGCGCATCGCGCCCGTCACCCCCGCGCCGGAGGCCCTCGGCGAGCTGGCGGACCTGCTCGTCGGCGCGACGCGGCCGCTGGTGATCCTCGGCGGCACCGGCTGGGACGACCCCGCCTGCGCCGCCCTGAAGCGCTTCGTCCACGCCTATGACCTGCCGGTGGCCGCCTCCTTCCGGCGCCAGGACCTGCTCGACAATCACGACCCGCATTATGCGGGCATGCTCGGCCTCGCCGTCTCGCCGAAGCTGGCGCAGCGGGTGAAGGACGCCGATCTCCTCTTGGTGATCGGCTCGCGCCTGTCGGAGACGGTCACCAACGGCTACACGCTGATCGAGAGCCCGGACCCGGCCCAGCCGATGGTGCATATCCATCCCGATCCGGCGGAGCTCGGGCGGGTCTATCAGGCGCACCTGCCCATCGCCGCCACCCTCGCCGATGCGGCCCACGCCCTCGCGGCGCTGCCGCCGCCGGAGCGGACGCCCTGGAGCGGATGGACCGCCGATGCGCGGGCGGATTACGTCGCCCATTCCACGCCGCAGCCGAACCCCAAGATCGACGGCGTCGACTTCGCCCAGGTGGTGGCCCATCTCGATGAGGTGCTGCCGGACGACGCGATCATCGCCAACGGGGCCGGCAACTACACCGTCTGGGTGCACCGCTTTTACCGCTATCGCCGGCCGGGCACCGAGCTGGCGCCGACCAACGGCGCCATGGGCTACGGCCTGCCCGCGGCGGTGGCCGCCAAGCTGCGCGCGCCCGAGCGCACGGTGGTGTGCTTCACCGGCGACGGTTGCTTCATGATGTATCCGCAGGAGCTGGGCACCGCCATGCAGTTCGGCGCGCCGCTGGTGGTGATCCTGGTCAACAACGGCATGTTCGGCACGATCCGCATGCATCAGGAGCGCGAATTTCCCGGGCGGGTCACCGCCACCGCCCTGACCAATCCCGATTTCGTCGCCCTGGCCCGGTCCTTCGGCGCTTATGCCGAGCTGGTGGAGCGCACCGAGGATTTCCCCGCCGCCTTCGCCCGCGCCACGGCGGCCGGCGTGCCGGCGCTGATCGAGCTTCGGGTGGATCCAAAGCAGATCACCCCCGCCGCCCGCCTTGCCTGAGGCGATCCGCAGAGCCTCCCACCGGCACGGGACCGGCGATCTCCCGCCGGTCCCGGCAACCGCCGCTATACGGCGCTGCGCTCGTTTGCGATGAGCTGCTGCAGCAGCCGCCGCACCTTCACCGGGGCCACGTCATTGCTCATCAGCACCGGGGTGAGGCTGAAGAAATCGTTGGTGCCCATTTCCGCCTGCGTCGCCTCGATGATGGGGAAGTCCTCATCGACGAAGGCGTTGTGCATCGCCTGGATCTTGAAGGCGTTGAAGTCACCGTCCTCTTCCAGGTGATTGCGCCGGGTGGAGAAGAAGTAATGGGTGGTATTCTCCGTCTCGGGCGTGGTGGTGTGCAGGTCGTACTGGCCGATGCAGTCCCTGAGGTCGAGATTTCCCTCCCCCTGGATCGCGCCCACCGACAATTGGATATTGGCCGGCCGCGACCAGGTGATGTCGAGGAACATGCGCGCCTCCGCCTCGGGATCGGGCATGAACTTCGAGAAGATGTGCATGGCCGGGGTCTGCTTCCACTCCCAGCGGGCATTGATGGTCTGGCCGTCCTCGATCACCTTGGGAACGATGGGTGAAAGCTGGCCGCGGGTGGTGATGATCTCACCGTGCACATGGTCCACGTGGCTGAGATCCATCACATTGTCGAGGATCAGCTCGTAATTAGCCTTCAGATACATGTAGGTGTGGCCGATGCCGTTGGGATGGCCCCGGTCCAGCGGGCTGAAATCGGGCAGCAGGCTGGCGTCGGGCGCCTCGTCGGCCATCCAGATCCAGACATAGCCGTACTTCTCGATCACCGGATAGGTGCGGATCTGCGCCGCCTTCGGAATAAGCCCGGTGCCGTGCGGATTGTGGACGCACGCGCCCTCGGCGTTGAAGCGCAGGCCGTGGTAGAGGCACGACACCTCGTCGCCCGTGCGCTTGCCCATGTGCATGGGGGCGAAGCGGTGGGGGCAGCGGTCGCGCATCGCGACCACGTGGCCGTCGTGCGCGCGGTAGAACATCACATTGGTGTTCAGAAGCTTGCGGTGAAACAGGTCCTGCGCGCCGATGTCGGTGGACAATGCGGCCGCATACCAGGCGCGCATCAGGAAGGGGCTCGCTGGCTTGGCGTCCGTCGCGATGGTCACATGGGCTCCCATGGGGCGTTTCCTCTCTTGGTTTTTCGGAAGGCGACCTCGGCGGCCGCCGGCTTACGGGCCGGAGCGGCCCGCAACGGGGGCGGCCGGGCCTAGAGGTCGATGACCAGGCGCGCGGTCCGCGATCGGGAGCAGCACGGCGTGAACACCGTGTTGGCGGCATGCTCGGCGGCAGTGAAGAAGCTGTCGCGGTGGTCGGGCGCGCCGTCGATCACGCCGAGGGCGCAGGTGCCGCAGATCCCCTGCTCGCAGGAGAGCGGGACGGCGATGCCATGGGCGTGCAGCGCCTCGACCGCGCTCTGCGCCGCGCCCACCGGCACCACGCGGCCAGAGCGCGCCAGCACCAGCTCGAAGGCGCCGTCATCGGCCCGCGCCGCCGGCGCGGCCGCGAAATACTCGAAATGGATGCGCTCCGGCGGCCAGCCGGCCGCCCGCGCCGTCGCGATCACTGATCCATGAAGCCCTGCGGGCCGCAGACGTAGAGGTGGCTGCCCTGCGGCGCCGCGGCGAGGGCGCGCCCGGCATCGAAGGGCACCGCGCCGTCGTCGCAATGCAGCTCAACCCGCCCGGCGAACGGCGGCGTCTCCAGCCGGTCAAGCAGGGCCGCCCGGCTGCGGCTGCGCACCGCGTAATGCAGGGTGAACGGGCGCCCGGTCGCCGCCAGATGCTGCCCCATGGCGAGGAGCGGCGTGACGCCGATGCCCCCCGCCAGCAGCAGGGAATGGCCGTCCTCGGCGAGGGGAAAGAGGTTGCGCGGCGGACGGATGCGCACCATCTGGCCGATGCTCAGATCCTGATGCGCGCTCTTCGAGCCACCCCGCCCGTTCGGCTCCAGCAGGACCGCGAACTCGTAGCGGTCGCGCTCGTGCGGGCTGTTGCACAGGGAATAGGGCCGGACCATGCCGGCCGGCAGCTCGATCTCGATATGCGCCCCGGCGCTGAAGGCGGGAAACGCGCCTCCCTCCGGAGGCTCCAGAACGAACCTGACGATGCCGTCGGCGGTGGGCGCCTTGTCCGCAAGGCGCGCGGCGAGCCAGCCTTCCGCGCTGGCGCAGAGGGTGATTTCCAATGCTTCCTCCCTGGCCCCGTCTGCCGTGGGGCTTTGCCGGATGCCGAGCACTCAGGGCGTGCCTGCTCCGGATTGGCGAGGAAGCAGCAAGAGCCGCGCCAATGGAAGATAATCCCGTTTTAACAATAGGATAGGAGCACTCGTGGCGGGTTATCCCGGCCCCTCGGCGCAAAATTTCGATATTTCAGAAAATTCGCCTTTGCCGATTTCTGTTTTCATGGAAACGTTCGGCAAAAGTCGCCACCCCGAGGTGGGAAATGACAAGCCGGACGGAAACGCCAAGCCGAAATCCCCGCATCGATGCCACCTCCGCGCGGATCGACCGTGCCGTGGCCGAGCACGTGTGCTTCTCGCCCGACGCAGGCCAGATCTCCCTCTACGGGCAGCGCATGCTGCTGCTGCACGCCGCCTCCTTCATCGCCCTCCGGCGGGAGCTGATCGACCGCCTCGGCACGGCGCAGACGCGCGAGATCATGACCCGTCTCGGATATCAGCAGGGCTTCGACGACGGGGTGCGGGTGCGCGACAGCGGCGAGGGCAGCTCGGTCCACGACCTGCTCTCCATGGGCCCGCGGCTGCGCGAGATGGAAGGCTTCGTGCGCAATCACCCCATGGATGTCATGAGCTGCGACGTGGAGCGCGGCACCTTCTGGGGCGACTATTTCTGGACCGCATCCATCGAGGCGCAGGCGCATCTGGAACACCGGGGCATCAGCGGCGAGCCGGCCTGCTGGATGATGCTGGGCTATGCCAGCGGATACAGCACGGCGGTGACCGGCATCCCGATCCTGTGGCGCGAGCTGGAATGCGCCGCCATGGGCCACGCCCATTGCCGGGTGGTGGGCCGTCCCCTCGCCGACTGGCCGGACCTTTCCGAGGAGGAGACCAGCCACCTCCAGATCGAGCCGTTCGTCGGCGTGCCCCGGCGGCCGTCCGCGGCGCGCGACGACGGCCTTTCCACCCTCGGCAACATGGTGGGCGCGTCGGCCGGCTTCAACGCGGTGGCCGGCATGGTGCGGCGGGTGGCGCCCACGGAAAGCACGGTGCTGTTCCTCGGCGAGAGCGGGGTGGGCAAGGAGCGCTTCGCCCGCGCCCTGCATTCCATCAGCGCGCGGGCCGACAAGCCGTTCGTCGCCATCAACTGCGCAGCCATCCCCAACGAACTCGTGGAGGCGGAGCTGTTCGGCGTCGAGAAGGGCGCCTTCACCGGCGCGGACCGCGCCCGCCAGGGGCGGTTCGAGCGCGCCGAGGGCGGCACCTTGTTTCTCGACGAGATCGCCGCCCTGCCCCTGCCGTCCCAGGGCAAGCTGCTGCGCGTCCTGCAGGAGCGCGAGGTGGAGCGCGTCGGCGACGTGCGCACCCGCAAGGTGGACGTGCGCATCGTCGCCGCCGCCAACCGCGACCTGCGCGAGGAGGTGGAGGCCGGCCGCTTCCGCGAGGACCTGTTCTACCGCCTCAACGTGTTCCCGGTGACCATTCCGCCGCTGCGCCACCGCCGGGACGACATTCCGCTCCTCGTCTCCCTGTTCGTGCGGCGCTGCTGCGACCGGCTGAACAAGACGGTGATCGGCCTCAGCCGGCGCGCCCACGAGGCGCTGTGGAGCTATCACTGGCCCGGCAATGTGCGCGAGCTGGAAAACATGATCGAGCGCAGCGTGATCCTGTGCGACGACGGCGGCAGCATCGACGTGCAGCACCTCTTTGCCGGCGGCGAGCAGATCAGCGCCAAGCTGTTCGGCATCGGCGCCAAGGGCAATCTGGTGGACACATCGGCGTCCTTCGAGGAGCCCCGCCCGGCGCGCGGACCGGCTCTGGTGGAAAGTCTGCTGGATGATTTCGAATCGTTCGACGGCCTGGAGGCGGAGCTGCTCAAGCGCGCCCTGCAGCGCTGCAACGGCAATGTCTCCGCGGCCGCGCGCCTGCTCGGCATGGGCCGGGGACAGTTCGAATACCGGATCAAGAAATACACCGTCGGGTGACTGGTCCTGCCCGGCCGTGCGGTGGGGCCGCCGAGGGCGCTCCCCAGCGCGCCCGACGGGCGGGAGTGACTTATAACATACTGAAATATCATAAATTAAAGCACATTCGAGGGGACGAAGCGAAACCACATCGCATTAATATTCATAAATTCTATAGACATTATTGAAATTGTGGATCTAAGGTTGGGCGTCACGGTCGCTCCAGCCCCATCCAGCGCCAGTGCCACGGACCGAAACGCCCCTCACCCGGGCGGCCGGCCCGGCATTGTCGAACGGCAGCGGCGGCGCGGCGATGCCCCGGCTGGGGCACGAAACAACGGAGATCAACGTGAGCGCTTCAGTTGCCCAACTTTCTGCCATCGCCGACGCCGACGTGGTTCCCCTTGCCGGCCGCATCGGCGTCGAGGTTCGCGGCATCCGGCTTTCCGGCGACCTGCCGCAACAGGTCCACGACCAGATCAACCGCCTCCTGCTGAAGCACAAGCTCCTGATCTTCCGCGGCCAGGACCAGCTCGACGATGCGGCCCAGGAAAGCTTCGGCCGGCGCTTCGGCGGGCTCTCCGCCCACCCGACCATCGGCGCCATCGATGGAACGACGTCGGTGCTGGAGCTCGACACCCGCCTCGAAGGCGAGCGCGCGGCCGGACAGGGTGCCGGACGGGCCGATCAGTGGCACACCGACATCACCTTCGTGGACGCCTATCCCAAGATCACCATCCTGCGGGCGCTGGTCGTCCCGGCCGCCGGGGGCGACACCGTGTGGTCCAACACCGCCGCGGCCTATGCCCATCTTCGGCCCGAGCTGAAACTGCTCGCCGATTCCCTGTGGGCGGTGCATTCCAACGCCTATGACTACGCGGCCGTGCGCCCCCATGCGACGACCGACGACAAGCAGGTCTACAACGCCACCTTCACCAAGACCGTCTACGAGACCGAGCATCCCCTCGTCCGGGTGCATCCCGAGACCGGCGAGCGCACCCTGGTGCTCGGCAATTTCGCGCAGCGCTTCCTTGGCCTCTCCAAGGGCGACAGCCAGAAGCTCCACGACCTGTTCCAGAGCCACATCACCGCGCCCGAGAACACGGTCCGCTGGCGCTGGCAGCCCGGCGACGTCGCGGTGTGGGACAACCGCGCCACCCAGCACTACGCCGTGAACGACTACGGCGACCAGCATCGCGTGGTGCGCCGGGTGACGGTGGCCGGCGAGGTGCCGGTGAGCGTGGACGGCCGCAGCTCGGTGATCCGCTCGCGCTACGACAAGCCCAAGGTCGGCCGCGCCGCCTGATCGGCCACGCGCCTCGCCCCACCTGCCGAGATCGCGCCGGCGCCCCGCGCTGGCGCGATCTCCGCCCTGCCCCATCCGGCCCGCCGGGCGCGCCGCGCCGCCGGCCCTGCACCATCAGAGGATGCCATGCTTTCGCGATCCACCATCCCGGGGCGCCGCGCCCTTGGTCAAGTCCTGCGCCACGGCCTGGCGGCGGCCTGCGCCGCGCTGCTGCTGACGGTCGGAGCCGCGGCGAAGGCCGAGACCGTGATCCGCTTCGGCTATCCCGGCGTCGGCGCCGACCAGCGGCCCTATTCCCACAGCGATGCCACCACCTATGCGCGGGCGCGCGGGCTGATCGAGAAGGAATTCGAGAACGACAAGGACGTCCGCATCGACTGGACCTTCTTCCGCGGCGCCGGCCCGGCGCTGAACGAGGCCGTTGCCTCCGGCCAGCTCGATTTCTTCCTTTTGGGCGACCTGCCGGCCATCGTCGGGCGCACCCGCGGCCTGAAGCACAGGTTCATCTTCGCCACCCAGCGCAACAACCCCATCTACCTCGCGGTGCCGGCCAACAGCGACATCGCCAGCGTGGAGGACGTGCGGGGCCGGAAGGTCGCGGTGTTCAAGGGCACGAACCTGCAGAACGCCACCGATCGCATCCTCGCCCATCACGGGCTCTCCGAGAAGGACGTGCGGGCCATCAATCTCGATACGACGGCCGCCGTCGCGGCGCTCTCCTCGGGCAACGTGGAGGCCGTGTTCGGGGGCGTCGAATACCTGCCCCTCGCCGCAAAGGGCGTGGTGAAGATCGTCTATTCCACCAAGGGCGACGATCCCACCTTCGGGCGCAACTCCTCCTATCTCGTCACCGAGGCTTTCGCCGCGGCCCATCCCGACCTCACCCAGCGGGTAGTGACCGCCTTCGTGAAGGCGGCCTATTTCATCTCCCTCGACGAGAACCGCGACGCGGCATTCGACGCCTGGGCGCTGTCCGGCCTGCCGCGCGAGACCTTCGTCACCAATTTCGACGGGGTGCGCCTGTCCCACCTCGTCAATCCGCTGATCGATGACTACGTGGTCGCGCGCTACAAGGAGCAGGCGGCGGCCGCCAAGGCCTACGGCCTCCTGAAGGCCGAGCCGGACATCGACGGCTGGTTCGACCGCTCCTTCCTCGCCACCGCGCTCAAGCAGCTCGGCCTCGAGAACTTCTGGTCCGCCTATGACGCCGCCGGCAGCATCGCCGTGCGCGGCCGGATCGATGCCCCGCCGTTGCAGAAGGCCTCCAACTGACAGGCCGAGGCCTGTCGTCCCGCGAACGCCGATGCCCCCTTCCCGCCCCGATCGGGCCGCCCGAGGGATGTCCCATGAGCCTGACAGAGACACTCACCCAAGCCGGCGCCGGGCCGGCACCCCGGCCGCTCCTCCCCCGGCCGCTGCTCCGGCGGCTCCACGCCGTCGCCCCGTTGCGGCCGCCGGCCGCCATGGTGCCGATCCTGTGGAGCCTCGCGCTGCCGCTGGGCCTTCTGGCGGCCTGGTGGATCTCGGCGCGGCAGGGGTGGCTGCCGGAACAGATCCTGCCGGCCCCCGCCACCGTGTGGGACAGCTTCGCCGCCATGGTGCGCGACGGCTCGCTGGCCCAGCACGCCCTCGCCAGCACCGCCCGCGTCGCCATCGGCTTTGCCATCGGCGCGGCGGGCGGGCTGCTGTTCGGAATTGCGGTGGGCCTCTCGCCCACGGTGCGTGCCTTCCTCTACCCGCCGGTGCAGGCGGTGGCACGGGTCAACGTGCTCGCCTGGATGCCGCTTCTGACCCTGTTCATCGGCATCGACGAGGCGCTGAAATACACCGTCATCGCCTGGTCGGCCTCCATCCCCGTGGTGCTGGGCACGGCGCGCGGCATCGCCAACGTCTCGCCCGCCTTCCGCGAGCTGGGGAAGGTGCTGGGCTTCAACCGGGCCGACACGCTGCGCCTCATCGTCCTGCCCGGCGCGCTGCCGGCCATCTTCGCCGGCCTCAGGGAGGGCCTCGCCAACGCCTGGCAGACCCTGGTGCTGGTGGAGCTGTTCGCCTCCTTCGAGGGGCTGGGCTACCTGATGGTGTGGGGGCGCCAGCTGTTCCAGCTCGATCTCGTCATCGTCGCCATGATCGTGGTCGGCCTCGCCGGCCTTGCCCTCGACCTCGCGCTGCGGGCGGTCGAGCACCACGCCCAGCCCTGGCTGAAGGGGAGCCACCATGCCCATTGACAGCATCGCTCACGCTCCCGATGCGGCCAGCCGGCTGACGGCGGCCGTCGCCGGAGCGGGCCGTGCCGCGCGGCGGCTCATCGGCGAAGGAACCGCGGCGGACTGGCGGCCCCTCGCCTCGTTCGCGGCGATCGTCGCGGCATGGTTCGCGGTGTGCCAGCTTGGCTGGGTGGACCCGAAATTCCTCCCCTCGCCGGTGGATGTCTCGGCCCGCCTCGCCACCGAGCTTCGCTCCGGCACGCTGCTGTTCGATCTCGCGGAGACCCTGCGGCGCAATCTCACCGGCCTTGCCATGGGCGTTGCGGCCGGGCTCATCCTCGGGGCGGGGCTCGGCATCTCCACCGCCGCCGGCCGGCTCGGCGGCCCGCTGGTGCTGGCGCAGCGCCAGACCGCGCTGTTCGCCTGGGTGCCGCTGCTGTCCATGTGGTTCGGCGGGGGCGATACCGGCAAGATCGTCTTCATCGCGCTCGCCGCGTTCCAGCCCATGGTGATCGCGACCTGGCGCGGCTTCAGCCTCGTGCCGCCTCCCTATCGCGAATTGTCGGACGTGCTGCTGCTGAGCCGCTGGAACTTCGTGCGGCTCGTCGCCGTGCCGAGCGCGCTGCCGATGATCTTCACCGGCCTGCACGGCGCGCTCATCTATGCGTGGCTCGGAACCGTGGGGTCGGAGCTCTTCCTCAACATCGCCCCCGGCCTCGGCGGACGCCTCAACGAGGGGGTGCAGATGTTCGAGATCGATCTCCTGTTCCTCGTCATCTTCGTCTTCGCCCTGGTGGGCCTCTTCTACAACGCGCTCGCGGACCGCGCGGAGCGCCTGCTTGTCCGGTGGAACGCGCGATGACCCTGGCCCAGTCCTCCCCCCTCCCCGTGACGGCGCAACGGCCGGCGCTGGAGATCCGCTCCGTCGGCAAGACCTTCCAGGTCCGCGGCGCCGGCATGGAGGTGCTGTCCGACATCACCCTTTCGCTGCGCGCGGGCGAGTTCGTGACCGTGGTGGGCGCCTCGGGGTGCGGCAAGTCCACCCTGCTCCGGCTTATCCTCGGGCTCGACCTTGACTATACGGGCGACATCCGCATCGACGGCCGGCGCGTGACCGGGCCGGGCGCCGACCGCGCCATCGTCTTCCAGGAGCATCGGCTGCTGCCCTGGCTGACGGTGGAGGCGAACGTGGGCGCGGCGCTGCTGCACTCCGGCCTCGCCAAGGCGGCGCGGCAGAGGGCTGTCGCCGAGCATCTGGAGCTCGTGGGGCTGGAGAGCTTCGCCAAGGCCTACCCGCCCCAGCTCTCCGGCGGCATGGCGCAGCGCGTCGCTATCGCCCGCGCCCTGGCGAACCGGCCGCGCTTCCTGCTGCTGGACGAGCCGCTCGGTGCCCTCGACGCGCTGACCCGCCTGCGCCTGCAGGACGAGCTCAAGCGCATCGTCGCCCATGAGGGCACGACGGCGGTGCTCGTCACCCATGATGTGGACGAAGCGGTCTATCTCGGCCACCGGGTGGTGGTGCTGCATCCCCGGCCGGGACGCATCGCGACCATCCTGACGGTGCCGGAGGCGGCGCGGGCCGATCGGTCGAGCCCGGAATTCGTGGTGCTCCGCGACCGGGTGCTGGAATTCCTGGGTGTTTCGGGACGCTCGAAAGGCGGCAGCGGGAGCGCCGCGACGCTCCCGGAGCACTGAGGCCCGCGCCGGCGCGGTGCGCCCTCGCCCACGCACGCCAGTGGGCGGGGACGGCCCCGGAGAGGCCGCACCCGCACGCCCGACGGGCGACAGGGGCACACCCGTTCGCGCTTCCGGCGGGCTCAGGCGTAGGTGGACACTTGCGACCGCGCCAGCGCCGCCACATTGAGCAGCCCGCGCGCCGAGATCGACGGGGTGACGATGTGCACCTTGTTGCTCATGCCCATCAGGATCGGACCGACCTCGATGGCCTTGGCCACGGTGCGCAGGACGTTGCGCGTCACGCTGACGGTCTCCGCGTTCGAGAACACGAGCACGTTCGCCTTGCCGTCCAGGCGGCCGCCCGGATAGAGCCGCTCGCGCAGCACCACGTCGAGCGCGGCATCCACATGCATCTCGCCTTCGTAGGAGAAGCCGTGCTGTTCGGCGTCGAGGATGTCGATCGCCGCCCGCATGGTGCGGCCCGACTGGGTGTCGAGATTGCCGAACTCGGAATCCGAGATCAGGGCGATCTTGGGCTCGATGCCGAAGCGGCGGACGTGACGGGCCGCGGCGGTGACGATGCCCGCCAATTCCTGCGGCGAGGGGAAGCGGTGCACGTGGGTGTCGGCCAGGAACAGCGGGCCGTCCTCCAGGATCATCAGCGACAGCGCGCCGGTGGGCACCAGCCCGGAGGCCGCGAAGATCTGCTGCACGTGATTGAGATGCCAATGATATTGGCCGAACGTGCCGCAGATCATGCTGTCGGCCTCGCCGCGCTCCACCATGATCGCCGCGATGGCGGTGGTGTTGGTGCGCAGCACGGTGCGGGCGAGATCGGGCGTCACGCCCTTGCGCCGCAGCAGGCGGTGATAGCTGGTCCAGTATTCGCGGTAGCGCGGGTCGTCCTGCGGATCGACGATCTCGAAATGGGTGCCGCGGCGCAGGTTCAGCCCCTCGCGCTCGATGCGCGCCTCCACCACCTCCGCGCGCCCGATCAGGATAGGGGTGGTGTGCAGCTCCTCGGCGATGGTCCGGGTGGCGCGCAGCACCCGCTCGTCCTCGCCTTCCGCGAACACGACCCGGCGCTCCGAGGCGCGTGCCGCCTCGAACACGCGGCGCATGATGGTGTGCGAGCGGAAGACCTGGGCGTTCAGCTGGGCGGTGTAGGCCTCGAGGTCGATGCTGCGGGTGGCGACGCCGGACTCCATCGCCGCCTTGGCGACCGCGGAGGCGATGGTGGGCAGAAGGCGGGGATCGAACGGCTTCGGGATGAGATAGTCGGAGCCGAACTTCAGCCGCTCGCCCTGGTAGGCCTCCCCCACCTCGGCGGAGATCGGCTCCCGCGCGAGGCCGGCGATGGCCTCGACGCAGGCGAGCTTCATCGCGTCGTTGATCTCGGTCGCCCCCACATCGAGCGCGCCGCGGAAGATGAAGGGGAAGCACAGGACGTTGTTGACCTGGTTCGGATAATCCGACCGCCCGGTGGCGATGAGCGCGCCCGGCGCCACCTCGCGCACCTCCTCGGGCATGATCTCCGGGGTCGGGTTGGCGAGGGCGAAGATGATCGCGTTGTCGGCCATCTTGGCCACCATCGGCGCGGTCAGGACGCCGGGGCCGGACACCCCCAGGAAGAGATCGGCGCCGACGATGGCCTCATCCAGCGTGCGCGCGCTCGTCTCGCGGGCGAACTCCCGCTTCTCGAAGCCGATGTCGTTGCGCCCGACATGGACCACGCCCTTGCTGTCCAGGAGCGTGATGTTCTCGCGCCGCAGGCCCATGACCAGCAGCATCTTCAGGCAGGCGATGCCGGCCGCGCCGGCGCCGACCGCCACCGCGCGCACGTCCTCGATCTTCTTGCCGATCAGATGGAGCGCGTTGAGCGCCGCGGCGGACGCCACGATGGCGGTGCCGTGCTGGTCGTCGTGGAAGACCGGAATCCCCATCTTCTCCCGGCACAGCCGCTCGACGATGAAGCAGTCGGGGGCCTTGATGTCTTCCAGGTTCACCGCGCCGAACGTCGGCTCAAGCTTGGCGACGATCTCGGCCAGCTTCTCCGGATCCTTCTCGTTGACCTCGATGTCGAAGCAATCGACGCCGGCAAACTTTTTGAACAGGACCGCCTTGCCTTCCATGACCGGCTTGGAGGCCGGGGCGCCGATGTTGCCGAGCCCCAGCACGGCGGTGCCGTTGGACACCACCGCGACCAGATTGCCCTTGGCGGTGTAGCGGACCGCCTTGGCGGGATCGCTTTCGATTTCGAGGCAGGCTTCCGCCACGCCGGGAGAATAGGCATTCGACAGGTCGCGGCCCGTCGCCATCGGCTTCGTCGGACGGATCTCCAGTTTTCCCGGCCTTGGGAACTCGTGATAATCGAGTGCTTCCTGCCGCTTGGTATTGTTCTTGGCGTCCTCGGTCATAGGCGATCCCCTGGTTCGTGCCGGCCACCTTGGCGATGGCTTCGGCGCGGGAGCGGGCGACAACCCCGTTTGGCCCTCGGTGCCGCCCTGCTCCATGAGCCCATGGATCTTGCCCGACAAGGTGGTGTCAAGCGCCTTCACGCGGCCTCCCCCGCTCACCCTTGCCACTGCACAACAATCGCCGGCGGGACCGGCCGGCAGCGAGCGCCGGGAGCGATGCTCCGGGTCGCGACCAGCCGCGTCGTGCCGGCAGATTCGAACGGCGGCTCGGGCCGGTGCCGTCCGCACGGCTGTGACCCACCGGCGGGGTGCCGCGGCGGGCACTGCCGGCCGCATGGCTCGGGGCGCGCGGTGGCCGCAGAGAGGCGGTCGGGCGCCGGGCGTCACGCAAGCGCTACGGGGTGGGAGCGGATTTCAGCAGGGGCCGGGCTATTATTGGCGCGGCACGAACGGGCGCAGAGCGCTGGTGCTCCGCGACGACGCGGCGGATCGCAGGAGCGGCAGCCCCGGCCGATACGGCCCCGGATGTCGCGCGGCCCGCGTCCTCAGCCCGCCGAGTGCGGCGGACGGGCCGTCCCGGCGCAGTCCGTCCCCCCGTAGGCGGCGAGGAAAACCCGCACCGCCCGCGCCACTTGGGCCTCGATGACCTCCGGCGCCGGCTCCTCGGACAGGCCGAACATCAGCGCCTTCACCAGATTGCCCTGGCACAGGTTGAAGAAGTCGAACGCCGCCGCCTGGCAGTCGTCCACCTCGAGGCGGCCCAGTTCCACCTGCCGTTCGAGAAAGGCGGCGAGGCGCGAGGCGCCCTGGCACGGCCCGGTCTCGAAGAAGGCCCGGCCGATGGCGGGGAACTTCTCCGCCACCGCGCTCACCATGCGCACCAGGCGGATATGGTTGGGCCGCACCATCATGCTCATGAACGACACGCCGATGCGGTGCAGAAGGCTCGCCACATCCTCGTCGTTGTCGCCGAACTCGAACAGCCGCTCCGCGGACTGCCGCTTGTCCTCCTCCACCAGGATGCGGAAGAGGTCGGCCTTGCTGTCGAAATAAGCGTAGATGGTGGCCTTGGAGACCGACGCGGCACGGGCGATCTCGTCCATGCTCGCCCCGTCGAAGCCCTTGTGGAAAAAGACCCGTCGCGCGCCGTCGACGATGTCGTGGCGCTTCTTTGCCTCAAGCTCCCGCTCGGCCGCCGAAGGGGCCTTCCCATGGCCGACGGCGGCGTCCTGTCCTGGCGCGCTCATGTCCGCCCTCCTCGGCGGTCGTTGCATGGTTCGAATCCCGGTCGCAAGGAAAATAATTGACTAAACCGTTTAGTTCAATATGCTGGAATCAGATTTCTACTGAACCGTTCAGTATGACCGCATCAAGGCGGGAGCACCCCAAGTGGCTCAAACCAACATCGTGGAAAGGCCCGTCGCCGACGGGCCGGGCGCCGCGACCCCGGGCGCGGACGCCGTGCAAGGCCCCGGCGTGACCACCCTCAAGGCCCGCAGGGCCGAGGAAACGATACCGGCCGACGGCACGGTCGAAGCGGCGCCGCCGCCATCGAGGCGCCGCTCCCGCAAGCCCCTGATCTTCGGGGCGATCGCGGCGCTGCTGCTCGCCGGCGCCGGCTGGTATGGCCACGACTGGTGGCAGGTCGGCCGCTTCATGGTGTCCACCGACGATGCCTATGTGAGCGCGGACACCTCCATCCTCGCGGCCAAGGTGGGCGGCTACGTCAGGAGCGTCGATGTCGCCGCCAACCAGTGGGTCAAGGCCGGCGACGTGATCGCCCGCATCGACGACGGCGACTACCGCCTCGCCCTCCAGGCCGCGCAGGACAGGATCGCCACCCAGCAGGCCACCCTGGCGCGCTTCGACGAGCAGGCGAAGGCCGCCCGCGCCAGCGTGGACCAGGCCCGGGCGCAGCTTCTGGCGTCCGACGCGGACCTGAAGCGCACCCAGCTCGAATTCGACCGCCAGGACAAGCTCGCCCGCTCGAACTTCGCGAGCCGCTCCACCCTCGACAATGCCCGCGCCGACCGCGACAAGGCCTCCGCCAGCGTGGAGGCGGCGAAGGCCGCGCTGGCCTCGGCCCAGGCCCAGGTCGCGGTGATCGAGGCCCAGCGCACCGAAGCGGCCCGGACCCTGGATGAGCTGAAGACCGCCAGCGACCAGGCGCGGCGCGATCTCGGCTTCACCGAGGTGCGCGCGCCCATCGACGGCGTGGTGGGCAACCGCGCGGTGCAGGTGGGCCAGCTCGTGCAGACCGGGACCCGCCTCATCGCCGTCGTGCCCCTGGAGGCGGTCTATGTGGATGCCAACTTCAAGGAAACCCAGCTCGGCCGCCTGAAGCCGGGGCAGACGGTGCGCATCTATGTGGATGCCTATCCCGACGAGGACATCACCGGCACGGTGCTGAGCGTCTCGCCGGCCTCGGGCTCGGTGTTCAGCCTGCTGCCGCCGGAGAACGCCACCGGCAACTTCACCAAGATCGTGCAGCGCATTCCGGTGCGTGTCGCCATCGAGCCCGCGGTGCTGGCCAAGCACGAGCTCCGGCCCGGCATGTCGGTGACGGTGACGGTGGACACCCGCCCGAAGGCCGGCTGAGCGGCGCGACAGGATCGAAGGCGCGGCCATGGCCGATACCCTGACAGCCAATTCCAGCCGATCCGCCCAGGACGTCGCCCGCCGGCGCATGTTCACCTTCGTGTGCATGGTGTTCGGCATGTTCATGGCGATCCTGGACATCCAGATCGTCTCCGCCTCCCTGGCCGAGATCCAGGCCGGCCTGTCGGCCAGCGCCGACGAGATCTCGTGGGTGCAGACCAGCTACCTCATCGCCGAGGTGGTGATGATCCCGCTGTCCGGCTTCCTGTCGCGCGCGCTCTCCACCCGCTGGCTGTTCGCCGCCTCGGCCGCGGGCTTCACCTTCATGAGCCTGATGTGCGCCACCGCGACCTCCATCGAGCAGATGATCGTCTACCGCGCGCTGCAGGGCTTTCTCGGCGGCGGCATGATCCCCACCGTGTTCGCCTCCGCTTATTCGGTGTTCCCGCGCGAGAAGCAGCCCATCGTCGCGCCGCTGATCGGCCTCGTGGCGACCCTCGCCCCCACCATCGGCCCCACGGTGGGCGGCTATCTCACCGACCTCTTCTCCTGGCACTGGCTGTTCCTGGTGAACGTCCCGCCGGGCATCTTCGTGATCATCGCCGCCGTCACCCTCATCGATTTCGACGAGCCGGACTTCGCCCTGCTCGAACGCTTCGACTGGTTCGGCCTCATCTTCATGGCCGGCTTTCTGGGCAGCCTCGAATTCGTGCTGGAGGAAGGGCCGACCAACGACTGGTTCGAGGACCAGTACATCTTCGCCTTCGCGCTCGTGTGCGCGGTGTCCGCGGTGGCCTTCTTCATCCGGGTGCTGCGGAATGCCCATCCGGTGGTGGATCTGCGCGCCTTCGAGAACCGCAACTTCGCCGTGGGCTCGGCCTTCAGCTTCGTGCTGGGCATCGGGCTCTACGGCCTCACCTACCTTTATCCCATCTTCCTCGGACGGGTGCGGGGCTATTCGGCGCTGCAGATCGGCGAGACCATGTTCGTCACCGGCATCGCCATGTTCGTCACGGCGCCCATCGCCGGCCGCCTCGCCGCGAAGATGGACCCGCGCATCATGATGGGCGCGGCGTTCGCCGGCTTCGCGCTCGGCACCTGGTGGGTGACGGCCATCACCAAGGACTGGGACTTCTGGGAGCTGTTCATCCCGCAGATCCTGCGCGGGGTGTCGCTGATGATGGCCATGATTCCCATCAACAATCTCTCGCTCGGCACCCTTCCGCCAGCCCAGCTGAAGAACGCCTCGGGGCTGTTCAACCTCATGCGCAACCTCGGCGGCGCGGTGGGGCTCGCGGTGATCAACACGGTGCTGAACAACCGCTGGGACCTGCACCTTGCCCGCCTGCACGAGCATGTGGGCTGGGCCAGCAGCGTCGCTCTCGACCGCCTCGACGGCCTGACGCAGACCTTCTCCAAGCTCGGCTCGGATGCTTCCCTTGCCGCGCTGAAGCAGATGGCGGCACTGGTGCGGCAGCAGGCGCTGGTGATGGCGTTCGCCGACGTCTTCTACCTGATGACCTTCCTGTTCCTCGCGCTGGTCACGGTCGCGCCCCTGATGCGGCGCCCGAAGCCGGGCACCGGCGGCGGCGGGCATTGACGGCCCGCCCCCGGCCCGCCCGGCTCCCCGACCGGATGGGCGCGGCGCGCGGCTGCCCTCAACGCACCATCGCGTGCGCCGGCCCGGGGAATGACGGCGGCTAGAAGACCTGCAGCAGGCGCACCGTGCCGCGGAAGTCTTCCGGGAATCCGCCCGAATTCGCCACGTCCCGCTGCACCAGGCCCATGACCTGGAAGGTGGGCGTGATGAACTTGGACAGTTCGAGCCGCACCTGCGAGCGCTCCGTCGCGTTGCCGGTGGCCACGCCCGCGAGATACTCGGTGCCGCCCCAGAACTGGGAATAGCCGACCGCGGCCGACCAGGTCGGCGCGAAGGCGTAGGAGAGCCAGCCCTGGAACTGGTAGGTGGGATCCTGCGAGAGAGTCTGCGCGCCGTTGCCCGCCTCGGTGTTGTCGCCGTACCAGACGACATCCCCGGTGAGCTGGAAGGCGAAGCCGCTGGCGAGGCCCTGATACCATCCGGTCTGCAGGTCGAGCTTCCAGCGGTTCTCGCCGAGGTTCAGCGCCTCCCCGGCGCTGTACTGGCCGAGGGGCACGAACAGATAGGGCATGATGCCGATATAGGTCTGCGTGGCCTTGTTGTTCACCACCCACACGGTGGTGGCGAGGATGGGATCCCCCAGCCCCGCGGCCGCGTCGAACTCCGTGCCGCCGATCCGCCCGTTGTAGAGCGTCCCGGCCGGGATCAGCACCTGCGGCGCCACCAGAACGCCGCCGATGTCGAAGTAATGCACGTAGCGCAGGATATCGACGTAGGAATCAAGGCCCGTGCCGTCCGACAGCGTCAGGCCGGACGTGCTCTCATATTGGCTGCGCGTGGCATACTGGCTGTAGAAGACCAGCAGGTTGGTGCCGGCCGGCGCCGGCAGGTAATCGCTGGAATTGACGTCGGCCGCGCGGGCCAGGCCCGTCATCAGCGGCGAAGCCGGCGGAAAGGCCGGCGCTCCAAGGGCGGGTCATGGTTCCTCTCGGGTTTCTCGTTGGTTGCCGGCGCGGTTCGTGCGCGGGCCGCAGGACCACCCCGCGTGCGGGGATCGATGGGTCAGGCCCGCAGGCGGGCGAGATTCTGCAGAACCGCTTCCGGCTCCGTTCCCACCGGGATCTCGGCGAAATAGAACTGGCCGGCGCCGAGCGCGGCGAGGGGCGCGCCGCTCCACAGCGACCCGCTGACGTCGAGCCCCAGCGCCAGATCCCCGCCCTGGGGCGGAGCCGGCGAGATGACCGTATCGAAGTCTTCCGCCGTCCGGCCCGGGCTGCCGCGCAGCGCAAGACCCCACCGATAGTGGCGCGCCACGTTCACGAGCGTGCGGTAGGCCGCGCCGTCGCCGTCGCCGGCAGCGTCGGCCTCGTCCTCCAGCAGGAGCCCGCCGATGGGCAGGTGGGAGACCGCGCGCGCCAGATCCGCCATGTACATGGCCGCGTCCTCGATCGCGTCCGCGTCGATCTCCAGGCCGTCGCGGCCGGCGAGGCCCGCCGCCTCGGCCAGCCAGCGCCGGGGCGCCGGCATCGCCAGCACCAGCGGCGTCTGCCCGCGCAGGCTCGCCGCCACCGCCTCCACCACCTCGGCCAGCAGCTTGCGCGGCCCCTCCTCCTCCAGCATGCGCTTCAGGGGGAAGGTGGGGCGCTTCTTCGACCCCATCGCCGCCTTGAGCGCCGGGTGGCGCGCCACCCAGGAGCGGTAGAGGTCGCCCACGTCCACCACCCCCACGTCGGGGCGCAGCAGGCCATGGGCCTGGTTGAAGAAGGCGAGATAGCCGGCGGCGCTCTCCCACGGGTCGCCGGCCTCGCCGAGCAGGAGCCGCCGGGCATAGCCCGACGACTTCAGCCACACGCGGATGCCGGGCACCCCGGAGGGCCGGGGCAGGTCATCGGTGAGGCGTGGGCTCATTGCTTCTCCCCTCCCATGCCTCCGAGGGCGGAAAGCCGCGCCTCCAGCTCGGCGATGCGCACGTCCTTGGGATGGGGCATGTAGTTCGGCCGCGGGGTGTCGGCGGCACGGGTCTTCTCCGGCGCGCCCATGTAGAGCACCGAGACGTCGTCGCCCCAGGCGCCGAAATACTGGAGGTGGGACGGCGGGGTGGGCTTGCTCCAGTCCTTCACGAACTGGGAATAGGGCCGCGAGCGGGCGATGCGGGCCTTGCGCTCGGCGGCGCGCGCCTCCTGCGTGGCCGCCTCGTCGATGGCGAGCGTCGCGGCATCGAACACCACCTTGTAGAGGCGGGCCGCCACCGCCGGAGAGATCAGCCCCTCCTCGATGTCCTTGATGACCCCGGCGGGATCGCGCTCCAGAAGATCGCCGTAACCGGCGCCGGCGCCCTGCGAGATCATGAACAGCTCGCCGCGCTTCGAGATCTCGAAGCCCATGCCCATGTGGTAGGTGGTGTAGCTCGCGCCCTCGAAGGGCTGCTCGTTCATGATCTCCTCGATGGAGTGCTTGAACTTCTCCGGCGTGTTGAGCAGCACGTCGTAGACGTCCACGCCCTTCACCTTGGAGAGCGGGTAGCAGCCGCAGGCATAGCCGCCGAACAGGCCCTGGAGCGGCGGGATCTTGGCGCCCTGGCAGGTGGTCATGAAGCCCCACTGCTCGGAATCCTTGGTCGCCACCATCATGGTGTAGCCCTGGCCGCCGCGATACTTGCCGGGGGCGATGGCATCCCGCGTCATCTTCTTGGAGACGAGCTGGAGGAAGGGCACCTCTTCTTCGTTCAGCTCCTGCTCGCCGATGTCCGCCATGGTGGCGAAGATGGGGGCGAGCGCATGCTCGCCGTCGCGGTCCACGGTGGCGCCGGCGCCCATGCCGTTGAGGTCGGCGCAGAGGTTGCCGAGCGTCTCGCCATGCTGGGACACGCCGCCCCAGATGAAGGTGTTGATCATGTTGAAGGTGGGCGCATGCACCTTCGTGAACTTCTCCGGGCAGGAATAGAGGAACTTCGCCACCGCGTGCTGGCCCGCCGTGAAGCCGGTGAAGATGGACATCAGCGACTGCGAGTTGGGCGCGTCGTAGGAGCAGTTGACGATGGAGTGCGGGTCGGTGATGACCTCGATGGGCGCGAACGCCGCCTGGCCGCGCGGCAGGTCCGGCCACACGTAGCAGAGGAACACCTGCGCCAGCATGCCCTTGAGGCCGGCGACGATGGTGTTGGTGGCGCGGTTGGTGAATTCCGGCGCCGAGCCGCGGAAATCGAAGATCAGCCGGTCGCCGGTCTTGGTCAGCTTGCAGTTGATCTTGACGACGCAGTTCTCGCGCAGGGTGGAGTCCTGGATGATGTAGGTGCGCACCGTCATGTCCGGCCACTCGGAGACGCGGCGCTTCACCTCGGCGCGCACGTTCTCCATGGTCAGGCGGAGCGTGGAGATGAGGGCCTCCGGGCCGTCGGTGTTCAGAGTCTCCTCGATGCGCTGCTTGATGCGCAGGCAGGCGAAGAGCTTCACCTTCATGTCCTCGTACTGCAGCTTGGGCTCACGCACCGAATTCTGCAGGAAGGTGAGGATATCGCGCTTGATCTGGTAGTTCTCCACCACGCGGAAGGGGCTCATCTTGAGGCCCTCGTCCGAGGGGCTCTCCGCCATGGACGGCATGCCGCCGGGCTCGATGGCGCCGTTCTCGCCCTCGTGCACCGTGGAGGCGACCCAGCACACCAGCCGGCCCTTGTGGAAGATCGGCACGATCATCGACTGGTCGGTGTTGTGCACATTGCCATAGCGGCTGTCGTTGTGGATGAAGCCGTCGCCCTCGCGCACGCCGACGGTGGGGTCGTTCATCCAGTTCTTGATGATGAACTTGATGGGGTGGTGCACCAGCGCCGAGAAGATCAGCACGCCGCCGGCGGAAGCAATGGCAAGATCACCGGACGCCGAATACACGCCGGTGATCACGTCGCCCCACTTGGCGCCGGGGGCGGCGCCCATCTGCTCCACCATCTCGTAGCCTTCGTCGCAGCCCGACTGGATGCGGTCGCGGATCTTGGCGATGGTGTGGGCGTCGGCCACCTTGCCGATGGCCTCGTCCTCTTCGGCCGTGCGCGGCATGAGGTCATGGTTCTGCATGATCTCGGGGTCGGGCCCGAGGAACAGGGTGGTGTCGTTCAGGAACTTCTGGATGAGGGCCATGTCCTCGGCGCTGGGCAGCTTGCCGGGGCCCGTGTTGCTCAGGTCGTTCATTTTGGTGTCCTCCCGGAATGTCGTCACGGTGTGCCGCGTTGCGGCGCGGATCCCCCCGCCGGAGCGGGGGGACGGGATGTCAGTGGGTGGTCTGAGGCGCCTCGGCGCGCAGGAACCAGGAGGCGCCCTGCTTGGCGGCGACGAAGGTCCAGCCCGGATTGACCAGGAAGGTCGTCACCTCCGACGCGACGATGGCCGGGCCCTCGATGGCAACGCCGGGCGCGATCGACGCCCGGCTCCACACCGGGGTCTCGATGGGCCCGTCCTGCCCGACGAAGTGGCACACGCGGGTGGACGCGGGCGGCGGCGGCGCCGTGCGCTCGGCGGCGGACACCGGCTTGATGTCCTCGAACTGGACGGTCTCGTGGTGCACGTACGCCGCCACACGGATGGTGTTGATGCGGATGCCCGCCTCCGGCGCCTGCGAGCCCTCGCCGAAGCGCTTGCCGTAGTCGTTGGAGAATTGCGAGATGATGGCGAGCACGTCGGCGGGGCCGTAGACCTCGTGCTTGCCGATCACCGCCGTGGTCTGCACGAGCTGGTTGCCGTAGCGCATGTCCAGCTCGAGGTTGTGGCGGATGTCGGCGAGCGGCACGCCCTGGCGCAGCAGGTCCTGGGTGCCGCGCTCCTTCAGGTCAGCGACGATGGCGTTGAAGCGGTCATAGTCGTCGAACAGGGCGCGCGTGTTGCTGTCGTACAGCACCATGTAGAGCGACTGCTCGTGGATATGGAGCTGGTGCATGTTGCCGGCGCCCACCGCGGAGAACACCGAGGAGAGCGGCGGCGCGAGGATGCGGTCGATGTTGAGGTTCTGGGCGATGCCGCAGCAGTGCAGCGGGCCGTTGCCGCCATAGGCGAGCATGGTGAAGTCCTTGGGGTCGTAGCCCCGGGCGCGCAGCTCGGTGAAGAGCCCGTTGGCCATGTTGTCGTCCACCTTCTCGCGGATCAGCAGCGCCGCCTCGATCACCGAGCAGTCGAGCTCGTCGCACAGGGTGTCCTCGATGGCGGCCTTGGCGCGGCGCGGGTTCAGCGGGATGGAGCCGCCCGCGTAATTGGCCGGATCGAGATAGCCGAGCAGCAGGTCGGCGTCGGTGACGGTGGGCTTCATGCCGCCGCGGTCGTAGCAGGCCGGTCCCGGATCGGAGCCGGCGCTCTCCGGGCCGCACTTCACGGTCTTGTACATGCGGTCGTAGGAGGCGATGGAGCCGCCGCCGGCGCCGAGGGTCACGAGATGCACCATGGGCACCGAGACCAGCCAGCGGTCGATGACCGGGTTGAAGTCGTAATGCTTCACGCCGCCGTCCACCACGATGCCGATGTCGTAGCTGGTGCCGCCCATGTCGGTGGCCACCACGTTGCCGAGGCCGGTGAGCATGGCGAGATGCTCGGACGCGCCGATGCCGGACACCGGGCCGGAATGGATGGTCTGCAGCGCGTCGGTGGAGTTGAGCTGCGCCATGCCGCCGGAATTGTGGATCACCAGCATGGGCTTTTCGTAATGGTGGGCGCGCAGGTTCTGCTCCAGGGCGGAGAGCGCGTGGTACATGGTGGAGTGCAGGTAGCCGTCCACGATGGCCGAGGTGGCGCGCACATATTCGCCCTTACGGCCCGCCACCTGGTGGGACAGGATGACGGGGATCGCGCCGAGCAGGTGGGAGGGATACTCCTCCAGGATGATCTCCTCGATGCGCTGCTCGTGGGCGGGGCTCACCACCGCGTTCACCAGCGCAACGACGATGATCTGCGCGCCGCGGTCCACCAGCTCGCGGATCTGGATGCGCACGTCGTCCTCGTCCAGCGGCATCACCAGCTTGCCCTGGAAGTCGACGCGCTCGCGCACGCCGCGGATCATGTGCGCCTCGACCAGCGGGTCGGGCCGCTGGGCGTTGGGCATGTCCTGCTGGCCGAGGTTGTCGAGGCCCTCGCCATAGCCGCGGGCGCGGCTCAGCGGCACGGTGGCCTCGTAGCCGGCGGTGACCAGCATGCCGATCTTGGGGCCCTTGTGCTCAATCAGAGCATTGGTGCCGAGCGTGGTGGCGTAGCGGACCGAATCCACCGTGCCGAGGATCTCTTCGAGCTCGAGGCCGAGCACCTTGCAGGCCTTGCCCAATGCCTCGTTGAAGCCCATGGCGAGGTTGTGGTGCGTGGTGAGCGCCTTGGCTTCGATATACTGCTTGTCCCACACGACGAAGCAGTCGGTGAAGGTGCCACCGATGTCCACGGAAACGCGTTTCATGTGTCCTCCCTGAGGATGCTGCGGGGCGCGGTAGGCCGCGTTCGTTGCGCTGGAGGCGCCGTCCCACCGGGGGACGGCGCCGAGCGGGTCAGTGTCCGTGGCCGTCGTCGCGCACCACGGCCGGGCCGGCGAAGGGGGCGGCGGCCTCGCCGCGCGCGGCCCACTGGGCCTTCAGCGCATCGAGATCCACCTCCATGTCGTGGAGCGGGGGATGGCCGGGCACGGCGTATTCGGTCTCGACCTGCGTGCCGCAGTTCGGGCAGCAGTATTCGAGGATGCGCACCCATTCCGGATCGGGGCTGAAGGTGAAGCGGTACTTGTCGGGATCGATGATCGGGGGATGGATTTCCCGCGGATCGCGATCGTGGACCAGCAGACCTTCCTTGTAGTTCCCGCGGGCCGGAGCGATTTCGTGATCGCACACCCGGCATTCCCACGTCTCCGACGTCAGATCGATGCGGAGATATTCGGTCATGGCGACTTTCATTGTTTTCAATCCTCCCGGCTCAGCAGGACATCGCCTGCGTCGCTGATGACGAACTGCCAGCCCTGCGGGACGCGGCAGGTGAAATAGTCCTCCTCGAGAATGGCGGGCCCGGATGCGAAATCGCCGCCGGACAGCTCGGCGAGGCGGTAGACCGGCACGTCGATGCGGCCGCGCTCGCGGATCAGCACATGGCGCTTGCCGTGGGCGGCGGCGGAGGCGCGCGGGGCGAACGAGGCGGTGCCCTCCCCGCCGTCCCGCAGGCTCTTCACCGCCTTGACCTCGACCTCCACGGCGCGCGCGCCGGAGAAGGCGGCCGGCACCTGCGGCTGGTCGCCAAGGACGTGGACCTGCGTCCCGGCCTCGCCAAAGTCGGCGACGAGGCGCGCCTCGACCGTGTAGGTGCCCTCGGCGCAGCCTTCCGCGAACATGTCCCGGGCCGCCTTCACCTTCAGGTCGGCGAGCGTCGCTGCGAGCGCCGCCGGATCGGAGAGGGTCACCGCATAGCGCTGGGAGATGTCGCAGGAGCCGATGCCATAGGCCGAGAACACCGCCGCCATCTGCGGGATCGCCACCCGGCGGATGCCCGCCTTCTCGGCCACGCCGCAGGCGTTCAGCGGGCCGGCGCCGCCGAAGGCCAGCATCACCGTCTCATCGGAGATTTTGGTGAAGTGGTGGAGCTCCGCCGCGATCTTCTCCTCATAGGCGAACTCCATGCGCAGCAGCGCGTCGTCGAGGTCGAGGCCGAGCGGGGTGGCCACGTTCGCCGTCACCGCCGCCGCGGCGCGGTCCATGTCGAGACCCATGCCGCCGCCGAAATAGGAGGCCGGATCGAACAGGCCGATGAGCAGGCTGGCGTCGGTGATGGTCGCCTCGCGGCCGCCGCGCCCGAACGAGGCCGGCCCCGGCACCGCGCCGACGCTCTCCGGCCCGATGACGACGCGCCCGTCCACCACCTTGAAGATCGACGAGCCGCCCGCGCCTGCGCTCAGGATCTCGCACAGGGGGAAGGAGACGGAGATGCCTTCCACATGGCCGCGGCGCACCTCGGCCACCGTGCCGTCGCTGTACTGGCCGATATCGGTGGTGGTGCCGCCCACGTCGATGGAGACGGCATCGGTGAAGCCGTAGCGCCGCGAGAACGCCTTCACCCCCTCCATGCCGCCGCGCGGGCCGGACGAATAGGTCTTGATGGCGATGGTCTTCGCCACCCGCGAGGCATCGCCGTCATTGCGGAAGATGAGCAGCGGATTCTTGGTGCGGTAGGCGCGCAGGCGATTTTCCGCGTTGTAGAGGAACGCCTCCATGGAGGGGTGCAGGAAGGAGTTGATGAGCGCGGTCCAGGTGCGCCGCTCGTCATCGGTGTCGGTGGTGAGGTCGGAGCCGTAGAGGATCGGCACCGCGCCGAGCAGGTGGCGCGGATACTTGCGCAGGGCCACCAGGCGGAAGCGGTTTTCCAGCGCCTGGAAGTCGGGGCCGCCGAAGCTCACCACCAGGCGGTTGGCGCCCGCCGCGGTCAGCCGGTTGATGGCCTTGACCACCTCCACGTCCGCCTCCTCGCCGTCGATGACGGCGGCATCGAGGAAGGCGATGCGGTCGCCCACAACGGCCTCGAACACGTCCGGGTCGTGGGCGGCGAGGCGGCTCGGCAGGGCATGGGCGTCGGCAGCGAGGATCAGGCCGAGGCGCGGACCCTTGCGCTCGCAGATCGCGTTGGTGCCCTGGGTGGTGGAATAGCGGATGAGGTCCACTTCCTCCAACAACCGCTTCACGTCGGGGGCGCCGTACAGCACTCCGGATGCCTTGGTGAGGCCTTCGAAGAAGCATTTGCTGAGATCATACGGCGTGGTGAGGACCTTGGTCTTTCTCACCTGATCGTCCGACAGGATGCAGATATCCGTCAGGGTGCCGCCGTTGTCTATGTTGATCTGCAGGGACATACGCTCTTTCTCCTCCCACTTCTTTTCCGGCCATGGCCGCGCAAGCCGATGCCCGTGGATCGCGGCGCGGCTGCGCCCGCCGGGGGCAGGGCCGATGCGCGCGGCTCCTGCCCTGGATCGCAAGGCGCGTGCCAGGACATGGCCAGGTGGGGAAGAAACGACTGTTCCTTTATTTGCACTGAGTTTCGCGGCGTCGGATTTATTGTGCTGTCCGCACACCGACGTCTTTGCGAATACCCGTTTGAAAATCAGGCTATATTGTGCGACGCGGTGCGCCGCTCGCGTGCGCCGCACCATGGCGTTGCAGACAAAAAAACACCGCCGAAGGGGAGCGGCGGTGTGGAGGGAGGCTTTCGGGAGGGAATGGGAAAGCCGCTTCCTCCCAGCAACGGGCGTGCCAGAAGCGCCGCGCCCTCGCTAGATCTGGAAGCGGCGCGTTTCGCCGATGATATTTTCGAGGCCGAAGCGCCGCAGCTTCGCATAGACCGTGCTCTTGGCGATGCCGAGATCACGGGCCACGGCGGTCAGATTGCCCCGGTGCGCCTGCATCGCCCGCAGCAGCGCGACGCGCTCGGCATTCTCCATGCCCGTCAGGCCGGGACGACACTCGGGCGGCATCGCCGGTCCGGCCGAAACGACGACGGCGCCACCCGCCGGCGAACGGATTTCATCCGGAATGTCAGCCTCGGTCAGTTCCTCCCCCTCGGCGGTCAGCAGCATGCCCTCGATCACGTTGCGCAGCTCCCGCACGTTGCCGGGCCAGGCATAGGCCTGGAGCGCGTCGATCGCGCCGGGCGAGAGGGGCCGCGGCTCCAGCCCCTGGCGCCGGGCGAGCTCGCGGACCAGATGCGCGGCCAGCAGCGGAATGTCCGACGCCCGCTCGCGCAGGGCGGGAATGGCGATGCTGGTGACCGCGACGCGATAGAACAGGTCCATGCGGAAGCGCCCCGCCTCCACCTCGCTCCGAAGGTCGCGGTTGGTGGCGGCGACGAGGCGGAAGTTGACCTTGCGCGGCCGTGTCTCGCCGACCCGATAGAGCTCGCCGGATTCCAGCACCCGCAGGAAATGCGGCTGCAGGTCCTTCGGCATCTCGCCGATCTCGTCGAGGAACAGCGTGCCGCCGTCCGCCGCCTCGATCTTGCCGACCATGCCGCCGCGGCGCGCGCCGGTGAAGGCGCCCTCCACATAGCCGAACAGCTCGCTCGTCAGCAGCTCGCGGGAGAAGCCGCCGCAATTGAGCGCCACGAAGGCGCCGTTCCGCGCCGCGCTGGCGCCATGCAGGCACTGGGCGAAGACATCCTTGCCGACGCCGGTCTCGCCGAGCAGCAGCACCGGCGCCCGGCTCTTGCCGAGCTGGCGGGCGCGCCCCACGGCCTGCCGCAGGATCGCCGCCTCGCCGACGATGCGCGCGAACGCCCCGTCTTCGGCCCGCCCCTCCTCACCGGAGGCCGGTTCGCGGCCCGGGAGCACCCGGGAGGGCGCGGCGCGGCGGCCGGGAAGGCGCAGCAGCACGCCGAGCCGCTCGCCATCCTTCACCACGGGCTCCAGCCATTCGGGCCGCATCCAGGACGGCAGCTCGTCCGGCAGGTCCGCTTCCTCGCGCCAGCTGAGCCGCAGGCGCGAGAGCTCCGAGGCCGGGGGCTCACCGCGCTGGCGCTGCAGATCGACGAGGGCGTCGGTGGCGGCCCCGTTGGCCTTCACCGCCCGGCCGCGCCGGTCGAACACGATGACGCCATCGGCCGCCGCGCCGGACAGGCGGTCCATGCAATGGTCCAGCAGGCGCAGGCGGAAGCCCATCTCATGCTGGGCGAGGCGGTTCTCGATGCGGCCCGCCGTCGCCACCACGAGCGCGAGGCTGTGGCGGTTGAAGGTGTCGGACAGGCCCGAGACGTCGATCACGCCGAGGATGGTGCCGTCATAGGGATCGCGGATGACATTGGCCGAGCACGACCAACGCTTGATGCCCGAGCAATAGTGCTCGGCCGAATGGATCTGCACCGGCTGGCCCACCTCGATGGCGGTGCCGATGGCATTGGTGCCGCAGGCGAGTTCGCTCCAGCTGGCGCCTGACAGCAGGTGGATGTTGGCCGCCGCGTCGCGCAGCCGCGGATCGCCTTCGAGATTGAGGATGACGCCCGCCCCGTCGGTGAGCACCATGACCGTGCCGGTCTCGGCCAGAAGCTCGCGGGCCGAGGCCATCACCGGCTGGCTCGCCTCCAGAAGCTCGCGGCAGTCGTCGCGCAGGGAGTGCAGCGAATCCTCGCGCATGGGGGGCGGGGCCTGCGCCCGCTGCGGATCCACGCTGTTGCTGAGGCAGCGCCGCCAGGAATCGTCGACCAGCCGGCGCAGCGCATCGGAATCGAATGCGTCGCCGCCGAGGAACTTCTCCCACGAGGCCATTACTTTTTCGTCGTTCTCGGGAACCGAGAATTTCTGTCCGGGCCGTCCGAAAGGCATCTTGTTTCCTCCCCCGGCGGCTCCGCGGAGCCGTCCGGTGCGCCGCTCCCCGGCAGATCTGACGTCTGCGTGCTGCGGAGCGGGCTTCCCTATATTCCGATCCCATGCGGCGGCAATGCGCGCCACCGAAGCGACCTCCTTGTGAACAGTCCGCGGCCCTGGTCGCGATGGCCCACGCCATGCGGATGCCAGGCCGATGCTGTCGGAGGCGCTAAAATAGCATCAACCGTGCCACGCGGAGCAGCGCGATTTCCTGCCGCTCCGCCGCTTTGCGACGCTGCGGCAGGCGTCGCGCGGCGTTCGATTGCCGAACGCTGCGGCGACCGAAAATCGAACGGTCCGGACAGCGGCGCGGCGCGGCGGGCGCGCCATTGCGCCACTGGCACGGCGGTTGCTGCACCTTCCGGCACCGCCGCACCGCCGGTGCAACCCATCGAGACCGCCATGGCCCAACGCGCCCCCCTCGACCCGCGCATCCCCGTGACCGTCCTCACGGGGTTTCTCGGCGCCGGCAAGACCACCCTCCTGAACCGGCTGGTCGCCCATCCGGACATGGCCGGCACCGCGCTGCTCATCAACGAGTTCGGCACCGTGGGGATCGATCACCATCTGGTCGAGCGGATCGGCGAGACCATGGTGCTGCTGGAATCCGGCTGCGTCTGCTGCACCGTCCGCGGCGACCTGGTGGAGGCGCTGGAACAGCTTCATGGGAAGCTCGCCCGGCGCGAGATTCCGGAAATCCGCCGGGTGGTGATCGAGACCACCGGGCTCGCCGATCCGGTGCCCGTGGTCTGGACCCTGATGGAGCAGCGCTTCGTTGCCGCGCGCTTCCGCTGCGACGGCGTGGTGACGCTGGTGGATACCCGCCTCGGCGCCGACCAGCTGGACTGGCACGAGGAGGCGCGGCGGCAGGTGGCGACGGCGGACTGCATCCTTCTCACCAAGCCCGACCTTGCCGACCGCAGCGCCCGCGAGCGGCTCGACGCGCGGCTCGATGGGCTCAATCCGTCGGCGCCGCGTCTTGCCATCGCCCATGGCGAGATCGAGCCCGACCGCATCCTCGGCGCCGGCCTCTATGCGGCGGGCGGGGTTCCGGCGGATGTGGAACGCTGGGCGGCCGCGTCCGAAGCCGCCGCGCGCGACGGTGACGCGCTGCCCTCCGCCCATGACGCGGGGACGCCGCCGGCCAGCTTCTCCTGCTTCTTCAGCAAGCAGGTGCCCTGGCGCGGCTTCGCCGTGGCCATGGGGGAGATTCTCGCCCGATACGGCGACCGCCTGCTGCGCGTGAAGGGGCTCATGAATGTCGCCGGCCTGAGCGGGCCGGTGGTGGTGCAATGCGTCGAGCGCATCGCCTACCCGCCGGTGCGCCTGCCGCGCTGGCCGGCGGAGGGCACCCGCTTCGACATGCGCGGGCGCCTGGTGTTCATCGCCCGCGACCTGCCGGAGGGGGCGATGGACGACATCCGCAACCGCCTCGCCGCGCTGCCCTCCGATGCCGCCGCCCTGCGGACCGCCGCCACCGCCCCCCTGCTGCCGACGCGCTGCTGGCTGAGTGCGCGGATTCCGGTTCAGGGCGACGGCGCCATGGAGACCGAGGGCTGGCACGTCCGGCCGCTGCGGCTCGGGGCTGGGCGGCGCGCCGCCGCGCGGCCCTGAAGCGGGCGCGCGCCGGCGACGGCCCGGCACGCCCGGGTGGCCGAAATCCGAACTGCGCAGTCGTGAAAACGGACGCTCCGGCCCCCCCGCCGCGCGGCAAAGGCTTGGCCCGCGGTGGCGGCGCCCGTGGCACCGGTCTTGCGCCAATGGCGCTGCAAAGCCGCGGCCGCCGTCCGGTGGTCGCCCGCTCAATCACAATGGAAAAAGGGAGGTCCCCCATGAAGGGTCTTGTCTATCGCGGCCCCGGCAAGAAGGCGCTGGAGGAGGTGCCCGATCCGCGGATCGAGCAGCCCACCGACGCCGTGGTGAAGATCTCGCGCACCACCATCTGCGGCAGCGACCTGCACATCCTGAAGGGCGACGTGCCGACGGTGCTGCCCGGCACGGTGCTGGGCCATGAGGGCGTCGGCGTGATCGAGGCCGTGGGCTCCGCGGTCTCGTCCTTCACGGCGGGAGACCATGTCCTCATCTCCTGCATCACCTCCTGCGGACGCTGCGAATACTGCAAGCGCGGCATGTATTCCCACTGCGTCGACGGCGGCTGGAAGCTCGGCCACACCCTCAACGGCACGCAGGCCGAATATGTCCGCATCCCCTTCGCCGACACGTCCCTGCATCGCATTCCGGACGGCATGGACGAGGAGGCCCTCGTCATGCTCAGCGACATCCTGCCGACCGGCTTCGAATGCGGCGTGCTGAACGGCAAGGTGCAGCCCGGCAGCACGGTCGCCATCGTCGGCGCGGGTCCCGTCGGCCTCGCCGCGCTGCTGACGGCGCAATTCTACTCCCCCGCCGAGATCATCATGATCGATCTCGACGACAGCCGCCTGGAGGTTGCGCTCACCTTCGGGGCGACGCAGACCGTCAACAGCGGCCGCGAGAATGCGGTAGAGCGGGTGATGGCGCTGACGGGCGGCATCGGCGTCGATACCGCCATCGAGGCGGTCGGCATTCCGGCCACCTTCGTGCTGTGCCAGGACATCGTCGCCCCCGGCGGCACCATCGCCAACGTGGGCGTCCACGGCACCAAGGCCGATCTCCATCTGGAGCGGCTGTGGGCTCACAACATCACGCTCACCACCCGCCTGGTGGACACGGTGACCACGCCCATGCTCCTGAAGACGGTGCAGTCGAAGAAGCTCGACCCGGGCAAGCTGATCACCCATCGCTTCGCCCTCGCCGACATCCTCAAGGCCTATGAGACCTTCGAGACCGCCGCCCATACCAAGGCGCTCAAGGTCATCATCGGATAGGCCGTGCGGTGATATGGCCCCGGCCGGACACGCCTCTGGTAGCGCCGGCCGGGCCGAAGGTGCTCACGAACGACCCCTCACCCCGTCCGCAGCCCCCGGCACACGGCGATGATGTGGTCCATCACCGCCCGTACCCGCGCCGCGCGCCTGAGGTCCGGATGCACCAGCAACCACAGCTCGCGCGCCAGCTCCTCATCGGCGGTGACGCGGACGAGATCGTCCACGGTGTCCGCCAGCACATGGGGCAAGGCGGCGAGGCCCATGCCCGCGCGGGCCGCCGAGATGAGGCTGGAGAGGTCGTTGCTCATGAAGACGATGGGGCGGCCGGCGGCCAGGCGTTCCAGCCACAGCTGCTGCGGTGACCGGGCCAGCTCCTCGTCGTAGCCGAGGAAGACGCGACCGGCCTCCGGCGTCGCATCCACATAGGCGCTGGCTCCGTAGAGGCCATAGCCGAAAGCGCCGAGCCGCCGGGCGATGAGCCCCTTCTCCCGCGGCCGCGAGAGGCGCAGCGCCAGATCCGCCTCATGCTGCGCGAGCCGCGCCGGCGCGGGCGTGCCGATCACGTCGAGCACCAGGCCGGGATGGCGCCGGAGCAGCGGGGCGAGGCGCGGCACCAGCCAGTGGCTGGCCAGCGCCGGCGGCGCGCTGATGCGCACCCGCCCCTCGATGCCCTCTCCCGAGCCGGAGGCGAGGCGCGCGACGCCATGCACCGCCTGCTCCACCCCCTGGGCCCGCTCCAGCAATTGCTCCCCCTCAGGGGTGAGGGCATAGCCGCGCGGCAGGCGGTCGAACAGCTTCAGGGACAGCGCCGCTTCAAGGCCGGCAATGCGCCGCGCCACGGTGGAGTGGTCGGCACCCAGCCGGCGCGCGGCCTCCGACAGGCTGCCGCTGCGGGCCAGCTCCAGGAAGAAGCGCAGGTCGTCCCAATCGAGCATGGTTCCCGATGCGAAATTTTCCCCAGCTGATGCGCATATATCTGGAATTCCCGCGCAGAGACAGCCTGCCTAGGGTCACCGAGACCCAAGGAGGGCCCCCATGACATCCGCGATCCCCGCCACCTTCGCCATCGAGCTGTCCGCGCCCGGCGGCATCGACTGCCTCAGAGCGGCAACGCGCCTGCTGCCAGCGCCCGGGGCCGGCGAGGTCCGCATCCGGCACACCGCCATCGGCGTGAATTTCGTCGACATCTATCACCGCACCGGCCTCTACCCGGCGGGCGCGCTGCCGGCGGTGCTCGGGGTCGAGGGCGCGGGCGTGGTGGAGGCCATCGGCCCGGAGGTCGCCGATCTCGCTCCGGGCGACCGCATGGCCTATGCCGGCCTGCCGGTGGGCGGCTATGCGCAGGCGCGCAACATCCCGGCCTCTCGCCTCGTCCCCATCCCGGAGGGGATCGACGACCGCACGGCGGCCGCGGCCATGCTGCGCGGCCTGACCACCCACATGCTGCTGCGCCGGGTCTATCCGGTGGGGCCGGGCACCACGCTGCTGGTGCATGCGGCGGCCGGTGGCCTCGGCCTGCTGCTCACCGCCTGGGCGAAGCGGCTCGGCGCGACGGTGATCGGCACCGCCGGCTCCCCCGCCAAGGCCGATCTCGCCCGCGCGCGCGGCGCCGACGACGTGATCCTCTACAAGGAGCAGGATTTCGTCGCCGAGGTCCGCCGCCTCACGGACGGGACGGGCGTCGACATGGCCATCGACGGCATCGGCGGCGAGACGCTCCTGCGCACCCTCGATGCGGTGCGCCCGTTCGGGACGGTGGCGAGCGTCGGCCAGGCGTCAGGTGCCCTGCCGGCGCTGTCCCTCACCGACATCGGGCCGCGGCGTTCCCTCAGCCTCGCCCGGCCGAGCGTGCTGGCCTATGCCAACGATCCGGGCGCCTACCAGCGGGCGGCGGCCGAGCTGTTCGATGAGATCGCGCGTAGCCTTCCCGTCACCATCGGCGCCGAGCTGCCCCTCGCCCGCGCCGCCGATGCCCACCGCATGCTGGAGCGCGGGGAGACCGCCGGCTCGCTGCTGCTGGTTCCATGAGAGCTTGAGGGGCGCGAGCCCCGCTCTGTCGCGAACCTAGCCGACGCCCACCGCGCGGACGGTGGGCTCCTCTTCGGCGCGGCGGTCCATCGCCTCGATGCCGACGGACATCTCCTTGAACTCGGCCTCGCCATAGAGGGTGGCGAAGGCGGCATCGGAGGCATCGCGGCCGACGCCGATGCGCACCAGCCCCTGCAGCGCGGCCTGCCGCGTGGCATCGAACAGAAACCATTCACCGCCGAGATAGGCCTCGAACACGGCATGGAAATCGGGCGGATCGAGCTGCCACGCGTAGCCGCTGGCGAAGCGCGCGGGAATATTGAGGGCGCGGCAGAAGCTGATGCCGAGGTGGGCGAAGTCGCGGCACACGCCGGCCCGCAGCACCATGGTGTCGTAGGCCGAGGTCTGGGCGTCGCTGGAGCCGCGCACGTAATCCACATGCTCGTGGATCCAGTTGCAGATGGCGGTGACGCGCGCGTGCCCCGGATCGATCGTGCCGAACTCGCGGCGCGCGAAGCGCCCCAGCAGGTCCGACTGGCAGAAGCGGCTCGGATTGAGATAGGGCAGGATGTCGAGGGGCAGTTCGCCCACGGGCACCTCGGGAATGGCGTCGGGCGCCCGGTCGATCATGTTGACCTCCACATCGCCCGCATAGGCGACATGGAACGGTCCCGGCTCCGCCGTCACCCTCAGGAACCGGCTGCCGCCCTCATCTTCGGCGAAACGCTCGATGGGATAGGCCGGATGAAGGGTGAGCGCCTCCGCGAGGATGCGCTGGCGGCGCAGCGCCGCAGCCTCGACGTTGAGGATGAACACGGTGGGCGTCTTGACCTCGTAGTCGATGGTCGATCGCACGGCAAAGCGCATTCCCGCCCCCTTTCCTTGCCCCGGTGGACAGGGAGAGGACTCCCGGGGCAGGCCGCTGGTTCCCGGCGGATCACTGCCGGTGCAGGACCGCGATGGAGGCCATCATGCCCTTATCCTCATGCTCGAGGATATGGCAGTGATAGACGAAGGTGGGCGGCTCGCCGTCGGTCTCGTCGAGCTGCGTCCCCATGAAGGGGATCGTGACCTCGATCATGCCGCTGACGTCGAGATACGGCTTTTTCAGGTCCTGCGCCGCATAGGTCGAGCCCGACCCGTCGCACCGCGCCGGGACGAAGGTGCCGGCGCTCTTCAGGGGCGTGTCGGGCGCCAGGAACTGCTCGCCGGAGAGGGTATAGGCCCGCGGTCCTTCTTCCGGCAGCGCGGCGATGGCCTTCAGGCTTCCCGCGCAGGAGCTGCGGCCGCGGGGCACCACGATGGTGTCGTGCTGCAGCTCGGCCTCGCCTCCGGAGAAGATCAGCTCCTCGGGCAGCACCTGCGCGTCGAGCGGCGACGGCACGCGCCACACCGGACGGTCCGAGGCATCGCGCGCTACGGTGAACTTCACCTGATGGATGTGGAAGTTGTGCACCTCGTCGGAGATGTTGACGAGCTGCCAGGTCTCCCGGTGCCCCGCCTCGACGCAGAGATCGACCTTTTCGTCGGCCATGGACATGAGGTGGAGCCGCACCGGATTGGTGTCCGGATCGATCAGGTGGCCGGTGAGGTCCGATTCCGAGCCGTCGGGATGCAGCACGCTGGTTCCGAGCACGAAATCCTCCACATCTTCATTGGTGAAAGGATTGATGCCCTTGAAGATTCCGAAATAGAGCCGCCGCTTGTCGCCGGGTGCGAGATGGATCGCATAGTGCGCGGCATCGCCGCCGGCGAGCCGGCAGCGCGAGGCGATCTGCGGCGTCGGAACCACCTGCGGCGCCAGCGATTCCAGGGCCGCCATCGGCTGCGACGGCGGCGGCGAGACCATGGCCACCAGCGGCTCCGCGGCCGAGGGAACGGAGATGCGCGCGAGAGCGACCTGCGGCCAGGTATCCGCATCGCTCGGCGCGTAGCCGGCCTGGAACTCGTCGCTCACGATCTGATAGGTCGCGCCCCCGGTGCAGGGCTTGGGGCAGAGCTGGGCGGCATCGATCAGCAGGTCGGCCCGGCTCGCCGGCATCAGCAGGACCTCGCGGGCGGACTTGACCGGCGCCTCGCCGTTGCCCCTGGCGATGTACCCGGCCCCATCCATGCTCAGGATGGAGAATTTCGGCGAGAAGCCATAGGGCGCCGCCACCGTCTCGTCATCGAAGGAGCGCCGGAGCGACAGCTTGTAGGTGATGTTGGCGGACGCATTCTGGATGCGCAGCAGCTGGTAGGGGTGATCGGCGTCGAACGCGATCTCCGGATAGCGCTGGCCGTTGAGGGTGAACACCCAGCGCGGGCCGAGATCATCGTCGCCGGGCGCGTCGATGGCCGTGCCCGCGGGGGTGGTCATGCCGGTGGCATTGAGGGGCACGCATTGCCCCACATTGTCGCCCGCCCGCTCGTTGCCCTGGCAGAAAGCGGGATCCTGATCGGCGTTGTTGAGCCAGGTGCCGCCGGGCCCGCCCACATGGACGAGCTGGGCATCCTTCAGCAGGATGTTCCGGACCCGGGTCTTGGCCTTGAGCCGCTCGGAGACCTGCTGGTTGCAGGTCTGGCTCGCCGGATCGACCGACAGGCAGAGCTCGCGCAGCGGGTCGCCCGCCAGGATCATGCCCGCCATGCCGAGCGAGACCTGGGCCTTCGCGATCCCGTGGACGTGGGGATGGAACCAGTTGATGCCATAGGGCTGGCCGACCCGGGCGCTCGATGGCGATGTGCGTTCCGCCAGATTGTCGGCGAACCGCATGGTGGCGCCGACCACGTGGCCCCCCGCCGGCGGCACAAAGCCCGAAGCCCCGGTCACGCAGTCGAAGATGTAGTCGCCGTAGAGGTTCTTGGCCGGGTCCGGCAGGCGCGTGGCATAGGGCTTCACCAGCAGCCCGTGGGTGTGCAGGTTGAAGAGGCCGGCCTTCGATCGCCAGCCGTCCGTGTCCGACCAGTCGCTCTCATCCATGCAGTGCGGCATGGCCGGCGCGGCCCCCGCGAGATGGTCGGCCAGGGTGAAGTTCAGCTTCCCGTCCACCGGCAGGCTGATGGCCATGCCCGGATAGCCGGTGGCGCATTTGAGCTTGCTCGCGTCGCACAGCTCGAGGATCGGCCCGCGCACCGGCAGCCCGCCGATCATCGATGTCCCGTCGCGGGTATCGAACGCCAGGGTGTCGGTCGGAGCGGGCGTGAAAACCGCAAGATCGGCGAGCGGATCGGCGGCATGGGCCCGAACGGGCACCAGCGCGAGCGCCATCATCAGCATGCCGGAATGAACCGAGAAAGACCGCATAGCAAGCCCCCAAGCCATACGTCACGGGTCCAAGACCCAATGGTCCGGAAAGCTATTTACTTCGGCTTGCAAATGTCAATGTCGGACAACTTACATCAGCGGAGCGGAGACAGAGATCTGCTAACAAAACCATGGTGAGAGAAGGCTTCTGAGGGCGCCCACGTCAGCATTTTTCAGGCTGACCATTGTACCGGCCCGCAGATCCGTTTGCCGATTCCGCCTTTATATTACGTTGCGTCATGCATAAATGCCGTGACAAAGCGGCGATTTGCTTCAAGCGGCTTCATTTTACCGCCCTTTCTGGCGGCCCTTGCGCGCGGCTCCGCCCCAGAGGCAGTCATCCGCGGCGGAGGCGCAAAGCCGCGGCGGGCGCCGGCACTCAAAACGCCGGCGATACCGGCTCCGGCTCCGGCGCCGCGCCCCTGAGCTTCTCCGCGAGGAAGTCCACGAACGCCCTCACCCGCGCCGGCATGTTGGCGCCGCCGATGAACACCGCGTGAATGCTCTCGCGATCCTGCGGATTGAACGCCTCCAGCAGCGGGACGAACTCTCCCCGCGCCAGCGCCGCGCCGATGTGGAAGTTGCCCACCCGGGTGATCCCCACCCCCTGGGCCGCGAGCTGCACCAGCGTCTCGCCGTTGTTGGCGGTGATGTTGCCCTTCACCGCCAGCATGTAGTCCGTGCCATCCTCGCGGAACGGCCAGCCCGGCTCGATGCGCCGGAAGCTGAAGTCGAGGCAGTTGTGGTGGGCGAGATCCGCCGGGACGCGCGGCGTGCCATGGCGGGCGAGATAGTCCGGCGAGGCGATCACGGTGCGCCCGGTCTCGCCCAGCCGCCGGGCGGTCAGCGGGCTGTCGAGCAGGGGACCGAAGCGGATGGCGACATCCACCCGGCCGCCCAGCACGTCGGCCACCTCGTCGCTGAGCTCCATCTCCACCTCGATGTCGGGATAGCGGGCGACGAATTCGCCGACCAGCGGCACGATGGTCAGCCGGCCATGGGCGAACGCCGCGCTCACCCGGATGCGCCCGCGCGGGCGCGCCCGGTCGGCCAGCGCGCTCTCGGTCTCGTCGAGCTCGGTGAGGATGCGGCGGGCGGCACGGGCATAGGCCTCGCCCTCGGCGGTGAGGCGGAGCTGGCGGGTGGTGCGCACCAGCAGCCGAACCCCGAGGCGGGCCTCCAGGCGCGCGATGATGCGGCTCACCGCCGAGGGGGTGATCGCAAGCTCGCGCGCCGCCCCCGAGAGGCTGCCGGCGCACGCCACCTTCAGGAAGGTGGCCATTTCCCCCGTCCGATCGACGCGCTCCATCTGTTCCTCCGGCGCAAAGATCCTTGACCGCGAGCCTCTCTATTCCCGGCTTTCCCTGTCAATCATATTTCGCAACGCAACAATTCGCCGGAGCCTGCGGCCATGAAGATCAATCCTCCCCTGCTGGCGCTCGCCATCGGCGCGTTCGGCATCGGCGTCACCGAGTTCGCGCCCATGGGCATGCTGCCGGTGATCGCCAACGACCTCGGCGTCTCCATCCCCATGGCGGGGCTGCTGGTGAGCGCCTATGCGTTCGGCGTGCTGGTGGGCGCGCCGATCATGACGCTGGCCTTCGCCGGCATGCCGCGCCGGCGGCTGCTGATGCTGTCCATGGGCATCTTCACCGTGGGCAACCTCATCTCGGCGTTCGCGGACGGCTACTGGACGCTGCTCCTCGGGCGCATCGTCACCTCCTTCAATCACGGCGCCTTCTTCGGCGTCGGCGCGGTGGTGGCGGCGAGCGTCGTGCCCCCGGAGAAGCGGGCCGGCGCGGTGGCGGCCATGTTCTCGGGCCTCACCCTCGCCACCATCGGCGGCGTGCCGCTGGCGGCCTGGGTGGGCGAAGCGGTGGGCTGGCGCACGGCTTTCTTCGGCATCGCCGTCATCGGCGCCGCGGCCATGCTGGCGGTGCGCGTCTCCCTGCCGCCGCTCAGGGTGGACGGGGAGACCGACATGGCATCGGAGCTGCGGGTGCTGGCGCGCGGCCCGGTGCTGGCCGCCCTCCTGCTCACGGTGGTGAGCGCCAGCGCCATGTTCACCGTGTTCACCTATATCGCGCCGATCCTCAGGGTGGAGACCGGGGCCGCGTCGGGCTTCGTCACCGCCATGCTCATCGTCTACGGCGTCGGGCTCGCGGTCGGCAATTGGGTGGGCGGGCGCTACGCCGACCACTCGCTGGACGGCACGCTGATCGCCTCGCTGGTGGCGGTGGTGGCGCTGCTGGTGCTGTTCGCCTGGGGCATGGGATCGCCGATGATGGCGGCGCCGCTCATCTTCCTGTGGGGCATCGCCAGCTTCGCGCTGGTGCCCCCGCTGCAGATGCGTGTGGTGAGCGCGGCGGCCGAGGCCCCGAACCTCGCCTCGGCCATGAACATCGGCGCGTTCAACCTCGGCAACGCCCTCGGCGCGGCGCTCGGCGGGGCGGTGATCGATGCCGGGCTCGGCTATCCCGCGGTGTCCCTGGCGGGTGCGGGCACCGCACTGGCCGGGCTCGCCTTCACCCTGCTCCTGCGCAGCCGCCGGCGGCGGCTGGAAGCCGCGGCGGCCTGCGGCTGAGGCGAAGGCCCCCGGGCGCGCCCGCCGCGGGCGCGTTCACAGCGGTGTGGCGCCATGCTAGCCTTGCGCATGCACCCCTTCCGAAACAAAGCCTGAGCGGTTCCTTGCGATCGGCTTGCCGCCCCCTCCTCCTCGCCCTGCTGCTTTCGGCTCTGGCCATCCCGGCGCCAGCCCGCGCGGCGGACGCCGCCTTCACGCAGTTCATCGCCTCGCTCTGGCCGGAGGCGCAGGCCGCCGGGGTCTCGCGCGAGACGTTCGACCGCGAAACGCGCGGCCTCGAGCCGGATTACAAGCTGCCCGATCTCGCCCTGCGCGGACGGCCGGCGACCGGCGCCTCCGCGCAGCCGGAATTCGTGAGCGTTCCGGCCGACTATGTGAAGGAATCCACCATCGCCCGGCTGGCCGCCGAGGGCCGGCAGCTGAGACAGAAGTACCAGGCCGCGCTCGACCGGATCGAGGCGCACTTCGGCGTGCCGGGAACCATGGTGCTGGCGATCTGGGGCCGCGAGACCGATTACGGCCGCTACCAGAACCGCTACGACACGCTGCGCGTGGTGGCGACCCAGGCCTATGCGGGCCGGCGCAAGGAGCAGTTCCGGGAGGAATTCATCCTGGCGCTGAAGATCCTCGACGAGGGTGCGGTGGCGCGCAAGGATTTCCGCTCGTCCTGGGCCGGCGCCACCGGCCTCACCCAGTTCCTGCCCTCCGAATACTTCAAGCACGGCGTCGATCTCGACGGCGACGGCCGCGTCGATATCTGGCATTCGGTGCCGGACGCGCTGGGCTCCGCCGCCAAGCAGCTGGCCGACAAGGGCTGGCAGCCCGGCGTGCGCTGGGCCTATGAGGTGCGCGCGCCGGCGAATGTCGACTGCACCATGGGCGTGCCCGAAGTCCAGAGGCCGATCGGCGAGTGGCTGCGCGCCGGCTTCACGCCGGTGCGCGGCGCGCAGCTCTCGGGCGCCGAGCAGGCGCAGCCCGCCTCGCTGCTGCAGCCCGAGGGCATCTATGGCCCGTCGTTCCTCACCACGAAGAACTACTTCGTGATCAAGGAATATAACTTCTCCGATCTCTACGTGCTGTTCGTCGGCCATCTCTCGGACCGCATGACGCGCCCCGAGCCGTTCGCCACGCCCTGGTCCGCCTCGACGCAGCTGCGCACCACCTCGGTGGAGGAGATGCAGAAGCACCTCGCGCGCCTCGGCCTCTACGCCGACAAGATCGACGGCAAGGCGGGAATGCTGACCCGCTCCGCCCTCGGCGCCTACCAGAAGTCAGCCGGGCTGAAGCTCGACTGCTGGCCGAGCGAGGCGGTGCTGCAGTCCATGCGCGCGGGCCGCTGACGGTCCGCTGCGCGCCGGGTGCGCCGCCGATCAGGCGGCCGGATTGAGGGCCTTGGCGATGTCGGCGAGGGCCGCCTTTTCCGCGTCGCTCACCTGAACGCCGCCGAAGCCGAGGAAGCCGCCTTCCGAGGAGGCATTGGCGGCCGCCTCGCCGATGGATTGCAGCCACGCCTTGAAGGCGGGCGCATCCTCCGGCGCCTTGGTGTCGAGCAGGCCCGCCACGCTCTTCAGCGCCGCGAGGATCCGCGCCTCCGCATCGGCCGGGGTGGTGGCGCCGGACACGACGGAGGTGATGCCCTCCCGCGCCGCGGTGCGCCCCTCGGACGTCTGGAACTCGGCCACGACGGCCTTCACGAGCGGATTGGCATTGGCGTCCTGGGCGGTGCTCAGGACGACGCCCGTGCTCGCCAGGCCCTCCTTGATCATGCCGAAGATGCCGCTCGGCGCTGCGGTGGAGATCGCCATGCCGGCCAGCATGCCGGCGGCCAGGACCTGGTTCCATTCCGCGGGCGTGAATGCAGATTTATCGACCATGGATTTGCCTCCCCACGTGTTTCGGCGACCGTTGCGGCACGCCGGAAGGGACACGGCACGCCCCTTCCGGCTTCAAGTCAAACCACCCGCTGCTGTCCGTTTTATGTCACGGTCCTCGCAGGCGGGGCGAGCCGAGCCGGAGGATGGCGCGCCGGCGCCGGAGGCGGGCTAGCGGAGGGCGATGGCATCGAGCGCGGTGCGCAGCGCGTCGCGCTCCCGCTCGGCGGCTTCGGCGCGGGCGCGAAGCCCGGCGGCGACCTCGCCCGCCTGGACGCAGACGCCCATCAGGTCGGGCGCGGGCGACATCGCGGGGCTCAGCGGCTCGATGATGTTGCGGACCAGGTAGCCCATGGCCGCGGTGCTGCGGTCGATCTCGCCGATCCGGGTGCGCAGGCGCTCGATCTCGGCGATGGCGGCGCGCCTCAGCTCGGTCATCTCCTCGAACATGCGCGGCCCGAACGCAACTCCGGCTCGGAGCCGCTCCAGGATGTCGTCACCTTCCATCGGCCATGTCCTTCGGGGGTGTGTGGGAAAGCGCGGGCGCGCCCGCATCGAAGCCGCGGCGGAATATAGCGCGCCGGGCCGCGGTTGGGGGCGTGCCATTTCCGGGCGTCCCGGTGCGTCACGCAGGCTTCCGGCACCCCAACGGGGCCATGACCAGCGCCGCCCGCTTCAGCGGCGGCGCCGCTCCAGATCGTCGAGCATGCCCCGGCTCTTCAGGCGGTACACCATCTGCGCGCGGGTGATGCCGAGCAGGCGCGCGGCGGCGGCCAGATTGCCCTGCGCCTTCTTCACCGCCTTCCTGAGCAGCAGCGTCTCGAACGCATCGATGGAGACCGGCTCAGCGGCCTCGCCCGCGTCATCCAGCAGCAGCCCGATGCGCTCGAAGATGCGATCGTCCTGCCCCGCCGCCGCCTCGCGCCGGCGCTGCTCGGCGAGGCCCGCGGCGACGATGCGCCCCTCGCCATCCACCGCGAAGCCCTGCGAATCGAAGCGCTCGCCGCTGGTGAAGAGATGCTGCGTGTCGATGGCGCCGCCATCTTCGGCGAGGATCACGCCGCGCTCCACCACATTCTCCAGCTCGCGGATGTTGCCCGGCCAGCGGTAGGACAGCATGGCGTCCACCGCCCGCTCGGTGAAGCCGGCCACCGCCCGCCCGTGCCGCCGGTTGAAGCGGGCGAGGAAGTGCTGCATCAGCGGCGGGATGTCCTCGTGCCGCTCGCGCAGCGGCGCCAGGAGGATGGGAAAGACGTTCAGCCGGAAGAACAGATCCTCGCGGAAGCGGCCCTGGCGCACCTCCTCGCGCAGGTCCGCATTTGTGGCGGCGACCACCCGCACGTCCACCCGCCGGGTCTGGCTGTCGCCGAGACGCTCCAGCTCGCCTTCCTGCAGCACCCGCAGGAGCTTGCTCTGCGCGGTGAGGCACAAGGTGCCGATCTCGTCCAGGAACAGGGTGCCTCCGTCGGCCCGCTCGAAGCGGCCGGGCCGGCTGTGCAGCGCGCCGGTGAAGGCGCCGCGCTCGGCGCCGAACAGCTCGGATTCCACGAGCTGCTCCGGCAGCGCCGCGCAATTGATGGCGATGAAGGGCTTGTCCCGCCGCCCGCTCATGGCGTGCATGGCGCGGGCGGAGACCTCCTTGCCCACGCCGCTTTCGCCGAGGATGAGCACGGTGGCCTGGGTCGGCGCCACCCGGCGCAGCAGGTGCAGGGCCGAGTTGAAGGCCGGCGAGACGCCCACCGGACGGTCGCCCGCATCGGCGTCGGGACCGAGCAGCGGCGGCGGCGCCTCGGCGGGGCGCCCGTCCGGCGCCGGCCCGGCGAGGCCCGGCATGGTCAGGCGCAGATCGGCGTCCGCCTCCGGCCCCCATTCCCCCACCGGCTTGCCGATGATGCGGCAGGCCGGATGGCCCATGGAGAGGCACTCCACCTCGCGATAGAGGATGGGCCGGCCCATGAACTCGGTGGAATAGCCGGAGGCGTAGCCCGTCTGCATCCAGCAGGCCGGCTCGGCGCCGGTGAGGAAGTGGCGAAGGTGCTCCTCGCCCTCGAGCTGGTTGGTCCAGACGAACTCGCCGTAATGGGTGCCGCGGGCGACGTCGAACTCCAGCCGCACCAGCTCCGACAGGCCGACACCCTCCAGGCAGTGCATCTGCGGACCGACGACGAAGATGTCGCTCATGGAGGTGGCGGAGCGGATCTTGCGCGCCATCTGGGCATCGTGCACGCCGGCCCGATAGCCCATGCGGGTGAGCAGGCCCCGCGCCGCCTCCATGCCGAACATCTCGATCATCTCGCGCCGGAGCGCGCCCAGCGACTTGGCATGGACCAGCAGCATGCGCTGGTCGTCGAGCCAGATCTTCCCGTCCTGGATCGAGAAGCGCAGGCGGCCCATGAGATCGGCCATGTCCGGCAGGGCCGGGCGCGGCGGGTCCGCTGTCTGCGCGGGGAGCGCGGCGCCGTCCGCCGATGCGCCGCGCGGCCGTCGCGGCCCGCTCACGACCGCCTCCGCGCCCGGACCAAACTGATCGAAGGCATGATCGGTTTCCACCCTGGTTTTCTTCTTTGCGGAAAGGCTAGCACCTCGCCCGGCGGCGGATAAGCGGCCGGACGACAGGGCCGACCTTACGGTTCGATCAAAAGAGCTACCGGCTGCGCCCCATCCGGCGGTCGATCGAGCATTTCACGCATTGCCACGTTCCTCTCCCTCGGCGCGGCGGGGGTCGTCCCCTGGCCGTCCCCTGGCGGGCGCCCGCAGGCATCGCCAGCGAAAGTCCAGCATTCTGGCGGACCTTCCGCACCGCACCCTTCTTGGTTGCCGTAGATGATACCGTGAATTTTAGAAAATATCGATTTTTGGCACGATCCCTGCTCCTAAGGTCCGCAAAACGAGCCGGCCGACGATTTGATCGACAACGGCCGGCAGAGCGAATGACCGAAAAGGTCGGAGCCCCAGGGAGAACACCATGCCGCCTCTTCGCCCATCCTGATCGCCCGCGCCCGCGCGCCCGTTCGCGGCGGCCGGCCATCTTTCCCAACACCAACAGGGACCGCCGTCGCCTGCCGGGCCGCACCAGCGCGCGCCCGCACGGAACCGGCTGCCCGAAGCTTCGGAAGAGGAGGAAACGCATGACCATTCACGAGACCATGGGGCAGAAGCTGAAGGGGCTCCTCAAGGAGGACCCGCAGGCCTTCGACTATCGCATCGACCGCTCGGTCTTCACCGATGAAGAGCTGTTCGAGATGGAGATGAAGTATATCTTCGAGGGCAATTGGATCTACTTGGCCCATGAGAGCCAGATCCCGAACCCCAATGACTACTTCTCCACCTATGCCGGCCGCCAGCCGGTGATGATCACCCGCGACAAGACCGGGCAGCTCAACGCCTTCCTCAACACCTGCACCCATCGCGGCGCGACGCTCTGCCGGCACAAGAAGGGCAACAAGTCGAGCTTCACCTGCCCGTTCCACGGCTGGACTTTCTCCAACAGCGGCAAGCTCCTGAAGGTGAAGGACCAGAGCAAGGACGCCGGCTATCCGCCGGACTTCAATGCCGAGGGCAAGCTCAACCTGAAGCGGCTCGGCGCGTTCGAGAACTACCGTGGCTTCCTGTTCGGCAGCATCAATCCCAATGTGGCGCCGCTGACGGAGTTCCTCGGCGAGGCGGTGAAGATCATCGACATGATCGTCGATCAGGCGCCCGAGGGCATCGAGGTGCTGCGCGGCACCGGCCTTTATACCTTCGACGGCAACTGGAAGCTTCAGGCCGAGAACGGCGCCGACGGCTATCACGTCACCGCCACCCACTGGAACTATGCCGCCACCCAGAACCGCCGCACCGCGGAAAACGACGGCATCCGCGCCATGAGCGCCGGCGGCTGGGCCCGCGACGGCGGCGGCTTCTACTCCTTCAAGAACGGCCACATGCTGCTGTGGACCAACTGGGCCAATCCGGAAAACCGTCCGCTCTGGTCCAAGCGCGCCGAATGGATCGAGAAGTTCGGCGCCGAGCGCGCCGACTGGATGCTGCGCAAGTCGCGCAACCTCTGCCTCTATCCCAACGTCTATCTGATGGACCAGTTCTCCTCGCAGATCCGCGTGCTGCGGCCTTTGTCCGTCAACAAGACGGAGACCACCATCTACTGCATCGCCCCCAAGGGCGAGGCCCCCGAGGCGCGCGAGCGGCGGCTGCGCCAGTACGAGGACTTCTTCAACGCCACGGGCATGGCCACCCCGGACGACCTGGAGGAATTCCGCGCCTGCCAGAACGGCTTCAACGCCCGCGCCGTGCAGTGGAGCGACATGACCCGCGGCTCCACCCACTGGGTCGCCGGCCCCGACGCCAACGCCGACCTCATCGGCCTCAAGCCCGAGCTCTCCGGGGTGAAGGCGGAGGACGAGGGCCTCTATGTGATGCAGCACAAATACTGGCTCAACGTCATGGAAAACGCCGTCAAGAACGAAGAACAGGGGAGCTGAGCGTCAAATGAGCCTGTCATATGAAGAAGTCGCCGCCTTTCTCTTTGCCGAGGCGCGCGCCCAGGCCGACAAGCGCTGGACCGACTGGCTGGCCTTCTATGCCGACGACGTGGTGTTCCACGTGCCGGCATGGGACGACGACGACACCCTGACCTCGGACCCCACCCGCGAGGTCTCGCTGATCTTTTATCCGGACAAGAACGGGCTGGAGGATCGGGTCTTCCGCATCGAGACCGAGCGCTCCTCCGCCACCATTCCCGACACGCGCTACAACCGGGCGATCAGCAACATCGAGATCACCGGGCGCAAGGAGAATGAAGTGGAGGTCCGCTTCATGTGGACCACCCATGCGTTCCGCTACAACATGGTCGATACCTATTTCGGCACCGCCGATTACGTCATCGATACGTCCAGCGGCGCGCCGCTCATCAAGAAGAAGAACGTCGTTCTGAAGAACGACTACGTTCATCACCTTCTGGACGTCTACTTCATCTGACCCGTGCGGCCGGGACCCGCGCGGTCCCGGCCGCCGCACCAACCAAGAAAAGCGCGGCGCCCCGCGTGCGCGCCTGGAGAAGAAGCGCCATGGGATACAATATCGCTCTGCAGTTCGAGGACGGCGTCACGCGGATCATTCCCTGCAATGCCGACGAGGTGGTCTCGGACGCCGCCTACCGCGCCAAGGTGAACATCCCGCTCGACTGCCGCGACGGGGCCTGCGGCACCTGCAAGAGCCATTGCGACAGCGGCGACTACGAGCTCGGCGACTATGTCGAGGACGCCATGAGCGGGGAGGAGGCGGCCGAGCGCTACGTGCTGACCTGCCAGATGCGGCCCAAATCCGATTGCGTCATCCGCGTGCCGGCCAGTTCCGCCGCCTGCAAGATCGAGGCGAGCGCGCACGGCGGCGTGCTCACCCGGATCGACCGCGCCTCGCCCACCACCGTGGCCTTCTCCCTGGCCATCGAGGCGCCCCTCGCCTTCCTGCCCGGTCAGTATGTGAACCTGCGCGTTCCCGGCACCGAGCAGGTGCGCGCCTATTCCTTCAGCTCGGCGCCCAATGAGACGGAATTGTCCTTCCTCATCCGCGACGTGCCCGGCGGGCTGATGTCCGGCTTCATGCGCAACGTTGCGGCCGTGGGCGACCGGATGAGCTTCATCGGCCCCTACGGCAGCTTCTATCTGCGCAAGCCCGAGCGCCCGGTGCTGATGCTGGCGGGCGGCACCGGCCTGGCCCCGTTCCTCTCCATGCTGCGCTATCTGCAGGACAATCCCACGTCGCAGCCGATCCGGCTCGGCTATGGCGTCAACACCACCGCCGACCTTGTGGAGCTTGCCACCCTCGATGCGCTGAAGGAGGCGCTGCCCGACTTCCGCTATTTCACCGTGGTGGTGGACAAGGCGAGCGGCCACGAGAAGCTCGGCTACGTCACCGACCATATCGGCGCGGACGACCTCAACGGCGGCGAGGTGGATATCTATGTCTGCGGCCCGCCGCCCATGGTGGAGGGCGTGCGCCACTGGCTCTCGACCCTCGGCGTGACGCCCGCCAGCCTGCACTATGAGAAGTTCGCCGCCACCCACGAGGCCGCTCGATGAGCGCGGCGCGGACCCCATCCCGCTTCCGCGACAAGATCGTCGTGGTCACCGGCGCGGCCCAGGGCATCGGCAAGGGGGTCGCGGCGGAGATCGCGACCGAGGACGGCACGGTCCTGCTGGTGGATCGCGCCGCGCTGGTGCGCGAGACGACGGCGGAGATCATCGCAGCGGGCGGCAGGGCCGCGTGCTTCGAGGCCGACCTCGAAACCTTCGAGGGCGCCGAGGCCATGGTGGACGAGGCGCTGCGGCTGCACGGCCGCATCGACGTGCTCGTCAACAACGTGGGCGGCACCATCTGGACCAAGCCGTTCGAGCATTACGGCATCGACGAGATCGAGCGGGAGATCCGCCGCTCCCTCTTCCCCACCCTGTGGGCCTGCCGGGCGGTTCTGCCGGCCATGATCGCGCGCCGGGCGGGGGTGATCGTCAACGTCTCCTCCATCGCCACCCGCTCCATCCACCGCATTCCCTACGCCGCCGCCAAGGGCGGGGTGAATGCGCTGACCCGCTCCCTCGCCATGGAGCAGACCAGGAACGGCATCCGCATCAATGCGGTGGCCACCGGCGGCACCGAGGCGCCGCCGCGCGTGATCCCGCGCCACCCCGGCGGGGAAACCGAGCAGGAGAAGGTCTGGTATCAGGCCATCATCGACCAGACGGTCGAGAGCAGCCTGATGCACCGCTACGGCACCATCGCCGAGCAGGTGGCGCCGATCCTGTTCCTCGCCAGCGATGAATCCTCCTACATTACCGGGGCGGTCCTGCCCGTGGGCGGCGGCGACCAGGGCTGAGCTTTGTGACCGCTCTCCGGTCCGTTCTTAGGAAGGCACCAGGCGATGGCGCTGTTTTCCCATCTGGAGCGCCCGCGCACCGCGACGCCCGGCCTCGCGCAGATCAGGGCCGATCTCGGCGCGACCTATATCGCCCACGGCTTCATCGGCTGGCTGTTCGCCGCCACCGCGCCGGTGGCGATCATCCTCGCCGTGGGCACGAAGGGCGGCCTCTCGGCGGCGGAGCTGGCGTCCTGGGTGTTCGCCGTGTTCTTCGTCAACGGCTTCATCACCCTGTTCTTCTCCTGGTTCTACCGCCAGCCCCTCGCCTTCTTCTGGACCATTCCCGGCACCGTGCTGGTGGGGCCGGCGCTGACCCATCTCAGCTTTCCCGAGGTGATCGGCGCCTTCTACGTGACCGGCTTCCTGACCCTCGCGCTCGGCGCCACCGACTGGGTGCGCCGGGCCATAAGCCTCATCCCCATGCCGGTGGTGATGGGCATGGTGGCCGGCGTGTTCCTGCGCTTCGGCCTCGATCTGGTGCGGGCGCTCCATGCCGACGTGCTGATCGCCGGCTCGATGACCCTGGTCTGGCTGGCGCTCGCGTCCTCGGCGCGGGTGGCGCGGATGTTTCCGCCCATCATCGGGGCGCTGCTGGTGGGGGCGCTCGCCGTCATGCTGCTGGGACGCATCGACGCCGCCGCGCTCGGCTCGTTCGAGCTGGCGCGGCCGGTGTTCCAGGCGCCGCAGTTCTCCTGGGCCGCCATGGTGGACCTCGTGGTGCCGCTGATGATCACCGTCCTCGTCGTGCAGAACGGGCAGGGCTTCGCGGTGCTGCGCTCCGCCGGGCACGAGCCGCCCATGGATGCGGTGACGGTGGCCTGCGGCGTCGGCGCCATCCTGTCCGCCGCCGCCGGCGCGGTGTGCACCTGCCTCGCCGGGCCGACCAACGCCATCCTCACCTCCTCGGGCGAGCGCAGCCGGCAATATACCGCCGGCATGGCGACGGGGGTGTTCTCCATCCTCTTCGCTTTGGTGGCGCCCGGCTTCACCCGGCTGATGCTGAGCGCGCCGAAATCCTTCGTCATGACGCTCGCAGGCCTTGCCATGCTGCGGGTGCTCCAGGGGGCCTTCGTCGCCACCTTCCGCGACCGCTTTCCCCTCGCCGGCCTCGTCAGCTTCCTGGTGACGGCGGCCGACATCAGCCTCCTGAACATCGGCGCCGCCTTCTGGGGGCTGGTGGCGGGCCTGCTGGTGTGCTGGCTGCTGGAGCGGGACGACTTCACCCCGGCCCCGCCGCCCGGAAAGGCCTGACCTTGGGACAAGCGGGCCCGGAGCACGGCACGCCGCCGCCCTGTCCCACTCGGAGGAGCCGGAATCCGAAGGCCGCGGCGCAGCCGCCTGCGCGCTCGACCGATCGCGCCTCCAAAGGGCGCCTTGGTCGTCGCGGCCGAGGCGAAGGGACATCCCCGCGGCCGCGGCGCGTCAGGATCTTTCCGGGCCCGCCATCCAGTACGACACCGATACGCTGAGGCACGGACCTTTCGCACCCTGGATGGGAGCGGCGCCGGCAACGTCGAGCGACTCTCCGGGGCAAGGGAGCCGTCGCCCGGGCGCCCGCGCACAACCCTGCACGCCGTCCTCCGCCGTGCAGGGTCAAGGGCCACCCGGCCGGGCGGCCCGCTTGCGATCACAGGTCCTGGCTGGTCGGGCGGAACAGGATCTCGTTGATGTCCACCTCGTCCGGCTGGCTGATGGCGAAGGCCACCACGCGCGCGAAGCTTTCCGCCGGGATGGCGTAGGCCGCGTAGAAGTCCTGGATGCGCTTCGCCGCCTCCGGCTCGGTGACGCTCTGCGGCAGCTCGGACTCCACCGCCCCCGGCGAGATGATGGTGGTGCGGATGTTGTAGGGCTTCACCTCCTGGCGCAGGCCCTCGGAGAGCATGCGCACCGCGGCCTTGGTGGCGGCGTAGACCGAGCTGCCGGGCCGCACCTTGTGCCCCGCCACCGAGGAGACGTTGATGATGTGCCCGCTCTTCTGCGCCTTCATGGGCGGCAGCGCGGCGGCGATGCCGTAGAGCACGCCCTTGATGTTGACGTCGATCATGCGGTCCCAGTCGTCGAGCCGCCCCTGCTCCAGCAGGGACTGGGGCATGAGGCCCGCATTGTTGAGGATCACGTCGATCCGGCCGTGGGTGGCGATGGCGGCGTCCACCAGGGCCTTGACCTGCGCCGGGTCGGTCACGTCGGTCTCGACCACCGCGCCGGCCGGCAGGCCGAGCTCCGCCGCCAGCGCCTGAAGGCGATCGAGACGGCGCGCGCCGAGCACCACCTTCGCGCCCGCGGCGGCGAGGTGGCGGGCGGCGGCGGCGCCGAGGCCGCTGCTCGCTCCGGTGATGACGACGACCTTGCCTGCAATGTTATCGGACATCTTCAGCTTCTCCAGTTCGGTATCGGGCCGCGCCAGCGCATCGAGGTCGCGGCGCGGCCGGCGTCCTAGCGGCCCGTCGCCGCCATCATGGCCTCGGGATAGCGCGCGCCTTCCACCGGGATCGCCGCGGCCGCGGCGCCGATCTCCGCAAGATCGGCGGCGGAGAGCGCGATCTCGGCGGCGCCGAGGTTCTCCTCCAGCCGGGCAAGCTTGGTGGTGCCGGGAATGGGCACGATCCACGGCTTCTGCGCCAGCAGCCATGCAAGCGCGATCTGCGCCGGGGTCGCGCCTTTGGCCGCCCCAATGCGCCGCAGGAGATCGACCAGCGCCTCGTTCTTCCCCATGGCGTCGGGCGTGAAGCGCGGCAGCCGGGCGCGCAGATCGGTCGCGGCGAAGGTCGCGTCCTTGGCGATGGCGCCGGTGAGGAAGCCCCGGCCGAGAGGGCTGAACGGCACGAAGCCGATGCCCAGCTCCTCGCACACCGCGAGGATGCCGTTGGTCTCCGGCCCGCGGGTCCACAGCGAATATTCGTTCTGCAGGGCGGTGACCGGCTGCACCGCATGGGCGCGGCGGACGGTCTCGACCCCCGGCTCGGATAGTCCGAAATGCCGGACCTTGCCCTCGCCGATCAAGTCCCGCACCGTGCCCGCCACGTCCTCGATGGGCACGGCGGGGTCCACGCGGTGCTGGTAGAACAGGTCGATCACCTCGATCCGCAGCCGCTTCAGCGAGGCCTCGCACACCGCGCGGATGTGCTCCGGCCGGCTGTCGGTGCCGAGCTGAGTTCCCGCCACGGGATCGATGGCGAAGCCGAACTTGGTGGCGATGACCACCTGGTCGCGCACCGGCGCCAGCGCCTCGCCGACGATCTCCTCATTGGTGAAGGGGCCATAGACCTCGGCCGTGTCGAAGAAGGTCACCCCCTTCGCCACCGCCTGCCGGACCAGGCCGATCGCCTCGCCCCGGCCCAGCCCCTGTCCATAGGCCCAGTTGAGCCCCATGCAGCCGAAGCCGAGGGCCGAAACCTCAAGGCCGCGACCGAGCGTGCGTGTCTTCATGCGCCTCTCCCAAGGGTGAAGGGCCGGGCGCGACCGCGCCGGCCGGAAACTTGCCGTCTGTCCCCGCGCGTGCCGCAGGCCGGCGGCCGGCGGCACCATGTTGCCCGTCGGCGGTGCGCCGGCGGATGTGGCGGGCGCAGCCGGGGCAAGGGCCGCAGGCCTCATTTCAGGTGTGCAGGATTGCCGAACGAACGCGCGACCGCCGCCCCGCCCGACCACCGACGACGGCACACCGATGAGATAGAGGGTGGGAGGTCCAGAGATTAGGAGCTAAAAAGCGCATGAACTCATATGTGAGATTCATGAATGCACCGCGAGGACCTCGTTGATCTCAACGCCTTTCTCGCCGTCGCCGAGGAGCGCAGCTTCACCCGGGCGGCGGCCAAGCTCGGGACGTCGCAGTCCGCCCTCAGCCACACCATCCGGCGGCTGGAGGCGCGCATCGGCCTGCGCCTTCTCACCCGCACCACGCGCAGCGTTTCGCCGACGCAGGCCGGCGAACGGCTCCTCGCCACCCTGCGGCCGGCGTGGGACAGCATTGCCGGCGAGCTCGATTCCCTCGGCGAGCTCCGCGCCACCCCCGCCGGCACCATCCGCATCACCGCCTCGGCCCATGCGGCGGACACCGTGCTGTGGCCGGCGCTGACGCGCCTGCTCGCGGCCTATCCCGAGATCCGCGTGGAGCTGAGCGTCGATTCCGGCTTCACCGACATCGTCGCCGAGCGGTTCGATGCGGGGGTGCGCCTCGGCGAGGCCGTCGCCAAGGACATGGTGGCGGTGCGCATCGGGCCGGACCTGCGGATGGCGGCCGTCGCCTCGCCCGGCTATTTCCGGGACCACCCGGTCCCGCGCACGCCGCAGGACCTGGCGCAGCACAATTGCATCAACCTGCGCCTGCGAACCCTCGGCGGCCTCTATGCCTGGGAGCTGGAGAAGGCCGGACGGGAGATCCGCGTGCGGGTGGACGGACAATTCACCTGCAACAGCATCACCACCATCGTGCGGGCGGCGGAAGCCGGCCTCGGGATCGGCTTCGTCATGGCCGATCAGGTGCAGGCGCAGCTCGCGGACGGGCGGCTGGTCCAGGTGCTGGAGGACTGGTGCCCGCCGTTTCCGGGCTACCACCTCTATTATCCGAGCCGGCGCCAGCCCTCCGCCGCCTTCGCGGTGCTGGTGGAGGCGCTGCGCCATCGCGGCTGAGAAGCGCCGCGGCCGCGCGGGCGCCGGCCGTACCGCGCGGCTCTGAAGCGCGCCCGCCGTCCGCCTCTCCCCACCCCCACCCGCCCGGATGCCGTGAAAAATCGGCCCGCTTGACACGCTTCCGTTTGCAGTTTTATGTAGTATATCTTATATAAGACTTGACCGGAAACGCCGGCCGAGAGGAAAGCGAGGAGGCAAGCGTGAGTGCGCCGCAACTGCTGGTTCACGAGAACAAGGACACCGTGGGTGTCGTCGTGGTGGAGGGCCTGAAGGCCGGCACCGACATGCTGTGCGTGGTCACCCACGACAATTCGGCGTTCAACATGACCGCCAAGATGGACGTCCCCATCGGCCACAAGATCGCCCTCGCCGACATCAAGGCCGGCGACACCGTGTGGAAGTACGGCCAGGACATCGGCATCGCCAAGTCCGACATCGCCAAGGGCGAGCACGTCCACATCCACAACATGAAGACCAAGCGCTGGTGAGAGGCCGACAATGTCCGAAGTGATCATGTTCCACGCCGAAAGCGCGCCGAACCCCTTCAAGGGCGGCGCCCCGGACCAGTTCGTCACCCGCGCCACCCCGGCGGCGCGGGCCTCCGAGGATTATGTGAACGCCACCTTCCGCGGCTGGCGGCGCGAGAACGGGCGGGTCGGCGTGCGCAACCACGTCGTCATCCTGCCCCTCGACGACCTCTCCAACTCCGCCTGCGAGGCGGTGGCGGCCCATGTGAAGGGCACCCTCGCCCTGCCGCACGCCTATGGCCGCCTGCAGTTCGGCGCCGACCTCGACCTCTACTTCCGCACCCTGATCGGCATCGGCTCCAATCCGAACGTCGCCGCGGTGGTGGTGATCGGCATCGAGGATCAGTGGACCAACATCATCGTCGAGGGCATCGCCAAGACCGGCAAGCCGGTGGTGGGCTTCGGCATCGAGGGCAACGGCGACATCGCCACCATCGCCAGGGCCTCCTACGAGGCCAAGCGCTTCGTGCAGTGGGCCAACGAGCTGCCGCCGGAAACCTGCTCCATCTCGGACCTTTGGGTCTCCACCAAGTGCGGCGAGAGCGACACCACCACGGGCCTGTCGTCCTGCCCCACGGTGGGCAACATGTATGACAAGCTGATCCCGCGCGGCATCTACGGCGTGTTCGGCGAGACCTCCGAGATCACCGGCGCCGAGCATCTGTGCAAGGCGCGCGCGGCGAGCCCGGAAGTGGCGGAGAAGTGGTTCAAGATCTGGAAGTCCTACCAGGACGACGTGATCGAGGCCCACAAGACCAACGACCTCTCCGACAGCCAGCCCACCAAGGGCAACATCGCGGGCGGCCTCACCACCATCGAGGAGAAGGCCCTCGGCAACCTGGAGAAGATCGGCCGCGAGTGCACGTTCATCGATGCGCTCGAGCCGGCCGAGGCGCCGGCCAAGGGTCCCGGCCTCTATTACATGGACACCTCGTCGGCGGCGGCCGAATGCGTGACGCTGATGGCGGCGGCGGGCTATGTGATCCACACCTTCCCCACCGGGCAGGGCAACGTGATCGGCAATCCCATCGTGCCGGTGATCAAGATCTCCGGCAATCCGCGCACCATCCGCACCATGGGCGAGCATATCGACGTGGACGTCTCCGGCGTGCTGCGCCGGGAGATGACCATCCCGGAGGCCGGCGACGCGCTCATCGACATGATCGTGCGCACCGCCAACGGGCGCCTGACGGCGGCCGAGTCCCTCGGTCACCGCGAGTTCGTGATGACCAAGCTCTATCGCAGCGCCTGAGGCCTGGGGGACGGGCGCGCCGCGCTCGTCCCCGCCTTTCCGCGCCAGTTCCGCTCGCGCGCCAGGGTCCCTCGTCCACGAAGTCCCCTCGTGCGCCGAGAAAAGGGCCGCCCGGCACATCGCCCGGCGGCCCCTTTTTCGTTTCAGGCATCGGCCCCCGAGGCACCGCATGGGCGGCAGAGTGGCGCCCTCCCCGGCCAGCGCCGGAAGATGGAGCCGCATGAACGGCCCCACCTCCCAGGCGCGTCAGGCGGCGGAGCGGCGCTGCAGGTCCTCCAGCAGCTCGACGGGCACGGGAATGCCCTCCTCCGCCGCCGTCGCGCGGGCCTTGAGGCGCCGCTCGCCGGGCAGGCGCGTGCCCTCCTGGCCGAGGATGGCGCCGATCAGCGTCTCCAGCCGCTCAAGATAATCGGCGCCGCCGAGTCGCACCGGATCCATCACCAGGAACAGGTGGCCGATGGCCGGCGGCGCCCCGTCCGCGGTGAAGAAGGAGCCGGCCTCGAAGCCGAACCGCCCGCCGGTGAGCCCCGCCGCAAGGATCTCCACCATGAGCACCAGCGCCGCGCCCTTGGCATCGCCGATGGGCAGCATGGTGCCGGCGAGCGCCGCCTTGGGATCGCTGGTGGGGCGGCCATCCGGATCGAGCGCCCAGTCATCGGGAATCTCTGTGCCGCGCTGGGCCGCGACCATGATCTTGCCGCGCGCCACCTTGCTCAGCGAGGCGTCGATGACGAGGGGCGCCGCCCCCGCGCGCGGCGTGGCGAAGGCGATGGGGTTGGTGCCGAACACTCCCGTCCGCCCGCCCCACGGCGCGATGGCGTGGGGCGAATTGGTGAAGGCGAGGCAGGCAAGCCCCAGCTCCGCCAACTTTTCCGCGTGGTATCCCATGGCCCCGGCATGGTGGGAGGCGTGCACCGCCACGGCGACGATGCCGCTCTCGCGGGTGCGCGCCACCGCCGCCGCGAGGCCCGCCGCCACCGCCGGGAAGGCGAGGCCGTGGCGCGCATCCACCCGGAGCGTGGACACCGAGGTCCATTCCAGCGCCGGCACCGCCTGCCCGTTGACCTTGCCGGAGCGGATCTGGTCCGCATAGGCCGGCAGGCGCGAGAGGCCGTGGCTGGCGATGCCGTCGGCATCCGCCGCCACCAGCGCGGCCGCGGTGGCCTCGGCGGCGTCACCGCTGGCGCCCGCCTGGAGCAGCACGGACCGGGCGAGCGCGCGCGCCGCGTCGAGCGAGAGATATTCCGTCATGCCGCCTTCTCCTGAAGCACCCGCGCGACGGCCTCCGCCACCGCGGCGCTGACCCGCACGTTGGATTCCACCGTCACGCCGGCGATGTGCGGCGTGAGGATGAGATTGGGCACGCCCTGAAGCGGCCCGCCGCCCGGCAGCGGCTCGGCCTCGAATACGTCGAGCATGGCGCCGGCGAGGCGGCCCTCGGTCAGCGCCGCGGCAAGGGCCGCATCGTCCACCACGCCGCCGCGCGCGGCATTGACGAGCACCGCATCGGGCCGCATGCGCGCGAGGGCGTCGGCGCCGATGAGGCCGCGCGTCGCCACGGTGAGGGGCACATGCAGGCTCACCGCATCGGAGCAAGCCAGCAGGGCGTCGAGGGGAAGCGGGCGCGCGCCGAGGGCGGCGAAGGCCGGGTCCGTCTCGGCCAGGAAGGGATCATACGCCACCACCTCCATGCCGAGCGCAGCGGCGCGGCGCGCCGTCTGCCGGGCGATGGCGCCGAAGCCGACGAGGCCGAGGGTGCGTCCGGAGGTCTCCCGCCCCATCAGCCGGGTGCGCGGCCAGCCGCCGGCAGCGACTTCGGCGCTGGCATGATAGGCGCCGCGCAGCAGCATCATGACGCCGCAGATGACATATTCCGCCACCGCGAGATCGTTGGCGCCGGTGGCCGGGCACACCGCGATGCCCCGAGCGCGGCACCCCTCCACATCGATATTGTCGAGGCCGACGCCGAGCCGCCCCACCACCTCGAGGCGCGGCGCGCCGGCAAGCAGGGCGCCCCGCACCTGGGTGCGGTTGCGCACGATCAGCGCGCGCGCGCCGGCGAGAAGCGGAGCGAGAGCCTCGGGCGCGTCCACCAGCGCCGGATCGTAGTGGACGCGGTGGCGGGCGCGCAGGGCGTCGAGCGCCGCCTCGTCCATGAACTCGGTGACGACGATGTCGGGCATGGGCAGGTCCGGTGATTGCGTTTTCTGGGGGCACGGAACGAGACCATTGTGCGCGCCTCAATTCCGATATCATATATAAGATATTAGATAGGGAAGAGACGCAAGCACGCGACGGCTGGCGCCGGACACGAAATTGGCAAATATAGGCGCTGAACGCAGAGGGGCTGAGACGATCGTGAGCAAGGCAAGCATGGGCGCTGGGCTCGATGCCCGCAAGGCGCCGGACAAGGCGCCGCAAGGCGGCCCCGCCCGCGCCGAGGGTGAAGGCCTCGAATCGAAGCCGCTCTACCGCCAGGTGCGCGAGAGCCTCATCCGCCGCATGGTGGACGGCATCTGGGCGCCGGGCGAGCCGCTGCCGAGCGAGATCCAGCTCGCCGCCGAACTGGGCGTCAGCCAGGGCACGGTGCGCAAGGCCCTCGACGAGCTGGCCGCCGAGAACATCGTGGTGCGGCGTCAGGGCCGCGGCACCTTCGTCGCGCGGCACGACGAGGAGCGCATCCTCTTCCAGTTCTTCAAGCTGGTGGGCGACGACGGGATGCGGCACTTCCCGGAGAGCCGGGTGCTCGACATCGAGCGGGTGAAGGGCTCGACCGAGGAATGCACCACGCTCGGCCTCGCGCGCAACGCCCGGATCCTGCGCATCCGCCGCCTGCGCACCTTCGACGGCGCGCCGCTCATCATCGAGAGTCTCGTGCTGCCGGAACAGCTCTTTCCGGGCCTTGCCGATGCGCCGGTGCCCAATAATCTCTACGGCCTTTATGCCCAGCGCTACGGCATCACGGTGTCCCGCGCCCGCGAGGAGCTCAAGGCGGTGAGCGCCGATGCCGACACCGCCGCGATGCTGAAGACCGAGCCCGGCACGCCCGTGCTGCTGATCGACCGCCTCGCCTTCGCCCTCGACGGGACGCCGGTGGAATGGCGCGTGAGCTACTGCCTCACCTCCAACTTCCATTATCTCTCCGATTTGACCTAGGCGCGGATCGCCCCCTACCGTGGCGGCGGACAAGAGCGGCCCGGCGCGACGAAACCCACGACTACCGCGTTGGAAATGCGCGCATTTCCGAACGCCTCGCGGCCGATGACCCAGCGCCCTTCCGCCGCTTGAGCGCAGCAGGAACAGGGCCGACCGTACGACAACTTATGTCTTATATATGATAGCTGATCACTTTACAGGCCTTCCGGCCTTGTCTATCGTGAACGGGCCTGAGACGGTCCTGACCCATTCGGGTTCCGGCGCGGGATGAAGATCACCAAGGAATTCAGGACGCCGGCCTGCCGTCTGGCACCCGCGCTCCTGTGCGGATCCGGCACACGATTCAACGCCAAGGGGCCCGCCGGGCCCGCGATCATCCAGGAGAGCGCAAGACTCTCTCGCCCGCCCGCCGGCAGCGCGGTCGGGTCCAATACCAGAAGAACGATCGGGAGCAGAAACGACGCCTCGCGACATCGGCCGTTCCAGGCCGGGGCGACAAGTCCCAAGGGAGGGATGCATGGGTTCGCAGAAGCCTCTTCTGGAGGTGAGTGGCGTAACGCTGCAATACAAGACGCCGAATCTACTGGTCACGGCCACCTATCGGGTGGACTTCAACGTTCTTGAAGGAGACCGATTCATTCTTCTGGGACCGTCGGGCTGCGGGAAATCCACCCTGCAGAAGGCGGTCGGCGGCTACATCACGCCCACCGAGGGCGAGATGCGCCTGAAGGGTCAGGTGATCCGCGCGCCGGGCCCCGACCGCATGATGGTGTTCCAGGAATTCGACCAGCTCCTGCCCTGGAAGACGGTGCGCCAGAACGTGGCCTTCGCCCTCCTCGCCGCCCGCAGGCTCGGCAGGAAGGAAGCCGACGAGCGGGCCATGCACTATATCGAGAAGGTCAATCTGCTGAAGTTCGCGGACACCTATCCGCACATGCTCTCCGGCGGAATGAAGCAGCGCGTGGCCATCGCCCGCGGCATGGCCATGGAGCCGGACATCCTCCTGATGGACGAGCCGTTCGCCGCCCTCGACGCGCTGACCCGCCGCAAGATGCAGGACGAGCTCCTGCAATTGTGGGCCGACACGCGCTTCACCGTGCTCTTCGTCACCCATTCCATCGCCGAGGCGATCAAGGTGGGCAACCGCATCCTCCTGCTCTCGCCCCACCCCGGCCGGGTGAAGGCCGAGATCAACAGCACCACCGATCCGAACGAAGCGGTCGTCCTGGAGAAGCGCATCCAGCACATGCTGTTCGCCGACGAGGCCAAGGAGATGATCGATGCCTGAAGTCGCCGCCTTCAAAGCCGCGCCCGCCTTCGAGCCGCGCCCCGAAATCTACCGCAGCGAGGAGCCGGCCGACACGCTCACCGTGGTGGAGAAACCGCTTTCCACGCTGGAGATGCTCTACAACTGGTCGTTCTTCCGCAAGGCGCTCATCCTCGTGGCGCTGGCGGTGGTGTGGGAGGTCTATGCCCGCATCCTCAACAACGACCTGCTGTTCCCTACCTTCAGCGCCACCATCTCCGCCTTCTACACAAACGTCATCAACGGCGTGCTGCCGGCCCGCGCCTGGGGGTCGCTGCGGGTGCTGCTCATGGGCTATGCGCTCGGCGTCTCGCTCGCCGCGGTGCTGACCGCGCTCGCCATCGCCTCGCGCATCGGCACGGATTTCCTGGAGACCATGACCTCCATGTTCAATCCGCTGCCGGCCATCGCGCTGCTGCCGCTGGCGCTCATCTGGTTCGGCCTCGGCACGGGAAGCCTCGTGTTCGTGCTCGTCCATTCGGTGACCTGGGCGATCGCGCTGAACACCCATTCCGGCTTCCTGTCGGTGAGCAAGACCATGAAGATGGTGGGGCGCAACTACGGGCTGAAGGGGCCTCGCTTCATCGCCACCATCCTGATCCCGGCGGCCTTCCCGGCCATCCTCACCGGCCTCAAGATCGGCTGGGCCTTCGCCTGGCGCACGCTGATCGCGGCGGAGCTGGTGTTCGGCGTGTCGTCGGGCTCCGGCGGCCTCGGCTGGTTCATCTTCGAGAACAAGAACATGCTGGACATCGCCAACGTGTTCGCTGGCCTCCTCACCGTCATCATCATCGGCCTCGTGGTGGAAAACCTGATCTTCCAGACCATCGAGCGCCGCACCATCCAGCGCTGGGGCATGCAGACCTGAGCGCGACATCCACCCTTGCCGGAACCGCCCTCATTCGAGGGCGGTTCTGTATTTCAGGCGCGAGGTGAAGCTCTCGCGATACTCCACCCGCCGCCCGTCGAGGCCGAAGGCGATGCGCCGCACCTGGAGCACGCTGGTGCCCTCGCCCACCCCCAGATGCTGTGCGATCGCCGTGTCCGCCACGGCGATGCCCACCTCGTCCTCGGTGCGCATGATGGTGACGCCGCAGCGCTCCTGGTAGAAGACGTAGACCTCCTCCACGATGTCCTCGCCGGTCTTCAGGCCGAGGCTGGCGAAGACCTCCGCCGGCAGCGCCAGGCGCTCGAAGACCAGCGGCTGGTCGGCCTCGCTGCGGATGCGCACCAGGGCGAGCACCCTGGCGCCCGCCGGCAGCTGCAGCAGCCGGCGCTCGTCCGGGCTCGCCGCGCGCACGCCCTGGCTGAGCAGGTGCGCCACCGGCTCCAGCGCCCGCCCGCCCGGATGCACGAAGCGCAGGAAGCGGAAGCGCGACTTGGCGCTCGAATGGGGCACCACCCGCGTGCCGCGGCCGTGCTGGCGCTCCAGCAGGCCCTGGATCACCAGTTCCTCGGTGGCCTTGCGGATGGTGCCGATGGACACGCCGAGCTCGCCGCACAATTGCTGCTCGCTCGGCAGGTAGGTCCCCGGCTTCCAGATGCCCTCGATGATGCGCTTCACCAAGAGGTCGCGGGTCTGAAGGTAGAGCGGCTTGGCCTCGATGGGCGAGGCGGGGGCGGGGGCGGGGCTCGCGCGGTCAAATGTCATATATATGACCCAAGACTATTGACATATGTCTGGCCAAGGGTACTCTGCCCGGGCCGACACACAATCAGAAAATGGTCGCGCGCCGGAGCCGGGAATGAGGGGCGAAGCCTCCGGAACCCGCCATCCGAAACGAACGCCAAACCACGCGCCGGAAGCGCGCCCGTCGCGGCGCGCGGATGGGTGCGCCCGGGAGAACGCCATGGATTTCCTCTTCAAACGCGTCGCCATCGCGGCGGTCGCCGCATTGGCCCTCGTGCCATTCGGACTCGCCGCGAGCCCCGCCCGCGCCGAGGTGGGCACGGTGCGCCTCGCCCGCCAGTTCGGCGTCTCCTACCTGCCGCTGACCGTGATGCAGGAGCTCAACCTCATCGAGAAGCAGGCGGCCGCCAAGGGCTTCGAGCTGAAGACCGAATGGCTGCGCTTCACCGGCGGCTCGGGCATGAACGAGGCGCTGCTCTCCGGCAATCTCGACATCGCCGCCGGCGGCGTCGGGCCCATGCTCACCATCTGGGCGCGCACCCGCAACAATCTGAAGGTGAAGGGCATCGCCGCGCTCAACGCCATGCCGCTCTACCTCGTCTCGGTCAATCCGAACGTGAAGACCCTCAAGGACTTCGGCCCCGGCGACAAGATCGCCCTGCCGGCGGTGAAGACCTCCATCCAGGCGGTGACGCTGCAGATGGGAGCGGAGAAGGCGTTCGGCGCCGGCCAGCAGAACAAGCTCGATTCCCTGACCGTCTCCATGGGCCATCCCGACGCCCAGATCGCCCTCATGGGCGGCCAGTCGGAGGTCACCGCCCATTTCGGCTCCTCGCCCTTCCAGGAAGCCGAGCTGAAGGATCCGCGCGCCCACAAGGTGCTGGACAGCTACGACGTGCTGGGCGGACCGCATACCTTCAACGTCATCTGGGCCACCGAGAAGTTCGCCTCCGAGAATCCCAAGGTCATGGCCGCCGTGCTCGCCGCGCTGGAGGAGGCCGACGCGATGATCAAGAAGGACCCCGCCGGCATGGCCAAGCTCTGGATCAAGGCGGAAGGCGTGAAGATGGACCCGGCCGAGGTGGAGGACATCATCCGCTCGCCGCAGAACGAGTGGACCACCACGCCCAAGAAGGTGCTGGTCTATCTCGACTACATGCACCGGGCGGGCCTTGCCGGCAGCACGACCAAGGATTGGCGCGACCTGTTCTTCCCCGCCATCCACGACGCCTCGGGTAGCTGAGCGCGCGACGAGACCTCCCCGGGGGCCGCGCGCCGGCCCCCTTCACGGACGAACGACATGACCATGACCAGCCCGCGTGAGCGGCCGGCGCCCCAGCCGGCCGAAGGGACCCTGCATGTCCGCGTTTGGCGCGGCGCGGCGGACGGGACCTTCCAGGATTTCACCCTTCCCCGCCGCGCCAGCCAGACCGTGCTCGACGTGGTGACCGAGATCCAGCGCACCCAGGATCCCACCCTCTCCTATCGCTTCGCCTGCCGGGTCGGCATGTGCGGCTCCTGCGCCATGGTGGTGAACGGGCGGCCGCGCTGGACCTGCCGCACCCGCGTCGCCGAGGCGCTCGACGGCGACGCGCTGGTGCTCGAGCCGCTGCGCAACATGCCGGTGGTGAAGGACCTCACCGTGGACATGACCCCCTTCTTCGAGAAATGGCGCGACGCCCACGGCTATTTCGAGCCCGGCGCGGCGCCGCCCGAAGATTTCGCCGTGGTCCGCCCCGACAGCCCGAAGCGGCGCGCGGCCGACGCCGGCGTCGAATGCATCAATTGCGGCGTCTGCTACTCGGCCTGCGATGTCGTGGCCTGGAACAAGGACTATCTCGGCCCCGCTGCGCTCAATCGCGCCTGGACCCTCGTCAATGACGAGAGGGACCAGGGGCAGGCAGCCCGCCTCGCCGCCGTCTCGGGCGATGCGGGCTGCCACTCCTGCCACAGCCACATGAGCTGCACCGAATTCTGCCCCAAGGACCTCGGCCCCACCTTCGCCATCGCCGGGCTCAAGCGCGCCACCGCGACCGCCCCCGGCGCGCCCTTGTCCCGTCTCCTCGCCCGTCTGGTGAAGCCATGAGCCCCCTTCTCTATGTGGCCCAGCGCGGCACGGCCGCGGTGCTGGCCCTCGCCGTGGCGGTGCACCTCGCCACCATGGTCCATGCGGTGCGCGGCGGCCTCACCGCGGGCGAGATCCTGGCGCGCACCCACGGCAACGGCTGGTTCTTCGCCTTCTACTGCGTGTTCGTGCTGGCCGCGGCGGTGCATGCGCCCATCGGCCTGCGCAGCGTGCTGCGCGAATGGACCGGATGGCGCGGCCGCTCCCTCGACGGGGCGATGCTCGCCTTCTCCGCCGCCATCGTGGTGCTGGGCCTGCGCGCCGCCTTCGCCGTGTTCCAGCCGGGAGGGATGCTGCCGTGACCGCCTCCCACGTGGGCTCCCGCGCGGCGGGGCAACGGGGCGCGCGTGGCATCGCGCCGATCGCCGCCGCGCACCGCATGCCCGGCTTCATCGCCGCGCTGCTGCACCGGCTCTCCGGCGTCGCCCTCGCCGTCTTCCTGCCGATGCATTTCATCGCGCTGGGCACCGCGCTCGGCGGCGCGGGGGACCTTGAGAGCTTCCTCGCCATCACCCACTGGTGGCCGGTGAAGATCGCCGAATGGGGGCTGGTGAGCGCCCTCGCCGTGCATATGGCGCTGGGGCTCAGGGTGCTGGCCATCGAATGGTTCGCCTTCCGCGGCAGCACCGCGGGCGTGGTGTCGGGCTGCGTGGCCGCCGGCCTCGCGGTGGGCCTCCTCTTCCTGCTGAGCGGATGGTAGGCGTGCTCGGAATCCCCTTTGCCACCCTGTCGGTGCTGTGGGTCGGCGCCTTCATCGGCGCCGTGGCCGCCGGCGGCGCGGGCTTCGCCTTCGCGCTCGCGGCTTCCGCCATCTGGCTCCACGCCCTCGATCCGATCCAGACCACCGCGCTGATCGTCGCCTGCGGCAGCCTGCTGCATGTGACCCTGGTGTGGCCGATCCGCCGCTCCATCGAGCCGGCCCGGCTTACTCCCTTCCTGATCGGATGCCTCGTCGGCGTGCCGGTGGGGGTGATGGTCCTGACCCGCCTCGACCCCTCGCCGCTCAAGATCGCCCTGGGCATCGGCCTCGTCGCCTACGGCACCTATGCGCTGCTGGCGCCGCGCCTGCCGCGGCTGTCCGGCGGCGGGCGGCTCGCCAATGCCGGCATCGGCCTCATCGGCGGGGTGATGGGCGGGCTCGGCGGCTATTCGGGCGTCGTCCCCACCATCTGGACCCAGCTGCGCGGCTGGCCGAAGGAGGTGGCGCGCGGGGTCTACCAGCCCTTCATCCTGTTCGCCCACATCGTGACGCTGACCGCCGTGGGCGTGGTGGGCATCGATGCCAGATCCTGGCTGCTCATCGTCCTCGCCCTGCCGCCGCTGGCGCTCGGCGCCGTCCTTGGCCTCAAGATCTACGGCCGGCTCGACGAGAAGAGATTCAAGCAGATGCTGTCGCTGATGATCCTTCTCTCGGGCCTGACCCTCATCCTCTAGGAGCCCGACATGGATCTTCAGCTCGACGAAGTCGAAAAAATCTGCGCGGATCTTTACCTGCGCGCGCTCCAGCTCCTGCCGCCGGACATCAAGGCGGGCTTCGCCGACCTCCAGGCGAGGGAGACCGACGCCACCGGCCGCGCCATCCTCGGCACCATGGTGGAGAATATCCAGGTGGCCGAGCGCACCCGCAACATCCTGTGCCAGGACACCGGCATCCCCATCTACAACGTCACCATCGGCCACAACGTGGGGTTCGACGGGGCGGCGCTGAAGGAGGCGATCCGCCGCGGCTGCGCCCGCTCCACCAAGGAGAACTCGCTGCGCTCCTCGGTGGTGCATCCCATCACGCGCAAGAACGACTACACCTCCTGCGGCATCCGCGTGCCGGTGATCCACGTGGATTTCGACGACCGCGAGGAGACCGTCTCCATCGAGATGATCCCGAAAGGGTCCGGCTCGGAGAACGGCTCCTTCCTCAAGATGCTGCTGCCCTCCGACGGCATCACCGCGGTGAAGCGCTTCGTGATCGACCGGGTGATCGAGCTCGGCGGACGGGTGTGCCCGCCCACCATCGTCGGGGTCGGCCTCGGCGGCACCTCGGACCTCTGCATGCACCTCGCCAAGATGGCCGCGACCCGCCCGCTCGGCACTGTCTGTCCGGACGAGGAAGGCGCGAAGATCGAGGCCGAGCTGTCGGAGGCGGTGAACGCCCTCGGCATCGGCCCGCAGGGCCTCGGCGGGCGCTCCACCAGCTTCGCCGTGCATGTGGAGATCGCCGCCACCCACATCACCCAGAATCCGGTGGCGGTGAACATCCAGTGCCATTCCGCCCGGCGCGCCCGCGCCACCATCACCCCCGGCGGCATCGCCTTCAGCTGACAGGAGCCGCCCATGGCCCACCATGTTCTCGACATGCCCATCGATGCGGAGCGGGCGCGCACCTTGCGGGTCGGCGATACGGTGACGCTCCGGCGCACCCTGTTCGGCATCCGCGACGCCACCCTCATCCACATGTTCGACAAGGGCCGCGCCGCGAGGCTCGACCTCAACGGCCATGCGGTGATCCACACCGCGCCCAATGTGCACCGGGTGGAGAAGTCGCCCGAGGCGCCGGTGGGCTACACGCCGTTCTGCATCGGCACCACCACCTCCATGCGCATGGAGCGCTTCACCCGCAAGCTGATGGAGCGCGAGGGGGTGCGCCTCATCGTCGGCAAGGGCGGCATGGGGCCGGAGACGCTCGCGGCCTTCCAGGACCTCGGCGGCGCCTATCTCGCCATCGTCGGCGGCGCGGCGGCGCTGGAGACCACCTGGATCGAACAGATCGAGGACGTGGACATGGACGACCTCCACCCCGAGAGCCTCTGGCAGTTCCGCATCCGCGATTTCGGCCCGCTGCTGGTGGGCATGGATGCCCACGGCGGCTCGCTCTACGCCAAGGTCCAGGCGGACGTGGCCGCCCGCCGCGACGCGGTGCTCGCCAGCATCGGAGCCAGCGAATGACCCCCGCCCTCACCTCCCGCCAGACCGATATCCTCATCCTCGGCTCGGGCGGGGCGGGCCTGTTCGCCGCGCTCCACGCCAAGAAGGCGGCCCCCGACCTCGATGTCACCGTGGCGGTGAAGGGCCTGCTCGGCAAATGCGGCTGCACCCGCATGGTGCAGGGCGGCTACAACGTCGCGCTCGCCCCCGGCGATTCCGCCGAGCGCCACTTCATGGACACCATCGAGGGCGGCAAGTGGCTGAACAACCAGGATCTCGCCTGGACCCTGGTGCACGAGGCGCAGGTGCGCATCCGCGAATTGGAGAGCGAGCTCGGCTGCTTCTTCGACCGCAATGCGGACGGCACGGTGCACCAGAAGGCGTTCGCCGGCCAGACCTTCGACCGCACCGTGCACAAGGGCGACCTCACCGGCATCGAGATCATCAACCGCCTGTCCGAGCAGGTGTGGCGGCGCGCGGTGAACCGGATGGAGGACCACCGCGCCCTCGACCTCATCCCGGCGGCGGACGGCTCCGGCCTTGCCGGCGTGCTGATGCTGGACATGCGCTCGGGCGAGCCGGTGCTGGTGAAGGCGCGCGCGGTGCTGCTCGCCACCGGCGGCGGGCCGACCATGTACAAGTATCACACCCCCTCCGGCGACAAGTCGTGCGACGGGCTCGCCATGGCGCTGCGCGCCGGCCTCGCCCTGCGCGACATGGAGATGGTGCAGTTCCACCCGACCGGGCTGCTGGCCGGGCCGGACACCCGGATGACCGGCACCGTGCTGGAGGAGGGCCTGCGCGGCGCCGGCGGCTGGCTCACCGACCGCACCGGCGAGCGCTTCATGCACCTCTACGATCCGCGTGGCGAGCGGGCGACGCGCGACATCGTCAGCCGCTCCATCACCCGGCGCATCCGCGACGGCTACGCGACCGAGAATGGCGGCGTCTATATCGAGATGCGCCACCTCGGTCCGGAGCATGTGCGCAAGACCTTCAAGGGCATGGTGGAGCGCTGCGCCGACTGCGGCTTCGACCTTGCCGGCGGGCGGGTGGAGGTGACCCCCACCGCCCATTACATGATGGGCGGCGTGGTGTTCCAGGAGAATTGCGGCACCGCCATGCACCGCCTCTATGCCGCCGGAGAGGACACCGGCGGGGTGCACGGCGCCAACCGGCTCGGCGGCAACGGGGTGGCCAATTCCACCGTGTTCGGCGGCCTTGCGGGCGATGCCATGGCGCGGGAGATCGAGCGCGGGCAGGCCCTCGCCGGTCCCGACCCGGCGGCGCTCGAGCGGGCCATGGCCCGCGCTTTCTCGCCCCTCGGACGGGATGCGCGGGACCTGCCCGCCATCCGCGAGACCCTCTACGAGACCATGTGGGCCGATGCCGGCATCCTGCGCACCGCGGAGGGCCTGACGCGCGCGCAGGCGACCCTCGGCACCCTTTCGGACGCCATCGCCCGCGCCGGCGCGCCCGACGGGGACCGGCGCTACAACCTCACCTGGATGGACCGGCTGAATCTCGAAAACCTCGTGCGCATCAGCGAGGTGATCTGCGCTGCGGCGCTGGCCCGCGAGGACAGCCGGGGGGCGCATTTCCGCGAGGATTTCCCGGAGACCTCCGATCTTGCCGCCTCGCATTACACGCTGGTGCGCCAGTCGGGCGAGGCGATCGCCGTCTCCACCGCGCCAGTCGCCTTCACCCGGGTGCGGCCAGGGGAATCGCTCATCAAGGATGCGGCCTGAGGTCCTCGCGGAGCGGCGCCCGTCCGCTGCCCCGCGCCGTTAGAGATCGGCCATCCCCGGCTCGGGCACATCCCCCTGCCCGAGCGCCGCGAACTGGTCGAGCAGCCAGGCGGCGCCGGGGCCCGGCGGGGTGTCGCGCCGCCAGATGCCGGAGAAGCGATAGGTGCCGCCGGGAAAATCCGGCAGGGCGAGGCGCACCAGCGAGCCGTCCACCAGATCGGGAGCGATGACCGGCACCGGCATGTGGCCCCAGCCGATGCCCTCGCGCAGCAGCGCGCGCTTCGCCCCGAGGTCGGCGAGGCGCCAGGTGCGCGGGCTCGCCACCGCGAAGTCGCGCCCGGCGGTGAAGGTGGAACGGTCGGTCAGCACGAGCTGCACATGGTTGCGCACCTCGCCGGGGGCGATCTCCTCCATCCGCCCAAGGGGATGATCCGGCGCCGCCACCGGCACCATGGGCACCGAGCCCGCCGCCACCCGGTCGAGCGCCTCCACATCGGCCGCCAGCGGCCCCGAGATGCCGATCACCGCCTTGCGCTCCAGCACCATGGAGGGCACCGCGCCCAGCGCCTCCACATGCAGGCGCAGCGCCACCGTGGGGCAGGTCTCGGCGAAGGCGCGCAGCACCTTGGCGAGGCGCTCGGCCGGCAGCATCACGTCCACCGCCAGATCGACCTCGGCCTCCATGCCTTCGATGAGGCCCTTCACCTTGGCCCGGAGTCCGTCCATGCCCTGGGCGATGGCGCGCGCCTCAGCCAGCACCGAGCGGCCGGCGGCGGTGAGCTCCGGCTTGCGGGTGCCCTGCCGCGCGAACAGGGTGACGCCGAGCTGCATCTCCAGATTGGCGATGGCATAGCTGATGACCGAGACCGCCCGGTTCAGCCGGCGCGCCGCTCCGGCGAAGCTGCCCGCATCCACCACCGCGAGGAAGATGCGCAGCTGATCGAAGGTGGGGGTGCCGGGACCATCCATTGTTCAACTATCTCGAACAAGATTGATGACATTATCGCTCTGGTCCGAAAACCGGCAAGGCCTATATCTCATCCCGAAGCGGCAAGGGCCCACCGGAATGTGGGAGCCGGCCGCACCACCCGACAGGGAGAGCTGCCATGATCGAACTTCGTCCCTTCGCCGACCTCGGCGGCGAGAACCACGGCTGGCTGAACGCCAAGCATCACTTCAGCTTCGCCAATTATTACGACCCGGCGCGGATGCACTGGGGCAATCTGCGGGTGTGGAACGACGACATCATCGCGCCGCACACCGGCTTTCCGCCCCATCCCCATCGCGACATGGAGATCATCACCTATGTGCGCGAGGGCGCCATCAGCCATGAGGACAGCCTCGGCAACAAGGGCCGCACCGTCGCCGGCGACGTGCAGGTGATGTCGGCGGGCACCGGCATCGCCCATTCGGAATACAACAGGGAGGACGAGGAGACCCGGATCTTCCAGATCTGGATCCTGCCCACCCGCACCGGCGACGCGCCCTCCTGGGGCACCAAGCCGTTCCCCAAGGGCGAGCGCTCCGGGCGCTTCGTGACGCTGGCGTCCGGCTATGACGGCGATGGCGACGCGCTGCCCATCCGCACCAATGCCCGGGTGGTGGGGGCGACCCTCAAGGCCGGCGAGAGCGCGGAATACGCCCTCGGCGCCGACCGCAAGGGCTATCTCGTGCCCGCCTCCGGCGAGGTGGAGATCGAGGGCGTGCGCGCCAGGGCCCGCGACGGCATCGCCATTTCCGATGTCGAGACGCTCCGCATCACCGCGCTCGCCGACAGCGAGATCGTGCTGGTGGACGCGGCCTGAACGAAAGCGGCCCGGGAAGGCATCCCTTCCCGGGCCGTTCCTTTTGCCGGAAGACGCGCCGTCAGACCCGCTCGATCACCGCGGCGATGCCCTGGCCACCGCCGATGCACATGGTGATGAGGCCGTACCGCTTGCCGGTGCGCTGCAGCTCGTAGATGGCCTTCACCACCAGGATGGCGCCCGAGGCGCCGATGGGATGGCCGAAGGCGATGGCCCCGCCGTTGGGGTTCACCTTGGCCGGGTCGAAGCCGAGCGACTTCGATACCGCGCAGGCCTGGGCGGCGAAGGCCTCGTTGGACTCGATGACGTCCATGTCCTCCACCTTGAGGCCGGCCTTCGCCAGCGCGATCTTCACCGCCGGCACCGGGCCCATGCCCATCTCCGACGGATCGACCCCGGCGAGGCCCCAGGACACGAGGCGCGCCATGGGCTTCAGCCCCTTCTTCTCCGCCGCCTCGCCGGAGGCCAGCACCACGGCCGCGGCACCGTCATTGATGCCCGAGGCGTTGCCGGCCGTGACCGTCCCTTCCTTCTTGAAGGCGGCCCTGAGCTTCGCCATGTCGGCGGCCACGACGTCCTTGCGCACGTGCTCGTCGGTGTCGAAGATCACCGGCCCCTTGCGGCTGGAAATCTCCACCGGAACGATCTGGTCCTTGAAATGGCCGGCGTCGATGGCGGCGGCGGCGCGCTTGTGGCTCTCCACCGCGGCAGCATCCTGCTCGTCGCGGGTGATCTGGTAGCGCTCCGAGATGTTCTCGGCGGTGATGCCCATGTGGCCGTTGCCGAACGGGTCGGTCAGCGCCCCGACCATCATGTCCACCATGCCGAGGTTGCCCATCTTCTGGCCCCAGCGGGCCTGGGGCATCAGATAGCCGGCGCGGCTCATGCTCTCGGCGCCGCCGGCGAGCGCGATGTCGCCGTCGCCGAGCTTGATCATGCTCGCCGCCGTGACGATGGCCTGAAGGCCCGATCCGCACAGCCGGTTCACGGTCAGGGCGGGGGCTTCCTGCGGCACGCCCGCCTCCATGGCCACCACGCGGGAGACGTACATGTCGCGCGGCTCGGTATGGATCACGTTGCCCAGCGCGGTCTGGGCGATATCGGCGCCTTCGACGCCGGCGCGGGCGATCGCCGCCTTGGCGGCCACGGCGCCGAGGGCGGTGGGCGGCAGGTCCTTCAGGGCGCCGCCGAAATCGCCGATGGCGGTGCGGGCGGCGGAGAGGAAGAAGACGTCGGGCGTGCTCATGGCGAATCCCTTTCCAGAAGAGAGCGTGGTCCGTCCGCTATGATGGGCTGCGGCCGCTCGCGATTATTGTTCCGACGCGGTCTCGGCGCGCCACCCGGTCCCCATTCTGCGCGAAGACACTCCGAAGCCGGAAAAAGGCGGGGCCGCCGGAGCGCCCCCTCCACCCGGCCTTTGGAAACCTGGCTTCACGCGCAAAGCAGCCGCGGCGATGGCGGATCGGCCACCGCCGTGGCTGTCCGGCCCTCAGGCGAGACCGTTTTCGAACTTGGCGGCGGTCTTCGCCTTCACCTCGTCGAAGCTGACCCCGGGGGCGAGCTCCTTCAGCACCAGCATGCCGCCGCGCTTGGTGAACTCGAACACCGCGAGGTCGGTGATGACGAAATCGGTCACGTGGGTGCCGGTGAGCGGCAGGGTGCAGCGCTCCACCAGCTTGGGCGCGCCGGACTTCTCCACATGCTCCATGAGCACGATCACCTCGCGGGCGCCGGCCACCAGGTCCATGGCGCCGCCCATGCCCTTCACCATCTTGCCGGGCACCATCCAGTTGGCGATGTCGCCCTGCTCGGACACCTGCATGGAGCCGAGGATGGACAGGTCCATATGCCCGCCGCGGATCATGGCGAAGCTGTCGGAGCTGGAGAAATAGGAGGTCTCCGGCACTTCGGTGACGGTCTGCTTGCCGGCGTTGATGAGGTCGGGATCCTCCTCGCCCTCATAGGGGAAGGGGCCGATGCCGAGCATGCCGTTCTCGCTCTGGAAGGTCACGGTCATGCCCGGGGGCAGCGCGTTGGCGACCAGGGTCGGGATGCCGATGCCGAGGTTGACGTAGTAGCCGTCGCGGATCTGCTGGGCGGCGCGGGCCGCCATCTCGTCACGGGTCCAGGCCATCACTTCACCTCCTCGGGGCGCTTGCGCGTGGTCACCTTCTCGATGCGCTTCTCGGCATCCTTGCTCACGACGATGCGGTCGACATAGATGCTCGGGGTGTGGATGAAGTCGGGATCGAGATCGCCCACCTCCACCAGCTCCTCCACCTCGGCGACGGTGATCTTGCCGGCGGTGGCCATCATCGGATTGAAGTTCCGCGCGGTCTTGCGATAGATGAGGTTGCCTTCCTTGTCGGCCTTCCACGCCTTGATGATGGAGAGGTCCGCGACGAGGCCGGTCTCCATCACATAATGATGGCCGTCGAACTCGCGGGTGGGCTTGCCCTCGGCGATCACGGTGCCGTAGCCGGTCTTGGTGTAGAAGGCGGCGATGCCCGCCCCGCCCGCGCGGATGCGCTCGGCCAGCGTCCCCTGCGGGTTGAACTCCAGCTCCAGATCGCCGTCGAGATAGAGCTTCTCGAACAATTTGTTCTCGCCCACGTAGGACGACAGCATCTTCTTGATCTGGCCGTTGGCGAGCAGGATGCCGAGGCCGAAGTCGTCCACGCCGCAATTGTTGGAAACCACCGTCAGGTGCTTGACGCCCGCGTCGCGGATGCCGGCGATGAGATTTTCCGGAATGCCGCACAGGCCGAACCCGCCGGCCATGATGGTCATGCCATCCCTCAGGACGCCTTCGAGCGCGCTCTTGGCATCGGGATACACCTTCTTGCGCATATAACCCCTCCCCGTGTCCTCAACCCAGATCGACCGCGCCCGGCGGTCAGATGAGATCCGCCGCCCGCCGCGCGAAGGCCGCCGCGAGGCGCCCCGTCGCGGCGGCATCGTCGGAGGCCGCATTGCCCGCCTCGGCCCGCGCCGCGATCCCCTCGAAGATCACAGACCAGCGGAACAATGCAAACGCCATGTGAAAGTTCGTCATGCGCGCGCCGTGCCGCGCATGGGCGAAGTAAGCGGACTGGTAGGTCTCGAGATCGGGAATGCCCAGCGCCGCGAGGTCGAGACCCCTGAGGCCGCCATATTCCTCCGGCAGTGACAGCCACGCCATGGCGCTGTGGGCGAGATCGGCGAGCGGATGGCCCAGAGTGGACAATTCCCAGTCGAGCAGCGCCACCACCTTCGGCTCGGTCGGGTGGAACATGAGATTGCCGATGCGGTAATCCCCATGGGCGATGGTCGTGGTGTCGTCCACGGGCACGTGCGCCGGCAGCCAGGCGACCAGCCTGTCGATATTTTCGTCGTCGCGCGTCCGGGAGAGCTCCCACTGCCGGGTCCAGCGCGCGATCTGGCGGGCGAAGTAATTGCCCGGCTTGCCGTAGTCGCCGAGGCCCGCGGCGACGTAATCTACATTGTGCAGCGCGGCGAGGGTCTCGGCCATGGAGGCATACATGGCACCGCGCGCCTCGGGCGGCACGCCCGGAAGGGTGCAGTCGTGGAACACCCGGCCGGCGACGCGCTCCATCACATAGAAAGGCGTGCCCACCACCGCGCGGTCGTCGCAATAGAGCACGGCGGGCGGCACCGGCACGCCGGTTCCGGCGAGCGCGCTGATGACGCGGTATTCGCGGTCCACCGCATGGGCGGAAGGCAGAAGCTCGCCCGGCGGCTGCTTGCGCAGCACCAGGCGGCGGTCGCCATAGGTGACGAAGAAGGTCGGGTTCGACTGGCCGCCGGAAATGCGTTCCAACCGCATGGCGCCGGAGACGCCCGCCACCTTCTCCTTCAGAAAGGCGTCGAGCGCCCCGGGATCGAACCCGAGGTCCTCGCGGGACGAAGGCGCGCCCATCAGGACGCGACCGGCGCGGCGGCGGCCGATGCTGCCGGGGCGGCGACCGGCCAATGCCAGAAGTCCGCCCCTTCCTTCTCCAGGAAGCGGTTCAGCACCATCTGGTGCACCTCGTCGGCCCCGTCCACGAGGCGCGCCTGACGGGCATAGCGATAGATCCACTCCAGCACCGTATCCTTCGAATAGCCACGCGCGCCGTTCACCTGGATCGCCATATCCGCCGCCTGATGGAGGGTATTGGCTGCCTGAATCTTTGCCATGGACACCTCCTTGCGGGCAAGGCCCCCGCGATCCAATTCGAAGGCGGCCTTCATCACCAGCAGGCGGCCGATCTCGATGGCCATGGCGGTCTTGCCCAGCATGAGCTGCACGCTCTCCCGGTCGGCCAGGCGGGTGCCGAAGCCGTGGCGATATTCGGCATATTCACGGGCGATCTCCACGCAGCGCTTGGCAAGCCCGAGCCACCTCATGCAATGGGTGAGCCGCGCCGGTCCGAGCCGCACCTGGGTGACCTTCAGACCCTTGCCCTCGCCCATGAGAATGTCCTGCGGCGGGATGACGAGACCGTCGAACTCCAGCTCGCAATGCCCGCCGTGCTCCTCCGGCCCCAGGATGGGAATGCGCCGCACGATCCGCCAGCCGGGCTGGTCCTTGTGGAACAAAAAGGCCGTGAGCCCCGTGCGCGGATCGTCCGAAGTCCTTGCGATCAAAGTGAAATGGGCCGCCTCATCGGCGCCGGTGATGAACCATTTGCGGCCGAAGACATGGTGGGAGCCATCGGGCTGCTTCTCGGCGCGGGTCTGGATCATGCCGGGGTCGGAGCCGCCGCCGGGATGCGGCTCGGTCATGGCGAAGGCGGAGCGCACCTCGCCCGCCGCGATGGGGGCGAGCCAGCGCGCCTTCTGGTCGGGCGTCCCCACCGCTTCCAGCATCATCATGTTGCCGTCGTCCGGCGCGGCCGAATTGAAGACGACGGGTCCGAAAATCGAGCGGTTCATGGCCTCGTAGCACACCGCCATCCCCATGCGCCCGACGCCGAGCCCGCCGTTCTCGGGGCGGAGCTGGAGGCACCACAGCCCCTCCGCGCGCGCCTTGGCCCTCAGCGTCTGGAGCAGGCTCGCTTCGATATTCTCGTGGGCGTCGTAGGAGGCCGGATCGGCCTCCAGCGGAATGAGCTCGCGCGCGACGAAAGCGGCGATGCGCCGGCGCAGGTCGTCGAGCTCGGGAGAAATGGTGAAATCCATGGCGTAGCCCTCACAGGGATGAGACGAGATGGCCGCCATCCACCGCGAGGTCGATGCCGGTCACATAAGCGGAGGCGTCCGAGGCGAGGAACAGCAGCGGGCCGGCGAGATCCTCGAGCCGGCCCAGCCGGCGGTAGGGCACGCGGCGGATCAGCGCCTGTCCCGCCTCGGTGGCAAAGAAGTCGCGGTTGAGGTCGGTCTCCACATAGCCGGGGCAGAGCGCGTTGGCGCGCACCTTGTGGCGCGCCCATTCCAGCGCCATGGAGCGGGTCAGCTGCACCAGCCCGGCCTTGGAGGCCGCATAAGCCGCCACCTGACCCGCCACCCGCAGGCCGAGGATGGAGGCGACGTTGACGATCGCGCCGCCCGCCGCCTGCCGTGCCATCTGCCGCGCCGCCGCCTGCCCCACCAGGAAGGCGCCCTTCAGATTGGTGTCCACCACCCTGTCCCAGGCGGCTTCGTCCAGATCCATGAGCGGCACGGTGGCGGTGACGCCCGCATTGTTCACCACGAGGTCGAGGCCGCCCCATGCCTCCACCGTCGCGGCGACGGCGGCCGCGGCGGACTCGGCCGACGTCACGTCGAGGGCGAGGGGCAGCGCCGTGCCGCCCGCCGCCGCGATCTCGCCCACCACCCGCTCGCACCCCTCGACAGAGCGCGCCGCAACCGCGACGCGCGCACCCGCCCCCGCCAGCGTCCGTGCGAAGAACGCCCCGAGGCCCTGCGACGCACCCGTGACCAGGGCCACCTTGCCGGCGAGCGAAACCTGAAATTCCATGGCCTGGCACCTCCTCCCGATGGGCCGCCGGATGCCTCCGGACGGGGAGGATGCCGGTGCGCGACCCTATTTTTATCTAACGAGCGTTCGCTTTATATCGACAGGCACCCCTTCAGGGCAAGGCCAGCACCTTTCCCCGGCGCCGAAGAGGGTTCACCATCGCGGCATCGGGCGTTCCGCCCGCACAGATTCTCCGGCCGAGGAGCAGAGCTTGGGCCATTCCCGTCCCCTCCCCGATCTTTCCGGCCTTCCCGCGCTCGGCCTCGACCCCTCCACCGAGGCGCTGGCGGCGCGCATCATCGCCCGGCACGGCGCCGCCATCCGGGTGAAGAAGGCCGAGGTGGCTGTGCCGCGCCTCGCGACGATCATCGACGCGACGCTGGAGCTGGCCAACCGCGGCGGCTTCCAGTCCACCAGCCTCCGCGACCTTTCCGAGCAGTCGGGCCTCAGCATGGGCGCGCTCTACGCCTATTTCGACTCCAAGGAGACGCTGCTGCGCATGATCCTCGACACCGTGGATGAGGCGGTGGACGAGGTGCTGGGGGCACCGCCCGCCGGCCTTTCCGGCCCGCGGGAGCGCCTGCGCTGGCTGCTCGCCACCCATGTGGCCCTCACCGAGGCCATGCTGCCCTGGTTCACCTTCGCCTTCATGGAGGCGAAGGCCTTCCCGGCCGAGGCGCGGGCCAAAGCGGTGGCCAGCGAGGAGCGCACCGAAGGCCTGATCGCCCGCATTCTCGAGGACGGGACCGCCGCCGGCGTCTTCCAGGTGACCGACGGGCGGATGAGCGCGGCCTTGATCAAGCCGATGTTGCAGGACTGGTATGTGAAGCGCGCGAAATATCGCCGGCGCAACATCTCCGCGGCCTCCTTCACCGACACGCTCATCGCCTTCGTGGAGCGGGCGGTGGGGACCGATCCCGCCTCAGGCGCGCCGGCTCCGACGAAGGGGGCCGCCGGGAAGCCTCCGGCCAAGGCCAAAGCCCCGGCGAAGGCCCGCGCCCCGGCGCGCTAGGGGCGCCGCGCGCTCAGCCCGGCTGGGTGCCCATCTGCCGCTTGGCGGGCGGGGCCTCGTCGGGCAGCGGCTCGACCTCGGGCTCGGCCTCCTGCGAGGATTTGCCCAGCAGCAGCGTCGCCTTGGCCACCGCATAGCCCTCCGCCCGGTTGGACTCGATGGCCACGTCGGAGAAATCGTAATCGCGGGTGGAATGCTCGCGCTCGCGCCCCGGACGGATGAAGCGGGTGATGGTGGTGGGCGCGCTGTCGCCCATCAGCTGGATATAGAGCGGCAGGTGCTTGATGCGCGCCTGCTCGGTCGGCTCCATCTGCGAGAGGATGTAATCCACCAGCCGGCGGTAGCGCTCGATCTTGCCGCGCGAGTGCAGGTCGCTGCGCACCCGCTCCGAGAGCACGATCTCGTCGCGGCGCATCATCACCTCCATCATGTTAGAGGGCAGCTCGCGCTCGCCGGAGAACAGGTCGACGATGAACACCCGCTTTCCGTCCGGCCCGCAGCGTTCCACCATGAGATCGAGCGGCGAGTTGGAGACGATGGCGCCGTCCCAATAGGCCTTGCCGTCGATCATGGTCCAGGGAAAGCCCGGCGGCAGGCTGCCCGAGGCCAGCAGGTGATCGGGGGTGAGGTCGTCCACATAGCTGTCGAACACCTCGAGCGCGCCGGAAATCACGTCCACCGCGCTGATGAGCAGCCGCACCGGGCTGTCCTTCAGGGCGGAGAAGTCGATGTATTCCTTCAGCAGCGCCCGCATGGGCTCGGTGTCGTAATAGCTGGTCCAGTGGGCCGGCCAGTCGGTCAGGCTGCGGATCGGCGGCATCCAGCGTGGGGTGAAGAAGTTGGGCACGCCGAAGGAGACGATCTTCATCGCCGCCGCCGCCTGGCGCACGTTGGCCGGGGCGAGCTCCGGCGTCTCCACCGCGAGGTCGGCCCAGAACGCCTCCAGCGCCTTGGCGGCGCCATAGGGATGGGCGGCGATGATGGCCCCGTTGAGCGCGCCGATGGACACCCCGGCGACGATGTCGGGATAGATGCCGTCCTCCTCCAGCGCCTTCACCACCCCGCATTCGAACGCACCCAGCGCGCCGCCGCCCTGCAGGATCAGCGCGGTCTGGGTGGGGATGTGGTCGAGCACGAAGCCGGGCTCGTGGAGCTGGTCCTTCACCGCGCCGAGACCCACCCGGTAGCGGATGAGCCCTTCCGCCACCCGCGTCTCGTCCGGCGGGCGGCCCACGGAGAACAGCGCGCGCGGCACGTCGCCCTTGAGGTAGAACATCGCGAACGAGCCCTTGTCGAGGTCGCCGCGGGGGATCAGCGTGTCCGCCTCCTCGGTGACGCCCAGCACGTTGAAGCCGATGTCGCCCACCTCGCAGAAGAAATAGGACACCTCGTCATAGCGCAGCCGGTGGCCGGCCATGTTGCGGGCGGCAAGGCGGCCCTGCTTCACCGCATTGTCCCAATGCTCGATGTGCCGGTGCCGGGCGAACACGGGATCGTAGAAGGTGGTCACGTCGCCGGCGGCGTAGACGTTGGGCACGCTGGTGCGCAGCCGCGCGTCCACCACCACGTAGCCCTCCTCCATGGTGATGCCGCTGCCCTTCAGGAAGTCGGTGGCGGGGGTCACGCCGATGCTCACCACCATGAGATCGCACGGCACCTTCCAGCCCGATGCGGTCACCACCTCCTCGACCCGGCCGTTGCCGCGGATCTCCACGGCGGTGTCATTGAGGAGGATGGTGGCGCCGCGGCGCTGGGCGTAGCGCTCGAAATAGTCGGAGAGCTCCTTCGCCTCGAGGTGGCGCAGCAGGGCCGGGCTCTGCTCGATCACCGTGACTTCCAGGCCGAGATCGAGCAGCGACATGGCGATCTCCATGCCAAGGAAGCTGCCGCCCATCACCACCGCCCGCCGGGCCCTGGCCGCGCTGGCGCGGATGGCGCCCGCATCGGCCATCTGCCGCAGCGTATGCACGCCCGGCAGTTCGGCGCCGGGAACCCGCAGCGGCTTCGGCCGCGCGCCGGTGGCGATGAGGAGCTGGCCATAGCTGATCACCTCGCCGGAGGAGGTGGTCACCGTCTCGCGGACCGTATCGACCGCCACCGCCCGCGCGCCGAGGGACAGCTCGATGCGCTGCTCGGCATAGAAGCCCGGCGGATGGACGAACACCCAGCTTTCGTTCTCGTCGCCCAGCAGGAGCTGCTTGGAGAGGGCGGGATGGTGATAGGGCGGCACATTCTCGCCCGAGAGGATGCGGATGGAACCGATCACCCCTTCCTGCCGGAGCGTCTCGGCCGCGATCGCGCTGGCCGGCCCGCCGCCGAGAAGCAGGAAGTCCACACTCTGAGAGGCGACATCATCACCACGCTCGATGGGATGTGGCTGCACCGTCATGGATGGTCCTCCGCGAGAGCCGGGTTCATTCCGGACGGCATCGCATGAAGCGACTTCATCCAGATGGCAGATCCGTCTCCATCCCAAGCTTAGAGCGGAATTTGTCGCCCGCGTCGACCCATCCGGGGTTGGTCCGGTACCCGGGCGCTCCGTCGTGCGGGCCGGCGCGCCGACCATGGGACGCTGCCGCGCGGGCGCGGAGCCACAGCCAGGGGCACGCGAAAGGCATCTGCAGCCCGCCCGACTGCGCGGGCGAGCGCCCCACCGCCCGACCGGCACCCGGTGAAGCGGGTACTGGTCGGGGTGGAGGGAAATGCGCGACACCCGCAACGGGAAATAAGGATTGCGCGCCCTCGGCGCGTGAAGGCGGGCTTATTGCGCCGGCATCCGGCTCAGGCCGTCGTGGAGCCGGGCAAGGTTCTCGTCATCGGGCCGCATGCGCGAGAGGCGGCCGGCGGCGTCCCTGGCCTGCGCAAGGTCGCGGGCGGCGAGCGCATCGTTGAGGGCAAGGCCGAGCAGATCCACATTGTTGGGATGGCGCGCCAGCGCCGCGGCCAGCGCCTTGCGGCTGCCCGCCTGATCCCCCGTGGAGCGCAGCGCCACCACGTAGACATAGGCATAGCGGGCATCGTCCGGCGCGCCGTCCGCCGCCGCCTTCAGCTCGGCCACCGCCTCGGGCAGCTTCTTCTGGCGGGCGAGGCTGAGGCCGAGGGCGTGGTGCAGGGCCGCATCGTCCCTGTGGAGCGCCAGGGCCGCGCGCAGGGTCTGCTCGGAGGCGGCCTCCTTGCCCTGGGCGCGGTAGAGATCGGAAAGGTTCACCGCCAGCGCCGGCAGGCCCGGCTCCAGCCTGAGGCCGGCCAGCAGCTCGCGCTCGGCGGCCTCCGGATCGGCGCGCAGCATGCGATAGGTGGCGGCATTGATCCGGCCTTCGGGCCGATCCGCTTCCAGCGCCAGCGCCTCCTCATAGGCGCGGAACGCCGCTTCGAGGCGGGCCCGGTCGGCGGCGGGAGCCCGGTCGAAAGGCATGTCCGCCACCGCCCGCGCCGCGGCGAGACGCACGGCGAGGACGGGATCGTCCAGCAGCGGCGCGGCAAGGCGCCAGCGGTCCTCAAGGGGCAATCCGAGGCTCGATTGCAGGGCCGCCGTGCGCACCAGCGGATCGCTGTCCTTCACGCCCGCCGCCAGTGCGGCCAGAGTGGCGTTGGAAGGGAACCCCTGGAGCTCCACCAGAGCGGTGGCCCGCGCCACGCCCGGCACCACCGGATCTTTCGCCAGGGCGATCAGCTTGTCCCGCGCCGCCGGATCGTCCTTGCGCGCCTCGGAAAATGCCTGGGCATAGGTCTGGAAGCCCTTGCGCTCGGGCCCGTGCCAGCGGGTGATGGCCTCGGCCGCCCATTCGGGCGACTTGTCGGTGTGGCAGGCATTGCAGGTGTTGGGCACGCCGAGCGTCGCGGACAGGTCCGGCCGGGGGATGCGGAAGGAATGGTCGTGCCGCACGTCCACCCGCATGTAGGTGCGCGCCGGCATGTGGCAGGTGACGCAATCGGGCGCGCCGGGGCCCGGCGCATGGCCGGTGTGGCTTTCGGCGGCGAAGCGCTCGGGCAGGTGGCACTGGCTGCACACCTGCGCGCCCTCCGCCTTCAGTCGCGCCGAATGGGGATCGTGGCAATCGGTGCACACGACGCCCCGCGCATACATCTTGGACTGCTTGAACGCCTGATCGTTGAACACCTCGTCGCGCATCTGCCCGTCGGCCTCGAACAGGCCCTGGGTGAGGAAGGCGGCGGTGTGGGTGTCGGCCAGCGGCTTGCCCGGCGCCCAGTGCTCGGAGATGACGCCGCGCCGCGAATGGCAGCGCGCGCAGAGCTCCACCACGTCGCCGGCCGGATGGGCCGCGGTAGCCGAGGGGCTGCCGGTCTTGGGGTCGGGGGTCCAGTCCACCGGCGGACGCGGCGTGAAAGCGGCGGCGAAGCCCTTCAGCGGCAGATCCGGCCGCGGCGATGCCTGCGCCCACGCCAGATGGTCCTTGCCCGGCCCGTGGCAGCTCTCGCAGCCGATGCTCACCTCGGAAAAGGTGGTGTGATAGCTGTTCTTCGCCGCGTCATAGCCCTTCTCCAGCGCCGTGGAGTGGCATTCCGCGCACATGTGGTTCCAGGTCTGGAGCACCCCTGTCCAGTGCAGCGCATCGCCCGCCGGAATGGGCTGGGCATAGACGTGGAACCAGCGCTGCCCGCCCTGATCCTTCGGCCGGGTGTCATAGGCCCAGGGCAGCACCTGGCGGCGCCCGTCCGGGAAGGTGACGAGATACTGCTGCAGGGGCGTCCAGCCGAAGGTGTCACTCACGGCGACAGTGAGCGGCTTGCCGTCGTGCCCCTCGGTGTCCACCAGATAGCGGTCGCCGTCGCGGAAGAAGCGGGCGGTGGCGCCATAATCGGTGGCGCTCACGCCGGAGAAGTCGCCGAGCACCGTCTGCGGCGTCGCCTTCGCCATGGCGAGGGCGTGGTGGGACTTCTCCCAGCTCGCGGCCTCCGCCTGGTGGCAGGAGACGCAGGCGTGCGAGCCCACATAGCCGGGCGGGGTCTCGGGGCTGAGACGGCCGATATCGGCCAGCATGCCCGCGAGGATGGCGGCATCCGCGGCCGATGCGCCGTGAGCGCCCGGTGCCGCGGCGGCGGTGGCGCCTGCCGACGGTGGCGAAGGGGCCGGCGCGTCCGTGCCGCTCGCCGCCAAAGCGCCGACGGCGATCAGGCCCGACAGGAGCGCGGCCGCGGCGCCGACGAGGGTGCGCCCGAGACCGGACGGAAAGGAAAAGCTCATGCCACCCTAGAAGTGGTACGCAAGGCTCATGAACGGGCCATGGATCCAGACGTCATAGCGGAAATTCTTATCAAGCGCCGTGACGTCCTGATAGTCCGTGTAGAGGGCGCGATAGCCGAGCGCGGTGGACCAGCTGTCGGTCCAGTTGTACCCCACCGTCGCGAAGGTCTGCGAGGTGAGCTTGGAGCCGGCGCCGAAGCCGCCGATATCGGCATAGGCGTTGGCGAACCACTTCTCGTTGAAGCGGTAGTTCAGCATCAGGCCGAACACCGGATCGAGCCATTCCTTCACATCGTGGTCGCTGAGGGTGAGGCCCGCGCCGAGGAAGGTCAGGTCGGTGTCGATGGTGAGCCGCTGGTAGCGGAAGCCGGCGGTGGCGCTGAGGTCGAAATTCTCCCCGCTCACCGGCAGGCGGTAGCCGGCAATGGCCGAGGCGATCAGGAGCTTTTGGCTGAGCCCGAAGTTCGAGCCCACCTCGCCGATATTCGGCACATACTGGTCGGCGGACAGCTTCGACCAGACCACATCGGCCAGCAGCGTCCAGTCACCGTTCTTGGCGGAGAAGGCACCCATCAGCGCCCCGTCCAGATTCTGCACCACCTCCGAGAACGGCACGTCCACCGACGATTCCGGCAGGTCGCGCACGCCGATCTTGCCGTTGAGCGAGGTCGCCCAGCCGTAGAGGGTGAGCTGGTAGCTCCAGCCGGAGGCCGGCTGGTCGTCCCACGCGGGCGGCGCCTTGGTCGCCATGTCGGCGGCCGCGGCCATGCCGACGTTGCCCGCGATCGCAGCGACAAGCGCCAGCGCCTTCAGTCCGATGCCGCCCCGCATGGTTTCCTCCGCCTGCCCGCCACACACCCCTGCCCGGCCCGTACGCCGATGCCGAAGATGTTACTTCTATAGCGGGAACCGGCCTAGAGGAAACCAGGACATCCTTGCCAAATTGCGCCAACGCCGCCGCTCAATACCGCAGGCGCGCGTAGTAGGATTGCTGCGCCGCCTCGCGCGCCTGCCCGAGCGTGAGGATGCCGCGCTGGCGCAGCAGGGGCAGCAGCTTCAGGAACACCTCGGCGGTGGTGAAGGCATCGCCCAGCGCCGTGTGGCGGCCCGACACCTCGACCCCGAGCCGCAGCGCGATGGCCTCCAGGCCATGGCTCTCCTCGTTGGGATGCACCACGGTGGCGAGCAGCAGCGTGTCGAGCACCGGCTGGTCGAACACCGCCCCGGTCGCCTTTTCCTTCAGCTTCAGGAAGCGCATGTCGAACGCCACGTTGTGCCCCACCAGCACGGTGTCGGCGACGAAGGCGTGGAACGCCGGCAGCGCTTCGGCGATGGTGGGCTGGCCGCGCACCATCTCGGGCCGGATGTGGTGGATGGCGATGCCGGCCTCGGGGATCGAGCGCTTCGGATCCACCAACTGGTCGAAGCATTCGGCGCGCAGCATCTTGCCGTTGACGATGCGGGTGGCGCCGATCTGGATGATCTCGTCGCCATTGGCCGGGTCGAGGCCGGTGGTCTCGGTGTCGAACACCGTATAGGCGATGTCGGCCAGCGCCCGCTCATCCTGCTCGCGGTGCTCCTCGCTGGCGGCGAACAGGTCGAAATCGTAGAATTCCGGCCGGCTGGTGCGGAGCATCGGCGCCACCATGGGCTCGCCCGCCGCCAACGGCAGCAGGAAACGGAAGAAGACGCGCCGCTGCGCGCGGTCATGCTCCAGCCAGAGGGCGCCGCCGTGACGCTCGACCACGTCGCGCACGCTCAAGGAGGACGCCCCCTCCCCGGCCTTGATGGGCGCGGTCTGCCAGCCGGCGAGCATCTCCGGCGGGCTCACCTCGCCCATCCAGGCGAGATCGAGATGGGCGCGCCCGCTGGCCGGGGCGAGCCGCAGCTCGAGCCTCGGGTCGCCCAGCGCCTCCTCCAGCCGGCCGGCGAGGAAAGCCAGCGCCTCGATGAGGGCGAAGCTGTCCACGCTGAGCCACAGGCCCTTGTCCACCGCGTCGGTCCTGACGTCCTGCGCGGTCTCGGCGGCGATGCGCCGGGCGGCCGCGGAGATGAGATCGCCCCCCAGCATGTCCTGCAGCGGCCAGCGGGTTTCCAGCTCCCGCGAGGCGTCGGCGGCGAACGCGGCGAGGCGGCCGCTCATGGCGGTGACCTCCTCGCGCACCACCGCCTGGAACCTCTCCCGCTCGGCCACTTCGAGGTCGGGATAGTCGAGCAGATCGAGCGCCGCCTGCATGCTGGCGATGGACGCGCGGCTGGCTTCCATCAGCTCGGCCCACTGCCGGTCGCGGCGCGACTGCGCCTCGTATTCGCTGGTGATGTCGTCGAGCAGCAGCACGAAGCCGGTGAGCGCGGGCCCCGTCGCCTCGGCCGGGCGCACCGGGGAAAGGCCCACCCGCAGCAGGTGGCCGGCTGGCGTGGTCATGACGAAGCGGGCGGTGGCCGCCGCATCCGGCTCGCGCTCCAGATGGCGCTCCACGCTCTCGCGGGCATGGGCGATGAGGGCCCGGTCGATGACCGCATGGATCGAGCGGCCGAGCCCGATTAGCTCCGCCCCCGCGGCCCCCTTGGGCGCGCGGGAGAGCTGGCGGAAGAGCGTCCGGGCGCGCTCGTTGTAGAGCAGGATCCGCCCGTCCAGGTTGCAGACCAACACCGCCTGGTTCAGCTCCGCCACCAGGGCGCCGAGCTGGTCGCGCTGCTGCGCCACCTGGCGGCTGGCCTCGCCCACCAGGCGCTCCATGTCCTGCCTGAGCGTCCGGCGCTGGGCGGACAAGTCGTTGACCAGGGCGGCAAGGTCGCGGGTCGCCGCGCTGCCCTCGGCGCTCACGCCGGGCGCGTCCGGGTCACCGATGAGCACCCGGGCGGCGTCGGCAAGCCGCGCCGGCGCCGCCGCATAGGCCGCGTGGAGCCTGCGGACCACCAGCGCCCCCAGCGCCGCCGCGGCACCCCACCAGGCCAGGAGCATCACCGGAACATGGGTGGACAGAAGCGGGCCGATCGCCGCTTCCAGCACGGCCCGGTCGGGCGCCTCCAGCGTGCCCCAGACCAGCGCCGCGCCGAGGACGAGCCACAGCGCCAGCGCCACGCCCGGAACCAGCATGGCGAGCACGAGCATGCGGTCGAGCCTCATGCGCCAAGCCTCATCGCGCCTGCCTCATGTGCCCCGCCTCACGCGCTCTGCCGGACGGAGCCCTTGTCGGCGAGAAGGTCGCGCACCGTCTGCACCAGGTCGCGGGTGGAGAAGGGCTTGGTCACGTAGACGTCGGCGCCCGCTCCCACCCCGCGCGCCATGTCGGTCTCGCGGCCCTTGGCGGTGAGCATGACGATCCCGGTGTCGCGCACCTCGGCATCGGCCCGCACCGCCTCGCACACGTCGAAGCCGGTCATGCCGGGCATGGTGGCGTCGAGCAGCACCAGGTTGGGATGCTCGCGGCGGATGACCTCCAGCGCCTCGGGCCCGTTACGGGCCACCAGCACGTCGTAGCCTTCGCGCTTCATCATGAACTCCAGGGAGACGACGATGTTGGGCTCGTCGTCCGCGATGAGGACCTTCGGGCTCATGGCGTTTCCTCTTCTTCTCGTTCTTTTGGCCGGAAGGGTAGCCGGAAAGCGAAGCATGCGCCCCTACCCACCTCGGACTCCAGCCACATTTTTCCTCCGAAATGATCCACGATCTGGCGGCTGATCGGAAGCCCGAGCCCGGTTCCCGGCGGCCGGCTCGCCGCATCGCCCCCCTGGCGGAACTTCTCGAAGATCTGCTCCTGCTCGGATTGCGGCACGCCGGGGCCGTTGTCGCGCACCGCAACGACCAGCCCGTCGCCGTCCTGCCGGAGCGCCACATCCACCCGTCCGCCCTCCGTCGGCACGAATTTCGCGGCGTTGGACAGGAGGTTGAGCATCACCTGGGTGAGCCGGTCGGGATCGGCGCGCACCTGGGGCACCGCGTCGGGCAGGTCCAGCACCACGCTGGCGCCGCGGCTGCGGAACAGCTCCGAGGTCGCCTTCACCGCGCTGAGGACGAGGGCGCGCATGTCCACGTCCGTGCTGTGCCATTCGGCATGGCCCGATTCGATCTTGGCCATGTCCAGCACCTGGTTGACGAGGCGCCCGAGCCGCTCGCTCTCCTGCACGATGATGTGCAGGAAATCCTCGCGCTGCGCCTCCTCCATGTCCGGCGTGTCGAGCATCAGCTCGGAGAGGGCGCGGATGGAGGTGAGCGGGGTGCGCAGCTCGTGGGTCACCGACGACATGAAGTCGTCCTTGAGCTGGTCGAGGCTTTTCAGCTGCTCGTTGGCCGCGCGCAATTCGGCGCTGGCCACCTCCAGCGAGCGGGACTTGTCCTCCAGCGCGCGGGCATAGACGCGCAGCTGCGAGGCCTCGTCGAGGATCTCCACCACGTCGTCGATGCCGAGCGGCTCCTCCTGCACCACGGACGCCACCATCACCCGCGCCGAGGCGCTGCCCACCGCGCCGGCCAGCGAGCGCTCCACCTGATCGACGAGCCGCGCGTCGGGCACGATCTCGGCCACCGAGCGGGCCCCGGTGGCGCGGGCGTGGTCCTCGAACAGGAGGCGGGCGCGCTCCGTTCCGAGCAGGCGCGAGGCGAGGCCGAAGAGGTCGTCGAGCCGCGCCCGCCCGCGCCAGAAGACGAGGGGGGCGGTTCCCGCCGAGCGGGCGCGGTCGAACACGTCCACGAAGAGCAGCGCCTGGCTCGCATCCCGCGCCGAGGGCGTGCGCCACAGCGACAGCCCCACATAGAGCGCGCCGTTGATGAGCAGGCTCCAGAACAGCGCATGGGTGAGGTTGTCGAGCCCGGTGAGGCCGAACAGCCGCTCCGGCGCCAGGAGGGCGATGCCGAACGGGCCGTCGCGCACGAAATCGTCGGCGATCCAGCCCGATTTCGCCACCGAGGGGAGCATCAGCGTGTAGGTCCACACTGCAAAGCCGCCGATCAGGCCGCCGAGCGCCCCCGCCTTGGTGCCGCCGCGCCAGTACATGCCCACCAGCAGCGCCGGGGCGAACTGCGCCACCGCCGCGAAGCTGATGAGGCCGATGGAGACCAGGGCGTAGGCCTCCCCGGCCACATGGAAATAGAGATATCCCAGCAGCAGGATGACGAGGATGGCGCCGCGCCGGATGTTGAGCAGCAGGCGCGAGACGTCGCCCTCCTCCCGCGACCCGACGCCGCGCAGGCGCAGCAGGGTCGGCATGACGAGATCGTTGCAGACCATGGTGGACACCGCGATGGTCTCGACGATCAGCATGCCGGTGGCGGCGGACAGCCCGCCCACATAGGCGAACAGCGCCAGCGCCGGCATGCCGTGGGCCAGCGGCAGGGAGAGCACGAAGGTCTCCGGGTCCATCTTGCCGGGGCCGAACAGGATCAGCCCGCCGAGCGCCAGCGGCAGCACGAAGATGTTGATGAGCAGCAGGTAGGCCGGGAACACCCAGGAGGCGCGCTTCAGGTGCCGCTCGTCCACGCACTCCACCACCATCATCTGGAACTGCCGGGGCAGGAGCAGCACCGAGAACATGGACAGCATGGTGAGGGCGAACCATTGGGCATAGCTGAAGGCCGCGCTGCCATCCTCGCCGCCGAGGCGCAGCAGGGCGCGCAGCTCCGGCACCGCCTGCGCCTTCGCCCAGATGTCGGCCATGCCATCGAACAGGCCGTAGGTCACCACCGCGCCCACGGCCAGGAACGCGGCGAGCTTCACCACCGATTCGAAGGCGATGGCCGCCACCATGCCCTCGTGGCGCTCGGCGCTGTCGAGATGGCGCGTGCCGAACAGGATGGTGAACAGAGCGAGGGCCAGGGCCACCAGCAGCGTGCCGTCCTGCCACCACGGCATGACCGGATCCTCCGCCGGAGCCGTGCCGTGGGTGAGGAGTTGGTAGCCGGCGGACACCGCCTTGAGCTGCAGCGCGATGTAGGGAACGATGCCCACCACCGTGATGAGCGTCACCAGCGCCGCCACCAGCGGACTCTTGCCGTAGCGGGAGGCGATGAAATCGGCGATGGAGGTGATGCGATAGGTCTTGGCGATGCGGACCATCTTGCGCACCACGATCCAGGCCAGCAGCATGGCGAGCATCGGCCCGAGATAGATCGGCAGGAACCACACGCCCCCCGCGGCCGCCCGCCCGACGCTGCCGAAATAGGTCCAGGCGGTGCAATAGACCGCCAGCGAAAGCGCATAGACCCAGGCATTGCCGATGACCGAGCGGCCCTCGGCCGCGCGCCGGTCGGCGAACGCCGCCACGGCGAACAGCAGCACCAGATAGCCGACCGAGGCCCCGACCACGAGGGAGGCGTCAATCATCGCCGGCCCCCCGTCTTCCGGAGCCGTCGCACCCTGCCATTCCCGCGCCGCGCCGCGGTCCTGTCGCGCGCGGGCCGGGCCTCATCCGGCGGCGCTGGCCTCCGATGCCGCCAGGGCAGGATGGGCGAGGCCCCTTCAGGCGCCCCGCTCATGGCCGGTTCCTTCCTCCGGCGGATGCCGGCGCCGCGCGGCGCCCCCTCGGTCGCGCCGGCTCTCGCTGGCATAGGCCAGCGCCGCGATCAGCCCCGCCCAGATGGTGAACAGCGCGACCGGCAGCAGGGGCAGGCCGAAAACCGTGGCATCGGCGTTCCACACGATGAGCATGGGGAAGTTGAACAGCACCAGCCCCGCCCCCCACAGGGCGATGAGCACCTGCGGGCGTGGCCCGCGGGCGCCGTCCTCGCTGTGCCCGAGCCGTTTCATAGCACGTCGAACCGATAGTGCAGGCCGAGCCACTGCTTGAAGTGGCGGACGATGGCGAGCGAATCCTTCAGCGCCCGCCGGTCCAGGGTGCCGAGATCGCTGAGCCGGATGGCGTTGCCCGGCGGCCGGGCCTCGGCGATCTGCCGCAGATTGTTGTGTAGCTTGAGGCCCATGAGGAAATGGATGGCGTCGATCAGGTCGCGGGCCTGGGCGCCGTCGAAATGGCCGGCGGCGACCAGCGCCTTGACGCGATCCACCGTGCCGGTGGGCTTCACATGGTATTGCAGGGCGAGCGCCCGCACCCCGTGGACGATGGGGAAGATGCCCAGCTTCTTGAGATCGATCTCCGCCGCCTCGCGGCCGCGCAGGCCCGGCAGGCGCTGCCACCAGCTTCCGTCCTCGCGGAACTTCTCCACCGCATAGGCGAAATGGGCGTAGTAGGCATCGTTGGCGGCGAGCACCCGGTCCACCTCGGCGCGCGCCTCGTCCAGCAGGCCCGCATCGCCGGCCACCGGGACGGCATCGAGGAAGATGGCGAGGTTCATCGGCCCTTCCGGATCGGCGCTCAGAAGCCAGCGGCGCAGGGTCTCGCGGAACGCGGCAACCTCCTGGCACCACAGCGGCCGGCTCAGCATGATGCCGCCGGGGCACGGCGGATAGCCGAAATCGATCAGCGCCGCGGTGAAGGCCTGGGTGATGCCCTCCAGCCCGTCGCAGACAAAGCCGTCGCGCAGCAGCAGCGCGTTGTCCTGATCGGTCTTGATGATCTGCTCGCCGCGCCCCTCCGACCCCATCACGATGAGGCAGGAATTGGCCCTGAGATCCTCGGGGGCGAGCAGGCCCCACAGCCGGGCGAACACCTGCCGGTTCAATTCGCCGACCAGACCGGCGATGACCTCGACCCGCACGCCGTCCTCATCCAGCACCTTGATGAGGCCGTCGATCTGCTGCGCCGCGGCCTTCAGGTCCGCCTGGTCGCGGGCCTCGGCGATCTTGAGCGCGATGAGGTGGGAATGGCTGGCGACGAAGGCCATGAGGTCGAGCTGGCCGAGCACGCCCACCACCTCGTCGCCGTCCTTCACCACCACGCGGTGGATGCGGTGGCGCAGCATCAGGATGAGGGCGTCGTAGAGCTCGTCGTCGAGGGAGACGCACCAGGGCTCGAAGGTCGCCACCTCGCGCACCGCGAGCTGGGACGGCGGCACGTCGCGCAGCAGCGCGTCCCGCAGATTGGTGGTGGTGAAGACGCCGATGCGCCCGCCCTCGCGCACCAGGGCATCGCCGATGCGCCGCTGGGACAGCTCGCGGCACAGGCTCACGAGGTCGGTGCCGCCATCCACGAAGAAGGGCTTGCGGACATAGACGTCGCGCACACGGGAGGCGAGGAGGGAGATGAATTCGCGACGCTCGCGGCGCAGCGAAGAGACCCGCCCGGCATCGCCGGGCGGGTCATGGTCTTGCTCGTCATGGTCCAGCCGGGGCATGGACCCATCACGCTCAGTGAGCCGAGGCTTCTGCCGCGCCGATGCCCGTCTCGGAACGGACCTCCTGCGCCGGGAAGCCCGCACGGTCGATCTTCGCCCGCGCGCTGTTGTCGGTGATCGAGAACAGCCAGATGCCGAGGAAGCCGAGCGTCATGGAGAACAGAGCCGGCGAGGTGTAGGGGAACGGCGCCGAGCCGGCCGGATGGCCGAGCGTCGCTTCCCACACCGACGGCGACAGGATGGTCAGCACCACCGAGGAGATCAGTCCCAGGAAGCCGCCGATCACCGCGCCGCGGGTCGTGCAGTCCTTCCACAGCACCGACATGAACAGCACCGGGAAGTTGGCCGAGGCCGCCACCGCGAAGGCCAGGGACACCATGAAGGCGATGTTCTGCTTCTCGAACAGGATGCCGAGCAGCACCGCCAGCGCGCCGAGGCAGAGCGTGGTGATGCGCGAGACCCGCAGCTCGGAGGCGCTGTCGGCCTTGCCGGCCTTGAACACCGTCGAGTAGAGGTCGTGCGACACCGCCGAGGCGCCGGCCAGCGTGAGGCCCGCCACCACCGCGAGGATGGTCGCGAACGCCACCGCCGAGATGAAGCCGAGGAACACGTTGCCGCCGACCGCGTGGGCCAGATGCACCGCCGCCATGTTGTTGCCGCCGATCAGACCGCCGCCGGGCCCCGTGAGGAACTCCGGATTGGTCAGAACGAAGGTGATGGCGCCGAAGCCGATGATGAAGGTCAGCAGGTAGAAGTAGCCGATCCAGGCGGTGGCCCACATCACCGACTTCCGCGCTTCCTTCGCGCTCGGCACGGTGAAGAACCGCATCAGGATGTGCGGCAGGCCGGCGGTGCCGAACATCAGCGCCATACCGAAGGAGATGGCCGAGATCGGATCCTTGATGAAGTTGCCGGGGCCCATGATGGACTGGCCGGCGGTCGCGGCGGCTTCCGGCGTCGCGCCCTTGGCGGTGGCGATGCCGCTCTTCACCTGGGTCGCCGCGGCGAACAGGTTCTCCGGGCTGAAGCCGTAGTGCGCCATCACCATGATCGCCATGAAGGTCGCGCCGCCGAGCAGCAGGCACGCCTTGATGATCTGCACCCAGGTGGTGGCGGTCATGCCGCCGAACAGCACGTAGACCATCATCAGCACGCCGACGATGACGACCGCCATCCAGTAATCAAGTCCGAACAGGAGCTTGATGAGCTGGCCGGCGCCCACCATCTGGGCGATCAGATAGAACGCCACCACGAACAGGGTGCCGAAGGCGGCGAACACACGCACCGGGGTCTGGGCGAAGCGGAAGGCCGCCACGTCGGCGAAGGTGAACTTGCCGAGGTTGCGCAGGCGTTCCGCCATCAGGAAGGTGAGGATCGGCCAGCCGACGAGGAAGCCGATCGAGTAGATCAGGCCGTCGAAGCCCGAGGTCATCACCGCCGCCGAGATGCCGAGGAACGAGGCCGCGGACATGTAGTCGCCGGCGATGGCGAGGCCGTTCTGGAAGCCGGTGATGCCGCCACCGGCGGTGTAGAAGTCCGCCGCCGACTTGGTCTTGGCCGCCGCCCACTTGGTGATGAACAGCGTCATCACCACGAACACGGCGAACATGATGATCGCCGTCCAGTTGGTGGCCTGCTTTTCGGTGGGGCCGATCGCTTCGGCGGCAAAGGCCGCCATGGGCATCAGCGTGAGGGCCGCGGCGCCGGCGGCCGACAGGAAAGTCTTGCGCATCACGGTCACCGGAGCACCTCTTGCTTCACCTTTTCGGACATTTCGTCGAATTCACTATTTGCGCGCCGCACATAGAGCGCGGTGATCAGAATAGTGAAGACAATCACGCCGAAACCGATGGGGATGCCCCAGGTCATCACGCCGCTGCCGATGCGCGCCGAAAGAATACTCTTGTCGAACGCGATGATCAGGATGAAGCCATAATAGACGATCAGCATCGCCCAGGTCAGCATCCAGCCATAACGCGAGCGCGTCGTTTTCAATTTCTGATAGGTTGGATTGGCCTCGATGCGTTCGGCCAAGGATGTTTCCATCGGTAGCGTCCTCTCCTCTCCGCGAATCTCACGTCCGCGGAAATTGTTGTTTTTTGCGTTGCGTTCGCCGCTTTTCGGTCACAGACCGCCGCGTGCAATCTGTACCAGAGCCGGACGAAGCGCTAGGCATCACGATACTGAACTTTGGACGTACGCCGGTCCCCCGCTACCCTTTTGGCAATAGCGAGCCGGCTTTTGCGGTCATATGGCGTGCTTCGGGCCAGTTGAATGCCCGCGAAATTGAAGAACCCAGCCTTTCATCGCAGAAGCCTGTGACGCGGCGGTCGCAATGTCTATGAAAACATGTTGTGCAAAGCAAAACGCCGGCGCGGGGAGCGGTTATCCCTCGGGCGCGGCGCGCGCCGCCATCGCCGCGCGCCACTGGCCCGGCGCCATGCCGGTCACCGAGGCGAAGGCGCGGTGGAAATGGGCCTGATCGGAATAGCCCACCGCCAAAGCGATCTGGGCCAGCGTCGCCCTCGTCTCGCGCATCAGCTCCATGGCGCGGGTGGTGCAGGCCTCGCGCAGCAGGTCGCGGAAGACCTGGCCTTCGGTGGTGAGATCGCTCTGCACCTTGCGCCGCGACATGCCGAGGTGGCGCGCCACGTCGTCGAGCTGCGCCCGCCCGTTCGCCAGCAGGGGCGGCAGCACGTTCCAGATGGCGTCGCGCGTGGTGCGCGGCAGGTGCGGGTTGTAATGGCGATAGACGTCGCTCAGCGTGACGCGCGGCGCCAGCGCCGCCTGGCGCTTCATGCCCAGCCAGGCCGCGGGAAACACCAGCGCGTAATGGCTCGCGCCCGGGCGGACCGGCAGGCCCAGCTCATCCTCGAGCGCGGCCGCCGTCATGCGGTTCAGGAACGGCACCTCGACTTCAAGGCCATCCAGCTCGAACCCGAGAAAATACTTCAGGCCATCGACCATGGCGGGCAGCACGTGGAGCGCATGCTGCTGGTGCAGCGCAAGGACGCTGCGACGGTAGGCGAGACGCCAGATGGCGGTGTCTCCGCGGACGATCAGCGGCAGGCCGACCGCGTTGGATTGCAGCGGCGCCAGCACGCCGGTGCGGCCGATGGCGCGATCGAGCGTCGGTGCCGACTGGGCGAAATAAACCATCGGACCGAAGCCGTCGTACCGCATCGCCCGGCCGACCCGAAACCCCAGAAGGTCGTCGCCGGTGAGGCGCGCCGCCCGCTCGAACACCCGGCTCATGCTGACGAACGGCAGGGGCCGAAGCGGCGCGCCCGGCTCGAAGGCCACCCCTTCCAGGCGGGTGAGGCGCTCGACGGCCGGCTCCCCTTCCAGCTCTGCCAGCATCCGCGCCAGCGGCCCAAAGCCCGACTGGCGCGAGAACAAGGGCTGCGCCGCCATTCGTTGCTCCCAAGATCACGCGCCGGACAAACTATTTCGGCCGGTGCCGCAAATCCAGCCGTCCCGCTCGCGTCGGCGGCGCCGGAACGCAAAATGGCAAGACAGGAGGGAAGTTTCCCACTACCTTCGCGCCCAAGCTGACCGCCCATCCAGGGACAACCGGCGATGCGCTCCCCGCGCCCCGGATATTCTGCGACCGAGGACCGCACCAGTTCACGACACGTCGCTTCAAGCGATTAGATGTATGCAGTCTTTCCACCAGACATGACGAGGCAATCCCGTGCCCACGCAAGGGAATCTCCTGCCGCCCCCGCCATAAGCCCTTTCCCGCCCCCGCCTGACCTTGAACTTGACCTGCCTATTCTGACCGCACTGCGTCTTGACCTTCCCAGGGGCCTGCGCCAGCGTGCCGGGGATGGCCGACTTCCTCTCGGCCGGCTCCCCAGGCTCGGGCGCGATCGCCCGGCGGAACGTCTGTACTGCCTATCGCCAAGAATTGCCGCGCTGGTCCCCGACCCGCCCGGCCGACCGCGTTGAGGAGGAGGACAGCATGATAAGAACGACCTTCAAGGTGGCGGGCTTCGGCCTCGTCGCCGCGTCGGTGCTTCTGGCAGGAGCCCTGACGGACAGCCGTCCGGCAGCGGCCCAGGCCAAGAAGCCCAACATCGTCGTCATCTGGGGCGACGATATCGGCCAGTCCAACGTTTCGGCCTACACCAACGGCCTCATGGGCTATCGCACGCCGAACATCGATTCGATCGCCCAGCAGGGCATGATCTTCACCGACTATTACGGTGAGCAGAGCTGCACCGCGGGCCGCGCCTCCTTCATCACCGGCCAGGCGGGCCCGCGCACCGGCCTCACCAAGGTGGGCCTGCCCGGCGCCCCCCTCGGCCTCCAGAAGGAGGACCCCACCATCGCCGAGATGCTGAAGGCGCAGGGCTACGTGACCGGCCAGTTCGGCAAGAACCACCTCGGCGACCGGGACGAGTTCCTGCCCACCGCCCACGGCTTCGATGAATTCTACGGCAACCTGTACCACCTCAACGCCGAGGAGGAGCCCGAGAACGCCGACTATCCGAGCGAGAAGGAGTTCCCGAACTTCCGCAAGAAGTACGGCCCGCGCGGGGTGATCCACTCCTTCGCCAATCCGGACGGCACCCAGAAGATCGAGGACACCGGCCCGCTCACCCGCAAGCGCATGGAAACCATCGACGACGACATCGCCACGCGCTCGGCCGACTTCCTCGACCGCAAGGTGAAGGAAGGCAAGCCCGTCTTCCTTTGGGTCAACTTCACCCACATGCACTTCCGCACCCATGTGAAGCCCGAGAGCCTCGGGCAGGCCGGGCGCTGGATGGGCCCCTATGCGGACGCCATGATCGACCACGACAAGAACGTCGGCACGGTGCTGGACAAGATCAAGCAGCTCGGCATCGAGGACGACACCATCGTCTTCTATTCCACCGACAACGGCCCGCACCTCAACTCCTGGCCCGATGCGGCGGCGACGCCCTTCCGCAGCGAGAAGAACACCAACTGGGAAGGCGCCTACCGCGTGCCGGCCATGGTGAAGTGGCCGGGCCACATCAAGCCCGGCTCGGTGGGCAACGGCATCGTCTCGCACCTCGACTGGATGCCGACCCTGCTCGCCGCCGCCGGCGTGCCGGACATCAAGGAGAAGCTGCTCACCGGCTACAAGGTCGGCGATCGGACCTACAAGGTCCATCTCGACGGCTTCAACGAGCTCGACTACTTCACCGGCAAGAGCAACACCAGCGCCCGCAACTCGTTCTTCTACTTCAATGACGACGCGGAGCTCACCGGCCTGCGCTACGACAATTGGAAGTTCGTCTTCCTGGAGCAGCGCGCCAAGGGCACCCTGCAGGTGTGGGCCGAGCCCTTCACGCCGCTGCGCGTGCCGAAGATCTTCAACCTGCGCCTCGACCCCTACGAGCGGGCCGACGTGACCTCCAACACCTATTACGACTGGATGCTGGACCACGCCTTCATGCTCGTCCCCGCGCAGCAGTACGTGGGCGAGTTCGCCGCCACCTTCAAGGACTTCCCGCCGCGCCAGAAGGCGGCGAGCTTCTCGGTGGACCAGATTCTGGACCACCTCAGCACCCCGCCATCCGGCGCAAACTGACGTCACGCCGGTCAGGGTCGAAGGAGCGGGCGGAAGGCGGGGGCCTTCCGCCCGTTTCGTTTTTCGGGATCGCGCGGCTCAGCCGACGGCGTAGAGCACCGCCCCGCCGGTGAGGCCCGCGCCAACGGCGGTCATCAGCACCCGTTCGCCCCGCTCCAGGGGCTTGCGCTCCACGCTGGCGGCCAGCGAGAAGGGAATCGTGGCGGCGGACGAATTGCCGAACTCGTCGATGGTCGAGACCACGCTTTCCTCCGGGAGACCCAGGGCGCGGCGCACCATCTCGAAGATCCGGGTATTGGCCTGGTGCGGTACGAAGCGCGTCACCTCGCCGGCGCTGATCCCGGCCTGGGCGAGGGCCGCGCGGGCGCTTCTCGTCATCATCTCCACCGCGAGGGTGAAGACCGCCTTGCCGTCGGGCATCTCCATCAGCACCGCCTCGGCGGCAAGGTCCGGCGCGAACGGCATGCGGCTGCCGCCGGCGGGGATGCGGATGAGGTCGTAATGGGTGCCGTCCGAGGACAGGTCCATGCCGAGCACGCCCGATGCGGGATCGTCGCTCGGCACCAGGACCACCGCGCCCGCCGCGTCGGCGAACAGCACCGCGCTGGAACGGTCCTTGGGATTGATGCGGCGGCTCAGGATGTTGGCCGCCACCACCAGCACCGGCCGGCGCTGGGCGCGCACGAAGCCGTCGGCCAGCGTCAGCGCATAGAGGAAGCCGGCGCAGGCCCCCGCCAGGTCCACCGCCCCCGACCGCGTGAGCCCCAGCCGATGCGCGAGCAGCGGGCCGGACGGCGGCAGCAGATGATCGGGCGTCGAGGTGGCGAGCAGGGTGAGGCCCACGTCGGCGCGGTCGATGCCGGCATTGTCGAGCGCCGCCTCCCCGGCCTTCAGCGCGATGTCGGTGAGCGCCTCGCCCTCCGCCGCATAGCGCCGGGCGCGGATGCCGGTGCGGCGCAGGATCCAGCCGTCGTCGAGGCCGAGGCGCGCCTCCAGCTCGGCATTCTCCACCCGGCGCTCCGGCGCGTAGCGCCCGAGGCCGGCGATGCGGCTCGATGTGAGCGGGATCATCGGGTGCCTCTCATGCCATCTCCTCGGCCGCCGCGGCGATGGCCCCGTAGAGCGCGGCCAGATCGTCAGCCGTCACGCAAAAGGGCGGCATCACATAGATGGTGTTGCCCAGCGGGCGCAGCAGCAGGTCGCGCCGCCCGAAGAAGGCGAGAAGGCGCGGACCCACGTCGGCCAGATAGCCCGCATCCTTCACCTTGAGATCCATCGCCGTGATGGTGCCGCACTGGCGCACGTCGGCGAAGCGGTCGTCCTCCCGGAACGGGGCGAGGAAATCCGCCTGGAGCTTCGCCAGAGCGGCGATGCGCGCGCGCACCGGCTCGGACTTCCACACCTTCAGATTGGCGAGCCCCGCCGCGCAGGCGATGGCGTTGGCCGTATAAGAGGAGGAGTGGAAGAAGGTGCGCGAGCGATCGGTGGAATAATGGGCCTCGAAGATCTCGCGCCGGCACAGCGTCACCGCCAGCGGCAGGGAGCCGCCGGTCAGCCCCTTGGAATAGCAGGCGATATCCGGCACCACGCCGGCCTGCTCGCAGGCGAAGAGCGAGCCGGTGCGGCCCCATCCGGTCATCACCTCGTCGGCGATGAACAGCACCCCGTGGGCCTCACAGATGCGCTTCATGGCGGCGAGCACCTCGGGCGCATACATCAGCATGCCGCCGGAGCCGAGGATCAGCGGCTCGACGATGAAGGCGGCCGGCGCCTCGGCGCACAGGGCTTCCAGCGCCTTGAGGGTCTCCTCCTCGCGGCCCTTGTGGGGAAACGGCACCCGCGCCACGTCGAACAAAAGCGGCGCATAGGCGGCGTTGAACACCCCGCGCGCGCCCACCGACATGGTGCCGATGGTGTCGCCGTGATAGCTCCCCTCCATCACCACGATGCGGCTGCGCGGCGCGCCGATGTTGCGCCAGTAGCCGAGCGCCATCTTCAGCGCCACCTCCACCGCCGTGGAGCCGCTGTCGGAGAAGAAGACGTAATCGAGCCCGTCCGGCGTCACCGCGATCAGCTCCGCCGCGAGGGCCTCCGCCGGGGGGTGGGTGAAGCCGGCGAAGATCACCTGGTCGAGTTCGTCCGCCTGCGCCTTGATGGCTTCGATGATGGGCGGATAGCGGTGGCCGTGGGTCACCACCCACCAGGAGGAGATGGCATCGATGATGCGCCGGCCGTCGGCGGTGAAGAGATAGGCCCCCTCCCCGCGCACGATCTTGGTCATCACCGGGGTCAGCGCATGCTGGGTGAAGGGGTGCCAGATGGGCGAAGAGGAAGGCGCGGAAGCGGTGGTCATGATCAAGCCTGCCCGGGCAGGAAATCGGCGCGCCGGAAGCTGGCGGCAAAGGCGGCGGCAAGGCTGTCCGGGGTGAGCGGATCGAGCGGCGGCAGGGTGCCGAGCACGCGAACCTCGCCCAGCCGGGCGATGATGCGGGCATTCTCCCCATGGGGCTCGCCCAGCAGGGCGACGCCGAGCACCGGCACATTGCGGCGCTTCAGCGCCTCCAGCGACAGCAAGGTGTGATTGAGCGTGCCGAGCCCCGAGCGGGCGCACAGCACCAGCGGCAGGCCCCAACGGGCGAACATCTCGATGGTGAGGATATCCTCGGTGAGCGGCACCATAAGCCCGCCCGCTCCCTCGATGACGAGGGGCCGCTCCGTCTGCGGCGGCGCGAGGCGGTCCACGTCGATGGTCACCCCATCAAGCATGGCGGCGAGATGGGGCGAGGCGGGCGTCTTCAGCCGGTAGGCCTCGGGCAGGATGCGCTCCGCCGGCACGCCGGACAGGCGCGCTACGGCCTCGGAGTCGGTCTCCTCCTCCAGGCCCGACTGCACCGGCTTCCAGTAGAGCCCGTCGAGGAAGCGGGTCAGGCCGGCGCTGAAGATGGTCTTGCCGATGCCCGTATCGGTCCCCGAGACCACGATGGCGCTCATGCCGCCTTGTCCTTCATCACCTCGCCCAGGGTCGCGGCGAGGTGGGCGATGGCCGCTTCGTCCACGTTCAGGGTCAAAGAGATGCGCAGCCGCGCCGTGCCCTCCGGCACCGTGGGCGGGCGCACGCCGCGCACGTCGAAGCCCTTCGCCTGAAGCTGGGCGGCCAGCTCCATGGCGCGGCCGTTGTCGCCGATGATCACCGGCACGATCTGCGAGCCGCTGCACGCGAGACCGATGCGGCCGAACGCCTCCTCGGCGCAGCGCACCAGCGCGGCGAGGCGCTCGCGCCGCTGCGGCTCGTCCTTCAGGATGGCGAGGGCCTCCAGGGTCGCCACCGCCATCAAGGGCGAGGGCGCGGTGGCATAGATGAAGGGCCGCGAGCGGTTGACGAGATAGTCGCAGAGCACCTTGGCCCCGGCCACCAGCGCGCCCGAGGCGCCGAGCGCCTTGCCGCAGGTGTGCAGCACCAGCACGTTCTCCCGGCCCTCGAACTCGGCCGCGAGCCCGCGCCCCTCCGGCCCGTAGACGCCGGTGGCATGGGCCTCGTCGATGAAGAGGAAGGCGCCATGCCGGTCAGCCAGCGCCATCAGGTCGGCGAGCGGGGCCCGGTCGCCGTCCATGCTGTAGAGGCTCTCCACCGTAATCCACACCCGCCCGGTGCCGCCCGCCGCGCGCCATTGGACGATCAGGTCCTCCATGGCGGCGACGTCGTTGTGCGGCGCCTCCGCCGCCTGCGCCCGGCCGGCGCGCGCGCCCTCATGGGCGCTGGCATGGATGCGCTCATCGAGGATCAGGAGGTCGCCCTTCTGCGGCAGCGTGGTGAGCACGGCGAAATTGGCCATGAAGCCGCCGCCGAAGAACAGCACCCGCTCGGCCTGGAAGAACCGCGCCGCCTCTTCTTCCAACTGCTCGTGCTCGTCGGTGTTGCCGCGCAGCAGGCGCGAGCCGCCCGCCCCCACCGGGGTTCCGGCGTCCAGCGCCCGGCACACCGCCTCCTTGAGGCGGCTGTCACCGGCAAGGCCGAGATAGTCGTTGGAGGCGAAATCGAGCCCCGCCCTCGGCGCGAGGGTGCGTAGCCTGTGCTTGCGTTCAAGGCCGCGGAGCGTTGCTGCGTAACGCTCCAGCGGCGCATCCGCGCTCATGCGGCATCGCTCTCCATGGGATGGATCCCGAGGCGTTGGAACAAGGCCGCATCCTTGTCCTCGGCCGGATTGTCGGCGGTGAGCAGGGTATCGCCGCCGAACATGGAATTGGCCCCGGCGAAGAAGCAGAGCGCCTGCATCTCGTCGCTCATGGCGGTGCGCCCGGCGGAGAGCCGCACATAGGAGGCCGGCATCATGATGCGGGCGAGGGCGATGGTGCGCACGAAATCGATGGGGTCGATGGGCGCCGCATCCTCCAGCGCCGTGCCGGGAATGGCGATCAGCATGTTGATCGGCACGCTGTCCGGCGGCTCGGGCAGGTTGGCGAGGGTCACCAGCATGTCCACCCGGTCCTGGTCGCTCTCGCCCATGCCGAGGATGCCGCCGGCGCACACCTTGATGCCCGCCTCGCGCACCAGCGAGAGGGTGTCCAGCCGGTCGGCGAATGTGCGGGTGCTGATGATGTTGGGGTAGTGGCTCTCGGACGTATCGATATTGTGATTGTAATAGTCGAGCCCGGCTTCCTTGAGCCGCGCCGCCTGCTCGGCGCTGAGCATGCCCAGCGTCATGCAGGTCTCCATGCCGAGGGCCTTCACCCCCTCCACCATGGCGATGACCTGGTCCATGTCGCGGTCCTTAGGGCTACGCCAGGCCGCGCCCATGCAATAGCGCGTGGCGCCCGAGGCCTTGGCCTTCCTCGCCTCGGTTAGGACCTTCTCCACCTCCATCAGCTTGGAGGCCTTCAGGCCGGACTCCGCGCTGGCGGACTGGCTGCAATAGCCGCAATCCTCGGCGCAGCCGCCCGTCTTGATGGAGAGCAGGCGGCTCACCTGCACCGCGTTGGCGTCGAAATGGGCGCGGTGCACGCTGTGCGCCTCGAACAGGAGGTCGTTGAACGGAGCGCGATAGAGCGCGAGCGCCTCCTCGCGCGTCCAGAGCTTGCGCGCCGGGCCGGGAGTTGGGGGCGAAACCTGATCCGCCATCCGCGCAGCGAGCGTCATGGAACCTCCGAATGTTCACACCCGCCGCACCGTGCGGCGAGGCTCTTGCCGCTGCCCGCCGCAACTGGCGGCGGGACTCTTGCAAGGGGGAAGAGTTTCATTGCCATAGACCGGGGCTGGAAATCCAGTGGCGTCTTTTCGCCCGATCGGGCTACCGGCGGCGGCGCCTCGATGGGCACGCGGGCGCGAGACTGCGCGCGAAAGAGGCGCCGGCCCGGGCAACACGCCGCCGGACCGCGGCGAAGCCGGTCCGCTGCGGCGGGCGCCGCGCTTAAGGCCAAGCTGGACCGAAACTTGCACTTCACGCCGGCAGATTGGTGGAGCCCTTCCCGCTCCGCCACGCAATTGCGGAGAGCGACCCATGGCCCTGGACCTGAAGACCGATTGGACCGACGCCGACCTTGCCAAGCTGATCGGCTCCGTCGTCGATGACCGCGACTGGCGGCTGGAAGTCAGCCCGGACGGCATCGCCGACCTCGCCGACAAGACCGCCAACCCCACCGGCGCGGACTACGACGCGGGCCTGCACTGCTATTTCGAGACCTGGATGTCCGGCACCGATTTCGTCGGCCCCTCGGCGGCGGGCGACAAGCAGCTTGTCGGCAAGCTCGCCAACGCCCTGCGCAACAACTATCCCGCTCTGAAAGGCGACAAGTTCATCTATGTGGAGCTGTAGGCGCCGGGTGACGCGCTGACCGGCGCTGGCGCCTGCCCGCTGCCCGCGGGCGGCGCCCGCCCCGCGTCACTTGCGTCCCGTGTGCTTTGCGCCCGGCCTCAGGCGGTGGCGGTGATGGTCACGGTGTCGCCGGCCTGGGCATAGCGCACCACCAGGCCGCAGTCGTGCGCCAGGAGGCCGGCGTAGTAGGGCTGGATGGAATGGGCATCGAGCCCGCCCTCCGGCGCCTCGCCCCGCACCAGCGTCCCGGCGGCCGGGGGAATGCGCGCGTTGATGCCCGTGGCGGCGAGCACGAAGCCCATGCCCGCGCCCTGCCCCTCCGGCGTGATGCGGATCTCGCCGCCGCGCGGAATGGTGGCGGTGGAGAGCAGCGCGAGGTTGAGCAGCAGCTTCACCCGGTTCTTGGGCAGCAGCTCCCGGGGCATCTGCCAGTCGATGCGGGTGCGCTGGTCCTCCAGCATGCCGCGCACCACCTGCTCGGCGTCGGAGAGGTCGAGCTGCGCCCCCGCCGAGCCCGCCGCCCCGAAGGCGAGGCGGGTGAACTGCAGCCGCGCCGAGGTCTGCCGCGCGCTCTGGGCGATGAGGTCGAGGGCCACCTCGCGCATGTCGGCGGCGTTCTCGTCCTCCAGAACCTCGATACCGTTGACGATGGCGCTCACCGGGCCGATCACGTCGTGGCACACCCGCGAGCACAGCAGCGCGGCAAGGTCGAGCGCGGAGATCTTGAGCGGGAGAGGCGCGTCGGACAGGGATTCGGACACCGGCATGTCAGCTCCGGAAGGCGCGGATCCCTGAGCGCGAGGCTGCCCCTGAGAGGAGAAGTCCTCAACAGGCCGAGGCGCCGCGAATCCGCGCGATGCGAGGTCGGCTCTGATACACCGGGCGCACGCCGGCTCACAAGCCGGCTTTCGGAGGAGCCCGCGCCGGCTCGGCGGCCATCCCTGCCGGTCCGCCTCCGGGCGCGCCCCCCTTCCGCGCGGCCGTCCGAGGCCCCATATCGACGGCGGCCGATCGCGCGGCTACAAGCGCGCCAAATCGAAGGCCGCCGCCAGCGGCCCGCACCCCCTGAAGGCCCGCCATGACCGGCTCCGCTCCCCTCGCCTCCCGCGCCCCCGCCCCGACCGACGCCGCGCTGCTCGCCGCCCTCGCGGACATCGCCCTTGAGGCCGGCCTCGCCATCCGCCGCATCGAGGAGGCCGGCATCACCCACCGGCAGAAGGCGGACCTGAGCCCGGTGACCGATGCCGACCGTGCCGCCGAGGAGATCATCTGCGCCGCCCTCGGCCGCATCCTGCCCGGTGTGCCGGTGGTGGCGGAGGAGGCGATGGCCGACGGCGCGGAGGTGGCGTGCGGCGACGCCTTCGTGCTGGTGGACCCGCTCGACGGCACCAAGGAGTTCATCTCCGGCAACGGGGAATACACCGTCAACATCGCCTTCATCGAGGACAAGGTGCCGGTGCTGGGCGTCGTCTACGCGCCGGCCAAGGCGCACCTTTATGCCGGCCGGCCCGGTGCCGCCTTCCGCGCTTTGCGCGCGCCGGGCGCCCGTGCGGATGCGCAGGACTGGACGCCCATCGCCTGCCGGCCCTTCCCGCGCGGCGGCATCGTGGTGGCAACCAGCCGTTCCCACGGCGATCCCGCCACCGATGCGCTGCTCGCCGGCTACCAGGTGGCCGAGCGCATTCCCGCCGGCTCGGCCCTGAAGTTCGGGCTGCTGGCCGAGGGCTTGGCGGACTTCTACCCCCGCCTCGGCACGGTGATGGAATGGGACTGCGCCGCCGGCCACGCGCTGGTGAACGCCGCCGGAGGGCGCGTCAGCCGTCCGGACGGCTCGCCCCTCACCTACGGGCACACGGAGCGGGGCTTCAAAGTCGACGGCTTTCTGGCCTTCGGGGCAAATGCGCCGTCGGCCGGTTAACGGGACGATAATCCATCAAGGGCATGGTGATCTTGTTGCAACGTGTCGGCACAACGTCGGCGCAGCTTCGGCCCTTTGCGGTGTCCGCCATAATCTCGATGCGATTTGCGGCGTTCTACCCTGGTCGAAGACCACTTGCGAGAATCGCCATGCGCTTGCTTTCGAGCCTCCTCCCGAATGCCGCCACCCGGCCCTTCGTCCGCTTGGCTGCGGTCTTCGCACTTGCCTTCGGCGTCCTCGCCGCAGGCGGCACGGTGCGCGCGGTCGCGGCCGACGCTCAGCAGGGCACCTATTCCACCACCGAGCTGGTGAGCAAGGGCCACTCCTTCTTCGGCACGGTTTCCCGCGGCCTCGCCCTGTCGATCGAGCAGGCCGTGAGCAAATGGGGCCAGCCCAACGGCTACATCCTCGGCCAGGAGGGCTCCGGCGCCTTCGTCGGCGGCCTGCGCTATGGCGAGGGCGTGCTCTACACCCGCAATGCCGGCGACCTGAAGGTGTTCTGGCAGGGCCCCTCGGTGGGCTGGGATTTCGGCGGCGACGGCGCGCGCACCATGATCCTCGTCTACAATATGCGCACCGTGGACGACATCTTCCGTCGCTTCGCCGGCATCTCCGGCTCGGCCTATGTGGTGGCGGGCTTCGGCATGACGGCGCTGGGCGCCGACGGCATCGTGGTGGTGCCGATCCGCTCCGGCGTGGGCGTGCGGCTCGGCGCCAACCTCGGCTACCTGAAGTTCACCCCCCAGCCCACCTGGAACCCCTTCTGACACGGCAGCCGGAGACCGGCGCGCGCGACGGCGGACACAACTTCGCCGGTTAGCGCGCGCCCGATGGGAACGGGTGCTGGCACCCGCCCGCAAGGCGTGCCATGTATGTCCTGGAAGGGGAGATAAGCTCCGCCATGCCCGCTGAGGGCCGGCGGGGCCACGCTCTCCGCGAGAGATGATCGAGGCGGGACTGACGCGCCGGACTTTCCGTCCGCGCCGTTTCGCCTCCCGGAAGGACGGTTGGAGCATGATCGAGCAGATCATGTATTTTCTGCTGGGTGTCCTGATCGCGACACTCTTCGCGCTGCTGATCCTGCCGGCGGTGTGGCACCGCGCGGTGCGGCTGACCACCCGGCGGGTGGAGGCGGCGGTGCCGGTCTCCCTGTTCGAGGTGCAGGCGGACAAGGACCAGCAGCAGGCGGCGTTCGCCATGAGCCAGCGCCGGCTGGAGCTGCAGATGGACGAGATGCGCGAGGCCTATGCGCGCCAGTCCCATGCGGTCGAGGAGAACCGGCTCGCCGCCTTCGAGGCGAACCAGAGCCTCGCCGCCCTCGCCGAGGCGCACGACGCCCTCAGGACCTATTCCGACGAGCGCGACACCACCCTCGCCGCCACCCAGCAGGCGCTGGCCGAGACCTCGGCGCGCCTCGACCAGTCCGAGACGGACCTCGCCGCCCGCACCGCCGAGCTCGAGGCCCTGACCGAGGCCCACACGGCGCTCTCGACGCGCGCCGAGCAGCTTGCCGCCGATCTCGGCGCGGCCGAGGCCAGCAATGCCGAGCGCGCCGATCTGATCCAGTCGCTGGAGACCAAGCTTCGGGACGAGAGCGGCCTGCTCGCCGACACAAGCGCCCGGCTCGACGGCACGCGCGCCGAGCTGCAGGCCGCGCACGATCACACCGCGCGGCTGTCCGGCGACCTCGGCCGGGCGGAGGCGGCGCTGGCCGCCCAGGCGGCGCGTCACGACGTGCTCGAGCAGTCGCACACGGCGACCGAGGCCGATCTGCTGCGCGAGCGCGACGCCGCCGAGCGGGCGCGCACGGACCTCGACGCCAGCCGGGCGGTGCTGCACGCCTTCGAGCAGAGCCGGGCGAAGGAGTTCACCCAGTCCGACGCGGAGATCCGGCGCCTCGGCGAGACCCTCGCCATGCTCCGCGCCGACCACGCCATGATGGAAGAGGCGCTGCGCGCCGCGCGCGCGGGCGAGCCCGCCCCGGCTCCCGCGGCGCGCGCCATCTCGCTGGAGCCCGCCAACGACCGCCACGGCGCCAGCCAGCGCGAGCGGGCCGTGCTGAAGCAGGCGCTCGGCGAGATGGCGGCGGAGATCGTCGCCCTGGCGGCGCGGCAGGAAGGCGAAGGCTCGGCCGTTCCGGATCTGGTGGCGGCCGGCGGTCTCAACGGCACGGCGACCAACGGCCACGGGCATGGGACGGCGAGCGAGATCGACCTCGCCGGCCGCATCCGCGCCCTTTTGGAGGATACCGCCGACGGGCCCGCCGCCTTGGAGCAGGGCGCCGACCATCCCCATGTGCCTGCCGAGGCGGCCTCCGTGAATCCGGACCACGCCGGGATGCACGGCGATGCCGGAACCGCGGAGCACCTTCCGCCCGATGACGGCCTGCCCGCGCCGGACGGCATCGCGGCAACCGAGCCCTATCCCGAGACGCCGGCCCGCGAAGCGGCGCGCGCCGCCGGCTGACGCCGGCTCCCGGCCGATGCCCATGGCGCGCCCTTCGGCCCCTCCCCCGGTCTTCGCTCCCCGACGCCCGCCTGCCCCTTCCGGCAAGGCGGCGCACCGGAGGGCGCCATGGCGCTGAGCCAGCGCGTCGGGACCACCTCCTTCGCCTTCGCCGACCTGAGGGACCTCCTCGCCAAGGCGACGCCACCCCGCTCCGGCGACCGCCTCGCCGGCATCGCCGCCAGCTCGGCGGAAGAGAACGTCGCCGCCCGGATGTGCCTCGCGGACCTGCCGCTGAAGGCCTTCCTCGCCGAGCCGCTGGTGCCCTATGAGGCGGACGAGGTGACCCGCCTCATCCTCGACAGTCACGATGCCGGCGCCTTCGCGCCGGTCGCCGCCCTCACCGTGGGCGAATTCCGCGACTACCTGCTCTCCCCCGCCGCGACCCCCGAGCGCCTCGCCGCCCTCGCCCCCGGCCTGATGCCGGAGATGGCGGCCGCCGTCTCCAAGCTGATGCGCAACCAGGACCTGATCCTAGCGGCGCGCAAATGCCGCGTGGTCACCCGTTTCCGCAACACCATCGGCCTGCCCGGCACGCTGGCCGTGCGGCTCCAGCCCAACCATCCCACCGACGACGAGGCGGGCATCCTCGCCGCCGTGCTCGACGGCCTGCTCTACGGCGCCGGCGATGCGGTGATCGGCATCAATCCCGCCTCCGACAGCCCGGCCACCGTGGCCCGCCTGCTGGCGCTGCTCGACGCGGCGATCACCCGTTTCGCCATCCCCACCCAGAGCTGCGTGCTGACCCACGTGACCACGACGCTGGAGCTGATGAACCAGGGCGCGCCGGTGGATCTGGTGTTCCAGTCCATTGCCGGCACGGAAGGGGCGAACCGCGCCTTCGGCGTCGATCTCGCCGTGCTGAGGGAAGCAGCCGACGCGGCGGCGAGCCTCAGGCGCGGCACCGTCGGCGGCAATGTCATGTATTTCGAGACCGGCCAGGGCTCGGCCCTGTCCTCCGGCACCCACCACGGGGTGGACCAGCAGACGCTGGAGGCGCGGGCTTATGGCGTGGCTCGGGCCTTCTCGCCGCTGCTGGTGAACTCGGTGGTGGGCTTCATCGGGCCGGAATATCTCTATGACGGCAAGCAGATCATCCGCGCCGGGCTGGAGGATCATTTCTGCGGCAAGCTGCTGGGCGTGCCGCTGGGGGTGGACGTCTGCTACACCAATCACGCCGAGGCCGACCAGGACGACATGGACAGCCTCCTCACCCTGCTCGCGGTGGCGGGCGTGACCTATGTGATGGGCGTGCCCGGCGCCGACGACGTGATGCTGAACTACCAGTCCACCTCGTTCCATGACGCGCTCTACGTGCGCGAGGTGCTGGGCCTGAAGCGGGCGCCGGAATTCGACGACTGGCTCCAGCGCATGGCCATCACCGGCGCGGACGGGCGCCTGCTGCCGGCCGAAGCCGGCCATCCGCTGCTCGGCTTCGCGCGGGACATCGCCCCATGAGCGGGGGCGGCGACGGGGACGATCCGGTGCGCGGAAACTGGCGCACCCCCACGCGCGACCCCTGGGCGGACCTCGCCCGCCTCACCCCGGCGCGCATCGCCCTCGGCCGCACGGGAGCGAGCCTGCCCACGCGGGAGGTGCTGGCCTTCGCCCTCGCCCACGGGCGGGCGCGCGACGCGGTCCATGCGCCGCTCGACACCGGGCGCCTGGACGCCGGGATTCGAACCCTCGGCTTTGCAACCGTGCAGGTGGCGAGCGCCGCGGCGACGCGCGAAATCTACCTGCGCCGGCCCGACCTCGGTCGCACCCTCGCCCCCGAGGGCCGGGCCGCCCTTGCGTCCGCCGCGAGCGGGCCGGCCGATCTGGCGCTGGTGGTGGCGGACGGGCTTTCGGCCACGGCGGTTCACGCCCAGGCCATCGCCCTCATCGCCGCCTTCAGGCCGTGGATCGCGAAGCAGGGCTGGAGCACCGCGCCAGTGGTCATCGCCACCCAGGCCCGGGTGGCGCTGGGCGACGAGGTGGGCGCGCTGCTGCAGGCGCGCGCCTGCGCCGTGCTCATCGGCGAGCGGCCGGGCCTGTCCTCTCCCGACAGCCTCGGCATCTATCTTACTGCCGGACCGCGTGTCGGCCGCACCGATGCCGAGCGCAACTGCATCTCCAATGTGCGGGCGGAGGGGCTGTCGCCCGAGGTCGCGGCCTTCAAGCTCGCCTTCCTGATGCGGGCGGCGCTGGCCCGCGGCGTCACCGGCGTCGCGCTGAAGGACGAGAGCGACACGCTTCTGGTGGAGGGGCGTCCGCCGCCCCGTCTTCCCGCGCCCTGAGGATCCCCGCCGCGCATCCCGGGGCCCGAATCAAAAGGCGGCCGAGCAGCCGCCTTTCCGTCCGTCTCGCCGGGCCCTGCGGCTCAGCGCAGGGGCTCCACGGACACCACGCGGAAGGTGTGCATCTCCTCATCCTCATGGACCGAGACATATTCCCCGACCTCGAAGCGCTCGTCGCCGAAGCGGTAGCCGGCCTCGTCGTCGTCATTGCCGTGGATGTCATAGCGGAAGGCCCAGCTGCCGCCCGGACGGCGCACCAGATGGCCCACCTCGTCCGCCTCGTCGGGGCGGAACTTCACCACCCGGCAGGAATCGCGATGCTTGTGCCAGAGCGTGGGATCGATCTTGCCGGCGGCGTCCAGCGGCGCCACGAAGCTGTAGCCGAAATTGCGCGCCCCTTCGGGATGGTTCTTCTCGCGGGCCAGCTCCATCCGGATGTGGCGGAAGCCGTGCGGAAGTTCGCTCATTTTCTTCTCCTCGGACGTGCGATGGAACCTGAGGGACCGATTCCGGTTGTCATTACATGCAAATGCGCCGGTTGGGAATCCGAGGCGCAGGCCGGGTCCTAAGGACCCGGCGCGGGGCCGCGGCAAAGCACAGGCGTGCGGCAGGCGGCCGATGCCCCGCCCCCTTCGATCCATGAAATCGGTTTCCATCCAATATGGTGGAGGTCCGGCTCAGGGATCCGCGCTGTAGCGGTTGCCAAGCGCGTTCCGGTATTACTAGACTATATTTGGCAGCGCACTCATTTGACCTATCGCAAGGTGGCGCGTTGCGTGCGGTGCCATGCTGATCGAGCAGTCGCTATTGCCTGCCTTTATGAACGAAGCGCTCATGCTGGAGCCGGCCCGACGGGCGGCGCACGGCCCAGAGCGCCGCCGATCCGACATTCGAGCCATTTCGAGTTCGACACCCCAGGGGAGAAACCCTCATGACCAATTCCAACGTCTTCCAGGACCTGTCGCGCACCTGGACGGCCGGCGCGCCGTCCATGGCGTGGCCGGTCGCGGTCTGGAAGAACTGCTTCCTGGACTGCCCCCTCGCCGTCGCGTCGCACATCCAGCGCTTCGCCGGCCGGCAGATGCAGGAGCAGGTGCAGCTTCTGTCCGACCTCTCCCGTGAGGAGAACGCGGCCAACGTCTTCACCAAGGAAGCGGCCTTCCTGCAGCAGTCCGCGCTCGCCTGGAGCACGGAGGTGCTGGAACTGGCCGAGCTGGTGCAGTCGAAGCTGCTCGCCTCGACCCAGATCGAGCCGCCGCAGGAAACCCACACCTTCTCGCGCGCCGCGTGAGGGTGAGGCGCGCGCCGGCAGCGGCGGGCGCATCTTTTCGGCGTCCGGTCGCGGGGGTGGCGATCGGATGCCGGAGGGGGCACGGCAGCCCCCTGTCAGAAGGTAAGGCGCGAAACAGGCGACGGCAGGCGACCGCATGTGCGTTCCGTGCGAGGCACGACGCACCTTAACGGGCGCGAGGGACGCACCGGCGGCGGGCAAACGGCCGTATCAGGGCCGGCGCGCGGCTCACCGGGACATCAGGCACGACGTGCCGCGGCGGGACGCCGCTAAGCCGGCGTCATTCTCAGCGACGCGGGCCTTTTCGGGGCGCACCGGCGCCGTCCTGGCCCCGTGGCACCCGGCCCCGTGCCGCCCGGCAGCCGCCGTCAGCAGCCGCTCTCCCCGAGCGCGGTGCGGATCTTGCCGCAGAAGGCCGCGTGCAGCGCCTCCACCACATCCAGCACTTCCTCCTTGGCGATGCGGTAGAAGACGCTGGTGCCCTCGCGCCGCGCCTCCACCAGCCCATCGGCCCGCAGCCGCATCAATTGCTGGGACATGGGCACCTGCTCGATGCCCAGCTCCTCGCGCAGCTGCGCCACGGACTTCTCCTCGCTGCCGAGGGCGCACAGCACCAGCAGGCGCTGCGGATGGGACAGCGCCCGCAGCAACTCCGCCGCGCGCTCCGAAGCAGGGATCATGTCCGCTACATTCATGGTCTTGAATTTATGATCTTTGAATGTTATCTGCAAGTGCAAGGAAAATCGGTGTTTACCCCGAGGCTCGCCGAAGGGAAAGGCACCCAATATGCCACGGCACGTACGCCACACGAAGCCGCGGCCGTCAGTCCCCGACATTGGGGCGAAAGATGCTGGCGAGACAATGACAACGGAGGAAACCCCATGTCGCGCATCGTTATCCTGGGCGCCGGTCTCGGCGGGGTGATCATGGCCTATGAGATCAAGGACAAGATCGGCCCGAAGGACGAGGTCGTCGTCGTCAACAAGGGCACGAGCTATTCCTTCGTGCCGTCCAATCCGTGGGTCGCGGTGGGCTGGCGCGAAGCCAAGGAGATCACCGTCGATCTCACCAAGATTTTCGCCCAGCGCGGCATTACCCTGCGTCCCGAAGGCGCCAGGCGCCTGATGCCGGACCAGAACGCCATCGAGCTTAACGACGGCAGCACGGTGGACTACGACTATCTCGTCCTCGCCACCGGCCCCGACCTCGCCTTCGACGAGATCGAGGGGCTCGGCCCCTCCGGCTTCACCTATTCGGTCTGCCAGACCGATCATGCGGTGACCGCCAAGGCCGGCTTCGACGCTTTGGTGAAGGCGCCCGGCCCGGTGATCATCGGCGCGGCGCAGGGCGCCTCCTGCTTCGGCCCGGCCTACGAATTCGCCTTCATCCTGGAAAATGCGCTGCGCAAGGCCAAGGTGCGCGACCGCGTGCCCATGACCTTCGTCACCCCCGAGCCCTATGTGGGCCACCTCGGCCTCGACGGCGTGGGCGACACCAAGGGCCTCCTGGAGAGCGCGCTGCGCGAGCGCCACATCAAATGGATCACCAACGCCCGCATCACCAAGGTGGAAGCCGGGCAGATGGCGGTGGAGGAAGTGAATGACGACGGCTCGCTGAAGGCGAGCCACGCTTTGCCCTTCTCCTATTCCATGATCCTGCCCGCCTTCCGCGGCGTGCCGGCGGTGGCCGGCATCGAGGGGCTGACCAATCCGCGCGGCTTCATCCTGATCGACAAGCACCAGCAGAACCCGAAATATCCCAACGTGTTCGGCATCGGCGTGTGCGTCGCCATCCCGCCGACGGGCAAGACGCCCTTGCCGGTGGGCGTGCCGAAGACCGGCTTCATGATCGAATCCATGGTCACCGCCACGGCCGAGAACATCGCCGCCCTGATGAAGGGCGAGGAGCCCCATGCGGTGGCCACCTGGAACGCCATCTGCCTCGCCGATTTCGGCGACGACGGCATCGCCTTCGTGGCCCAGCCGCAGATCCCGCCGCGCAACGTGAACTGGTCGTCGCAGGGTGCCTGGGTGCACACCGCCAAGGTCGCCTTCGAGCGTTACTTCCTGCACAAGATCAAGCAGGGGGTGAGCGAGACGTTCTACGAGAACGCCGCGCTGAGCCTGCTCGGCATCAAGAAGCTGAAAGAGGTGCACAGCGACGCTGCGCCCTAGGGCCGGACCGGTTCGGCCGGGCTTCCGGCCGGGCGGCAGATCCGGCTCGTCGTGAGACGAAGCCGCCGGACCGGCCGGATCGCCCCGCGATCCGGTCGGAGGTTATTCTGGAACGCGCCCGGAAGCGGGCGGACGATGGAGGTTGAGATGTCGGTCGATCGCGCTGTCATGATGTTCGCCGGGTTCATGGTGCTGCTGTCCCTGGCGCTGGGCGTCTATGTCTCGCCCTATTGGTTCTGGCTCACCGCCTTCGTCGGCGTGAACCTGATGCAGGCCTCGGTCACCGGCTTCTGCCCGGCGGCGATGATCTTCAAGAAGCTCGGCCTGAAGACCGGCTGCGCCTTCTCCTGAGGCGGGCCCCTCCGCCTGACGTTTCGAACTGGCCGTCCGCTCCGAACGACGGACTCGCGAGAAAGAGCCCCATGTTGCCCTCCCCCTCCCTCCCCCTCGCCGCCGCGGCGCGCGTCGCGGCGACCTTGGCCGTGACCCTGGCCGCGACCCTCGCCGCCCCTCTCGCCGTCCCGCTTCCCGCGGCCGGCGCCGAGGCGCCGCAGGCCAAGGCCGCGCCTGCCGCGGCCGGAACGGCGATCACCGTGCACCGCATGGACGTGCCGGAGATCAAGGCGGTGTTCGGCGAGGTGGAAAGCCGCACCGTGGTGCCGGCGCGTGCCCGCATCGGCGGCACGGTGCGCGAGCTCGGGGTCAGCGAGGGCAGCGAGGTGAAGGAGGGCCAGCCCATCGCCCTGGTGGTGGACGACAAGCTCGCCCTCACCCTCAACGCCGCCGATTCCAAGATCCTGGAGCTGAAGTCGCAGCTCACCAACGCCAGGACGGAGCTTGAGCGCGCCCAGCAGCTCCTCGCCCGCGGCGTCACCAGCCAGAGCCGGGTGGACACGGCGAAGACCCAGTTCGACGTCGCCACCAACCAGGTGGCCGCCGCCGAGGCCGACCGGGCGGTCGTCGTGCAGCGCGCCCGGGAGGGCTCGGTGCTCGCCCCCGCCTCCGGCCGCGTGCTCACCGTGCCGGTGACGCCGGGCTCGGTGGTGCTGGCCGGCGACGAGGTCGCACGCATCGCCTCGGGCCAGTATTTCCTGCGCCTGTCCCTGCCCGAGCGCCACGCCGCCGACATCAAGGAAGGCGGCACCGTGCTCATCGGCGAGCGCGGCATCAGCGCCCGCGCCAACGGCGGCATGGCCAACGCCCGCAAGGGCAAGATCGTGAAGGTTTATCCGGAGATCTCCGCCGGCCGGGTGAAGGCCGACGTGGACGTGGCCGGCCTCGGCGACTATTTCGTCAACGAGCGCACCCTGGTGTGGATCGAGATCGGCAAGCGCTCGGCGCTGTTCGTGCCGCGGGAGGCGGTCACCACCCGCCACGGCGTCGATTACGTGCGCATCGTCACCGACAAGGGCCCCCTCGACGTGGACGTAATCCTCGGCGAGCCGGTGCAGCAGGACGACAAGGTGACCGTCGAGGTGCTCACCGGCCTGCGCGACGGCGACAAGGTCCTCCTGCCGTGAGCGATTCCCACATGACCGCCCCCCAGACCGCCGCCCCGGACCCGCATGACGGGTCCGACGAGCCGCATGCCTCGGTCAAGCTCGGCATCGCCGGCTCGCTCACCCGCGCCTTCATCACCTCGCCGCTGACGCCGCTGTTCCTGCTCGCGGCGCTCGCCTTCGGCCTGATCGCGCTGATCACCCTGCCGCGCGAGGAGGAGCCGCAGATCTCCGTGCCCATGGTGGACATCCACATCGCCGCCAACGGGCTGAAGGCCGAGGATGCGGTGAAGCTCATCACCGAGCCCATGGAGACCATCGTCAAGAGCATCGATGGGGTCGAGCACGTCTATTCCAACACCGCCGACGACGGCGTGGTGGTGACCGCGCGCTTCTTCGTCGGCACCAATCCGGATGCCGCCATCCTGCGGGTGCATGAGAAGATCCGCGCCAATTTCGACCGCATCCCGGTGGGCATCGCCGAGCCGCTGATCGTCGGCCGGTCCATCGACGACGTGGCCATCCTGGTGGTGACGCTCACGCCGACGCCCGAGGCCGCGGCGCGCTGGAACGCCAACGGCCTCACCCGCATCGCCCGCGAGATGCAGGTGGAGATCGCGAAGCTTCCGGACATCGGCTACACCTACATCGTCGGCGAGCAGCCCGAGGAGATCCGCGTCGAGCCCGATCCGGAGAAGCTCTCGCTCTACGGCATCACCCTCGCCCAGCTCTCCGGCAAGATCGAGGGCGCCAACCGCTCCTTCCAGGCCGGCACCGTGCGCGAGGACGGCAAGCAGCGCACCCTGATCGCCGGCCAGACGCTCCAGACCCCCGCCGAGATCGGCAACCTCGTGCTCACCGCGCGCGATGGCCGCCCGGTCTATGTGCGCGACGTGGCGACCATCTCGCTCGCCATGGAGCCGAAGGAGAACCGGGTCTACGACATCACCCGGCACGACGGCGCCGCGGGCGCGGACACCCTCACCCGCCTGCCCGCGGTCTCCCTCGCCGTGGCCAAGCGGCCGGGAACCAATGCGGTGGTCATCGCCGAGGAGGTGCTGAAGCGCATCGAGCAGGTGCGCGGCTCCATCGTGCCGTCCGACGTGGAGATGACCGTCACCCGCAATTACGGCGAGAGCGCCAACGAGAAGGCCAACGAGCTGCTGCTGCACCTCGGCCTCGCCACGGTCTCCATCGTCGTGCTGGTGGGCTTCGCCATCGGCTGGCGCGAGGCGCTGGTGGTGGCGGTGGTGATCCCCACCACCATCCTGCTCACCCTCTTCGCCTCCCGCCTGATGGGCTACACCCTCAACCGGGTCAGCCTGTTCGCGCTCATCTTCTCGATCGGCATCCTGGTAGACGACGCCATCGTGGTGATCGAGAACATCGCCCGCCACTGGGCCATGAAGGACGGCCGCTCGCGCGCCCGCGCCGCCATCGAGGCGGTGGCCGAGGTGGGCAACCCCACCATCATCGCCACCCTCACCGTGGTGGCGGCCCTGCTGCCCATGCTGTTCGTCTCCGGCATGATGGGGCCCTACATGAGCCCCATCCCCGCCAACGCCTCGGCGGCCATGGTGTTCTCCTTCTTCGTCGCCGTGGTGCTCACGCCCTGGCTTATGCTGAAGGTGGCGAGCTCCAAGGCCGCCCTCGCCCACGCCCATGAGGCGGCCGGCGGCGGCAAGCTCGGCAAGTTCTACGTGACGGTGGCGAAGCCCATCCTCACCTCGAAGGCGCGGGCCTGGACCTTCCTGCTCATCGTCGGCGCGGTGACGCTGGCGTCCCTGTCGCTCATCTACACCCGCCACGTCACGGTGAAGCTGCTGCCGTTCGACAACAAGACCGAGCTCGACGTGGTGCTCGACATGCCCCAGGGCACCTCGGTGGAGGAGACCAACCGGGTGGTCCAGCAGATGGTGGACGCGCTCGCCCCGGTGCCGGAGATCGTCTCCTTCCAGACCTATGCCGGCACGGCCTCGCCCTTCAACTTCAACGGCCTGGTGCGCCACTACAACCTGCGCACCGCGCCGCGCCAGGGCGACATCCAGGTGAACCTCACCGCCAAGGGCGAGCGCCACCGCACCAGCCACGACGTGGCGCTGGAGCTGCGCGAGCGGCTCAAGGCCATTCCCCTGCCCCCCGGCAGCGCCCTGAAGGTGGTGGAGCCGCCCCCCGGCCCGCCGGTGCTCGCCACCCTGCTGGCCGAGATCTACGGCCCCGATGCCGACACCCGCCGCGCCGTGGCGCGCAAGGTGCGCGAGGCATTCGAGAGCGTGCCCTTCATCGTCGATGTGGACGACAGCTTCGGCACCACGGCGGAGCGGGTGCGCATCGGCATCGACCAGGACAATCTGGAATTCTACCAGGTGGAGCAGGCCGACGTTTACGACGCCATCCGCGCCTTCTACGGCGGCTCCACCGTGGGCTATTCCCACCGCGGCCAGGGCCGCCCGCCGATCCCCATCCGCCTCGTGCTCTCCAAGGGCGACAAGGTGGTGGACGCGCGCACCCTCGCCACCCCGGTGCCGGCCAACGCCTTGCCCGGCGGGCGCGGCGTGGTGGAGCTGGGCGACGTGGTGAGCGTCACCCGCGAGCCCTCCTCCTTCCCCATCTTCCGCCACAACGGGCGGGCCGCCGAGATGGTCACCGCCGATCTCGCGGGCGCCTACGAGGCCCCGGTCTACGGCATGATCGCGGTGGGCGAGGCCATCGACAAGATGGACTTCGGCGCCGTGCCCAAGCCGGAGATCGTGCTGCACGGCCAGCCCACCGACGAGAGCAAACCCGCCCTCCTCTGGGACGGCGAATGGGAGGTGACCTGGGTGACCTTCCGCGACATGGGCGGGGCGTTCGGGGTGGCCATCCTCGGCATCTACATCCTGGTGGTGGCGCAGTTCGGCTCGTTCAAGCTGCCGCTGGTGATCCTGACGCCGATCCCGCTCACCTTCATCGGCATCATGGCGGGGCACTGGCTGTTCGCCGCGCCGTTCTCGGCGCCGTCGATGATCGGCTTCATCGCGCTGGCCGGCATCATCGTGCGGAACTCCATCCTGCTGGTGGACTTCATCCGCCATGCCCGCACGCCGGGACGGCCGCTGATCGACGTGCTGCTGGAGGCGGGCGCCATCCGCTTCAAGCCGATCCTGCTCACCGCGCTGGCCGCCATGATCGGCGCGGCAGTGATCCTGACGGACCCCATCTTCCAGGGGCTCGCCATCTCGCTGTTCTTCGGCCTCCTGTCGTCGACGGCGCTGACGGTGCTGGTGATTCCGGCCATCTACGTGGTGCTGCGCGGCGACGGCAAGCCGCCCTCCGAACCCGCCGCGCCGGCCACCACAGGCCACGCGGCGCCCGCGCACGGCTAGGGCACAGGATCGTGCGGGCGGCGCCGTCCACAGGCCGCCGCCCGCCGTTCGGAACGCTTGACAGGGGAAGGGGCCAAACCCTAAATGGCGCCTCCCAACGGTTCGGGGCCGTAGCTCAGATGGGAGAGCGCTGCAATCGCACTGCAGAGGTCAGGGGTTCGATTCCCCTCGGCTCCACCAAATAATCCGCATAAATAATTGAAAATATTGCGCTTTGCTGAGGGCGCCAGAGGTCTGCCCTCGCGCGTGCGGCGGCTCTCGGCGGTCCATGGTGGACCAATCCGGGATTTTGCGGAATCAAGCGGGATTGGGCGTCCGGCCGTTGAAGCAGCCTTCCACACCCGATTGAGGGTCAGCGCCCGGGATACGGCCTTGTCCTGCGGCACGAACGCCCCGTCGTGGTTCGCCACCATCCTGGCGTGTCCTGGTGGTATTGCCCGCCTGTTCCCAGGAGCCAGGCACCGTTTGGAGCCAACGCCGGCGAAGGAAAACATCGATCGTCTCGCCGCAGTCGATGCGGTGGAGAAACCGTTCGATAGCCGGGCCAAAAGGGGGAAGAACGCATCAGGAGCAAAGTGCAATCATTGAGTCATGCTGATTTGGTTGTATGTACCGCACTGGCCTAAACGAAATGGTTGCATGACGAAGGTCGGAAAGAATTGGGGTGGGCAGGAAGAGGCGAGTGGCGATCGTCGCCGTAATGCTGGCGGCTGTCGGCGGGTGTCAGCTCTCGAACCCCAGAATTTCCGCGAACGCGATCGAAGGACGGATGGGGCCGGTCCCACAACCGGGCACTGCCATTGCCGTGCAGCGGTGACGCCTACCGATTGTAGCCCCACTCCTGCGGGACATTTCACCCCTGACCCACCCGCCCTCACCGGCTGAACTTTTCACGGGTGAGGCTTGCGATGATCAAAGACCACGGTGTTGTTGACGTCGCCGGCGACGACTGTGGCCGCTGAACGAGTGGGATCACCAAGCCGCTCGCTGAAGGTGAGGGTGCCGTTCCGTAGGGCCTAGCCGAAACCTCCACCGCAACAATCTACGGGTTCGCGGCGCGATCCGGTGCGACTGGGACGCGGCATAAATTAGCGCTTGCTGTTCGCAACCGGTATAAGATCGACGTGCGCCGCAGGCGCCGGCCCTTAGCCCATCGCCGCGAATGCACCATTGCGACCGCGCCTTGCCGGCACCCGCCCCGAGAAGCGCTCCGGCGCGGGATCAGGTCGGCGCCGGCAACGCCCGCCAGAGCACCGCCTTGGTGCGCCGCCTCACTTCAGCAGGATGAAAGACAGGCGGGAACGCACGGTGAAGCCGTCGCTCGTGTCGCCGCTGGCCACCACGCTCCGCCCGCCGCCCAGCGCCAGGTAGGGGGTCGAGGCGCTCTCGTAATCGTAATAGAGGGCCTCGATGCCCGCGCTCATGCCGTAGCCGAGCTGCGCTTCGATGCCGCCGCCGACCACATAGCCCGTGAGCGTCTGATCATTGGCGTAGGAGAAGGCCACGCCGCCGGCGCCGCCGATCCCGCCCGGCGGGAGCATGAGCGCGCCACCATTGCCGCCGTTGCCGCCGTCGCCGGCGAAGATGGCGGCCGTGGCCTCGTTGCGGGTCGCAGCGATGCCGCCGGTGCCATAGATCAGGAAGTTGTCGCTGGCCCAGCCGAGGCGGGCGCGCAGGGTGCCCGAATAGCGATTGGCGTCACCCGAGCCGAGATCCGCATCCGCTTCCGGACCGAAGACGAAGTTCTGATACTGGAAGTTGTAGCCGAGATGCACGCCGCCGACCACGGATGTGTTCTGCGTCAGCGAGGCGAAGGCAAGCCCGCCGCCGCCGCCACCGCCGCCATCGATGCCGCGCACCCCGTCGCCGCCGTCCTGGCCGAAGGAGGTGGCCGCGTTGCTCAGGCTTTCGTTGGAGCTGATGAAGCCGCCGATATGACCGCCCAGGTAAAGACCCGACCACGCGGCAGGCGCGGTCGCCGCCATGGCGGCCGCGGCGCCGGGATAGAAGCTGAGGCGGCCGCGCACCGTCACGAAGTCGTCGGGCACGGGGGTGAACCCGTCGCTGCCGTCGAACGCATAATAGAGGGCTTCGATGCCGAGGCCCGCCGCCGGTGACAGACGGTATTCCGCGCCGACGCCGCCCACGAAGCCGGCCTGGCTGGTCCCGTCGAGGTTGACGACCTGCGCGCCGAACCCGTTGCCGCCGTTGCCGCCATCACCGCCGGGGCCGCCATTGCCACCGTTGCCGCCGTTACCGCCGACGAACACGCCGCCCAGCCCACCGTCCACCGACAGGAACGCCACGCCGGCCGTGCCGTAGACCAGGAAGCGGTCGCCGCCGAAACCCAGCCGTGCCCGGGCGCTGCCCAGCACCGAATCCACCGGGCCGAGGCTGTTGATATCCGCCTCCAGGCCGTAGACCAGATTGCCGGTCTGCCAGTTGTAGCCGGCATAGATCCCCTGATACCAGTCGGGGCCATCCACCTCGCCGGCCACGATGCCGGTGATGCCGCCCGTGCCGCCGAACGGGCTCGTGGTGTTGGGAATCGCATTGCCGCCGATGGTCGAAACCGTGTCGGAGCCGATGATCGCGCCGGTCTGCGCACCGAAGTAAAATCCGGCCCAGGTGGGCGGAGGAGGCGGCGGCGGAGGCGCCTTGTACGTCAAGAGGTCGGCAGCGCCAGCCGGAGCCGCGCCGGCCAGACCGGCGGCGAGGATCGCCGCAACCGGCGCACAAATCAGACCGTAGACCTTCATGGACCGCCCCTTACCTATCTCTCCTTGGCTAACACGGCTTGGCCGCAAATGCAGCGGGCGCGGGGCAGTCGCGCGCAAGATGAAGCCTCCTGCGACGTATTTATCACAGTCTAGTAGGTAGTCTTTTGCAGGCGAAACAGCGAAATCCACAGCGCGCCGACGTCCGTCAGGGCGCGCAGGCGCCCTGAGACGGCAGACGTTCGGTGCATCGCAGTATTTCGCCGATAGTATTGTTCTACGGCACTGGTGGAATTGCTGCGGGCCCCTTGCGTCAGAAGGTGGAGCCGCCGGCTCCCCCCTTGCCGCCGGATCCGCCGCCCCCGACCCCGGCACCGCCCGCGCCGCCGCGCCCGGCACCCTGGCCGACGCCGGCCGCGCCGCCCTGGCCGCCGACGCCGCCACCGATGCTCGGGCCATTGGCGCCACGGCCGCCGGATCCGCCGGCAGCTCCCGGCACGCCGGCCACCCCCGGCACGCCGCCGGACTGCAAGGCCGACAGAAGGTCCTCGCAATCGTCGGGTTCATAGGCGCGCGACGTCGCCTGGCCGTGACTGCGCAGCAGCCGGATGCAGTAATTGACCAGATCAGGATCGCTCATGCCGCCATAATACGGCACGGGATTTCCGCCCCCCGCCCCACCGGCTGCTCCGGACGCGCCGCCCTGGCCGCCCGGCAGTCCGGGAAGGCCGCCGCCCGCGCCCCCCCATCCGGGCTGGCCCGATTGCGCGGCCTGGGCCAGCGTGACGAAGTTTCCAACAGGTGCGACGGGCGAGCCATCGCCCGAGGCGGCGGAATCGGCGGATTGAGCCGCGCGCGCCAGGGGCAAGCTGCACACCACGAGCAGCGCCATCGCGCAGCAAGAACGCATTTTCATCGAACACTCCCGAGGATTTTCGTCCGCAGCACCATTTGATGGAGCCAAATCGGGCTCTCTCATGGAGCCCAACGCGCTTAAACGATTACGGGTTCACAGCGACGGTCAGCGCTTCGAACGGGAAGCGCGAAGGGCGCCGCCTCTGCGGCTCGGCCGACGGCGGTCCAAGGCCTGCTTTCCAGGATCTGCGCCGCGCATCAACAGCGGATCGGCTGTTCCGCGAACCCAGGGCCGCAGGAATGTAGGCCCCCCGCGAATCCAGGCGCGACGCTGCGCAGGCCCCTGTCTCACGGGACATGCGCGCGTCGTGCACTTCAGCCGCTGTGCCGGGACCGGGGCTCGTCGGCCGGATATCTTGAAGGAGTCGTGCCTGTCCCGGTGCGGCAGCCGCACCGGGACAGGGGATTCACGAGGCCTCAGAAGGCGCTGCCGCCAGCGCCAGATCGGAAGAGCGTCGTGTAGGGAAAGAGTGTAGATCTCGGTGGTCGCCGTATCATTAAAAAAAGTTTTTTTCAAGCAGAAGACGGCATACGAGATAACCGTTCGTGACTGGAGTTCAGACGTGTGCTCTTCCGATCTGC
>OFIS01000036.1_pt1 | contig 179862 bp, 134 predicted proteins | sample 1775071 | NCBI WGS metagenome assembly OFIS01 (sample SAMN08195774, study PRJEB24354) | sludge metagenome | isolation source: sludge from phenol fed wastewater aerobic bioreactor C | place: India: Nagpur | collected 2016-09-17 | reverse complement strand
AAAAACGGCAAAAGAGAATTTGAAAATGGTTGAATGCTTTGACGGTTAAGAAAAAGTCCGAAGAAGATGCACGCTAAGCCGTAACCTGTATCTTGCTAGCAGCCCGAAGCTCATAGCTCACAGCTTCTTCAGAGTTCTTGCTTCCGGGCTTGTATTCCTGCCACTCCGCATTAAGCGTTCAGCGTTCTGCATTACTTAAAATCTGCAACTTATAACCTGTAACCCGTTCAGCATTTCGTATTCAACATTACCACCAATTGCTTATATTGCGATATAACGATCAACTGTTCGCATTGCTTGCACACACACCCGATACTGAAAAACAATTGCTTGTACAGGTAGCAGAAGGCAACGAAGCTGCTTTTCGCCAACTATACTACTGTCATCACCAGGCATTGGGTACCTATATTTTTCAGCTTACAGCCTCCCGTGAACTGGCAGAGGAAATTGTGCAGGATACCTTTTTAAAAATATGGACCGACAGGCAATCACTTGCCACCGTCAATAATTTCAAGGCATGGCTGTTCATCGTTTCTAAAAATCATGCACTGAACACGTTGCGTAAAATAGTACGCGAACGTGCTTTACAGAAACAGTGGCAAAAAGAACACGCAACAGATACTGCTACTGATATGGCTCCTGCTGAAACACCATCGTATGCGGTGCTGGAACAAGCTATCAGGAACCTGCCTGCCCAACAGAAAAAAGTTTTTATACTCAGCCGCTTTCATCACCTGAAGTACAGGGAAATAGCCAGTGAACTGAATATTTCACGCGAAACGGTTAAATCCTATCTCCGCAATGCGGCAGACTCTATTGCACGGTATATCAGCAAACGCTCACTCTTCCTGTGGGCACTGTGCATCACCTGGTTTTAAAAAAAATCTTTTATTCACTACCCCCTTTTTTCAAAAACCTGTGTCTTTACACGGAAGCAGCTATGAATTACTGCCGGAACACAGCTTATTTACTGACTATCATTGTTGTGGATATATATGGATACAGCAAATACAAAATTCCGCGATCTGTTGCAGCGGCTGCATAATCATACAGCCAGTGCCGAAGACTTAGAAATATTACAGCAGTTACTGAAAGATGATACTGCCGAAAAAGAACTCAGGCAGGTATGGGAATCTATTGCAGGCAATGCGCCTTTTTTTACACCTGCTTCCAGCGAGCAGATGCTGACAACCATTCTGCAACACCGGCAGGCGCCGGTAATACCTGTGCAGAAACACAGGTACCGGTGGATGGCCGCCGCAGCATCACTGTTATTATTGCTTACTGCGGGCTGGTGGTTCCTGGCTGGTAACCAACGCCCCCAAAAAACAGCATCCATATCGCAAAACAATACAACGGTCATTCTGCCGGGCAGTAACAAGGCCATCCTTACGTTACCCAATGGATCTGCCATCACACTGGATTCTGCTAATAACGGCGCATTGACCAGGCAGGGCGCAATACAGGTTATCAACCAGGATGGCAGACTGAACTATACGCATCTGCCAACATACAACAATGCTACTGCTACTGCATTGTATCACACATTAAGCACCCCACGCGGCGGACAGTATATGCTGGTGCTGGAAGATGGAACCAGGGTATGGCTCAATGCAGCATCATCCATCAGGTATCCTGCTGAGTTTGGTGATAGTGCCAGGAACATATCTGTTACCGGCGAAGCCTATTTTGAAGTAGCGCATCGTGTGCGCAATGGTAAAAAAATACCTTTTATCGTTACTACAGGCAATATGCAGGTAGAGGTATTAGGCACCCATTTCAACATCAATGCCTATACCGACGAGCAAAGCATCAATACCACCCTGCTGGAAGGAAAAGTACAGGTACACAGCAGGTATAAGGCAGTGATCCTTGAACCTGGCCAGCAGGCACGCCTGGAACCTACAGGTAATTTAAATGTGGTGAACAATGTAAATACGGAAGAAGTGATTGCCTGGAAAACCGGCTACTTCCAGTTTAACCGCGCCAGTATCAGTGCTGTAATGCGGCAGGTGGCAAGATGGTACGATGTGGATGTTACCTATGAAGGGAATATTCCCAATCGCCAGTTCGGTGGTAAGATCTCCCGCAACAGCAGTATTACAGAAGTATTAAAAATACTGGAGCTTAGTAAAGTACACTTCAGAACAGAAGGTAAGAAAATCATTATTGCAGATTAATCACTGCAGCAAGAAAACAATAAAGCCCAATAAAAAACCGGGGGCGCTTGTAACACTCCCGGTCAGTGTTTGGGCAAACAAATACAATCGTATCACGACTGCTGCCTGTTTCCGGCTTGTAACCGGAACAGGGTTTTATTAACCCGCCGATGTGGAGATACCAGTGGAACGGAACACTCCGCACCGGACTAACAAATCAAATGTATGCAATTTAACGTTGCCAATGCCCGCCTGCGCCGGGTACTGTACCTTGTATTGTATTCTGAACGACGGCTGATTGCCAAAACGCTTCTCGTCATGAAATTATCCGCTGCCATCTTATTATGTGCCTGCCTGCAGGTAAGCGCCAGGGGATTTAGCCAACCCATTACTTTATCAGGTAAGAACATTCCGCTTGAACAGGTATTCCGGTCTATTGAAAAACAGAGTGACTATGTTTTCTTTTTTGAGTACAACCTGCTGGAAAGATCGCACAACATTAACATCAATGTCAGTAAAGCATCTCTGAAAGAAACCCTGGATGCCTGCTTTAAAGATCAGCCACTGATGTACACCATTGTAGGAAGAAACATTGTTATCAGTGCCAGGGAAGTGACCGTGGTACCTCAGACCATTAAAATGCCTCCTGTACTGGAAGCGTTTACCGGGCGTGTTACCAACGATAAAGAGGAACCCCTGGCCGGTGCCTCTGTAATGATCAAAGGCACAGATGTGGGTACACTTACCAATGACAATGGTGTCTTTTCTATAAATGCTCCACCCAATGCCATATTGGTGGTTTCCTATGTTGGTTTTGAACAGAAGGAAATTGCACTGACCAATAACAAGACTCCTTTAAGAATTGTATTAACAGTATCATCCGATCGTAACAATGAAATTGTGGTCATCGCTTACGGAACAGCACGCCGCAGCAGTCTTACAGGTTCGGTATCACAGATCAAAGCAGCCGATATCAGCTCCTATCCCACTACCAACGTTATACAGGCACTGCAGGGAAGAGCATCCGGCGTACGTGTACAACAGAACAACGGTGCACCAGGATCTGCCATCAGTGTACGTATAAGAGGTACCAATTCTATACTGGGTGGTAATGAACCACTGTATGTAATAGATGGCTTCCCCTATTCAGGCAATCCAACATTTCTGCAGAATGCCGATATAGAGTCAATAGAAATACTGAAAGACGCGTCCTCTACTTCCATCTATGGTTCAAGAGGAGCCAACGGTATTGTAATCATCACTACCAAAAGCGGTAAAAAAGGTGGCAAAACAACCGTCAATTTTGAATCAGGCTACACATTGCAGAAAGTTTCTAAAAAAATGAAACTGCTCACCTCAGGCCAGTATGCTGCCTTGTACAACGAACAGGCGGTGAACGATGGTCTGGCCACCTATTTTACGCAGCAACAGGTAGACTCTTTAGCCCATGCTCCCAATACCGACTGGCAGGACCTGGTAATGCACACAGCGCCCATGTTTGTATCGAACGTTACCCTGAACGGCGGTAGCGAGAAAACAAAGTTCTCCATTTCCGGCGGATTGTTCAGGCAGGATGGTATTGTTCGCAACAGCGATTATAACCGGTATTCTGTCCGTGCCAATATCAGTCATGATATCAGTAAAATATTCAATTTTTCTTACAATGCCACACTGACCAGGATCACCAGCAACCGTAAAAATGCCGACAGGGGAAACAGGGGCAGTGATATTTATTCCGGTATGCTGATGGCGCCTCCCACCCTGAGCCCATATATGCCGGATGGTACTTACAGACGCCTTACTACTGCCTATCCTTTTATATCCAACGCCCTGGCCAATCCTATGGTGGCCATTAATGAAACATCCGACCGGATCAAAGCCGACAGGATATTTGGCAACGCCGCCCTGACCATTAAACCTTTTAAAGATCTGTCTATCCGTATATCGGGCGGTCTTGAAAACTCCAATGATCGCGTAGACAAATACAACAACATTGAACCGTCAACCAATTCAGTAGGGGCTGCCGCTATTGAAACCAACCAGGTGACCAGCTTACTGAATGAGAATGTGATCAATTATAATAAAACAATCGGCCGCCATACAGTGGGAGCGATGGCAGGTTTTACTTACCAGGATTATCTGTCTACCGGCCTCAGTGGTTCGGGCAATGGTTTTCTCAGTGATGTAATCGGTACAGGCAATTTAGGCGGGGCAGCCACACCAGGCATACCTGGCTCTTATTACAGCAAGTGGACATTGCTTTCATATATCGCCCGGTTGAATTACAGCTTTGATGAAAGATACCTGCTATCGGTCAGCTTCCGTCGCGATGGTTCTTCGCGTTACTCTACCAATGATCAATGGAGTAATTTCCCGGCTGCTGCTATTGCCTGGCATGCATCCAATGAAAATTTTCTGAAGTCTGTACACTTTATTTCCGATCTGAAGCTGCGGGCCAGCTACGGCGCTACCGGCAGTACTGCTATCAGTCCTTATCAGACACTTACCCAGCTAAGCTCAGGCAATACCATTTTTGGTGATGCCCTGTATACCGCTTTTGCACCTGGCACCACCCTGCCCGGAAACCTGAAATGGGAAACCACCAACCAGGTAGATGCAGGTATTGACCTGGCAGTACTCAATAACCGTATCCGCTTTACAGCAGATGTATACCTGAAAAAAACAAAGAACCTCCTGAACACCGTACAGCTTCCTTCCTCCACAGGCTATCAGAACACGCTGCAGAACGTGGGTGAAATTGAAAACAAAGGAATGGAGTTTGCTATTGAATCGGATATACTGAAAGGCACTATTAACTGGACACTGGCCGGGAACATTTCGTTCAACCGTAATAAGGTTGTTAAACTATACGAAGGACAGGATATTTATGGCACCACTATTTATACAGGCTCACTGAATGATTACGTGAATCTGCTGCGCGAAGGGCAGCCTGTAGGAATTTTTTACGGTTATAAAGAAACAGGATACACCGCCACCGGCAACCTGCAATATGAAGACCGGAATAATGATGGAGTGATCAGCGCCGCCGATAAAACTTATATTGGTAACCCCAATCCGGAATTTATTTACGGATTAAACTCCATTACTTCCTGGAAAGGATTTGAATTAACGCTATTCATACAGGGATCGCAGGGCAACGACATTTTTAACCTGAATAAATCTGCCACGCTTGATCTTGGCATGGGGCTTAACCTGCCACAGGAGGTTTATTACGATCACTGGACCACACAGAAAACAAATGCAAAGTATCCAAAGATCACCCGCAACCTGGCAGGCAATATGTCGTCGCGGTTTGTAGAAGATGGTTCTTACCTGCGTTTTAAAAATATACAACTGGCCTATAATATACCGGTAGAAAAGCTGCACATCAAATGGATGCGCAATGCACAGGTGTACGTAAGCGGGCAGAACCTGATCACTGTTACCAGGTATTCGTGGTACGACCCGGAGATCAATGCATACGGCAGCGCCAATTCTATTACACAGGGGGTTGACTATTTTACTTATCCCACCAATAAATCTGTAACGTTTGGTATCCGCTGCGGATTCTGATTTATTTACCCTTCAATTGCTGAATATGAAATTTTATATACTGATCCTTTTTTCAACCTGTATATTGTTTTCCTGCAAAAAAATGCTGGAAGAACATCCACAATCCATCGCAATAGAAAATTTTTATAATACTGCCGCAGAAGTTGAAACCGGTGTCAATGCCATCTATACGCCTATACGGTCTACAGCTACTTTTGGTGCTCTGTACCAGATACAACTGGAAATTTATGCTGAATATATGTATGGTCGCGGCAGCCACGCTCCGCTGAACGATTACCAGGGGCTGGATAATACCAACATTACCCGTACTGAAGATATGTGGCGTGCTTTTTACCAGGCTATACGCAATGCCAATATCATTATTCAGCGTGCGCCAAAGGGCAAAAACATCAGCGATGCAGATATTAAAAAATATGTGGGTGAAGCAAGGTTTATGCGTGCCCTCTGGTATTTTCATCTTGTACGCAACTGGGCCGGCGTACCGCTCAGAACTGAAAACAATATGGATTCTCTGAATGTGCCCCGCAGTTCACAGGCCAGTGTTTATGCACTGATACTGGATGATCTGAAATATGCAGAAACCAACCTGCCGGATGTGCCACGGCTTTCAGGCGCCCCTTCAAAGCTATGCGCCAAAACATTGCTGGCGGATGTATATATGAACCTGAACCAGTATACAGATGCACGCGACAAAGCCCGGGAAGTTATTCTGTCCAATAAATTTTCGTTGGTAAATATCACTGCTGCCAATGATTTTGAAAAAGTTTTCGGGGCCGACATTACCAGTTCTACCGAAGAGATCTTCTATCTTAAATTTGCACGTACACCTTCCAGCCAGAATTATTTTTACCCGTTATACACACATTACCCCAATTCAGGTTACTATCCTCCCGGTGGTTTTTACACAATTTACAGCGATGCACAGGCCAATACCTTTATGAAAGACTGGGACAGAACCGATCTTCGTTTCGCGTTCAACTGGTACAATCAAACCTTCGGACTGGGAGCCACCACCGTACTCAGTAAAAAGTTCAGTGATAAATCGGCTGTTACCGGAGCCGGCAACGACTATCCCATGTACCGCTATGCAGATGTATTATTGTTCTATGCAGAAGCTGAGGCACGCGCAAACGGATCGCCCGATACAGATGCCATGGAAAAACTGAACATGGTACGCCGCAGGGCCTATGGCAAATTATCAACCGCACCGGATAATACTATTGATTTTAAGCTATCCGATTACAGTACACTTTCATCATTCATCAACCTGGTGGTAAGAGAACGTGCATACGAAGATTGCTCCGAAGGCAAACACTGGCACGATCTGAAAAGACTGGGCATTGCCAAACAAACCATCCTGGCTGTAAAAGGTAAAACCGTGGCAGACAAGCACCTGTTATGGCCTATTCCCAAAACAGAATACAATTACAACAGGGCAATTGATCCTGTCAGGGATCAGAACCCGGGATATTAGTAAAAGAGGTGAAAAGTTGAACGTGAAAGAAAGATCCGTTGCGCACGCCTTTCCTTTCCGGATAATTTCACGTTTGACTTTTCACCTTTCATATTTCCTCTACCAAAACATCATCTATGCCTGCCAAAAAGGTAATACTCGTCTTTTCATACATTATACTTACCATACACAGCAGTTTTTCTCAACCTGCTGAAGAGTTTGATATCTGTGTGTATGGCGGTACGTCGGCTGGCATTATTGCTGCCTATACAGCCAAACAACTGCACAAAAAGGTAATTGTTATTGAACCTGGCAATCACCTGGGGGGGCTTACCACCGGCGGACTTGGCTATACGGATATCGGAAACAAATATGCCATCACCGGGCTGGCAAAGGATTTTTACCGGCGTATTGGCCAGCATTATGGTAAGCTGGAACAATGGATCTTTGAACCAGGTGTAGCCGCCGCCGTTTTTCAGCAATATATCAGCAAAGCACACCTGTCTGTACAAACCGGTTATCAGTTGCAAAGCGTACAAAAAACGGGCACCCGCATAACATCCATTAGAGTACAAAAAGGCACAGCCTCCCTGCTGATCAAAGCAAAAATGTTCATTGATTGTTCATACGAAGGCGACCTGATGGCCGGTGCCGGTGTATCCTATATTGTGGGTCGCGAAGATAACAATACCTATCATGAAACCTACAATGGGGTACAATTGCGCGAAAAACACCAGTTTCCCGATGGCATTGATCCATACAAAGTACCGGGAAAGCCGGAAAGCGGTTTACTGTGGGGCATCAGTGCTGAGCAGCCGGCTGCACAAGGCAGCGGAGATCATAAAGTACAGGCTTATAATTTCAGGATATGCCTCACCGATAACCCGGATAACCTGATTCCCATTACACGTCCTGCAGGTTATGATTCTTGCCGGTACGAGCTTTTACTGCGCGTACTGGAAAAACGCCCGGCTAATGACCTCTGGGGTTTTCTGAAGTTTGACCTGATGCCCAATCATAAAACAGACATTAATAACAACGGGGCGTTTTCCACTGACATGATAGGCATGAACTATAATTACGCCGAGGCTGATTACAATACCAGGCAACAGATTATTGCCATGCATGAACAATACACAAAGGGATTATTATATTTCATAGGTCACGACAACCGCATGCCCGTACATCTGCGGAATGCGATGCTGCGCTGGGGTTATCCTAAAGACGAATACATCAATAGCGGTCACTGGAGCCCGCAACTGTATATACGTGAAGCCAGGAGAATGATCGGTGCGTATGTAATGACTCAGGCCAACTGTGAAGGCCGGGAAGTGATCAGCGATGCCATTGGCATGGCTGCCTATACCATGGACTCACACAACTGTACCCGGCTGGTGGTGAATGGCATGGTTAAAAATGAAGGAGATGTACAGATCGGAGGTTTTGGCCCTTATCCTATTGCCTATCGTTCCATTATTCCCCTGGCAACAGAATGTACCAACCTGCTTGTGCCGGTATGCTTATCTGCCAGTCACATTGCTTATGGCTCTATCAGGATGGAACCGGTGTTTATGGCATTGGCACAGGCTGCAGCCACCGCCGCCGCAGTAAGCATTGATACACGCAGCAACGTACAAAATACAGATGTAAAAAAAGTACAGCAACTGTTATTACAGGATCCATTGGTCAACGGCAGTACTCCTGAGATCATTATTGACAATGATGATTCCCTGCACACAAAAGTAACCGGTACATGGAAACGCAACCAGCATGGCAGCTACGGACCATCTATGTTTACCAGCGAAAACAGTAATGATGAAAAACGATCTGTTCGTTTTGAGCCCGTAATCACCAATAGCGGAACCTATCATCTTTACACTTATATGCCACGGCTTGCAGGCATGGCACCCGATATGACCATTACCATTTTTAACGGCAGCAAAAGCAGGCAGGTAACTGTTGCAACCGCATCGGTAAAGATAGAAGGGCAAACTTCCGGCGAATGGATTGACCTGGGCAAAGAACAGTTCATCAAAGGAAAGGGGGCATATATTGAAATACACGGAAAAGGGACCGGCATTACCATAGCCGATGCTGTATTGCTGGTGCCCGGTGAATAGTATTCACGAAACAGCCATCCGTAACTCCCGCAATTATTGTAACCGAAAAAAATTCCGGTATACCGGAAGCGGATATGTATTGCCGCTAAAAAGAAACCGTTCATTCTTCATTAAACCAAACAAATATGAAAAAAACGATTGCATTGCTCATAGCAGCAGTTGGCTGCCTGCTATGCTGCCGGCTGCAGGCACAGTTCCTGTTGCTGGATGATATGGAAGGTAATGGCCCCTGCTCAGGCCGCTGGACCTATTACTCAGGTTCCACCACCGGTAAAGTGGAATTCGGTGTTGCCAATCCCCAACCATCTGGACTGAACACCAGTACGCTGGTGGCAAAGTTTACCAAAGACACTTCCTGTTTTGAATACATGAGTGCGGGATGTAACCTTTCTTCCTCTTTTGATCTTTCATCCAACAGCGTTTTTAAAATGCTGGTGTACAGCAGCACCAAAGATGAGATCATGTTCAAACTGCAGCCGGGCAGTGATTATACCAAAGCCGTATACTTCACCTACAAGGTAAACCAGATCAACAGGTGGGAAGAAGCCAGTTTTGATTTTCAGAGCGTAAAGAACAGAACTGATTTCAACCGCATTGAAGTTCATTTTATTGATGGTAAAAAGGCAAATGGCATTCTTTACTTCGATCTTGTACAGGCACCCAATCCCAAAGGCATTACACTGACCAATATCAGTATACCCATGGGGTACGAGGATGGTACAGTACTGCAGGCAAAACTCAACAGTGATACTTTCCGGAACCCGCTCAACGCTGCCAACTGGGTAGCCACCAACCTGCCACCCGGTGTTGCTGTTGGAAATGTACAACGTGTTAATGATACCATGGCAACCATTACACTCAGCGGCAACTCGCCGGTCAACTATTCACGTACACTATTAAAGCTGCAGGTATCATCGCAGGAGCTGCAGCATCCCAATACCACTGCTTATACAGCAAAGGGAAATGTGGTGTTTGAAGGAAACCCCAACTGGACAATGATTTTTAACGATGAGTTCAATACGGATGGTATGCCGGACAGAACCAAATGGTACACAGATCCTCGCCCCAAGGGATGGATCAATGGTGAGCAACAGGTATATACCGACAGTACACGCGACAATGCAAGGGTAAGGAACGGTAACCTGGTGATCACCGGAAAAAAAGATTTCCCTACAGGTGTATCTGCCGAACCCTGGTCATCTGCACGCCTGATTACCCAGGGCAAAATGGATTTCCTGTACGGAAAGGTTGAGGTAAGAGCCCGGTTGCCCAGGGCACGCGGTTCATGGCCAGCCATCTGGCTGATGCCTGCTTCCAGCGTATATGGCAACTGGCCGCAGAGCGGAGAACTGGATGTAATGGAACATGTGGGGAACAATTTTGGTACCGTTCTTTCCACTGTGCACACACAAAGCCATAACTGGACCAATGGCGGCCAGCTTTCCGGCACACGGTATTTCCCGGATGCAGATACCGCATTTCACGTATATGGTATGGAGTGGAGCGCAGATTCTGTTAAATTCATTTTCGATAATGTTAACTTTTTCTCTTACGTTAATCCGCATACGAGCTGGAAAGACTGGCCGTTTGACCAGAAATTTTACCTGATACTGAACCTGGCCATTGGCGGCGGTATGGGAGGCTCCATTACAGAAGCTGACTGGCCCGACAGTATGCTGGTAGATTATGTACGCGTGTACCAGAAAGGACTGGGTACACCAGTGCTGGACTCTGTTTCAGTAACTCCTGCAGATGTACTGTTACTGCCCGGTAAAGCAGTACAATATACAGCTAAAGCTTACGATCAGAATGGTAAACAAATGAACCCTGCCTTTACCTGGAGCATTACCGGCAGCGGTAACAGCATTACTGCAGGCGGGCTGGCAACCATACTAACCTCTGGTGTGGTTACCGCAACAGCCACTGTGGATACCACCACCAGGCAAGGCAGTACCAATGTGAATGTAAGACCCACCAACTATAAAACGATACCGGCAAAGATCCAGGCAGAGCATTCTGACAACAGTAATACCTGCTGTACCGAACCCACTGCCGATATTGGCGGAGGAATGAATATCAGTTATATAGGAGCCGGTACCTGGATGGAATATGATCTGAATGTACCCGACAGCGCACAGTACAGGATACAGTTCCGTGTAGCAGTGAACAATGCCAGCAGCTTAAAAGTATTGCTGGATACCACTACGCTTACCACTGTTAACCTGCCCGTGAGTGGTGGGTGGCAAAACTGGATCACCATCAGCTCCGCACCGGTAACTCTAAAAGCAGGTCAGCAAACTATACGGGTATATGCCAATGCTTACGGATGGAACTTTAACTGGCTCAATATTATACCTGCAGATTCAGTGCATGCCGATCGTATTGCCATAACACCAGACAATGCTAAAATATATACAGGTAGTGCACAACAGTTTACTGCCACAGGGTACGATCAGTTCAATGACCTGATCACACTGAGCCCTGCGCCTGTATGGATGGTAACCGGTAGCCGCAACAGTATCAGCAGCAGCGGTTTACTTATAGCTGGCGATTCATCCGGTACCTATACTGTTACTGCCGCATTATCCAATACACTGTTCAAAAATGCAGCAATACGTATTGCACCCGTGCCCGTGCTTACACGTATTGCTATTACACCCGACTCATCAGTAGTTCCTGCAGGTGCCGGTCAGCAGTTCACTGCAACAGGGTATGATCAGAATGATAGTATATATACATTTACACCTGCATGGTCCGTTACCGGAAGCGGCAACAGGATCAGCAGTAATGGTTTGCTGACAGCCGGTAATACAACAGGTAATTACATTGTTAAAGCATCCGGCCGTAATGATTCTGTTACTGCCACTGCACACGTAAATGTTGCTTATACCTGTACCGTCAGCAATCAGTATGAAGCAGAAAGCGCATCCAACCGTTCTACAGGTCCTGTACTGGAAACCTGTACGGATGTGGGTGGCGGACAAAATTTCAAAAACCTGTCAGTCAATGATTTCTTTGCTTACAACACACTCAATGTGCCCTCCACTGGTGTATACACAATAAGTGTACGTGTACTTACTACTGCAACCGCCAAATTATGGGTAGGCCATAGCGGCATGAACTTTGGCACTATTACCATTCCCAATACGGGTGGCGTATGGAAAACCATTAAAGATACGATGACCCTGCCCGCACTCAGTTATACCGGTATCCACGTACAGTCCGGTACTTTTAAATTTAACTGGTTCAGCATTGACAACTGCGCTGCACCGCCACAGGCACTACATCATATTGTTGTTTCACCCGCCAGCACAACACTGGGTAAAAGTCAGACGCTTCAGCTCACTGCCACCGGGTACGATAGCAGCAACAATGTGATGCCGCTTGCGTCCCCCGTATGGAGTGTAACCGGCAGCAATACCATCAGCACATCCGGGCTGCTTACCACCGGTAATACAGCGGGCAGCTATACTGTAACCGTAACTTCGGGAAACATCAGCGGAACGGCTGCCATTACAATACAACAATGTACCCTAAATAGTAAATACGAAGCAGAAAGTGCATCCAACCGTTCACCCGGGCCGTGGTTACAAACCTGCACTGATACAGGAGGCGGACAAAACTTTACAGGACTTGTTGCCAATGACTGGTTTGCCTACAGCACCCTGAATGTACCGGCAGGGGGAGTATACCGCGTTAGTGTGCGGGTATCTACTACTGCAACCGCAAAGCTATGGGTAGGTCATAGCGGCATGACTTTCGGTACTATCAGTTTGCCCAATACCAATGGTGCCTGGCAAACCATTTCAGATACCATGACATTGCCGGCACTTACCTATACCGGTATTCATGTGCAATCCGGTACCTTTAAGTTCAACTGGTTTTCTATCGATAACTGTGATACAGCTACCGGTTCATCTGGCGCTCGCATTCCGGCTGTTTACACCATCACCGCCGATGACCGTACAGAAGATGTACAGGTATACCCCAACCCGGTGCAGCAACAGATCACTATACGAACAGGGAATACAGATACCCGTTCGGTTTCGTTGCTGGATACAGACGGTAAGATCATCAGGATATGGAATATGCAGAAAGGAAGTATTCAACTGGTAAAAGATATCAGTTTTCTACACAGCGGACTTTATTTTATACGCCTGCAAGGCAGTTATGGCAATAAAACACTGCGGTTTGTGAAGCAATAATGATGCGCTTTGTATGATATTGAACAGGAAATCCCCGGCCAACTGCCGGGGATCTTTATTTCGATACAATCTTATTTTGTTGTAACAGTTTTCAGGCGGTACGTATTGCGCATGATAAAGCTATCTTCGTTCTCATACCGCACCATTTTAGTGATCAGCAGGCTATCACCCTGTACTGTCCATATATGATGAAATACTGCTGCACGCTGCTGATTGCCATCTTTGCCTTTTGATTCCGTAGTAAACGAGATACCACCACCGGGCAATGTTTTTCTTTCAATTACATGAGCATCACCCAGTGAATCACCTGTTTTGTTCAGAATATAGGTGCTGGTGCTTTTATGACCCGGCTCGCGGGGATAATCATATTCCAGTTGCCATACATTACCGGTTGTTGCTGCAGACCTGCTGACATTGATTGATGCATGGATACGTTGCATTTGGCCCGACTGATAATCTTTATAAAAAAGAAAGCCCAGCCACGCGCCTTCCATCTTTTCCAGATCACCAGGTTGTACAACAGTTCTATTACTGCCCTGCGCATGTACAGGGCAGGTAGTAATTGTCAGCAAAAAAGGCAACAGACCAGCATTGAATGAATACTTTAGCACAGCACAAAAAACAAATCGTTTCATAGCTATTTACTTTTTCTGTTAATAATGAAACGAAGCTATTGATGCTATACCGGGCTATGGTTGCAGATTGTATTTTGAGACTACTTTTACCGGTATCATATTATCTGCAATACTGTTATTATCACATTCAGGAGCTTTTTGCCGGGTTTGGAAACGTATCAGCAAATTCACGGGGTGTTTTCCCGGTTATCTTTTTAAACGACCTGTTAAAAGTAGCTTTGGAGTTAAACCCACCATCAAAAGCTATTGCCAGTAAGGTTTGTGTATGATGTTCACCGGCCTGCATTTTACGGATCACTTCCTGTACACGGTAATAATTGATGAAGTCGTTGAAATTACGTCCTGTTCCATCATTGATCATTTTGGACAATACTGTAGCATTGGTATCCAACTGCCGGGCAAGATCGCTCAATGTCAGTTCCGGTTCCAGGTAAGGCTGCCTGGTTTCCATCCATCGCTCCAGCTTTTCTTTCCACACATCCGTTTCTGCATCCGGCTGTTTATCGGGTATTGTTACCGGTACAGGAATTTCAGGATCAAAATGAAGCTTTTTCAATTGTCGCGGTAGTGTGTAGTATCCTTCCACTGAAAGATAATATACAATAATGCCTTGCGCCAGGTAGGCATACCAATCCATCCTGTAGGTAACATGCGTTACCAACCCAGCCAGCGAGAAGAAAAAGAAAATAATGATGCCGCCGCTGACCATATATAAAAGATTTCGCAGCCAGTTGAACTGGATATCTTCTGTAGCAGAGAAATTGCTGTGTGTATATTGCCTGTAGGCTGAGAAAGCCTTGAGTGTCAGGAACAGGTAATAGAAAAAAGATAAAAAACCGATCATTACAGCCCAGCTACTTTTATCCAGTTCGGCCAGAGGACCTTTGCAGCCATATTGGGTGTCCGGTATCACCTCAAACGGATAATACAATCCCATATCCAGCACAAACTTTATGATGATCAGCAATGTCCAGGCAACAGGAAGTACCAGGTGTTTCCAGTGTTTTTTCCGCAAACGGAAATCGCGGTTGGTCAGGCTCAGAAAATAGAAGTACAGCAAAGGCCCGATCCACGGCAGGTTGTTGAACGGGAAGTAAAACATAAATGTGGTCAACCTGTCATGAGAGTCGTACCAGCCTGCAAAACCCAGCATCCAGAATGCCACTTTAACAGTGTTGAGCAACAGCAAAAAAGCCAGTAACCTGTCGCTCAACCCGCTTTGCCTGCTACGTACCAGCAACAATACGCTGAACAATACACCTTGTATAAAAGCAGGCAGCAGTAACGAGCTGTACAAATTAAAATCAAAGCGCATGCATAAAACTATGCTTTTTATGATACATCATTAACCATTGCAAAGCCTCAGATCATATATTGAGACCTTTTTACCGCTTTCTGAAACAACATTCACTTGTGGGGAAGTTATAGGGGAGAATATTGAAATGGCTGGTGATACACCAGCCATGGCGTATGGGGTGTGAGAAGGCTGGCGAAACACCGGCCATGGCATGGGTGTTATTAAAACAATATTCCCCTGTGCAAAAGCTACAGGGGAATATTGCAGACCGAAAACAGGATATTGAAGTAGCCGGAGTTTCAACAGCCACGGGGTTTGGGTTTGCAGGATCAGATTTAATGGTCAGAAATGTTTTTTAACACTTACCAGGTATGCTTTTAATAAAGCCGGTTGATCGGTCTGTATAATGTTGGCGCCATTTTTCAATAGTTCCTCAAAAGCTGCCGAACCGCTTGTAACAGCTTTCAGATCCACTTCACCCAGTGCATTGATCCATACCCTTGCGCCGTTTGATCTGATCTTTTCTGTTACTGCAGTGGTATAATGTGAAGGATCAATATGCACCGCTTCTGCTTTTGCTGCTGCAAATAACGCATCCACTTCTTTTGAACTGTGTGTTCTTGCCAGCACCATGAAGCCGGCGTTTTTGGCTTTCAGCTCTTTTACATGTTGCGGGTTGTCCAGGAAAAAGAAACAATTACGCGCTGTCTGGGTTTTGGTAACAGTTTCCATAATTGCATTGATACAATTACCGTCCTTGATATCCAGGTCTACCAGTATCTTTCCTTTTGCCAGCAACAATGCTTCTTCCAGTGTAGGTATCTGCTCTTCGGTCACTGTGCCATTATGCTTCAGACGCAGTTTACGGATCTCTTCAAAAGTAAAACCGGATACAGCGCCTGAACCATTGGTAGTACGGTCAACAGTTTTATCGTGCATCACTACCAGTATACCATCTTTAGTACAACGGACATCCAGTTCAATAATATCAATTCCCAGCTCTATCGCCCTGCGGAATGCAGCCATAGAGTTTTCCGGAAAATCGAGGTGCGCGCCACGATGGGCAGCTACCAATACCACACCCGATCTTGTATCCAGGAACGCTTTACTGATCTTATCAAACTGTGCGCTTGCCGTTTGGGCAAATGATAGTGAAGCCATCATCAGCAGGCAGCAGGTAAAAAGGGATTTACATTTATACATAGTCATAGTCATTTAAAAGTGATATATCATTGTTAATAATAACCGATGTTTTGTTCTTCCGCAATCGGGCCTACAGGATCAAGTCTGTCGATATGCGTTTGTGGAATCGGACGCAGAATATGGTAGCTGCGGATATTGCCTGCATCGGGATTGTATTTCAACACACGCTCTACCAGTTTTTCACAACGTGTCAGGTCTTCCCAGCGGTTCAGTTCGCCCAGCAATTCACGACCACGTTCATCCAGTATAAAGTCAACAAAGTTGGTGCTGATCTGTGCGGCAGTTACTTTCATCTGTTCTGCAGTGGAAGCAGTTCTGTCGCTGTAGTTACCACCTTCAAATGTCCAGTACTGTACAGTTTTGGCTTCACCGGCTTTGTAGGCAGCTCTTTCACGAACCTTGTTAATGTATTTGGCAGCATTTTCAAAATCGCCTTTACGGCCATAGGCTTCGGCCAGCAGCAACAGGGTTTCTGCATAACGGTACACTACCCAGTCACGGCCGCCGTTGGTTTCATTGGTAGTAGGACGTAATGGGTCCAGCCATTTGCGTAAACCGGGAAACAGGTTGTTGCGTGAAAAAGCCTGGTAAGAGTTCAGGGGCATGTATACTGCAAAACGTTTATTTTCCTGTGTAGCAGCATTCAGTTCTGTCTGCGTATTGTAATAAATGGGAGAAAAATATACAGCAGTGTCGCCCACTTTTACATCAATAGCATTACCTGCTGTGGTAGTGATATTAGTAGCAGCCTTGTTGGCAATATATCCCCATACAAAAGATTTTACAAACCGGGAATCATACTTACGGGCATCACCAAACAAGCCATTGTATACAAACGGTGTAGGACGCACACGACGATATGGTCTGCCGTATTCCACGGAACGGGCCAGGATCTTCGTGTTGATGGCATCATACTGTGGTACGTGATACAGGTGCATCTGGTTACCACTCCCATTGTCAAGCTGTGTGGTAGTGAACTGAACAGCAAAGATCACTTCACTGTTCACCTGGTTATTGATATCGAACAGGCTGGCAAAATCGCTTACCAGTGAAAAACTACCCAGTTCCTGGTTTACCACTTTTGCGGCATAGTAAACAGCACTGTCAAGATCAGTAGCTCTGGTACCACGGATAGCCTGTTGTTCGGGTGATACAGCACTTGCCCTCGCCAGGTATACCTTTGCCATCAGATGTGCTGCCACTGCTTTAAAAGCACGTCCCTGTGCAGCAGCAGCCTGTGGTAGCTGACGATAAGCATATCGCAGATCGTTCAGAATGGTATCGTAGATCACATTGACAGCTGTACGTTTAAAATCCGTTTTAGCCTTATCATATGCCTCCAGTACCAATGGTACTTTACCATAATGCTGTACCAGGTTGAAGAAATAGTAAGCACGTAAAAACTTAGCCTCGCCTTCCATTTCTGTTTTGCGCGTGGCAGACATGGTAACCCTGGGCAGGTATTTCAGTGTTACATTACATTGTGCTATACCATTATAATGATAATCCCAGAAGTCTGATATTTTTCCATCCAGTGAACCCAGTGTAGAGAGATACTGGTTAAATGCGGTGTTACCATCAGAACCTACAGTGAAAAGATCAGTACCGGCATCGCTGAATGTGAGCATACGCTCAGACACCACACCCTGCCGGAGTGTATTGTAAGCAGATACCAATGCGCCTTCTAAACCTGCCTGTGTTTCGTATAGCTGGTAAGAGATCTGCGACACGGCCTTTTCTTCCAGGTATTTTTTACAGGCTGTTAATGAAAGCAGCGATAATGCTACTACACTGTATATAATTTGCTTTTTCATTTTTGTTGTCATTGAAATCCGTTAAAAAGAAACATTTACACCAAACAGGTAAGTCACTACGCTGGGTTCATTAAACCCGGTACCACCTTCCGGATCTGTACCCGGGAACTTGGTAAACAGGAAAGGGTTCTGCACACTGGCGTACAACCTGAACTTTTCAATAAATGCCTTGTGCAGTACATTTTTAGGAACAGTATATCCCAGTGAAATATTCTTTACACGTACAAAAGAACCATCATAGTAATTCAACGTGCTCAGGTAGTTTACACTGGCTGTACCCAGTAATGGCCTGGGATATTTGTTGCTGGGATTAACAGGGGTCCAGTAATCCAGTTTAGGCTGGTTATAACGACCATCAAAACGCATATCCAGGTCGTGTTTAATGGTTTGACCAAACATACCTACCAGTAATACAGACGCATCGAAGTTTTTGTAGCGCACATTGCTTCCCCAACTGGCTGTCCATTTGGGATTCTGCTGACCAATGATGTAACGGTCGCTTGCGTCGATCTTGTAATCATTGTTACGATCCAGCGGACGAACATCACCAGCTTTGAAAGTAGAACCGTTGGCATTGTATTTTGCCATTTCAGCTTTATCAGCATCGGTACTCTGCCATATACCGTTAAAACCAAGGTCGTACGATACTTTCACCGGTTTACCAATAAACCAGCCCGCGCCAACATCATCTTTTTTACCATTGTACAGCTCTACGATCTCTTCTTTGTTCAGTGAGAATATCCAGTCTGAACGCCATTCAAAATCACGTGTACGCAGGTTTACAGTATTCAAAGTAACTTCCACGCCTTTGTTGCGTGTTTTACCTACGTTCGATAAAATATAAGAGAAACCTGATGCAGTGGGTAACTGGCGGTTCAGCAGCAGGTCATACGTATTCTGCTGGTATACTTCCACGCTACCGGAAATGCGGTTGTTGAACAAACCGAAGTCAATACCGGCATTGAATTGTCCGGTGGTTTCCCAGGTCAATAAGGGATTCAGCATTTCAATAGGTGTGTAACCAAGCGTTGATGTATTTCCAAATACATAACGTACGGTAGACAGGCGGCCCCATGTTTTATAAGGATCAACACCAGAGTTGCCGGTTCTGCCCCATCCCAGACGTAGTTTAAGATCGCTCACTACACCTGAGTTTTTCAGGAAGTCTTCGTTTTTCAGTCTCCACGCCAATGCTACAGACGGGAACAATACCCATTTTTTTCCATCTGCCAGGCGTGATGACCCGTCGTAACGTGCAGAAACCGTTGCCAGGTATTTTCCTTTATAGCTGTAGTTTAAACGGCCCATAAAAGATGCCAGCGACCAGCGTGACAAACTACTGCTTACACCGTTAATAGTTAATGCACTGCCTGCGCTGTAATACTGTTGCTCGTCGTAAGGCAGGTCACGTACAGAGATATTGTTTGTCTCTTCTTTCTCACCCTGTATTGACTGTACCAGTGTAGCATACAGTGAATGATTGCCTTTAAAGGTATGGTTATAGCTCAGGATATTTTCCAGGGTGTACATGAAATTGCGGCTGCTTCCATTGGCTGCAGACGAAGGAGCTTCACCACCGGCACTGGCTGTATTTTTTCCATTGAAATCAAAAGCCTGGCGTGCGCGGTAATCCAGCCCCAGGTTTGAACGGAAATTGAAGTGTTTCAGAAAATTCACTTCTGCATAATAATTACCCAGGAACCTGTCCATATTCCTTACCCTTTTGGTTACACCAAAATTGGTAATGGGATTAGGGGTTCTTGTATTATTGGTAGGATACAGTACAAGTGTTTTGCCATCTTCCTCGTAAGGAGAAGCAAGCGGGTTAAAACTTTTCAGGCCATAACCGTCAAACACATCACTCCAGCCTGCATTCTGCATAGAACGTGAATACACGGTTTGTGTACCCAAAGTAATAGCGGGCGACACTTTATGCTCAGCATTGATGCGCACTGAATAACGTGTAAAATCCTGGTCGCGCACTACACCTTTGTTGTTAAAGTAATCGGCAGACAATAAGAATTTAGTCGGTTCACTGCCGCCTCTCACACTCACCTGGTGATCCTGCATCAGCCCGTTATGCAAACCATAACTGATCCAGTCGGTGCTGATCAGCTTTGACGGATCGTACGTACCGCTTTCCCAGGCACGTTGCATATTCTGGTACATATAGCTGGTTGCTACCAGTTGCTCATTGGCAAAATCACGGTCTTTGCTGGGTTTGGGATCATAGGTGCCACCCAGTGAATTGCGTTGTGATTCACGTGAATACTCTACAAACTCTTCGGCATTCATCAGGCGGGGCATGGCCCTGTTTTTCTGCGGACCATAATAACCGTTGTACTCTACTATTGTTTTACCCTGTTTTCCTTTTTTAGTAGTGATCAGGATCACACCATTGGCACCACGGTTACCATAAATGGCAGTAGCAGAGGCGTCTTTTAATATTTCGATCGATTCAATATCATTCGGACTGATCTGGTTGATGGCGTCCACAAAGGGAATACCATCTACCACATACAACGGATCATTGTCTGCGGTGATAGACCTGTTACCACGGATACGTACCTGCATAGGGCTGCCAGGCTTCCAGTTTTGCGCCTGTACCATTACGCCGGATACACGGCCCTGTAATACCTGCGTAGCATCAGATGCTGCCACTTCTGTGATCTTATCCGACTTCAGTGAACTGATAGCACCGGTCACATCTCTCTTTTTTACAGATCCATAACCGATCACTACAATTTCATTCAGTCCGGATGCTGTTTCTTTCAGGCGTACGATCAGTGAATTATTAACGCCGGCTTTAATTTCAAAGGATTTTACCTGGTAAGGTTCGTAGCCAACATGCGAAAAAGAAAAGCTGTACCTGTTTTTAGGTACCAGGTTGCTTACAGTAAACACACCTTTGTCGTTGGAGGTAAGCGTTTGTTTTTCTTTGGCGTCGGCCGATGTTACAGTAATGGAAACCCCGTTCAGGGCTTCTCCACGTTCGGTAGTAACAATACCGCTGAGCTGCGCTTTTTCCTGCGCCTGCACAGACATGGTACATAGCATCGCCAACAGGCTGAGCATATACCATTTGATGATTGAATTGCGGAGTGCTATCATATATGCTGTTTTTTGAACAATACAATACCTGCACATCCCCAGGGGGACATGTTGCAACAATGTGCATTGCTGCCTTTGTTATTTTATTTTGCTGACATGTATTACATTTTTGTGTACGGTAAACGAAAGATCATTTACGGTACCCAGTATAGACAGAACGATATTCAGGGAATCAGATGGCAGAAACGTTCCCGTTACCTGTTCATTAGCAATCAGTGTTGCATCGTATACAAAACGTACTTTATATCGTTTGCCTATGGCGGTCAATACATCCTTTAATGGTTGTTGTGTAAAATCCAGTGCTACTACGGGCGCAGCATTCTCCACAGGAATCAGCTCTTTCACGATATTGTCAACAGGTATATCGTTTTCAAAGCGCTTCACTGCATACTGTCCCCTCAACCTGTCGATATTGAACATTTCACCAGGTGCCAGGTATACCTCTTTCATTGTAAATGCTGTGTCAACAGACCTGATCACCACCTTTCCTTCAAACAGCCTGATCTCTACTTTGTCCTTTACACGGGTATTCACCATAAATGCAGTACCCAATGCGGTAGTAGTAATATTGTCAGCATACACAGTAAAAGGCCGGCCGGCATCTTTTGCTACTTTAAACCATGCCTGTCCCTGTAAACTGATATCGCGTTTGTTGTTGACAAAAGGTACATAGTAGCGTACAGCACTGCCCGGTGCCAATGTTATTACAGAACTATCTTCCAGCACAAACTGCCTGCTTGTGGCCGTATAATTGGTTTGTAAGGTTAATTTTCCCTGCGGTGCACGTACCTGCGCTACTTCCGTTACCGGGGGCTGCCGGTTGTTCAGGTATAGAATGGTAACCAGTGTTATTGCCACCACTGCAGCAGCCCATTTAAGCACAGGTGCCAGTTGTATTACACGTATCGCTGCCGGTAATTCCTGTACCGGTGCCCCGGTGATCTTTGTGTGCAAACGTTCCAATATCAGTTCTGCACGTTCGGCAGGCAGATACGTAGTATCTTCTTCCAGGTGTTGGCTGTATTCATCAGCCAGTTCAATTTTCCACGCATTTTCATGCAACAGAAATTCTTCCAGGAATGCTTTTTTCTCCTGGCTGGTCATTGCATCTTTCCAGACACATTCTATTTGTTGTTGGTACCTGTTCATGTTTACACATCACTGCGTTCAACCATAAATACTCTGATGTTGTAAAAAAGGGATGTCTTTTTGTGTTACGGAATTATTAACAAAGTAGCAGGTTTAAGGTACAAGGTATAGGGGCAATGGTTGAAATGCTGATAAGGGCTTGTTGCTTATAGCTAATTAATGACAGCAGAAAGACCGAAGAATGAGCAATGTTGAAGAAAGAACGAATTACGAAGTGAGAAGTACAGCTTCATTGTATTGCATCTTTGCTATCCTTAGCTGCCTTTGCGTGAAATACGCTATGAATTAATACAGCGAGCAGGAGCAGCAGTGACTAATCAAGATTGACGATTCGGAACCCGAAACCCATTACTACCTGCTTCCCAGATAAACAATCCACAACGACATGGCCGTGGCTTCAAAATGCGGGTAATGAATGCTGACGTATTTTTTTATGAACTGTGTAGATTGTTTTAAATAGTCGCGTACAGAAATAACAGAGATGCCTAATAAGCTGGCTACCTCATCGTACGACTTCCCTTCAAAACGGCAAAGCCGGAACACTTCTTTCTTGCGTGCAGGCAGATGATTGATGGCTTCTTCCACAATAGAAAGCCTGATATAATGCAGTTCTTCTTCACCCTGATCGGCAGTGGCAATGGCTTCGGGCAATATACCGCTCTGTACCACCACATCAGGTTCTTTTAATTTCTTTTTCAGATAGGTAGCAGCTTTGTTATAACTCACTACAAACAACCAGCCTGATACCTGTACAGGTTCCAGCTTATGCCTGTTTTCCCAGAGCGCCAGGAACACTTCCTGCAGAATATCTTCTGCAGCCTGCGACTGGTGCACCATTTTACAGATGTTTGCATATACAGCCTGGTGATAGCGACGGTATAGTCGGTCAAAAAGTTCAAGATCGACGGATTCTTTCTGGTGAAGCAGTAGATTGCCGGATTGCACGTCTCCCATCACTGGTGTTTTACTTGTTGCATCAAAGCGGGGCAAAATTAAAAGCCCTCCGCTATCCGGTACATTATGTAATTGTAAACAGCTATTCCGCTTTCAGAAAAAGAATAATTATCTTTACCTGTTCCGCGCCCCTTCTGTGCAGGGTTGTAAAACAACTCCCCGCTCATAGCAACCAGACAGCACCGGACCGGCCACTACCTGTTGTTGCAGTAAATGGTACACAGGCAGTATTACATTTTTTTATTCTTTGTAATATATTCATACAGGCACTCCGCAATAATGCAGGTTGCCGGATCATGATCACAATTATATATCTATGACATTAGTGTATCTCATTACCGGGATTGTTCTGGGAGGTGTTTCCGGATATTTTATCTGTAGGGTCTTTTTACTGAAAAACTACATCGCCAAACCGGTGTACGATCAGTTACTGGCACAACATACTGCATTACAGGTAACTGCATCTGCACGCATATCGCGCGAAGAATTGCTGGCCCAGTATATCAGTCGTGAAATGTATAATACTGCATTACAACAACAGGATAACACGCGACAGGAGATGCAGCTGCAGCAGCAACAACTCAGCAAACAGCAGCAGACGATATTACAACTGACCGCCGAATCAGAAAAAAAGCTGGATAAGGAAACCGTTGACCGGTTGTATATACCGCGTGAAACATTTGATATTGTACGTAATCAATTGGTAATAGCGGAGCGAAATCTTACGGAAAAGACCAACACGGTATTGCAACTAAATACCGAACTGACAGCACTTAAAAAAGAAGAAGAGGTATTACAGGAAAAACTGGACACTTTTAAAACTGAAATAGAAGCACTGCACAAATTGTCCCGGGAGCAGTTTAAGAACCTGGCAACGGATATACTGGAAGAAAAAAAGAAACTGTTTGTTGAAACCAATAAAACAGAACTGGGCAATATCATCTTTCCGCTGAAAACAGACCTGGATAATTTTAAAAAGGCAGTGGAGGAAACGCGTAAAGAAGATATCCGCGACCTGACCTCTCTGAAAAATGAAATTGATTCGCTGCAGAAACTGAATGTACAGTTAAGCGACGATGCCCGTAATCTTGCCCATGCCCTGAAAGCAGATACCCGTGTTCAGGGTAGTTGGGGGGAAGACCGGCTGAAACTGATCCTGGAAAATGAAGGACTGCAGAAATATATTGATTATAAGGACCAGGAAGCGTATTACGATGAAGAACAGGAGCGGCAGCGTAAACCTGACTTTATTCTGAACCTGCCCAATGGCAGGCATATCATTATTGACAGCAAGGTTTCGCTTACTGCCTATGTAAACTATTGCAATGCAAATACAACCGAAGAAAAAAGCCTGTACCTGAAACAACATCTTAAAAGTATTACCGATCATATTGATCTGCTGGCAGACAAGAATTATCACCTGCTGGCCGGTATTAATTCGCCCGATTATGTATTTATGTTTATGCCCATTGAAACGGCTGTTACACTGGCGCTGAATGAAAACCCTGATATCTTTAACCGTGCCCTGAATAAAAAGATTGTGCTGATCACCCCCACTACGCTGGTAGCTACCTTAAAGGTGGTTAAGATCATCTGGCAGAAAGAAAACCAGGTACGCAATGTGCAGGAGATCTTTAAACAATGCGGACTACTGTACGATAAGTTTGTATTGTTCCTGGAAGAGATGGATAAGATCGGAAATGGTTTGCAGAGCGCTCAGCGATCCTATAAAGAAGCAATGGACCGGTTGAAAGAGGGTGCGCGGAAAGGTGATACCATTATCGGGAAATTTGAGACCATCAAAAAACTGGAGGCCAAAACCAATAAAAGCATTCCGCCAAAATTCATTGCAGAGCTGTCACTGATGGAAGATGATACAGATGATAACCGGAATGACCCATCCGATACGATCGCATTGCCGGAAGATATACAGCCGTTATAAAAAATATACAGCCATGCAATAAGGGCTTTGCATGGCTGTTTCACATGATCCGCTCACTGCAAAGATTCAGAGGTTTCTAAAACGACGTTTCATTAGTTTTTTGATCTCGGTGATCTGGCTGCAGAATAATGTAATTTCACGGCAATGTTCCTGCAGGTTCAGTTTGCTGATCTCTTCTTCCAGCATAGATATCCTGTCGAGATAATACTGGCGTTGTACTTCCCATGAGTCGGCGCACAACACCACTTCCAGTGGAATATTTTCATATTTCATAGCTTCAGATGTTTAGTTTGTTTTGGAATTGACACAAAAGGTTATACTATAAGAACAGCATACAGATGCTCTTTTAATGCCGTTTGCCCGATGCAACATTATGGCCCCAGATCACCAGACGCCGGCATTCGTACAGGGCAACAGTAATGATGCTTCCCCATACCATTTTCAGTTCATCGCTATGCGTAATATCTTTTTGGGTAACTCGCTTCCGGCCGGAGCTGCCTGTTTCAGCTCCATCGGCAGTAATACCGGTGCCTGTCATTACAGTGTGTACATACAGCTCGTAACGTTTTAGCAGGTTCGCACAACCGTGATTCACCCTGTTTATTTCAGCAGCTTTTTTAGACTTCTTCCTGCCGGTCCGCATTCTCCATGAAATACTTCCTGTTTTTTTCATAACAGATGTTTACGGGAATATTAATTATCCAGGTATTCTGAAGTGTTATGTATTGGCCTGCGTTGAATGATGCCTGACAACCGGGGTTGCTGTTTGTCAAATTCTTTCAGCACTGGCCGTACTGACACTGGTTTCTATCTGCCGGCCCGCACTTCCATACAAACTCTTACTCACGCAGTTATGAAAAAACGCATTACCGGTAACACAGATAATGCGACAACTGTACCGGGTGGTTGTATATATAAGTCGTAACAGTAACAGGGCAGGGAAACAAAACAGGAGAAATTTTTTTTGGTACGTTTTTTAGTATCTTACAACTAATGAAAAACTGCTTATGAACGATACCAGGTCATCTTCTCACAGAGACCGGCAAATAATTGATAATCTTCAGCAATACGGGGCTCAGAAACGCAAGGGAGAAGAAGAATTATTCTCGACCTACATCTATTTTATACAGCAGGGCATGCTAAAGCATTCTTTAACAGAACAGGAATCATTCGATGCCTACTCCGATACCATTTTATCGGCTATTGAAAAAATTGCAAGTGGTTCATTTGAAGGGCTTTCCTCACTAAAAACATGGCTTTACCAGATTTTTCATAACAAATGTGTTGACCTTTTCAGGAAAAAAACGACTAACAAGAATAGCGTACACCAGACAATCGCTATCAGTGGGCTGTTTCACCTGGCAGACAATGCCCAGTCTGTTATTCAGAAACTGGTGGAGCAAACAGATCTTGCCATACTGCGCCAGAAACTGGAAGACCTGGGAGATGCCTGCCGCCAGTTACTGATGTTATCAGCAGAAGGTAATTCGGATAAACAGATAGCCAATATGATGGAATATAAAACAGCCGATGTAGTGAAAACAAGCCGGTTAAGATGCCTGGAAAAATTACGTCGCCAGTACAAATCTGCGTAACCAATGCAAAACCTTGAATACATAGATGATTATTTTCGCGGAACATTGTCGCCCGAAGCGCTGAAAGCGTTTGAACAACGTGTTGAGACGGACAACGACTTTGCCGAAGAAGTTGCCTTTTATGCCAGCACATTGCAGGTAATGCGCCAGCAATTGGAAGAGGAGCGCAAAAACCGTTTCCGTGAATTATACGAACAGCACAAGACCGTCGCCGGTAAAAAGACGGTTATCAGGAAACTATGGCCCTATTTGGCTGCTGCAGCGGTCATTGCCGCCCTGTTCATTGGCATCAGCCTGTTCAGCAACAGACCCTCCCTGGAACAAATGGCAGACGATTATATTAACACTGAGTTGAAAAGTATGAATGTGAAAATGGCTGCCCATAAAGACAGTATTGATATCGGTCGCAACCTGTACAATGAAGGTAAACTGCCTGCATCACTTGAACAGTTTAAAAAACTGGCGCAGGCCGATTCCAGCGCTACCAACATACAAATTTATGCCGGGATTGTTTCCCTGCGCCTGCAACAATACGACTCAGCTATTGCGTATTTCAAACAGGCAGAAAACAATACCGGCGTTTACGCCAACCGGGGAAAATTTCTGCACGCCCTTACCCTTTTGAAACGCAACGGCCCGCACGACCGGCAGGAAGCTCATTCACTGCTGCAGGAAGTGGTAGCAAAGAATCTTGAAGCAAAAGAGATTGCTGAAAAGTGGTTAAAGCAATTCTAGCACTTCGCTGCTTTCCGGGGTCACTTGTTATTGTGTTTTCGTAATCATCATTTATAATGTAAAAAACACTTGTTATGAGTACAAAAAATGGCACAGTACTGCCATCAAACGGGGTAAGCAGGTCATTAAAAGAAGATAAAGCGCAACTGCTGATCGACAAAAGAAATTATAACTCACTGCAGAAAGCCATTGGTTACCAGATCAAGATCATTGACAAACTGCTGCAACAGTATTACAGCCAGAATAAATATATTCCCAAAGGCACCCAGCTTTTAAAATGGAATATCGTAAAAGATAAAGAGAACAGAAATGCTCCTACCGTAGAAGTATACATCAATACGCAGAAAACAGGCAGAACCCTGAAAAAAACAGTTGCAGCCCTGCAAACCATGAATGCCCTGAGCGTTATGAGCAATTCCATGCCTCTTACCGATAGCAACGACGGCGAAAGCGATCCCAATGTACTGACCTATAACCTCATTGGCGCTCCGCCTTCCGGTCCTACGCCGGCCAAACCACAATAAGTGATGCAACGCACCCTTTTACACAACCTGTAAAGCACTTTTTGGTCAACATAGCAACAGCAAGCCAGTGAATAAAACTCTTATAACATTTTATTGTTTAGTACTGGCAACTCTCCCTGCCCGGGCCGATCCCGGGCAGGATGCTTTCTGGAAACAGGTCTCCGCACTGGTACAGAATACTACCGGCATATCTGCTGATGAACAATTAAAAGCATTAAGCTCCTGTTACCAGCACATTGCACAATATGATCATCTGCATGATTCTGTTCACTTGCTGATGCTACAGAAAATGGCTGACCTGTATGCTGATAAAGAAAACTTTCTGCATGCTATACGTTTTACCAAAGAAGCCATCACACTGGTCAACGCTCAAAAAGGCCATCCGCCGGTACACACCGGCAACCTGGTAAAATGTTATTATAAACTGGCAGGATATTATGACGCACTGAACCAGCCGGCAGAAAAAGTAAGGGCCCTGGAAAATTGTATTGACATTGCAACAAAACAGTCCATAGTAAACCCCTTTTATCTGTACGCATTGTGGACGCGGGTTAAATACCTGTTTGATATTGGTGATTATATCCGCTGTATTGAATATGCACGTATTGGTGAAAAGGACGCGGTTACACTGGTCAACGATACACAACATTATTATAGCATATTTCTCAATTTCGAGATCAATGCAGAACTGGAATTAAACAATTTTACAGCGGCTGAAAAACTGCTTTCCGGTAAGGCAGCGCTATACCGGCGTACTATTCCTGAACTGGCATCAAACATTTATGAACAGTCTGGCCGTGTGGAACTGGGACGTGGAAATTTTGCCCAGGCCCTTCAATATTATTCCACGGCCCTTAAAAATGTAAACAAACACGATAGCATCCGCTGTTTGCAGGTGCTTGAAAACACAGGCTACTACCTGTATTACAAGCATCATAAAGATCCGCGCAAAGCACTCTCCTATTATTTCAGGGCATTGCAATTTGTAAAAGCTCCGGCACGTCAAACCATGGAAGAAGCACAGGAAGCGCTGAACCTGTTGAGCAATATTGCCGGCGCCTATACGGAAGCCGGCCAGTATGATTCTGCCTTTTACTTTTTCCAGAAAGCATTTGACCAGGTAGAACCAGGCATGAATGAAATAAAATTTGCCAACCTGCCGCAGGGTTTTATTACACAGTACGACAGGGTTTGGTACATCACGGCACTGATGATTGACAAGGGCAATGCCTGGCTGAAAATGTATAAACAAACACATGCAGCCCATGCTATTGCAGCCGCCATGCAGGTATACAAAACAGCAGATCGCGTACTGGCAAGAATACGCCTGGAACAATCAGAACTGGCTTCGCGCCTTTTCTGGCGCAATGATTCACGCCGCCTGTACGAGCAGGCTATTGAAGCGGCATACCTGACCGGTGATGTCACTACTGCATTTTATTTTTTTGAAAAGAACAGGGCAGTAATACTGGATGATCAGTTATTGCAGCAACATTTCCTGAACCAGGAAAACATTTTGGAACAGGCACAATTGCAACGCACCATTATACACCTAAAAAAAGAACAGCAGGAAGGCAACCTGCAACAGGGAATAGCAGAATCACTGTTCAACAATACCCGTAAGCTGGACAGGTTACAGCAACAGATCAAAACAAAAAACCCTGCTTACTACCAACGCTATATTGATACTTCTTTTATTACACTGCAACAGGCACAACAACAATTACTGGACAAGGATCGTGTGCTGGTAGAAATTTTTAATGGAGACAGTGCGGTATATGTATTACTGGCAATGCACAACAATACCACACTGCGAAGACTTGATAAAAGAGATTATGAAAATACTGTTGCCCGCTACAATACTTATCTTTCTGATGCTGTACTGCTAAATAAAGATCACCGGGGTTATATTCAAACAGCGTATAACCTGTACCTGTTACTTTTTGGTGAAAAACAAATACAGCAGCAACGTGTCATCATTTCACCGGATGGCAGTTATTTCCCATTTGAATCACTGATCACAGATAATACCGCACAGGATAATTACTTTATCCGCAACCATGCGGTAAGCTATACGTATTCCGCACGCTACCTGTTGGGTGAATCATCACCCAACATATCCGGCAATTCCCTGATGGGCATGGCACCAGTGCGGTATACGCATTATACAGACCTGTCCGATCTTCCCGGCAGTGATGAATCACTGGCCAGGATCAATCGTTATTTTAATCAACCGCATCATTTTCTTTTCAGCAACGCATCGCGTAAAAACTTCCTGGCCAATTTTCCGCAATACAATATCATCCAGTTGTATACGCATGCGGCAGATAGCAGCGAACATGGTGAACCTGTTATTTATTTTTCTGATTCCGTATTATACCTGTCAGAGCTGATCCCGGAAAATAAACCGGTAACCCGTCTTATTGTACTATCGGCCTGTGAAACAGGTAATGGTAACTTTTATCATGGTGAAGGTGTATTCAGTTTTAACCGTGCATTTGCTGCTACCGGTATTCCGGCAGCAGTTATTAATTTATGGGCTGTTGATAATGGCCCTACCTACAAGCTGACAGAATTGTTTTACAAACAACTGACCAAAGGTTTACCTGCAGACATTGCACTACAGAAAGCAAAACTGGAGTTTTTACAGAACCCATCACGCGAAGCAACACTTCCCTATTATTGGGCAGCTACAGTATTAACAGGTAAGTCAGATGCAGTAATAATCAATGAAACATATTCCTGGTTACAATATCTTTTACTGATGGCTGGTACACTGGGTGCATTTATTGCAGGCAGAAAATACTGGAAGAAAAATAAAGCAGGTACTGTTTCCCGCCGATAACTTTACCTGTATTCACTTCTTTTACGCGGATATTCTCTTTCACTTGTCATTTATTACCAATACGGATCGTATATACAGTCATTATGCTATCTTGTACCAATTGAAAAGAGAAACAATGCGTGTACAGGTTTTCACTTTAGTAATATCGTTGTTCAATTATCTGCTGCCAGGTACAACAGCACAGGCACAATCATCCACACCAGTCAATTTTAACCCCGCAGTTCCGGATAATATTGCCGATCCCTCCGTGGTAAAGTTCAATGATACATTTTACCTGTATGCCACTACTGATATTGACCGCGGTTTATCCATGGCAGGTCCGCCGGTGGTATGGAAATCGAAAGACTTTGTAAACTGGAGTTTTTCCGGTACCATTATCAACAGCATTGACTGGAACAAACAATATGAATACACAGATGATAAAGGCGCTAAAAAAACGGGTTACTTCCGTTACTGGGCTCCCGGCAAACCATTGATGAGAGATGGCATTTATTATCTTTTCCCAACTATTGTTAAACCAGATGGCAGTACCGGTACTTATGTAATGACAGCACCTACCCCTGATGGACCTTTTCATTTTGCTACCGGTGATGGGATATTTTTTAACGAACCGCTCAATGGCAGAAAAGAAGCCACTGCTCTGGTTCCGGATATTGACGGCGAACCTTTTGTTGACAGTGATGGCAGTTGTTATATATACTGGCGCAGACGTATGGCAGCCAAACTTTCTTCTGATTGGTTGTTGCTGGATGGCAAGCCGGTTGAAATAGCCACCAAACATTCCGGCTACTCCGAAGGGCCATTGCTTTTCAAACGCAAAGGCATTTACTACTATGTATACACCCTGTCCGGACATGGCAATTATGTAAATGGCTATATGATGAGCCACACCGGTCCGCTGGGACCTTTTGAAGTACCTGCCGGTAAGGATATTTTTATACAATCTTCTCTCGAAAACAAAGTATGGGGCCCAGGTCATGGCAATGTATTCCAGGTACCTGGTACAGACGATTTTATTTTTGTATACCTGGAATATGGTGAAGGCAGTACTACCAGGCAGGTATTTGCTAACCGCATGCACTTTAACGCCGACGGTACTATTGAACCTGTAATAGTAGACAACAAGGGTATAGGCTACCTGGCCAAGCCGGCAACAAAGGCGAATAATATTGCTACAGGAGCCGTAGTTACGGCTTCCAGTTATCGTGAACCCAAAACAGTTTCACAGTCTATTGAAACCAACCCAAATGCACTGATCAATATCGGCAATAACTTTAAAGGCCCTACAGTAGAAACAGTAAGCCGCACTTTTTCCTATATGCCACAACTGGCCGTTGACGGTTCCAATGGTACCAGGTGGCTGGCAAAAACAGACGATCATCAACCATGGCTTATGATTGATCTTGGTAAAACAAGAAGTATCAGTAGTTGTGAAATGTATTTTGTTTTCCCTTCACTGGGGCATGCATGGCAATTGCAGAGGTCTGACGATGGTGTAAACTGGCAGACCTGCGCAACACAACAGGAAATAACTGTACGTTCACCACATATTGCCTCTAAGATCGGCAAGGCGCGTTTTCTGCGTTTGTCTGTTACACAAGGTACAGCAGGCTTGTGGGAAATGAAAGTGTTTGGAAAATAAACAGCAGGCGTTCATTGTTTCTCTTTCGCACTCTTCTTCTGAAACAATGTATCCGTTTTTATAAAAAGACAATCCCGGTCTTTCGACCGGGATTGCGAAAGTAGTTACCAGACTTCACTGCATTACTTCATCTATGAATGAAATCCCTCACTACTGTTACGGCCGGAACACGTACACAAATAAACTGTATTTTACCTGCATTCGCATCCTTACTTGTGCATCACTACATGGTCAATTACATGTATTACGCCATTACTCTGGTACACATCTTTAATAGTAACTGTTGCCATGCCACCCTTTTCATCTTTCAGCACAATTTTCTTTCCTTTCATCATTACCCACAATTTTCCGCCTTGCACTGTTGTCAGTTCAGCCGTTCCTTTTCCTGCTTTGATCAAACGATCCAGTTCCTTTGAATCCAGTTTACCAGCCACAACGTGATAAGTAAGAATGCCGGTTAATGTTGCTTTGTTTTCTGGTTTCAGCAGATTGTTCACAGTACCCTGTGGCAGCATGTTGAATGCTGTGTTAGTAGGCGCAAACACGGTGAAAGGACCAGCCGATTCCAGTGTTGATACCAGCCCTGCTGCTTTTACTGCTTCTACCAGTACAGTATGGTCCTTTGAATTTACCGCATTCTGCACGATGTTTTTGGAAGGATACATAGCCGCACCACCAACTTCCACTGTTTTCTCCTGGGCATAGGTTACACCCATCAATAATGTTGCCATAATAATACACACACATGACTTAATTGTCTTCATACTGCAATGTTTAATTTTAAAAAATTTCAAAATTGTTGTTACATGCGGTTGGTAAGTGTACATACGGAGAATGATTTCATGTTGGATTTTATTTGTTGTTATATTAAACTGAAAATAAATCCTGACAATAAAATGACTTTATATACATCCGGATTGCAGCAGTCTACGTATTTATAGCCAACTGTTATGCTAAGTACAATGTGTTACAATACACTTCAGGAAGTTGGTAAGGCGGATAACTGATTTTATAAAACCGTAAAGGATAATATATAAGTAATATGGTTTCTGTTAAGATGATGACGCCGGCATTATTCCACTTCTATTGAACTGCTGATTTTATTGATATCTATAGCAATATTGTAGATGAAGTTAAACTGGTCAATAACAGGTTTTACTTCTACCAGCTCTTTGCGTGTATCTGAATCATGTACGCCTTCCTGCAGTTCCTGCTGACGTTTTTCCAGTAATCCCGAAGCCTTTGCATTCAGCAAACGTAATGCATCTTTTTGCAGCGTTACCTGTGGCGTTCCTTCCTGTTCCAGCATAGTGATACTGTTGGTAAGGCTGGCATAAATATCTTTAATGATCGCATCTATATTCTGTGTATGGTGTGCAGCAGACTTGGTAGCAATATAGGTTGCCAGCGTGGCAATATGTGATGCCAGCATGTGATTCAATACTACAAATTTGTGCAGCATCTGGATATCTTTCTGTTTGCTGCGCGGTTCAGACAACATACGGTTGAAAGCATCTGAAAGATTGGCAAGTGCCACCAATGCGCTTTTGCGTGCAATGCTGATATGGTTGCCCCCCCGCACCGGCTCTACTGCAAAATTGCCTGCTACCAGTGTAAAATAATCCCTGTTCTCACGCAGGGCATCCATCATCATCGTTTTTATCTTTTCATGCTCCCAGGTTGGCACAAGGAATATACTGGCAACAAAAGCGATCACAGACCCGATAGCAGTATCAATCAGCCTGTCAACCAGTATAGACTCAAATGTATGCGGATACAGCAAATGGAAGAACAGCAGCAGGTAAGGTGTCATCAGCAGCACACTTACAAAATACTTTAAGCGCATAAAGCTGTACGCACCTGCCATCAGCAGCACCATCAGCACCAGCAACACTGTTTCATTCCGTATAAAATACAGGATAATAATACCTATGGCAATGCCGCAGAATGTACCAATAAGCCTGTCGCGGTTTCTTTTCCTGGTAAGACTGTATGCCGGTTTCAGGATCACAATAATAGTGAGCAGAATCCAGTAACCGTGTCCGAAATGAAAGAACAGCGATATCAGGTACCCGAACATTACTGCGATACAAACCCTTAACGAGTGCCTGAAAATATTGGAATGCAGACTTAAATTATCTTTAAATACCACCGCACTGATATCCTGGTGAGTGATCAGTTTTTCATAAGCTACTTCAGACACCTTTTTCTTTTTCAGCTTCCTGTCATAAGTGGTATAATTGTGCAGCGTGCGGATACTGTCTGCCAGGTCTTCTATATTGGTAAGAATATGCCGCAGTGTAATAAAGCCGTCAATATTTTCAGCATTTATGTGTGCTTTTCGGAAGGCAACAAAATCGTCCTGCAATGCTTTGAGGTGTTTGCTAAAAGCAATGCGCTCACGCGATGCCTTGCCCACTTTTACAGCAATACCGATCTCATCCAGTTCATCAGCCAGTTCAAGGATCAGCGCACGGTATTGTTCCAGTATACCGGAATCGTTAAAATATGAATGTAATACTGTATAATCCTGGTAAGAGGTCATAACCCTTTCAAACAGGTCTGTAATATCCAGGTAGATCATTACCAGTACACGGCTGGTATTGGTAGATTCCTTTACCACACTACGTGTTTTGAACAACAGTTCGCTGACAAGATTCTGTTTTTCCTGTACTGTTACCTGTTGCTGCAGCAGGTTGCGATAGGTAGTGTCATAATCCACATCCTTATTGTAAAAAGCAGCTCTTGTACGGAGATAGTCGGCAGTGGTTTGTATACAATCACCCAATGCCTGCTGGATCAGCTTATAGGGTCTGAAACTGTACAGTAGAATGCTGAATAACATATACCATATACCACCGGCGGTGATGTACAATGCATTCCATAAAATATCCCACCCATCCTGCCGGTGTTCCAGGTTCAGCACCATTACCAGTAATGCTGCAATACCAATGGAACTGGCCCTGGCACCATATACACCCAGCATGGAAAAGAAAAAACAACATACCGTGATCACCACGCCCAACCAGAAAGCGTTGTGCGCAGCAATGCCTACTGTTACGGCTACAATAAAAATAGCAAGGTTGCAAATAAGCATGCCATTACGGCGGTGCAGAATAGGCCCCGCATTGTCTACCGGGCTAACACTCAATGCGCCGATAGAAACAATAATTCCTATGGTAAGATGATCAAACCACGCGAAAATAAATGCAGGCATCAGGATACCCACTGTCATACGAACGCCCTCGCTCAGATAATGACTGGTTACAAAACTCCTGTATGCCCTTATATAATCCATTCGTACTTTAAGTTACCTATATTCTTCTAAAAAACTGCCCGGAGATACTCAGCAGGATGCTGACATGATGATCCTTCCTTTAATAATAACATCTGCAGAAATATAAATGTTATCATTACCGCCACAAAATCATGAAACCAGCTGCAAAAAAAGAATAAAGTAACTATAAAGAAAAAACTGTTGTTACAGCCCGGAGATTGAATACCGCAATGCTATTTTCCTGTGTACTGTATGCGCCAGATAATATTACTTTTATCATCTGCCACCAGTAATGACCCATCCGGCATCATGGTAATACCCACCGGACGACCATGCACCCTTTCTTTATCCAGGTCTGCTACAAAACCTGTCAGGAAATCTTCGGGAGGGCCCACCGGTTTTCCTTTGCTGAAAGGCACAAACACTACCTTATATCCTGATAATACAGAACGGTTCCATGAACCATGTTGTGCAATAAAAGCGCCTTCCCTGTATTTAGCCGGAAATGTTTTTCCGCGGTAAAAAGCAAGTCCCAGTGATGCGGTGTGCGAACCCAGATCTACATCGGGCACTATTGATTTATTTACCAGTTCCAGATTGGTCTCTTTTACACGTTCATCTATATGCTGTCCGAAGTAGGCATAGGGCCAGCCGTAAAAACCATTTTCCCGTATACCGGTCAGATAATCCGGTACCAGGTTATCACCCAGTTCATCACGCTCGTTAACTGCTGCCCACAACGTATGTGTACCCGGCGCCCAGTCTATACCCACAGGGTTACGCAAGCCACTGGCATATACCCGCATGGCCGAACCATCCGGGTTTACCTCCAGTATACATGCACGCAGCAATTCATTGGCAATACCTTTTTCTGCAATATTGGTTCCTGATCCGATTGCGACGTATATTTTAGAGCCGTCGGCATTGGCAATGATATTTCTTGTCCAGTGACGGTTGTGTTTACCGGCAGGCAGATCAAGTATCTTTTCAGGTTTATCTGTAATGGTGATCTGCCCCGGTTGATAAGGAAATCTTACCAACGCATCCGTATTGGCAACATACAGCCATTTGCCCAGCACCAGCATTCCCAGCGGCTGGTTAAGTTTTGTCAGCAATGCTTCACGCACATCCGGTTTGCCATCCTTATCAGTATCGCGCAGCAGCGTAATGCGATCTGCACTATGCCGTACATTTTTTGACCTGGCGGCACCGATAATGCGTGCTCCCATTCTTATAAAGAAACCGAAATTAGAATTGCTTTCTGCCACCAGCACATCACCATTGGGTGTTACATACAACCAGCGCGGATTTTCAAAGTCTTCTGCATATCTGGTAACAGTAAATCCTTCGGGAGCTTTGGGCATTTCGCCATTCTTCCAGCCTATTACATTACTGAAATTGGTGGCTGATTTTGTAGCATGCGGCGGAGGGAGGGTATCTGCGTTTTTTGTACCTGCACGTTGTGCACAGGCTGTTGCCAGCGTAAAGAACAATGCAGCAGTTGCAGCGGTGCGGTATAATGTCTTTGTCCGTGAGAAAGAAAAATACTGTTGCATATTGTGCCGGACAACAGCAGGTTAAAAAGCATGTCCGTATACAACGTGCTTCAAAACATATGCCATGGTACCGGCCATGAACATATCCGCAATTTAAGCAGGATAGGCAACAAAAAAGTAATTGTATCCCTTGTAAAACTGTCCTACAAACTCATCGCGGGTAAATGCAGTATTTCCTTTAAGATAATATTCAATCACAGACACCTGTAAACCGCAACCGGTCAGCAGATCAAAGATCTGTTCCGGTGTACTGTTGTATTCATCTGCACCACCGGGACCGCATTCAAACAATACAATAGGTTTATTGCGGATAAGGGTTTCCTTTGCCCCCTGGAATACCAGGTATTCGGCTCCTTCCACATCAATTTTGATCAGGTCGATCTCTACATCAGCAGGTATTACATCATCCAGCTTCATGGTTTGTACCGTTAGTTTTTTAACGGTATATCCGGGTAAACTTGCCCGTTCTTTAAAACCACTCACCGCCGGCCTGTTTTCATAATAGGAAAACTCAACACTGGAATGGCTGTTATCGGACAGGGCATAGTCAAATACCTGTACTTTTTTGCCAAACTTGTTTTTAAGGAATTTATTGAGATGCGGCAAGGGTTCAAAAGCATAGTGTTTGCCACGGGGAGCATATTTCAGTATTTCCTGTAAAATATGTCCTGCATTGGCACCAATGTCAATACAGTTGGAATCCTTTTTCAGTTTTGCTTTCAGCAGGTCTATTGTCTGGAAATCATACCTGTCTCCACCCAGTCTGAAAACAACTTCTGACCATTTGTGTATCCTGTACAGCAGTTTTTTGGCTGCTACTTTTATGTAATAATCTACTATCATTCAGTAAAAGAGGCCCTGGACAAGAAGAGCCCCGCGCAAATAAGCACAAATCGGGCAGTATAAAAAATCTTTTAGCGAACCGGTTTAGGATTGCCAGTTACGGGTTGCTGTTTTTGGGTTCTGAATCGTCAATCGTGAGCCGTGAATCGTGAGTAGTCACTGCTGTGCTTGCTCACTGCTTGTAACTTAAAGCCTTTTCAGGTTTCAGATCTCCGATTTCAGACTTCTTACTTAGCAGCGAATCCTGATCAACTTCTCAACATTTCAACAATTTACCCCTTGAGCCTTGTCCCTTAAACCTCGTTCCTTTCTCCGACTTCATGCTTCCGGACTTCGCAACTTCCGGTCTTTCGGACTATAAAAAAGACCATCCCGGCAAACCGGGACAGTCTCTTGATGAACAAGTGAACGCTTGCTTGTGTATAGCTCAGTAACCAATATTTTGTTTCACCCCGGCAGTTTTAACATCCTGAGCCGGAATAGGCAATAACTCGTGTTTATTGGCTTTGAAACCTAGCGGCCCCAGTTCCTGTGCAGCCTTACCCCAACGGATCAGATCAATATACCGCACACCTTCAAAAGCCAGTTCTAACTGACGCTCTTTTACAATGGCATCAAACAATGCTGTACCAGAGGCCGTTACTTCCGCCAAACCCGCACGCAAACGCACTTTTTTCAATTCAGTGCGTGAGCGGTCGTCGTTATTCGCTTTATTATAAGCTTCGGCCGCCATCAGCAGTACATCTGCATAGCGGATCAGGCGTATATTGGTACCATAGTTCAGTTCGGGAATAGAGCCATTGGCAGAAGTGGTTTGTGTGCTGAATGTTCCATACTTGCGCTGAAAATAACCTTCATAATCCCATGCATTGGGAGCACTCCAGTTTCCACCGGCAGCTTTCAGTTCCGTTTCAGACATTACGGTATATTTTCTCCTGTTCACATCACCGGCATCCACATAGGCCTGGTACAATTTGGCTTTGGGCAGGTTGAAGCCCCATCCGCCGATCAGTGAATCAGCAGGAGCCTTGGTATAATAATCACTGCGTGGCCCCATCAACTGAATATGGATATTGCTTTCCGGTTGACCACCCCATGGAAAGTTGCCCCAGTCATAGCCTTGTTTGTCAGTAAAACTGATCTCAAAAATAGATTCAATGCCAAATTCACCGGCTCTTGAAAATACATCGCCTACCGTAGCTGCAAGATCATATTGATGAGAAGTGATCACTGCATCAAACTGGGTTGCAGCATCTGTCCATTTTTGCTGATACAGGTATGCTTTGCCCAGTATGGATTGTGCAGCACCCTTGGTCAGGCGGAATTTATCAGCGGCACTGTAATCGCTTTTTAAAGGCAATACCGGAATGGCTTCTGTAAGATCTTTTGCGATCTGTGCATATACGTCTTCTTTTTTGGCACGACCGATCTTGGTGTAATCACCGGCAGGAATATCGTCCAGTACCAATGGTACATCCCCCCACAATGTTACCAGGTCAAGATAACAGTATGCACGCACAGCTTTTGCTTCGGCAATTACTCTTTTACGGAGATCAGAACCGGGATCTACATAGCGGATCACTTTGTTGGCCCGGTAAATAGCATAGTAACAAAGGCGCCAGCCGCCTGCCACTGCTGTATTGTCGGCATCAAAAGTAAATTTATCCAATGCCTGGTAGCTTGGCTGATCACCAGGGCCGCTTCCTGCTGCATTGCTTTCATCCGAAGGCAGGGTTTTCAGCAGGTACATACTGGTCCATGCAGTATTATAATCAGATTGCAGTACATCATATACGGCTGTCATCGCCTGCAGGGCATCACCATCTGTTTTATAAAAGTCCTGCACCGGGTATCTGCCGGGTACATCCTGTTCAAGAAATTTTTTTGAACAAGATTGAATAACTGTCAGTGTAAATATGAGAAGGGCTAAATATTGTATGCGTATTTTTTTCATCGTTGCAAGCTTTAAGATTAAAAACTAAATGATAATCCTGCCAGTACTTTACGGGGCACCGGGTATACACCCCTGTCAATACCCAGACTGTTATTATTGTTACTGCCTGCTTCAGGATCAAGCCCCGGGTAATTGGTGAATGTGAAGAAATCGTCCAGTGAAACATACAACCTCGCATTCCTGATCTTTATATGGCTGGTCAGTTTTTCGGGTAACGTATAACCTACCTGCAACTGGCGTATGCGTGCATAAGAACCGTTGAAGATCATCAGATCGCTGTTGTACACATAGTCGCTGGATGTATTGGGAGCAAACCATGAGTTGGTACTGTTGGCACCCGTCCAGCGCCTGTCGTAGAAAAAGGCAGGTTTATTGGCAGTAGCACGGTCGCCGCGGTTAAAGCCCATCAACACTTTATTACCGGCCTGTCCCTGGATGAAGAACAACAGGTCAAAACCTTTATACTCCACATTGATACGACCACCATATACAAATTTCGGATGCGGGCTGCCGATATTGGTGTAATCTGAAGAAGAGATCACTTTATCACCATTCACATCCACAATGATCGGATCGCCGGGTTTGGGATTATAACCTGTAATACCGGTTTTAGCCAGGTAGTCAGTGATCTGGGCCTGTGTCTGGAAAATGCCATTGGTTTTATAACCACTGAAATACCAGATAGGATATCCCTGCTGGAAAACAGTGGCAGACCAACCGGTACCCACTTTGGTTCCCAGTATCTGGTTCACATTCGGATTGAGATAGGTTACTTCATTGTGAATGGTGGTCAGGTTAGCAGCTACCTCATACCTGAAGTTGCCGTTACTCCTGTTTTTATTGTTGTATGATATTTCAAATTCCCATCCCCTGTTCTGCACATCACCACCATTTACAAAGGGCAATGTATTACCTACAAACAACGGAGGAGTACCGGGCGTTAGCAGATCTTGGGTCGTTTTCTTGTAATAATCTACAGTAAAGTTTAAACGTCCTTTTAAAAAGCTAAGATCTGCACCGATATCAATCTGCTCACTGGTTTCCCATTTCAGATCAGGATTGGAAAGATTGGCAGGTGCTGCACCTACCAGCATGTTGCCACTGGCATCAGGATACAGGATACCCTGTGTGGTAATAGCTGAAAGATATTGTCCCAGGCCGATATTGGACAAACTACCATTTTTACCCCAGCTACCACGCACCTTTACATAGTTCACTACGTTTGATGAGAAAAAGCTTTCATTGGAAAGTACCCATCCTGCGGAAACAGATGGGAATGTGCCCCATTGATGACCGGGTGCCAGTAATGAAGAACCATCCCGGCGTACTGTTGCATTCAACAGGTATTTTCCTTTATAGTCGTATGACAAACGACCATAGTAAGATACCAGTGTATTAATAGTGGCATTACTACCAACCCTGTCCTGTGCATCGGGTTCAAAATCGGCGTATGCCAGTCGGTCTTCTTCCTTGAACATGCCGGAAGCAGTACCGTTCAGATAATTCCAGTTACGTTTCAAAGCAGAGGTACCGGCCAGTATGGTAAAGCTGTGATTGTCGATCGTTTTCTGGTAAGTAGCAAAGTTTTCCCATTGCCAGTTGAACCAGTTATCATTACGATCGAATGTATTGGCAGTAGTATTCAAACGTTCAGATGACCACCAGAAAGTAGGGTTCCAGCCATGTGTGCGTTGGAAAGCCGCATCAATACCAAAACGGGTAGTGATCTTTAAACCTTTCAGCGGTTCCAGATCGGCATACACATTGCCCACTACTTTATTCTGCACGGTTTCAGTATGTGTAATAGCCATCTGCGCCAATGGATTGCCTACTTCACCAAATATATAAGGCGATATGCCGTAGTAATATCCATCAGCATTTTTCACCAATGGATTGCCTGCGGCAAGGGCTGCCTGGGCATGTGCCGGAAGTGCTCCTGTATAGATCACCGGGGTGATCGGGTCCATCATCAACGCATTGTTGATAACAGAACCAAATTCAGAATCTTCTGTAATACCTTTTCTGGCAAAGTGCGAGTAAGAGAAGCGGTTACCTACAGTAAGCCATGATTTAAGCCTGTTATCAGTATTTACACGGAAAGTGTAACGATCAAACCTGGCTTTATCACCACCCACAATACCCTGCTGTTTGAATAAAGTACCTGCAATGAGGTAAGAAGATTTTTCACTGCCACCACTGATGTTGAGTGTATGACGCTGAAGCGGTGCATTTTTAAAGATCTCATCAAACCATTTGGTACCTTTTATGCCGGCAAGCTGGCTATTGTCAGGCAATGCGGTAGGTACAGGTGTATTAGATGTTTTCAGATAATCAACATACTGCTGCGGATTCATCATGGGCATTTTTCTGCCAACAGACTGACGACCGTATTGTGTGGAATACGAGATCTCTGCCGCTGAATTTCTTTTTCCCATTTTAGTGGTGATCAGTACAACACCATTGGCACCTTCGGCACCATAAATAGCTGCTGATGCCGCATCTTTCAACACTTCCACAGAAGCGATCTCAGAAGGATCGAGATATTCAATGCCGCCTGCACGAACACCATCCACAATATATAACGGTTCAGAACTTCCGTTTGATCCTGTACCCCTGATGCGCACGCGCATGCCGCTCCCGGGCGAGCCCGATGCAGGTAATACAGTTACACCGGCAGTTCTGCCCTGCAGGGCCTGTTCAATACGTGTGGAAGAAACGGTAGCCAGTTCATCGGCTTTAACAGAAGAGATGGCACCTGTTACCAGGCTTTTCTTTTGTTGTCCGTAACCCACTACTATAATTTCATCATAGGTGTTTACACGTGGTACCAATGATACAGTTACAGGAGTACCGCTGGTTACAGTCATTTCCTGCGACTCCATACCGGTATAAGAAAATACCAGTACCGCACTTTTTTCAGTCAGCTTCAATACAAACCCTCCCTGCTGGTTGGTCATCGTAGCCACTGAACTCCCTTTCAGCGCCACCGTAACACCTTCCAGCGGTGTATTCGTTTTATCTTTCACTGTACCAGCTAACCGAAAAGTATCAGCATATAGCACATTGTTATACATGCCCTGCTCCGCAGCCTTTTCCATAACATCTGCCCGTGTTAATACAATATAGCTGTACCGGAGTTTCTGTAATTCAAAGCGTACATCCAAAGGGGTCAGCAGTTCCTGCAATACCAGTTCAAGTTTTTTACGGTTGGCCACCACATCTACCTTGCGCGAAGAACGTATCAGTTCGGGGCTGTAAATAAACTTTACGTCAGACATCTTCTCTATTTCACTCAGCACGTTTTTGATACGGATATTCTTCAGATGTAGTGTAACCTGTTGATCCAATGCGCTTTGTCCCTCCGTTGGTTTTGCAAATGAACAGAATGCGCCCAGCAATATAATCAGTTGAACAAGGGAGATTTTCATAATAGCTAAAGCGATTGATTGAGTCAATTTTTTCATAAATTGCAATTGTTTGAACTGTTAACAAATAGACAAACAGCCCGGTAAAGTCCACATACAGACCTTTACAGGGATTATCGAAAAGCTGGTAATGGCGCAAACATTGCCGGCTTTTTTAATGCTGTAAAAAGAATTGCTATACTTTTTTAAAAACTAACGACATCCACTAGACGTAATCACTACATTTCCGTCTATTATTTCGTATCGGGCATTGAGGGTCTTGCAAATCAAATCCAATTTTTCGTAGAAAGATTCCGTTCCCATATTTGCAGACAGGGAGCATGAACTAAGTAATTCTTCATCAAAAACAACATTGATACCATACGCTTTCTGCATTACACTGAACACCTCCTTGATAGGAGTTGCATCAAAGTTGAAATGATGACGCGCGGTAGTGTCAAGTACTACAGGTTTTTCAATCAGTGCCCTGTGCAGATTTTTGTCCAGGTAATTAAACACCACCTGTTGATTCGGGGTAACCACCAATCCGCCCAGCTCAAAAGCCTTCATGTTCTTTTCGGTAAAATTTACTCTTTTGAATACAGATACTTTACCGGTCTTTACTATTACAGTGGCTCTTTTATCAGTTGCAAACGCCGTTACCCAGAAGCTGGTTCCCAATACTTTGGTTACAATATCTTTTGTGTATACAATGAAAGGCTGTGCAGGATTTTTGGTAACCCTGAAAAATGCCTCGCCTTCCAGGTATATTTCACGTATTGCCGTACTTGTTTTTGAATAGGTGATCTTGCTTTTTCCTGATAACAGTACTTCGCTGCCATCTGCCAGTCGCACCTGTTGCGAAGTATCAGCATTGTTGATATACTCAAACGAATTATTCTTTACTTCTTCTGCAAACGCTTCGTACGATTCATACACATTGGCAGCAACAACATAACAACGGATGTAATACCATGCTCCCGCACTAACAAGCACCATCACAGCAGCAGCTATCCAGTACCTGAATACCCTTCGGATACGTGATGGTGGCATTTCGATCACTTCTGCCTCCGTTGCTGTTTCTACAACATTGTCCGACGCTATTTTTTCCAGGATGGCATTCACTTCGTGGTTCACCACATCTGCCGACAACGCCCTCCCCCCCTCCTGCAACATTTTCAGCAATGCCACTGCATTGTTCATGGTGTACTGCCTGTCTGGATTTGCCTGCGCCCATTCCTTCCAGAACTGCCTGGCCATTGCATCATTGTGCAATACCCAGTTCCTGAAAGATGCATCGGTAATGAAATCTTCGATATTATTAAATTCACTATACTCCATCCGGAAGTTTTAGCATTGTATACAGGTAAACAGGGGCAACCTGCAATAATCTACTGGCCGTTGAGAAACTTTTTTAAAAAAATCTTAACAAGGGGAAAAACAGTAGTACAGAAATAAGGAAATTTTCAGCGTAGCTTTTTAGTTTTTTCAATGCTTCGTGCAGCAGGTTGTATACCGACTGACGACTGATAGACATAATACGTGCTATTTCGTCAGCATCGGCATTGGCATAGAAACGCAGGTAAATAATCTCCTGCTGGCGCATGGAAAGACCTTCCAGCACTCGCCTGATCTTCTGCGTTAATTCTCCGGCTATTTCATGATCTATCATGCGCAACTCAGGGTTCACGCTGATATCGAACAGGGTGTTGGACAGTTCTTCAATGTCTCCCATCCTTTTGTCCTGCTTCAGTTGACGGTGAATTTCGCGGCGTAATGATTTCAGTAAATAAAAACGAACAAACCCGGTATGACTGACAGTGGAACGGTTTTTCCACAAAGTGAGGAATACATTCTGGATGCAGTCTTTTACCAATCCGTCATCGGCACTGAACCTGCTTCCATACCGAAACAGATCAGGATAGCATGACTGCACTATCTGTGAAAATGCAGATGCGTCCCCCTTTAAAAAATCATCCCAATGGGTTATCAGGATATCGTCAGCAGTCTGTTGCAATCGTTTTGGTTTCATAACAAACTTAAAAAACATTTTCGTAAAAAACGCAAGTTAGTTGCATTCTGAACTTTTATATCTTCTAAAAAACGATGTCTAGTACAACTATAACCAACAACCGATTTAATTGATAGTCTGTTTATTAAATCTGTTACAAAGAGTTGTAATCAGTGACATTGAAAAATGAGAAATTCTGTGTGGAAGAAAGAAAATATAGGGGGCAAGGCGCAAGGGGTAATTTGTTGAAATGTTGAGAAGTTGATCAGGACTCGCTGCTTATTGCTAACAGCTAAAGCCTAATTCCTCTCTTCGTGTCCCTTTGTGTGGTTCTAAAGAAGTCCGGAAGAAAGATCTATTGGCTATTCAATGTCGCTGAATTAAGCCAGGCCAAATGGTGGCTGCCTGTTGATAGATGTATGCATATTGGTGTTTTCCGGCTCCGTCACGAGCCTCCTGTATTTTTCAGGGAGCTCCTGACGGAGCTGAATGCTACTGATCAAATTTGCTTTACGATGGGCGGGTAGCTCCTCCGGAGCTTGATTCGATTATATGGATTGACTTTTCATCATTCACTACTCCATAAAAAAAAGCACCCCGAAGAATCGGGGTTGCTTGTCACATGAGAAAATTTGCAGCAGCTTTCGTTGATACCGGGAATGCTTGCTGCGCGCTCTGCCCCGGATTATTTTTGATTATGCGTTAGAGTCATTTTGACTGTTCTACAATAATACTACACAATACTCTATAAATTTAGTATATTAACAAATTTTAAGCACGTAAAGCTGCCACCAGACCAGCTATTTTTGCATGCAACTCACCCGGGCGGAAAGGTTTGTGTACAAAATCAGTAAACCCCTTCTGCAACAGGTCGGCCTGCATATCATCGTATACGGCTGCTGTAAATGCCAATACGGGGATTTGTTTATTGACCTTCCTGATCTCACGCAATGCAGTAGCGCCGTCCATTTCAGGCATTTCCAGGTCAATCAGCAACAGGTCATAACGGTCGTTTGCAAAACGCTCTACAGCTTCTTTGCCATTGGTGGCCTCGCATACCGTTACCCCCCACTTGGTCAGAAAGCGACGCGCCACGGACAGGTTCACCGGGTTGTCTTCGGCTATCAACACCTTAACACCCTGGAGATCTACGGCTTCCTGTTCATTCTCTTCATGTATGTACTGGCGCTTGTTTTCATTCACTTTTAGTTCTACCGTAAAGTGAAAGGCCGTACCCTTACCTTCTTCGCTTTCCAGCAACAGATCGCTGTTGAACATATTCACTATCTTCTTGGTAATGGCCAGTCCCAATCCTGTACCACCATATTTGCGCGTGGTATTGATATCGGCCTGGGTAAAACTTTCAAAAACTTCTTTATGCTTATTCTTAGGAATACCAATGCCCGTATCTACCACGATGAACTGGATGGTAGCCTTTGAACTGGACGAGAACAGTTTGCGTACGGCCAGTGTAATGCGGCCAGAAGGTGTAAACTTCACAGCATTGGACAGCAGGTTGCTCAGCACCTGGTTCAGTCTTGTTTCGTCGGTGATCAGGTCAAGATCCAGCCGGTCATCAAAGTCAATGGTAAATTCAAGCCCTTTGGCACGGGCTTCCGTGGCAAACTGTGAAGCGATCTGCTGAATAAATTCCTTCATACCTACCGATGTTTCTGACAATTCCAGCTTACCGGCCTCTATTTTATTATAATCCAGGATATCATTTATCAGCATCATCATGTGTTCTGATGAAAACTTCAGGATATCAAGATGTGGTTTTTGTGCTGCCAGGTATTCTTCCTGCAATAAAAGATTGGAGGCGCCGATAATACCATTCAGCGGTGTACGCAGTTCATGGCTCATATTGGACAAGAAACGTGATTTGGCCTTGGCTGCCACTTCGGCCTTTTCCTTGGCTACCATCAGTTCAAATTCCGCCATTTTTACGTTAGACACATCAAGGATACTGATCTTGGTATACCGGGTATCCTTATATCCAAACGGAACTACGCTTACATAGCCGTGAAACGTTCTGCCGGTTTTGGTAGTAAAGGCCAGTTCACCCTGCCAGTTACCAACATCTCCGGATACACTTTCTTCAATGGAGCTGAATTGTTTGATATGGTCTTCATCAAACCAGTTCTCTATTTGAGTGCCTTCAATTTCACGATGTTCCTTTACTTCAAATAATTCCAGTGCCCGCTGGTTACAACTGGCAATGGTATTGGTTTTGCTGAAAATGATGAACACACCATCCAGTGAGGTATTGAAAATAGTATCGCCGAATTTTTTTTCCTGCAGTATGGCTTCCTCGTTATCCTTGTTAATACGCAGGATAGAATACGAGAAAATGATGGTCATACTTAATGAAATGATCAGGTTGCTGCTGTATAACCGTTCATACATGCTGTTGTTGATCACCTGTACATCGTTGGTATAGGGACACAATTTCAAACACACCAGCGAGGCAATAACCGTAATAACGTATACTGCCAGCAGTTCACGAAAGTTGCGGCGTATACTTACCACAAAGGTCAGCACCAGGAAGTAGGGGAAGAATAACAGGTATTCACCGGCCTTCAGACCTTCTATATAGCTGATAACGATCAGGTACAGGTTCACATTGACAACGGCGAGGATCCTCCCGGCTTCCAGCTTTCTTTTAGAGCCCAGGAAAAAAGCGAATAATAAAAAATAGGCTGATGTAATATTGATTAACGCGCTGATATACAGCTTGTGATAGAAGTAGGAAATAACGGAAAAGAAGTTCACCAGCAGGGCAAGCAGGATAAACTGGTTAAACCGGATGATCTTTTTCCGGTGGTCTTTAGACAGGGTTTCATTGAGACCCGAATACACGATATCCCTGTAAATAGACCAGCCCAGATATAATAATTTCTCCTTCATAGAGTTATTGGATTAAAGGCACGGACGTAAAAAGGGCTGCCGTAAACACACAACGCTAAATTTGAAAATCTATTTTCCTATGACCCAAAATACATTTTCTAACGTCTTCATTTTCAACAAAAATTTTGATAGCGACTATCTTTTCAGCCTGTATGCGGGTGAATATACCTATGTGGAGGAGATCTTTGCCACTACGCTTACCCATTTTGATGAGGATGTTGAAAAAGCGGCTATTGCTTACCAGAATGATAACCTCAACGACCTCAAAAGTGCTTTTCATAAACTGAAGCCTACTTTTGGTTTTGTAGGCCTGCTGGGAATACAGGACCTATGCCGCAACTTTGAGATCAAATGCCAGCAAGCACTGCACACTCCTGAACTTAAGCAAGATTATAAACAAATTGTAATTACATTAGCGGAAGGTAAAGACCTGATTGAGAAGGAATACCGGAGATTGAAAGATTTTAATGCAAATCCAATATGAGTTTGACTTGCTTAATTGTAGAAGACCTGCAGGTAGCTGCTGACTACCTGGCGAAGTGTTGTGAAAAAAGCGGCCAGGTTGAAGTGAAAGGCCATTATACCAATGTACAGGAAGCACTGGAATACCTGAATAAAAATGCGGTAGACCTGTTGTTCCTGGATGTGGAAATGCCCGGCGCTACGGGTTTTGAATTACTGGACCAACTGGCTTATTTCCCCAAAGTGATATTGACTACCTCCAAATCGGAATATGCATACGATGCTTTTGAATACAATGTAACCGACTTTTTAAAAAAGCCTTTTACCTACCAGCGTTTCCAGGAAGCATTACAAAAAATACTGGCAGCACCCGCTGAAACAGTTGGCGGTACTACCCACCACGATGCCGATCACATCTTTATTAAAAGCGATGGACGACTGGTGCGCCTGAACAATGATGATATCCTGTACATTGAAAGTATGGGCGATTATGTAAAATTTGTAACAGCCGATAAAAAGTACATTACCCACAATACCATTAAGAACCTGGAAGAGAAAGTGAACAAACAGCATTTTGTAAAAGTGCACCGTTCATACATCATTAACATCACAAAGATTGATGATATACGTGAAAATGACCTCTTTATAAAGGGTACTGAGATCCCCATCAGCAAGGCTCACCGGGCAGACATATTAAAACGCCTGAATATTATCTGAGTTGCTTATCGAAGTTTTCCAGTTATTCACCGGCATTTAGCGTCCGAAAAACTAAAAAACTTTACAGGCCCATGATAGTTCATCATCTTTGTGCTGTCAGAAAACAAACGGCAAAAGCCAAACAGATAATTAAAATTATTATAATATAAAATATTGATTGCGACGGTCTAACACGGAAAACTCAAAAACCCTCTGAAATCCGTACCTAATAACATAATGAGTGAACAATCTTTCATCTACTCATCTATACAATAGGATTTCACGAAATTTTGTAACCGAACCCTGGACAGGTTCGGTTAGTTTTTTTATTTATAGCAATTATTATATCTCTGTTAATAGCACAGTTATATCCAAAAAACGATAAAACGGGCCTGTTAATCGAAAATCTCATTGGTGCATGTAAAGAATCGGCATCTTTGGGGTATTATCCATTCATCCGTTGAAAAACATTACTGGTAAACTGAATATGTATTCAGAACCCGTTTTTAATCCAGTGCATCACGGTGCCAAATTGTATCCCTGTTAAAACCAAACCCGTGAATCTGTATCCGGTTGATGAACCAATGAATAATCTCCTTGAGAAAAACTTTCCCATCCTGTGAAAGCAATATGCATCCAGTATTAGTAATGAAAAACCGGAGAGATTCTTATTTCCTATTGACAAAAACTTTGATTACCCGATTAAAGTATTACAAAAAAAGCTGCTCCGTGAAGCAGCTTTTTTATTTCTGTATATCGTCGTTTTTATTCTTCGTTAGGTTTATCCCAATCCTACTTCTTCATGCAACTGCGGGATCTCGATATCAAGAAAACCTTTTTTCAGTAACCGCATTCTGAACTGGTATTGCACATCGTATTCACCATGTACCAGGAATAGTTTTCGCACAGCTTTCGGATCCTGGCAGGCAAGGAACTGGCTCAGGTCTTCATAATCGCCATGCGCACTCATACTGCGGATAGAACCGATCTCTGCATGTACTTCATGTGACACACCGTATATGCTCACTTCTCTTTTCCCCGCCAGCAAGCGGCCACCTAATGAACTAGGTTCGCAATAACCGGTGAACAGGATGGTATTACGGCTGTTCTCGATGTTATTGCTAATGTGGTGCTTCACCCTACCGGCATCCGCCATGCCACTGGCAGAGATCACCACAAACGGACCGTTGCGGAAATTGAGCAGCTTTGATTCATCCACTGTTTTAATATATTTCAGTCCTTTGAAGGAAAATGGATCGTCGTCTGTTTCCAACGTATGTTGTATGCCTTTATTAAAATACTGCGGATAACGTTTCAGCAGTTCGGTGGCATCAATGCTCAGCGGACTGTCTACAAAATAATCAAGGTCAGGCAGGCGACCTTCCAGTTCTAGCTGGTTCAGAGAATACAGGATCTCCTGTGTACGGCCTACGCTGAATGCAGGCATTATCAGTTTTCCTTTTTTCTGAACACAGGCTTTATTGATCCACTCCAGCAACTGATCGGGTGTGGTAATATTCAGGTCGTGCAGGCTGTTACCATAGGTTGATTCCAGCAGTATAATGTCTGCCTGCGGAAAAACCTGTGGCGATTTTAGAATAGCATCCCTGTAACGGCCCACATCACCGCTGAACGAGATCTGGGTGGTTTTGCCGCTCTCCTTTACACGCAGGTGTACCGCAGCACTGCCAATAATATGACCGGCATCGGTAAACAGTACTTCCACATTCTCATCTACCGTTTGCCAGGTACCGTATTCAACGGTTTTGAAAAGTGCCATTGCAGCATCGGCATCTTCACTGGTATACAGTGGCCGTACATACGGGCGACCTTCTATTGCATTCTTTTTATTGGCATATTTGGCATCGTCTTCCTGTATGCGTGCAGAATCATCCAGCAGCAGGCCTGTCAGTTCACGGGTAGCGGGTGTACAAAAAACAGTTCCCCTGAAGCCGTCCTTTACCAGTTTGGGGATGAGGCCAGAGTGGTCGATATGTGCATGCGACAGGATCAGGAAACTTACCTGCGACGGTTCAAAGCCCCAGGTCTTGTTCAGTGTATCCGTGTCTGCTCCCATTCCCTGAAACATGCCACAATCCAGTAAATACTTTTTTCCATTCGTCAGTGTCAGCAGGTGCTTGCTGCCGGTTACCGTGCGTGCAGCACCATGAAAAGCAATCTTCATATATCTATGTTTCTGATTTTAAGATTTGAAATCTGAGATGATGATGCAGAAGCGCGATACATGTTCATTCACTGTCGTTGAATCAGGTGTTCTTGATTCCGGCTGGTGAGACACCAGCCACTCGATTCAACGATATTGACATTCATTATTACATTTATCATATCCGCATTACCAGTTTTTTACATTGGTACATGAGCTAAGCTTCATATCAGCTTTTTACTTTAAACGACCAGGTGATTAAAAACTCTGCCACCACCTCACCTTTGGCATTGATGCCGGAAGAGCGGGCTGTAAACGATTGCGCTTCGCCTGTGGCAACAGCTTTTTCAACGGCCTGTTGCAATGCAATGCCATCTTCACACGTAAAAGTGGTGATGCCTGTTGCTTTTTTAAAATAAGCACTTTCAGTTTTTACTACCAGCATGGAAACCGGTGGTTGTTTGCCCTGAATGTATATCATGGCAAGAGCACCTGTACTCATTTCTGCCGCCATAGATAAACAGGCGAAATAGGTAGAACGAAAAGGATTTTGTGAAAACCATTTATAAGGAACGGTTACCACGCATCTTTCTTCCGTAATTGTACGGATACGTACTCCCGCAAAAAAAGCACTGGGAATTTTCATCAACAGGAACATCCTGAACTTAAAAGGATGCCTGAGCAATTGTATGAATTTTTCGGTTGAAGACATATTTGCTCAATGAATGGTAAGGAAAGGTAGGTGAATTTATGATTGGTTGCTGTAGCAATTTCGCTATTTGTATCCCATTAACGCACTCATCCAATTTACCAGTTTGTGGTATTCTTCATAGCGATCAAACTATCTACCTTGCAGCCGAATGAACTATTTCACCTTAAAACTATGATTATGGCTACCAAAAAGAAACAAACCCTGAAAACAAGCCGGCAGGCAACAAAGAAAGCCGCAGCAAAAAAACAAGCTACAAAGACTGTTACTAAAAAGGCCGCTGCTACAAAACAGGCTAAAAGCACACCTGCAAAAAAAGCAGCAAAGGCATCATCAGCCAGGATGACATCAGTACCCCAAACACAGGTATTGTACATAGATTCAGCCTTCTTTTTTCCTGCGCAAAGCAGCAATGGTTACCAGGAGATATCACAGGCAGGGCGCATCTCCAACATGCCCGGAACTTCACTTATGGCAGCATTGCCCTTACCGGCTGGAGCCGTTCTGCAAACTGTAACCTTTTATTATAAGAATGTATCTGCAGAAGACATGCCTGTTGATATTCTGAAAAAACATATTAATCACCGTTGCGGCAGCGGAGAAATAGAAGTAGCCCTTGATTCCTTACCACCGGCTACAGTTCCTCCTGATAACTATGCAGAGAAAGTGGTGAATCACTTCAGCAATAGCGGGCAGATCCTGGATGAATACTTTTACTTTATTGAAGTATGGAACACCGTACTGACTGAAAACGAGCAAAGAAGTTTTCGCGGCGTGAGGATTGAATATTCACTGTAAACCATAATAAAGAACCCGCACCAAGTTCGGGTTCTTTATTGATAATATTGCGGATGTTATTATTCAAGATGTTTACTGATCTGCTGGTATAACTTTTCTTTATCCGAAGGCTGTAATGCTTTCTTTTCTACAATCTTTCCCCGCGCATCTACCAGCACATAACGAGGAATGGCGTATCCTTTTCCATCCCAGAAAATATTCATGAGGTCTTTACGCAGTGCATCATTGGTACGCACATGATAACCACTGAGCCCGTAATATTTGATCATGGTTTTCCATTGCTCGTCTCTCCTGTCCTCGTCCATAGAGATATACAGCATAGGAATGCCTTTTCCTTTCAGGTAATTGTGCAGGTCATCTTTAAACGCAAACTCTGCTTTGCAGGGACCGCACCAGGTTGCCCACATGTCTATATAGAACATTTTCCCTTTGAATTTCTCTGTAAGGCCTGCGAAGGAATTGATATTGCTGTAATCCTCTATCACCCGCTCTTCACCTGCAAAACTGCCATTGGCAGCTTTATGATATGCTATCACTTTATCATTCATTGGTGCAAGAAATGGCGTATAGACACTTTTGGGATATTTCTGCTGAAACTCTTTAAACACTTCCGGCAATACACTTTCAAATTCCTGCTGCAGGTAAATACCATACAATATGGAAGCCTGCATGTATTCCACCAAGTTTGCAGGAAATGCAGCAGTGATCCATTGCATCCGCATCCTCACAGCATCATTCTCATCTTTCACGCTGATGCTATCGCCCCGTTGAACCAACTTGAACCAGTGATAGGAATTCAGGTAACGTTCTGAAAACATATCGAAAGACGGCAGACGAGGCAGCTCAGGATTGGTAAGCGGGTATTGCTGATACAATTCATCCCATGCTTTTGCATAATCTTCGGGAAAAACTGCTTTATAGCGGGGATGAGCAGGTGAAAGTTTTGTAAGATAGAATTGTGCTGCAAATGCCTCGCCTTCGGCAGCAGCATAAGCATAATCCAGTGTAAGCTTTACAAAATCAAAGAAAGCTTTACTGATCTTTTTTTGTTGTAATAAAGGAATGAAAGGTGATAATGCTTTTTCTTTATCCTGCGCTGCATGCGCTTTTATCAACGCTACAGTAGAATCTCTGCTGTATCTGGAAATGATTGTATAATAACTTTCGGGCATGCTGCCATTGTTCAACAGATCCTGTCCCGCAGCATTATTACCGGTGACCCGGATACCATTCTTTTCCACGGCAGAATCAATATCTGCAACCAGTTTATCACCAGGCTGTACAAAAAGCACTACCGTTTTTTTAAACCCACGGATCATTACATAACCCGTCTGCGTTTTAGATAACGGAATAGTGCAGACACCTTCTTTTGAAACGGGAATATCTTTTTCAGAGCTCCGGAAAATGGTATTGTTTACAGGGATAACAACATTTATATTTCCTGATGTCACTCCTTTATAATGGCAGGTAATGCTGGCTACGGGAGATTGTGCTTTTATTGCGAAAGCACATAACAACATCAGAACAAACTGATAAATGAATTTCATGGCAGATGACGGGTTTGATTACCCTTCCAAAATACTGCAATTAAATTTCAGATGAACAGCTACTGAATATTTTAGATAACTTCTAACTGGTTGCGCAACAGATCATCCAGTGTATCACGTCTGCGGATCAGATGTGCCTGCCCGTCTTTTACCAGCACTTCGGCAGGTTTAAAACGCGAGTTGTAGTTGGATGCCATTTCAAAACCATAGGCGCCTGCATTGTAGAATACCAGGTAATCGCCTTCACGTATTTCACTGAGTTTTCTGGCAGTAGCAAAAGTGTCTGTTTCACAGATGTTGCCTACTACGCTGTATACATGCTGCTCTGCATCCGGATTAGAAATATTTTCAATACGATGGTAGGAACCATAGAACATAGGCCGGATCAGGTGATTCAGTCCTGTATCTATTCCGGCAAAAGTAATTGTAGGCGTATCTTTTATCACATTCACTTTTGTAATAAAGTAACCTGCAGCGCTGGCCAGGAATTTTCCGGGTTCAAACCACAGTTGTACTTTTTTACCACCGTTCTTTTCATAGGCTGCAATGGCCTCAGCGATCTTTTGCGCCAGCAAGTCTACATTGGCATCTGTATCATCTTCTTTATACGCCACATGAAAACCACCACCCAGGTCCAGCACTTCCAGTTCGGGAAACTTGTTCACCAGTCCGAATAATACTTCAATGCCTTTTACAAACACTTCGGGGTCACTGATCTCACTGCCGGTATGGATCTGCAAACAGCGGATATGCAGATTGTGCTCCTGCATCAATGCCAATACACGATCCATCTGCTCCAGCGGAATACCAAACTTGCTGCTTTCATGACCGGTAGAAATCTTCAGGTTACCACCTGCCATGATATTCGGACGCAAACGGATGCCTACAGGATAGCTATGGCCATATTTTTTTGCAAACTTTTCCAAGTTGCTGAGACTATCAATATTAATATGCACGCCCAGTTGTACAGCTGTTTCAATTTCTTCAAACGCAATGTTGTTGGAGGTGTACAATATATCGGAGGAGGGAAAGCCGGCTTTTACAGCCAGCAACGCTTCATTTACGGAACTACAGTCTACCGACCCGCCAATGCTTTTTATATACCGTAATATATTGATATTGGTAAGTGCTTTACAGGCATAGAAAAAACGAGGCTGTAAGGCTGTAAATGCATTCTGCAACCTGTTGAACTGTTCTTGTATCTTTTCTGCATGATATACGTACAGAGGGGTTCCAAATTCATTTGCTAACTGAACCAGATATTCCTTTGAAAGTTGCTGTGACATATTGTGAGTGCAGTATCGTGAGCGGTGAGTTGTCAGTGGTGAATAGTGAATGGTCAATACTTCCGGCTAATAGCTAAAGGCTAACACCTACTCCCCGATTCCCAATCCCTATTTTTCCTCTTCATCTTGTTTATTATTATCTTCTTCGCTGTCGTTTTCTTCGGCGGCTTCTTCTTCTTCATCTGCAGTCAATTCCTCTTCTCCGCTTTCTTCTTCGTATTTTTCAGGGGTTTCTGCTGTAAATTCTTCGCGTATCTCTGCTGTTTCAGCAGCCACAGGCTCTTGTTCTTCTTCCCCGCTTTCTGTTTCTGTTACATCTTTGGTGATAGCTTCATCTTCTTCTGCAGTAGCTGTTTCTTCACTATTATCATTCGCTTCAGCAATCACTTCCCCGGTTTCCGGATCAACGGTCAGTCCTTCTACCAATGAACCGTTTTCGCTCACCACCATACCGGTTGCATCCTCTCCGTTGGCTTCTCCATCAGCAGACTGTACAGTAGTTCCATCTGTAATAATGGTAGGATTCAATGCAGATTCGTCAAACACCTCTTTTAATTTCGGCAGATCTTCAGGAGAGTTCAGTCCGAAATAATCCATGAAGCTTTTGGAAGTAGCATATACCAGAGGGTGACCGGGTAATTTTTCATTACGCCCGGTAATCATGATCAGCTCTTTTTCCAGCAGTTTCTGTATAGCATAATCACTGCTTACACCGCGGATAGCTTCTATCTCAGCTTTGGTAACAGGTTGTTTGTAGGCAATGATGGACAAGGCCTCCAACGCTGCTGTTGACAGGCGTTTGAGGAATTTATCGCCATTTAACTGGCCAACTGTTTTGTGAAATTCTTTTTTGGTAAGGAACTGCCAGCCACCGCCGCTTTCTCTTACTTCGAAGGGGTAGAACTCAGACCGGTATTTTTCCACTGTTCCCTGCAAGGACGATTCCACCTGGTCAAGCGTGATCTTATCTTCCATGAAACCAAACGCATTGTTGATGAGTTCGGTAATCTCCATTGCTGTCAATGGTTTATCGCTGGCAAAGATCAGCGCTTCAATATGCGGTATGAGGTTCGAAATTTCCATGTCTTGTTTTGCAGATTAGTCCCGCAGAAGCGGGATGCGGATTAGCCGGTGAACTTAACACAATCTGCCCATTTACACATAAGAAAATTTACACATTTTCTTCTACCCCTGTAATGCCGCAGCACCACTTACGATCTCGGTAAGCTCGGTAGTGATAGCTGCCTGACGGGCGCGGTTGTAAGAGATTTTCAGGTTCCGCAGCATTTCGTTGGCATTTTCTGTGGCTTTGTCCATAGCTGTCATACGGGCACCGTGCTCTGAAGCATGTGCGTCCAGTACCGCTTTGAACAATTGTGTATTAAGTATCTTGGGCATCAGCTCAGCGATCAGGCGATCTCTGTCCGGCTCAAAAATGAAGTCATTCTTTTTAGCACCTTCTTTTGTTGCAATTTTTGGAATGGGCAGGAATTGCTCTGCAACAAAACGCTGGGTAGCAGCATTTTTAAACTCGCTGTACACGATCTCTACTGCATCAAATGTTTTTTCTTCAAAAGCTTTTACTGCAGCCTTGGCGCAAGCCTGTACTGAATCAAAGCTCAGGTGCAGGAAGATATCTTTGAAAGTGGGATCTACGTTGTATTTGTTTTTGGCAAAATGCTCATATCCTTTTTTACCAATGCTCCAGATAGTTACCTGGCCTTTGGCCTGCTGGGCAGCATATTTTTCGCGGATAACTGCTTTAGCCATTTTAATGATGTTGGCATTGTAAGCACCGCACAAACCACGGTCGCTGGTAATAACGATCAATAATACTTTTTCAACAGGTCTTTCGGTTGCCAGGCTCATTCCCACTTCACCCTCAGTGTTACTTACAATATTGCTCAGCACTTCCTGCAACTTGCGGGCGTACGGGCGCATCTGAACAATACCATCCTGCGCTTTACGCAACTTGGCAGCACTTACCATTTTCATAGCTTTGGTAATCTGCTGGGTATTCTGTACCGATTTAATCCTGTTGCGAACCTCTTTTAATTGACCTGCCATATATTAATGATGGTTGATAAGTTGATATATTATTCTATACCAGTGTGTATGAAATTCAAAACCTGCACTTAAAAAGAACCCTTTACGCACTCACTTTCTCTACAATTTCCTCACAATCAATTACATACGAACCTATTGAATTCCATATCGGTAAACCGGCTGCAAAGGTAGCAGAAAGCGGTCAAAATTCCGAAAAGCCATGAAAAATTCCGGTTTTACCCAAAAAAATCCAAGATGTGAAAACTCTCGTATAGATACTATAGCGTATTGTCTGTTCTTTCGATCACCCTATCAAATTCAAAAATGGAGCTAGTAGCTGCCCGGCCTTTTAAGCATTTAATCAGTACCAACCACTCGTATTGGCACCTGGAATCGCAATTGGTGACCTTTTTGGCTACAGCCGAACAGACCGAAGGCAAATATGCCATGCTTGAACTGACCATTCCCCGTGGCTATGAGCCCCCTCCGCATACACATTCCCGCGAAAGTGAATCCTGTTATATTCTTGATGGTGAAATAGATTTTGAAGTAGGTACCAAACAGTTCACCGCCTGTAAAGGCGATTTTGTATACCTGCCCCGCTATGTACGCCACAGCATCCGGATTAAAACCCCATCGGCCAGTGCGCTGGTTTTTATTGAGCCTGCAGGACTGGAAAATTTTTATCTCCAGATGAGTCGTCCTGCCCCGGAACCATCCCTGCCACCACTGCCTGCAGGTCCGCTTCCGAAAGAACTTACAGCAGCTATGAGCAAACTGCTGCGCAATGAATACGGTATCGATCTGTAAACAGCATTGAAAATAGTTTAGCCTCTTTCCCGGATGGATACATTTCATCCTGTTATACCAGTTGTTTTATAGTTATATGTTGTTGTTTGACCGGGAATGAATACTTTTACTGGTATAAACCTATCCTGGTTTAGTGATAATGGCTATGGCAAAATCAACTAAGAAAAAAGAGCCACCGGTAATACTGGTCACCAACGACGATGGCATTACAGCGCCCGGTATACGCAACCTGGCAGAAGCAGTAAAAGATCTTGGCAAGGTAGTAGTAGTTGCACCGGATAAACCACAATCCGGCATGGGACACGCTATTACCATCGGGCAACCATTGCGCCTGCATGCAGTTCCTTTTTTTGACGATATTGAGGCTTATCAGTGTTCCGGCACCCCGGTTGACTGTGTAAAACTGGCGGTAGATAAAGTGTTGCACCGCAAACCGGATATCTGTCTCAGCGGTATCAACCACGGTGCCAATCACTCTATCAATGTTATTTACTCCGGTACCATGTCGGCCGCTATGGAAGCTGCCATTGAAAGCATTCCGTCTATCGGTTTTTCACTGCTCGATCACAGCATTGAGGCAAATTTTGACGCTGCCCGTCATTACGCCCGCATCCTGGTGGAAAAGCTGCTAAAAAATCCGCTTGACAAACACATGGTATTAAATGTCAATTTCCCTTCTGTTGCCACGGAACTGATCAAAGGCATTCGTGTTTGCCGGCAGGCGTATGCGAAGTATGAGGAAGATTTTATTGAACGCAACGATCCCAACAACAAAAAATATTACTGGCTTACCGGTGAATTTGTAAACTTTGACAAAGGAAAAGACACCGATGTGTGGGCCCTGCAGAATAATTATGTAAGTGTAGTGCCGGTACAATTTGATTTAACGAATTACGTTCTTAAAGAGAAACTTGAAAAAACCTGGAAACTGTAACTGCAATGTTCAAAAAAGACAACCTCCGTTTCGGCCTTCTGCTGGGTTTTATTGCTCCCCTGTTAAGTGTTGTGATCTATTACTTTGTTAAGTTTTCGTCGTTGTACAGCGTAGGTGACTTTCTCACCTTTATTGCCAGGAACAAGAACCAGGTTACTGCCATTTCAGTGCCCTGCCTTATTCTGAACATTGCTCTGTTTACTTATTACATCAATACTCATCGCGATAAGACTGCCAAAGGCATCTTCGCCACTACCCTGATATACGCCATCTTTGCGCTGGTGGTGAAGTTTGTGGTGTAAGTAGCTGCGGGTTGTTGGTTTACAGTTGCAGTAGTGTATAGTTGGCAGCAGTCAATTTGCAGTGCTGCTACTTCTACTTGCACCCTTGTACCTTGCCCCTTAAACCTTACCCCCTACATTTAACATTCAACATTTCTCATTCCTACGGCTTCTCCTATCTTTGCGCAGTACAATAATTTTTATCTGTAATGCGCTACTACATCATAGCCGGTGAAGCATCGGGCGATCTGCATGGCAGCAATCTGATTAAAGAGCTGAAACAACTGGATGGCGAAGCCAATATCCGTTGCTGGGGCGGCGACCTGATGGAACAAGCCGGAGGTACGCTGGTAAAGCATTACCGCAACCTGGCCTTCATGGGTTTTATTGAAGTGGTAAGCAATCTGAGCACCATTTTAAAAAATCTTCGTTTCTGTAAAGAAGATATCGTGCAGTTCAAACCCGATACACTGGTGCTGATCGATTACCCGGGGTTTAACCTGCGCATTGCAGAGTGGGCGCATCAGCAGGGCATTAAGGTTGTTTTTTACATCTCCCCACAGGTATGGGCCTGGAAAGAGAACCGTGTAAAGAAGATGAAACAGTGCATTGATAAAATGCTGGTGATCCTGCCGTTTGAAAAAGATTATTATCTCAATAAATGGAACTGGGATGTTGAATATGTGGGTCACCCGCTGGTGGAAGTGGTAGAACGGCAACAGACAGCAGGCAGTTCTTCCCTGTCTGACAAACCGGTCATTGCATTATTGCCAGGCAGTCGTAAACAGGAGATCCTGAAAAAACTGCCCATTATGCTGGAGGTCAGCAAATATTTTCCCGATTACCAGTTTATTGTGGCCAAAGCTCCGGGGCAGGAAGATAGTTTTTATCATGAGCAACTGAGTGTTTATCCCAACGTGTCTTCAGTGCGCAATCAAACCTATGCATTGCTTACCCAAGCCAAAGCGGCACTTGTAACCTCAGGAACAGCTACGCTGGAAACTGCTTTGTTTGGTGTACCGGAAGTGGTGTGTTATAAAGGCAGTAATATTTCATACCAGATCGCTAAGCGACTTATCAAGGTAAAATATATTTCGCTGGTCAATCTTATTATGGATAAACCGGTGGTGAAAGAACTGATACAACAGGAACTAACTGTAGAAAATCTTCGGACAGAACTCACCGCATTACTGACTGACCCTGCCCGCCAGCAACAACTACGTGCTGATTATACCGCGTTGAAACAGTTGCTGAGCCTGGGAGGCCGGGCTTCTGCCAAGGCAGCTACAAGTATTGTGGATTTTGTGCGCGGTTAATGTTTTTTGATAATAAACAGCTTCACGATAATAATGATCAGTGCAATCAGGAACATGATCAGGGAAAGCCGGTTAATGCCATGCATATAACGCATCCACTTAGTGCGTGGCGCATTCGGATCACGTTTTTTAATATACAGGTATTCGGCTAATTGTCTCCAGACTCCCATATTGTAAAATTACAACTTATAATCCTGCTATTTGCCTTCGGCTATCATTTTCACATTTTGTGTACCGGTACGCGCAATCAGCCATTTACGCAATAATTCCAGTTCTTTCGGATTGTACTTTTTTACAAAATGTACATAGGAAAGCAAGATCGTATCTGTTTTACCTGATGAAAGTGTGTATATGGATTTATTCATCACAATCAGATCGAGAGACGGCACCAATGCCCTGGCTTCACGATTAATGGCCACTTCCGGCAGCGTTTCGCTTTTCAACCTGGTAACTTCATTTTCCAGTAATCGTATGCGTGCATCTTTATCCTTCATCACCTGGTCGTTGCGTTCATACAGGTCCTGCAACACAGTATTGCGTAGTTGACTCATGTTTACCTGGCTGCTGCCGCTTTGTAAAACCACCAGTTTTGCTGAACTCAACTGATAGTCCGGAAGTTTTTTTCTTGCCTGCTCCAATTGATCATCAGAGATCTTTTCACCACCCAATACCACTTCAATACTTCTGCCCTGGGTATTTACCGTTTGCCGTAAAGGGAACGCATTTGGAAAAGTAAATTCTTTCCTGATGAAGTTATTGGCACTCGTTTCAAAAATGGTTTGTTTTACTAAACGATATGCAAGGTAAATACTGGGCAATATGGTAAGTAATGTCACATACCAGAATAACCGGCGGATACGATGTTCACGCTGTTTATCTACATACTCAACTTTTTTGAATTCTAAAAAACGTATGATAAGAAAAGTAGAAAGGCAGATAAAAACGCTATTGATAAAGAATAAGTATAATGCGCCAAATAGGTAGGTCCAGTTACCGGTAGCCAACCCAAACCCTGCAGTACACAAAGGAGGCATTAATGCTGTAGCAATTGCCACTCCGGGAATCACATTGCTTTTTTCCTTGCGGGTAGCAGCAATAACGCCAGCCATTCCACCAAAAAAAGCAATCAGTACATCCCATACAGTGGGAGATGTACGGGCCAGTAGCTCTGACCGGGCTTCGCTTAAAGGAGTAACCAGAAAATACACAGTGGAAGCCATGATACTGATAGCTACCGAAATGCCAAGGTTGATAAACGAACGTCGCAACAAATCGGTATCATTAATCCCAACTCCCAGCCCTACCCCGGTAATGGGGCCCATCAACGGAGAAATCAACATAGCACCAATTATTACTGCCGGAGAGTTTACATTTAACCCAATAGATGCTATAAAAATTGCAAAGATTAATATCCAGAGATTGGTGCCTTTGAAATCAATTCCTTTACGGATAGATTGGATAGTTTCTTCTTCGGCGGCTTTATCTTCTTCCAGGTTAAATAATCTTCGCAACCATACAAGAGTACGTGAAAAGGAAAAGCGCATAAGTACAGTTTTATTTACAACAATTATGTAGTATATGCATTAATCTTTCTCATTAGTAAGAGCAGCATCGCCGTTCCTGGTCTTTTCAGCTCCATTCCCGGCAGGTACATCATGTTCTTCTTCCGGACCGTTCAGTTCATGAATATACTGATGTTTTAACCGATCATAAAAAGAGTGTTTATCAACCAGTATGGAGATCAGGCTGGCAACCATTCCGGCCAGCATCAGGTGAAAGATCACGTTATGACGATCTGTCATTTCCAGTACAAGGATGGCTGAGGTAAAAGGTGTACGTGTTACCCCTGTAAGGAATGCTACCATGCCAGACAAAATAAGCAGATTGGCTTCTGCAGATGTTACATGAAACCAGCCAGCCATTACTGCACCCACACTGGCACCGGCACTCAACGATGGCGCAAATACGCCGCCCGCTGCACCAGTGGTAAATGACAAAATTGAACCTCCTGCACGCATAAAAGGAACATACCAGGCCATTGATTTGTCCTGGGTAAAAAGGCTGTGCGCCATCAGTTCTTTTCCTGAGCCCAACACTCGTTCATCAAGAAATACAGCCAGTGCTGCAATTACCAATGCACAGCCTACTATGTATAATACCTGTTTGCCAACTGATGTGAATTTTGCTTTCCATGCCATTACTGCCAGCATTAATTTTGACATGTAACTTCCCATCAGGCCTGCTACTATAGCTACGCAGATCACGCCTCCAAAAATGAAACCGGAAACAGCATTTACATCAGGATAGCCCAGGTACAGGTACGGTCCCAGTAGCCCCTGCGCAGTTAACCCGGCAATGATCACCGCGGTGAACAATGCTGTTTTAAAATAACTGATATGCATTTTGGTAAGTTCTTCCACTGCAAATACAATTCCGCCCAGTGGTGTATTGAAGGCTGCCGCCAAACCAGCTGCAGCCCCTGTCATGATCATATTGCGTTTGGAAATTTTTGGCCACCAGGCTGGCAGCCATTGATTAACCTTATGAAATACAGATCCTGCAATCTGTATCGTAGGACCTTCACGTCCTATTACACCACCTCCGAAAATCATTACAAGACTGGAGATCATCTTTACAACAATGATGCGCAGACTCAATAATTTTTTCACTTTACCTACATGCGCAGGTTTAGCTATCTCTATAGCGGCCATTACCTGTGGTATACCGCTACCCCGTGCATAGATTGCATACTTCATAACAACCCACCATGCAAATACAAAACAAACAGGCATGATGATAAACAGCCACCAACTGTGATGATGTACAATATATGCAGTACCACTTTCTGCCAAAGCAAACAACTTTGCATACAATACAGCCAGTAACCCGGTAATTACAGAAGCGATCCAGAATGGTAATGCCTGTAAAAAATTCTGCTTCAGCTTTTCGTTTCGGATATTATCAAATATGCCTTTCAGCCAGCTCCGGGCGCTTCTCAACAATTTCATCATAGTTCGTGGTATTTTTATGATAGAATACCAGACGTACAGTCGCCTGAAATAAAAGTAGTTGGGTTCTAGGGTTGAGAAGGTGCAAAGATAAGGCAGTAAGACCGGAAGTTGGAAAGGCAGAATGTATAAGGCTTAAGAGTGCAAGCCAAGATAACGGAACTGCAAATGGCTATCAGTACGCTGCTAAACCGGCAACAACAACACCCTTACCACTTCATCACCTTTCTCACATACGCAATCAACTCCTGTGCAATCTGCTGATGCTCTTTCAGATCTGGATGTTCGCCACAACCGTTTGCATACCTTTTTTTGAAGAAATAAGAAGATATCTTTTTGTCGCCCTTATTGTTCATATAACTTACAATACCTGTAAGATAATTCTGTAAAACCGGGTTCAGAGTAGTGTTGGCCATAGGACTGGCTAAACAGATAATCGTTGCTTTGGGATGATAGGCGCGTATTTTTTCAAGAAACTGTACATACGCACTGCAAAAAGCAACAGAATCCACCACACCATCGTTTTGGCCTAAACAAACCGTAATCACATCCGGATGATAATCATTGCTGTTCCATGCAACCGAATCTGCACGCATGTTTATTTTGTCATACACCTGTGGCATGGTAATGTTCATATTGCAACAACTGCGTATTAAACCAATTCCAGACACTGCACTCAGATGCCATTGTGCGCCTAATGTACGCCCAGTGATTGGTCCATAAGAAAGCCATGCGTTGTGCTGATCATACCACTGTCCTTTGTCACAGGGTATTACAGACAGATCCATTCCTGAACCACAGGTTATAGAGTTACCGATAAACTCCATTTTGCGGAATAGTTTAGGAGGCAGAGGTAATAACTGTTTACAGATAATGCCTGCAAATGCGATATAGCCAATGCCGGATTCTGTGTTTTTACAAATGGTGATAATGTGTTCACGATCTGGCAATCCTTGCGCTACCTGTATGGTATCAGTTTTCCCTTTTGTTTGTATACGTATGGGATTCCAGTTATCAACAATGATCTCAAGATAGTTGTGTGTATTACCATACAATATTTCATCTTCAATAATCACCTGGCAGGAAGTACCGCGGAATTTAGCCTGCATGTATACTCCGGGCGCCCATGCGCGTGGCTTTTCCGGGTCTGTAAAATCAATACGTCCTGTGTATTGCAGATATGGATGATCTCCGGCATAGAATACCGTTGTTTCGTTATACAATGGAGCAGCTACAGCAGTGTATGAACAGACGATACGGCAAAACACCAGTAGCAATACAGGAACCAGTTTCATCGGCTATCATTTTTTTGACTGGTAAAAGGTAAGTATTCTTTTAATGAATTTGCAAAAAGCACTAATAACTGCCTGTAACCGGGTAAAATAATATTGAAATACTGCATGCATCACATCCTCCCATAAAAAAACCGGCAACGTTGTGGTTGCCGGCTACAGAACAAAAACGTAGGAAATCCTAAAAGATTTATACCTATAGATCGGTAATCGGTTTATATTTTGGTACCAGTGCTTTCATAATAACCCATGCAATCAGGTAAGCAACCGCACAAATGCCAAACATAATAGTATAAGCCGTTGTCATTTCTGTTTGCACCAGCCCTTTTTGCAATTTCAGTAACTGGTCAAATACTGCAGGATCTACAGTGCGCACCTGTTCGGTAACTTCTTTTGTAAGATTACCCAATTCAGTATGATTCAGATCAATCTTATCGCCATGTTTGTTTACAATATCCATTGCCTGAATTTTAGCAACAAAATCACCTAATCCCGCAGCTTTTGCTTCTACCCAAGATTTTGCAATGCCCGTGGCTTTATAAGCATCAAATATCCATCCGCCTGTTTTAGTAACTAATACACCACCAAAACCGCCGGCCATGCCTCCGATCCCTACTACAGAACCTACCGCTTTTTTGGGAAACATATCTGATACCGTGGTAAAGATGTTAGCACTCCAAGCCTGGTGGGCAGCAGTACCAATACCTATAAAAAATACCGGGATCCAATAACTGATGCTTCCCAGCGGCTGAGCAGCCAATACTGCCAGCGGGAATATTGCTATCAGTAACATAGCGCGCATACGACCGTCGTACACCTGGTATCCTTTTTTGATAAAAAACATAGGGAACCAACCGCCACTTATACTACCAAACATCGCCATAGTATACAGTACAGCAAGCGGAAGTGTAATATCCATCCCTACCATTCCATACTGGGCTTTTAAATAAGCCGGTAACCAGAACAGGAAGAACCACCATATACCATCGGTCATGAACTTACCAATCGTAAATGCCCATGTTTGCCTGTATCCTAATAATTTAAACCAGGAGATTTTTTCAACTTTAGCATCTGTAGCAACCGTTGTTTCCTCATCGCTGGTAATATAAGCCAGCTCTTCAGGTGAGAGTCTTTTTTGTTCATGCGGTTTTTCATACAGGAATAACCAGAATGCCAACCACACAAAACCAACGGCTCCAATAATTACAAAAGCAGTTGTCCAACCCCAATGTCCGGCAATATAAGGAACTGTAAGCGGAGCCAGAATAGCTCCCACATTAGCACCAGAGTTAAAAATTCCGGTAGCTAATGAACGTTCTTTTTTAGGAAAGTATTCTGCAGTGGCCTTAATAGCAGCAGGGAAGTTACCCGCTTCGCCCAGCGCCAGTACCGCACGACACAACATAAAACCTACCACAAAAACAGGAACAGAAACAATACCTATCCATCCCAATACAGCAGCAATAGATTCGCCAAGCGGAATTGCCAGAGCATGAATTATGGCACCCAATGACCATATGGCAATGGACCATGCATAGCCTTTTTTTGTACCCAGCTTGTCAATAATACGGCCTGCAAATAACATGAAAATAGCATAAGTAAACTGAAACACCGCAGTAATGTTCGCATAGTCGCTGCTGGACCAGTTATACAGTTTTTCCAATGTAGGTTGCAGAAGACTTAATACCTGTCTGTCAAGATAGTTAACTGTAGTTGCAAAAAACAGTAAGGCACATATTGTCCACCTGTACTTTCCTATGGCTTGCTGCATGAGGGTTTGTTTAGTTAATGAGCGTTGGTCGTTAGTATTGTATTTATTTAATAGCTGCAATGGTCTTCATCACTTCTTTGGTCTTGGAAGTGATAGTAGTATAATCCTTGCTTTCCAACAATGCTTTGGTAAGCAGCTTACTGCCCATCCCTACTGCAATCACACCACTGTCGAACCACTCTTTAATATTTGCAGCAGTAGTATCTACCCCCCCTGTAGGCATGAATAATAATTTCGGGAACAGCTCTTTAATGGCTGATATGTAGGAAGGACCTACCACGCTTCCGGGAAATATCTTCACCAGCCGTGCACCATTGGTTTCGGCCGTAAATATTTCTGTGGGTGTTAAACATCCGGGAATCCACAACAACCCTGCTTTCTGAACAACTGCTGCCACTTCAGGATTCACTACCGGGCAAATAATATAATCAGCACCTGCCGCAATATAGTTTTCAGCATCACTTACTGTTTTAACAGTGCCAATGCCCAGTAACATGCCCGGCATTTCAGCATTCACCAGTTTGCGCAGCGCGATAAAATTCTCTACCGCTGCTTCGCCACGATTGGTATATTCCACCGTTTTAATACCGGCAGCATATAATGCTTTCAATACGCCAATGCTTACTTCTTTATCGGAATGGTAATACAGCGGCAGCATTTTCTGCTCCCGTATAGTATCAATAATAGCCTGCTGATTGTTCATGTTGCTTTATAAATGTTTTAATTTCTCCTGCAGTAAGATTGGTGGCGTCGCCTTTGATAAACAGTTTGCGGTAAGCAGCCGTTGTAGCAAAATCAACCACCTGTTGTGCCGTATGGTCGTTGTACAGCCCGTAAATAAGGCCTGCCATATAGCAATCTCCACTGCCTACCTTGTCAATCACAGTTTCGGTGGTGTATTCAGGAGAAACAAATAATCCGTTCTTATCGTAAAAAGTAGTGTAATATAAAATGCCATTGTGGTCAAAACGATAGGTATTGGCTACCGTTTTGCATTGCGGGAATTGCTTCATAATAGCCTGTGAAGTATTCACAGCCTGCTGCAGGTAATCTTTTTTGGTATCCGTCCGTACCAGTGCGTCATCAATGGGTATGTTCAGCATTTTATCTGCGGCCCATACATTGCCCATGATCAGATCGCAATACTGCGCCAGTTGCGGCATAATTTCACCCGGTTGTTTACCGTATTGCCAGAGTTTGGCGCGGTAATTCAGATCGAGTGAAGTGGTAATGCCTTTTGCGCGGCATGCCTGTAATGCTTCTTCACACACATCGGCAGCGCTCTGGCTTAATGCCGGACAAATGGCACTGAAGTGAAACCAGGTGATATCTTTCAGCACAACATCCCAGTCAATCATACCTTTTTGCAGAGAAGCGTAAGAAGAATGGGCACGATCATAAATTACACCGGCATTTTTCATATCAAGCCCCTGTGCCAGGTAATACAACCCAATGCGACTGCCACTCAGGTTTACCGATGAAGTATCAATATTTTTCTGTTGTACAAATTTTAATACCTGTTGTGAGAGATAATTATCCGGCAATGCAGTGCAGTAACCTACCGGAACATCCCACAAGGACAATGCCTGCGCAACATTCAGTTCGGCCCCTCCAACAAAAACAGGCATCGCATTCTGCTGTAACCAGTTGCTTTCTGTATCGGGCGACAAACGCAGCAATAACTCACCAAAACATAGTACTTTACCCATCAGTGTTTTTTTTACAACTATTCGGCCGGATACAGCACCTGTTATTGGGTGATATATTTACCGGTTCTGTCTGCAGAAAGGATTACCAGCCAAAATAGTTCTTTGCATTTGTATAGCAGATATCCTGAACCACTTTACCCACCCATGCAAGATCGTTGGGCAATTCACCATTCTCTATCTCCTGTCCAAAGATATTGCACAGTATTCTGCGAAAATACTCATGACGCGGATAGGATAAAAAACTTCTTGAGTCTGTGAGCATTCCTACAAAACGGCTCAGCAAACCCATATTAGATAAAGCATTAATCTGTTTGGTCATTCCATCTTTCTGATCAAGGAACCACCAGCCTGAACCGAACTGTATTTTACCGGCCACGCTACCGTCGTTGAAATTACCGATCATAGTAGCGAACAGTTCGTTATCTGCAGGATTAAGATTATACAGGATGGTTTTTGCCAGTTGATTGTCGTTATCCAGTTTTGCCAGGAACTTAGCCAATGAACGCGCCTGCGGAAAATCACCAATGGAGTCCCAGCCGGTATCAGGTCCTAACTGACGCATCATTCGACTATTGTTGTTGCGTAATGCACCCAGGTGGTATTGCTGTGTCCAGCCTTTCTCCCAATCCCATACTGCAAACTGTACCAGCATAGCTGATTTGAATGCTGTATTTTCTTCGGGTGATAATTGTTTTCCACTGCGGATCTTATCAAAGATTGCACTAATCTGCTGTTCTGTATAATCATCAGCATAGATCTGTTCCAGGCCGTGATCTGACACACTGCAACCCATGGTTGCAAAAAAGTCGTGACGCTTTTTTAATGCAGCCAGATAGTCCTGGTAATTGCTTACAGAAACATTGGCTGCTGCTTCTACTTTCGCAACATACGCATTGAAAGCATTGGCATCATCCACATTCATTGCTTTATCAGGACGATAAGCAGGTAAGATCTTTATTTCAAATCCATCATTTTTGATCTGCTGGTGAAATTCGAGTGAATCAACAGGATCATCTGTAGTACACACTACTTTCACATTCATTTTACGCAGTAATCCGCGAATAGAATATTCTTTGGTCTGCAATTTGGCTGTACACTCATCATAAATTTTACGGGCTGAATCAGTATTCAGCACATCATACACGCCAAAGTAACGCTGCAATTCGAGATGTGTCCAGTGGTACAGCGGGTTACGCAATGTATAGGGAACAGTTCCTGCCCATTTTTCAAACTTCTCGTAATCAGTTTTATTACCGGTGCAATAGCTTTCATCAATACCATTGGTACGCATTGCACGCCATTTGTAGTGATCACCATACAACCAGGCCTGGGTCAGGTTCTGAAAATTCAGGTCTGCCGCAATCTGGTCGGGTGGTAAATGGCAGTGATAGTCTATAATTGGCATTGATTTCGCAAAATCATGATAGAGCTTCTCTGCTGTTGTATTACCCAATAAGAAATTCTCGTCCAGGAATTTTTTCATATTTCGTCAATAGTGATTCTGGTTGTGAATAGTGAGTGGTAAATTGTCAGTGAAAATAAGGCATTTGCATTTAGCCCTAACCTACAACTTATAACTTACAACCCGCTTACAAACTTACGCCTCTTTTCCATGGAATAAAATCATCCTGGTTATTTCGTACCGAACAAACTTCTATTTCGCCACTGGCTACTTTGATCACATAGTCCAGAATGCGTGTACCAGCCTGCTCAATGGTCTCTTCACCTTCTATGATTGTTCCGGTGTTGATATCAATGATATCATTCATTTTTTTATACAAGGCAGTATTGCTGGACAGCTTTATTACAGGAGTAACCGGGTTACCGGTAGGTGTTCCCAATCCTGTAGTGAACAATACAATGGTAGCACCACTGCCTACTTCTGCCGTAGTTGATTCTACGTCATTACCCGGTGTACACAACAGGTTCAGTCCCGGACGGGTAACTTTTTCCGGATAATCCAATATAGCAGTTACAGGTGATGTACCGCCTTTTTTAGCTGCCCCGGCAGATTTGATCGCATCTGTAATGAGACCATCTTTAATGTTACCAGGTGAAGGATTCATATCGAAACCGCTGCCTGCAGCTTTGGCTCTTTCATTGTAGGTGCGCATCAGTGTACCGAATCGTTTGGCATCATCCACATTTACGCAACGATCGCTCAATCCCTGTTCTACACCACACAGTTCCGGAAATTCTGACAGTATTACTGAACCGCCCAATGCTACCAGCAGATCGGATGTATAGCCAATCGCAGGATTGGCTGAAATACCAGAGAAACCATCTGAACCACCACATTCAAGACCTATGACCAGCTTGCTTAACGGAGCTGGTTCTCTTTTGCACTGGTTGGCCAGCATCATGCCTTCAAAGGTTTGTTTGATGGCCTGTGATACCAGGTCAGTTTCCATGCCTATCTTTTGCTGTTCCAGTATAAATAAGGGCTTGCTGAAGCTGGCATCACGTTTCCTGATCTCCTCCTGTAAAATGGGTACCTGGGCATTCTGGCAACCCAGGCTCAATACAGTAGCCCCCGCTACGTTGGGGTGTGTTATATAACCTGCCAGCAATCCGCACAAGGCATCTGAATCCTGGCGGATACCACCGCAGCCACCTTCGTGTGACAGGAACTTGATACCATCTACATTGGGAAACAAACGACCAGCAGCACCTTTATCTGCTACCGGTACAAATACTTCTTCCTGTATGGAACCATTTGTTCTGTATGCATCTGCCAACTGCTTGGCAAAGTGATTGTATTTTTTTGTACGTGTATAGCCCAGCTCTTCCAGCAGGGCTTCTTTCATTACTTCCAGATTGCGGTTCTCACAAAATACCAGGGGAATTACCAGCCAGTAATTGCCTGTACCTACACTTCCATCAGGACGGTGGAATCCATTGAATGTTCTGTTGACAAATGCTGATACATCAGGTTTTTTCCAGCCGATATTGCGTTCACCAATGGTAAAGTCATTGGCAGCGTGTTTTACGTTGGTTGTGGCAATCAGTCCGCCTTTTTTTATAGGCAACTGTGCCTTACCTACCAGTACACCATACATGTGTATCGGTTCACCCGCAGCCAGGTCTTCTGTCAGGAATTTATGTTTGGCTGGTATATCATCCTGCAATTCATATTCACTGCCATTGTATTGTACTTTTTCACCTTTTTTCAGGTTGGTAAGCGCTACCAGTACATTATCGTCCGGATGTACCTTTAATACCTGTTGTTTCATTGTAAAAACTCCTTTCCGGCAGGGCCGGACTTCAAATTTCGGATTTAGTTGTTGTTTTCGATTGCGCAGATTATGCCATTGCTTTCGCTATTTTACCATTTTGCAGGGCTACGGAAGGTCCCTGCTCCAGTAAAACAGCCAATTTTTCTTTTACGGCCTGTTCAAAACCAGGCAATAAAGAAAGATCCTCGCCCCACAAAGTGGTGTCTGACAGTACTTCATGCACCAGTTCAGATGGCGACAGTTTATCCCATTTGCTGAAAAAATACCCGGCAAAATCGTCCTGGATAGGATATTCCTGTCCTCTCCATTCACCATAATATTTATCCTGTTTCCTGGATAGCGGGCGGGTGAACAGCAGGTATGCTGCAAAACCCAGGCTGATATGTTCAGGAACAGCGCCCAGTCTTTCTACATATTTCATGATCACCGGCAACGCACGCATTTTCATTTTTGACGTGTATTGCATGGTGATGCTGATCCAGTGATGTTCAATATTGGGATTGCGGAATCGGTCCAGCACTTTAGCACCGAAAGTTGCAGTGTCATCACTCTTTACCGGGTAGGGAATACCCAGCGCTATTTCCTGCAACATCAGTTGCGCAATGAAGTTGCTCATATCCGCATCATCCATTGCCAGTTTTACCGTAGAGAAACCAGCCAGGTAAGCCAGTCCGCACGATAAGGTATGCGTACCATTGAGCATACGCAACTTCAGTTCACGAAACAGGTTGATATCCGGCGCTATTACCATGCCTGCATCGGCCTGCGCAAATGACAACACCGCCTTCACTCGCTCATTCCCTTCTATAGCCCAGAGACGATATACTTCTGACATGCACAACAGATCATCAGTATAGCCAAAACTGTTTTCCAGTTTTTGTTTGGTAGCTGCATCCGGTTTACCGGGTACAATTCGGTCAACAAGTGAATTACAGAAATAGTTGCTGTTCTCCAGCCATTGTATAAAGTTGTCTTCAAGACCGTTCAGGTGTGCCAGTTCAAGTACAATGGACTCCAGTTTCTTCCCATTGTCGGGAATCAGTTCTGTAGGCACAATCACCATTCCGCTCTGGTGGCTGCCGGCAAAGGCTTTGTAGCGCTCCAGCAGGAAGGCCAGCAGTTTACCAGGATAGGAAACCGGCGGATGACGACGTATATCATCGTTTACCAGTTGAATACCTACTTCTGTAGTATTGGAAATAATGACCTGCATGTTAGGGTCATGCGCACATTTCAGTACCTCGCTCCATTCATTGTTGGCTGAAAGTACACGGCTGATGGAAGTATTGATGATATTCTCTTCAATTGTTCTGCCATCTTCCAGTCCGCGTATACACAAGGTATACAAGCCGTCCTGCTTGTCAAAGGCCGCAGAATCGCCACTGGCTGTGGATTTCACAACCACAATGCGCCCGTTGAAAATACCGGCACGGTTTGCCTTGTCAATAAAATAGTCAGGCAATCCACGCAGCAATACACCGGTTCCGAACTGCAATACTTTTTCAGGCAGTTCAAACACCGGTTCACCAGGTATAGTAATGTCCTGTGACTGTATATTTTTTAAGTTGAACCTCGAAAGAATCATAACTCACATTTTATGAAATAGTAGTTAAAGTAAGTTGGCCCTGTCTGCGAATATCACAACATGCATGCTCATGGCTGTCCTGCACTCACCAGTACTGATACCCGGTACTTTTAATATCGTTCCGGGTTCCATTTTCCTGCAAATACCCATGCAGCATTGATGGCTGAAGATTCCGGTGCACCTGGCGCCGATGATAAGTTGTCGGCATACCAGCTAAAGTCTTTCCCCGGCCTGTGACAGTTGAAATAATAGATCCTGCGCCCCCATAACAATGTATTGCTGGTAGGCACCAAATATATATCTGCATCGGCCATATTTTCTGCAAACGAACAGTTAACGAGGTAAAATTGTGCATCACGGTGATAGCGGCCCAGCTTAAAGCCGTCGTATCCTTTGAAAGAGCAATTTTTAAGCACCGTTTTGGAATCGCGGTTCGCTGAACCATCGTGCCAGATGCTGGCCGGACCGGTATGTGCCACAAACACGCAGTTTTCGGCATAAGCCCATCCACGCGGACAATAAAAATCGACACCACCTTCCATTACACAATCTTTAAAGTACCACATGCCTTCCTGTACATTCCACGGACTTACCGTATCGCCTCCAAACGCTTTCAGTATGCAATTGATCACTTTAAGACGTGTGCACTGAAACGTGCGTAATGCCATCTGATGACCGTCCTTTCGCAGTTTTTTCTGTGGGTTTACAGAATCTTTTAAACAGTTAATGGTAATATCATTTGCCCAGTCAAATCCATAACTGTTAATAATGGTCAGGTTCTTCAGGGTAATATCATTTGCTTCAATATTAATAGTGGCCACTCCCCAGTCATCGTTGTGTAAACAACGCCATTCATCTCTTGCTATGGCCTGCGTGATCACTACCCCGCTTTTATCTTCCCCTTCCAGTACAATATTTTGTTTCTGTATGTACAGTTTCTCTTTGTAAATGCCTTTCCGGATAAATATTACCCGTGGTGTAGCTGACGAATCCGGCAAACTGTTAATAGCGCCCTGTATGGTTCTGAATGTTCCTTTACCGGTTGCATCCACAATGATCCGGTTTGTTTGCGCTTTGATGGTTGCAAACAGCATTCCCAGGATCCCGCACAGTATAATTGCTTTATTACGCATTCTCACATTTCATCAACCTTCTGTACTTCGTTCTTTCACTTTGTACTCACTACTTTTTTACCGGTATCTGTTTTATTGCCCATTGTACCAGGTCGCAGGCAGCTTTGTAGTTTTCCAGTTCCAGCGGCAGTTTACGGCCATCCAGGTATTCATTGTAAAACCAGGGATCACCCACTGCAAACACAGTACCTTTTCCCACTTTGGCTACAGACATTACCACAGTTTCTCCCTGTGTAAACGCTGCTTTGGCAGGCCCGTTCACTGTTTGTGAAGCATATTCTTTGATGTAGATCTTCTTTGCTGTTTTGAAAATGGGATGGTCAGCCGGTACTTCAAATGTTCCCTGCTCATATTTATTACCCTGTACCCTGTTCAGGCTTTCGTATTTAAACTGAAAACCGAAACGTTTAGCCAGTTCATTGAAATGCGGAAACTCTACGTTGCCGGTATCATTTCCGAATAACAGTAATACACCACCTGCTTTTACCCAGTTCTCAATAGCATCAATATGCTCTTTCTGGATATAGTTGGGCTCTTTGGTCTCTTTCTGCGTATCCGGATCAACAATGAGATAGAAATCGGCACCTTTCAATGTTTGTGCTGTAGGCGCCTGTTTCAGTGTTTTTGTTTTTACACCATAACGATTGAAAACATGTCCCAGCAACTGGTATCCATTGTTGTCCATTTCGTTCCAGATGTAGTGGTAGGGAACGGTAGCACCGGTTACATCTTTGGTAAACTCATTATTAAAGAAGTTGTCCAGTACCACTGTTTTACCTTTTCCTTTGTTCAGATCAGGTAACAGCTCCATTTCATCTGCTGCCAGTAATACCGCTCCTACACCTTTTGCATCGTTACGGATCACTTTTTCACTGATATAATATTCATAGCTGCCATCGCGGTAAGGAGTACCGCCAAGACCGCTTACACTTACTGTTCCATCCAGTACGGTCAGGCCTGCTTCATCCACTTTGATAAACTTTTTCTGAATACCATCATAACCTTTTACCGCTACAGGTAAAAAAGTGGAAGGCAGGTATCCCAGTCGTACACCTTTTGCAATAGCATATACAAACATGCTGCTGGCAGAAGCTTCCAGGTAATTGCCTTTCCTGTCAGGGAAATTCAGGATATCCCACCACAAACCTGTTTTGGGGTCCTGCACTTTTTTTATTGCTGTTGCAAAACGATTCAGAATATCGATCAGTTTTTTTCTGCCGGGATGATCTTCAGGGAAATATGGTAATGCATCTACCAGTGCCATTCCATACCAGCCCATCGCCCTTGCCCAGAAGTTGGGAGAAAGACCAGTGGTTTTATTAGCCCACTGCTGTTCTTTGCTTTCATCCCAGCCATGGTACAGCAAACCGGTCTTAGCATCGCGGGCATGCTGTTCCATCCACACAAACTGGTTGGTAATGTCGTTGAACACCGTGTCTTCACGGAACAATTGTGCCCATTCAGCATAGAAAGGCTGTCCCATGTACAAACCATCCAGCCACATCTGGTAAGGATATCTTTTCTTGTGCCAGAAACCACCTTCGTTGGTACGGGGCTGCTGCTGTATCTGGCTGCGCAATTGAGCAGCTGCTTTATAATATCTCTGGTCGTTGGTTACTTTGAATAAAGTGAGCAGTATACGACCACACAATACATTATCAATATTGTAGTCATCCAGTTTGTAGCCTTTGATGCTGCCATCTTTTCCTACAAAAAAGTCCATGCTTTTCTGCATGTATTTGAAATATTTCCCATCGGCAGTATTGTACCAAAGTCCTTCAATGCCCTTCAGAATAACACCCTGATCATAGCTCCATTTGCCATTCAGACTATCTTTCCAGACTGTCATAACTGTATTGGCAATGCGCTCGCTCAGTTGCTGCGCCTGCCCCTGCATCGCTATTACCAAACCTATAATTACAATACTTTTCTTCATTGTATATCGTTGTGGTTTTCTTCTTTTGAGTACCGGTTTAGCCTCGAATTTCTCACTGTCTACGTTTGAGATTTGATATTCCTGACTCCTTACATTATACATTCTGTCGGTCTTCCGGACTTTACTCCATCATTTCCCCTCCCTGCACCTTTTTTCCTGTGCCTTTCTCATGCACTTACTTCACCGTCACCGCCGTTTCCGCAGCACCATACTCAGTAACTACCGCCTGTTTGGCGCTCTTCACATCTGTATTCAGTACTTTAATATCTTTTGAACGGTCGCCCTGCACCTGCAACATCACCGGCGCATTATTGTTAAATGTCAGTTTGTCAAACAACAGGTTGTCGCTGTTCAGTACAGATACCATAGGGTTCTGGTCTTTTGTGATCAGCTTTATATTCTTGAACTGGATACCACTGGCTTCTTCACAACGGATACCTTTTTTAGCCTGCAGCACCATATTTTCAAGCAGGATATTTTTTACATGCATTTCGGGTAAGCCACGTACAAAAATGCCTTTTTCAGCACCGGAGCAAGTAACATTGGTCACTACAAAATCGCGGAACTGTGGCGTTGCTTCTGTTACAGGTAATAACTCCACTTTTGGCAGATCTCTTTTTTCACCAGCTAACGGCACCGGATCTTTGGCCATGTAATACATGTCGAACAAGATGGCCTCGCCAACAATATCTTTCATGTTGATATTATTGATATACACTTTCTCTACAATGCCACCACGACCACGTGTTGTTTTGAAACGCAGACCAATATCTGTACCAATAAAGGTACAATCGCTCACATACATGTTCTTTACACCACCACTCATTTCACTGCCAATTACAAAACCACCGTGTGCATGATATACCAAGCAATTGCGCACAATGACGTTCTCGGTCGGTACATTTCTTTTACGGCCTTCTTCATCACGACCGCTTTTGATACAGATGCCATCATCGCCCACATCAAAAGTGCTGTTTTCGATCAGTACATTTTTGCAGCTTTCCACATCAATACCATCACCGTTCTGTGCATACCAGGGGTTTTTAGCATAAATGTTCCTTACCGTGAGGTTTTCGCATAACAGTGGGTGTAAGCACCAGGCGGGAGAGTTCTGGAAAGTTACCCCTTCAAGCAATACCTTTTTGCAACCAGCCAGAACCAGCAGGTTGGGACGCAGGAAATCTTTGATGGAATCGTAGAATTCCGGCGTTTTATCAGCACTGATAGCACCCGGATTTTTCAACTGGGAGCCTTTGAAGTTCTTTTCTGAGGGGTACCAGGTGCGCTGGTCTGCCCCTACAATGCCACCTGAAGCTACCAGGCGTTTCCATTGTGATTCGGTGAGCTTGTCTTTTTTTACCATGCGCCATACATCACCGGCACCATCTATTACGCCAAAACCAGTGATGGCAATATTTTCCTGGTTTTCGGCCGAAATAGGCGATTGGTTACGCATTTGCGGTAACCCTTCCCAGTTTCCTTTCACCAACGGGTATTCGTTAAAATCTTCTGTAAACTGTAATACTGCGTTTTTCTGCAGGTGAAGATTGACATTACTTTTTAATACAATAGGTCCGGTAAGCCACAAACCACCCGGTATCACTACTACGCCACCACCTTTCTTGTTACATGCAGTAATTGCATTATTAATACTCTGTGTGTTCAGTGTAACACCATCGGCTTTGGCGCCAAAAGCTGTAATCTTGATTGTATCTTTTTTGAAAACAGGCTGTTGTACAACAGGTAACTTCCATGCTGTATTGCCGGTTTGTCCATGTACATGCCCTGCTGCTATTGCAGCCGCTACGATAAGAGGGAGGATCTTTTTCATATGACAATTACTGATTGAGACAGCCTTTTACATTCCATAATAGCAGTTGTTGCCACACGGAAAGACTTCGTGAAGGAACAAGTCTAAAAAGATATTTACTTCCGGCAAACATATTTACTCCTTTTTTTTACGCAATCGTTGCCGACAACGATATCAACCAGCACTACTTCAGTAACATTACATATTAATAAATGTGTTTATGAAAATTACAGTGGCGTAATCACCGTATTTTCCGCACCGGCACGACCCTGCCCGGCAATGCAGATACCGGCATACCAAACAGGCATAAAAGAGAAAAAGAGTTAGTAATTCCTGGCTTTATCCCGGAAAGATGTTACAAAAAAGAGCCCACTGTACCACTTCCGGCACAATGGGCATAGGGCGCTATTGATAACCATCATTCTGTTTAAAGACATCTTTATTGGAAACCGCGTCTATCTGCGTTTGCGGAATCGGCCGCACATTGTGATAATCGCGTACATAAGGAGCAGCATCGGGGTTCATGTTCTGGATACGGCTAAGCAGTTTGCCTGTACGTTTCAAATCAAACCAGCGCAATTGTTCACCGCATAGTTCACGGGCCCTTTCATCCAGTATAAAATCGAGGGTTACCTGTGCCGAAGTGATCTGCATGGCTGCCTCGTGCCCGGGAATAGCCGCCCTGGTGCGGATTACATTGAGATAATAAGCGGCAGAATCCAGTTTTCCTATCTTCAGCTCCGCTTCTGCAGCGATCAGGTACATTTCTGCCAGTCTCATTACAAACACGTCACGTGCACTCTGTGCTTCGTTGAATGTAGCACGTGTTGAATCCTTGAACTTGCTGAGTGATACATAGAACTTACGTTGCGTTGGTACTCCGCTGGTTGCATATGTTTTCGACACATCGTAAGTAGTGTATTTTTTGCTGTTCATTTCTGCTGCCGTAAGCGTCTTTTTGGCGCAATAGCAGGCTGTGTCTCCCAATGCAAAGGGAACACCATTTACTGTTGCGGCTTTGTTTACATACCACACTGTCTGGAATGAACCGGCATAGCGGGAATCATTTGCATCATCAAACAGGTTCAGTAATGACAATGTAGGCATATAGCGGTTGAACGGGCGACCATTGTTGATATCGCGTACCAGGATGCTGGTATTCACCTGGTCGTACACCATCAGGAATAACAAATGGCCGTTATTGGAGCCGCGTGAATGTCCATTAGGGTAGGCTGCTGTGGCCAGGTCATTGTACGTAAGATTGGGGGAATAGTCAATGGCCCATATCACCTCTTTGTTCTTTAAATTTCCCATGTTCCACAGATCTACAAATTTGGGCTGTAATATGAAACCATAGTTTTTGATCACATCATTGGCCATGCCGATGGCTTCATTGTTCCTGCCCCTTGTAAGATACATTCTTGCCAGGAATGCTTTGGCCGCAGCCTGTGTGGCACGGCCGTAATCTGAAACTGTTTTAGGCAGATTGGTTACAGCAAACTGCAGATCAGTGAATATCTGGTTATAAAAAGTATCAACCGGCGTTTTGTTGGCAGTAGTAGCCACTCCATCGGTAGGTTGTGTGGTAAAATGAACACCGCCCCAGGTCTCTACAATATGCCAGTAATAGAATGCTCTTAAAAACCGCAACTCTGCTTCGCGGGTGGTTTTCTGTGCTGCTGTATAATCTGTTACTGCATTAATACCTGCGATACCCTGGTTGCAGAGATTGATGGCTGCATAGAAATTGTTCCATAAAAGGTTCAGCGCCGATGTGTTGCTTCCCTGCAGGTTGTTATAGGTACTTAACTGAGGATATACGTCGCCCGTTCCGTTGGTCCAGATGTCGGTACCCATTTCTGCAACGCTGTACCCCTCTTCTTTTCCATACCAGAAACGGGTGTAAGTATATGCGGCATTGACCAGCGTTTCAAATCCCGCGGCTTTGGTATACACTGTACTGGCGGTTAGTCCGCTGGGATTGTATTCATCCAGCTTTTTGCTGCAGGCAGCAAACAATACCGCCAGGCAGATAAGCATCGGCAATACTATATATAGACGATTTTTCATGTCTGAAGAATTAATTGGTGAATGTGTACTGTTAGAAATCAATGTTTAATCCCGTTACTATCAGTTTGGTCAACGGCCGTTCAAATGAACCGCTACCTTCCGGATCATAATCTTTCACTTTGGAAAAAGTGAAATAGTTTTTGGCACTTACGTACCAGCGTAAACCGGATACATGGAATCGTTTAGTAATTCTTGCCGGTACAGTATAACCCAACGTAATATTCCTGATCTTCAGAAAAGAACCATCTTTATAACCAAGTGTTGTAGCAAACTTCATTGCTGTACGTGAAATATTGGCGTTTGGCCGCGGATAATCGTTCGTTGGATTTTCAGGTGTCCAGTAGTTGACCTTTGCACCATTTTCAATGGCATTGGGTTCAAACTTATTAGCATAGTCTGATATAAACATCTGTCCTACCCTTGCAAACAGGTAAATATTAAAATCGAAATTGTGAAAAGTAATATCGTTACTGAACCCGATACTGTAACGGGGAACTGTTGATCCCAATACAATACGGTCATTGGCCTGCGTAATGGTTTTGCTGCCGTCCTGGTCTTTAACACGAATATCGCCGGGTTTACAATCGCACAATATCCTTGCCTGGGCGCTATCAGGTGTTTGCCAGATACCGATCTTTTCATAGTCATAAAAAGATTTTACCGGGTGACCGATAAACCAGTTATTGGCAATATCATCCTGTTTACCCACTAATTCTACAATGCGTTCTTTGTTGTGTGCATAGGTAAACGTAGAAGCCCATGTGAAAGATTTGCTTTCAATATTCACAGTATGCAGCGACACTTCTATACCGTTGTTACGGGTTTTACCAATATTCTGTAAAATTTTGGATACACCTGAAGTCGGGGGCAACTGGCGCAGTAACAGCAGATCACGTGTTCTTGAATCATAGTAATCCACGCTGGCGGTGATCCTGTTCCTGAGGAGTGAAAGGTCTATACCGGCGTTGGCTGTGGCAGTAAGTTCCCATTTCAGATTGGGATTACCGGTCTGGGGATCCAGACCATAAGCCAGCACACTCTGATCATTCCAGGAAAAGGGTATCAGCATCAAAGCACTCTGGGTCTGGTAGGCTTTTACTGCTGCGTTGCCAGCTACGCCATAGCTTAAACGAAGTTTAAGATCGCTCACAAAATTCTGGTTCATCATGAAGGCTTCATCACTCACCCTCCATGCAACAGCTGCAGACGGGAAGAAAGACCAGCGGTTTTCTTTGGCCAGCACCGACGATCCATCTGCACGACCAGTCAGTGTTAACAGGTATTTCCCTTTGTACGAATAGTTGAGACGTAACGCACCAGACATCAGGTTACTGCCAATATAGTTGCTCCAGATCTGCGGATTGGCAGGATTGCTACCCAGAGAGTAAGCTTCCTGTGAAGCCAGTAACTGCCCGGTACCCTGTGCAAAAGAACTGTCTGTTCTGTAAGAAAGATAACTGGTAACAGCTGTTACATCGAAGTTATGATCACTAATCTTTTTCTGCCAGTTGATGATATTTTCCCAGGTCAGATCGGCCTGTGTTCCATTGGTGATCTTTGACAATGAACCGGAAGACAAAGCTCTTTCAATAGTATTGACTCCCAGGAAATAGAAATTACGCGCACTACCATTTACAATACCCAGGTTTGAGCGGAGCGTCAACCCTTTCAAAGGTTTCCATTCTGCATAGGCCGTTGAAAGTATGCGTGTGATGTTGGTTTTGTTCACATACGCACCAGGTAGCTCTTCCAGCAATGGATTTACCTGGTTACCGTTGCCCGGGTATTTCACCAGTGTATCAGCGTTATAAGGAGTATAATAAGGAATTACCTTGTTGGCTACTGTAAGGATATTATCGGTTCGGAGATTCTGGTTATAATAAGTTAGTTGGCTGGATAAACCTACTTTAAATGTACTGGTAATGGTCTGATCAATATTCAAACGCAGTGTGTACCTGCCGGAGAAGTCGTTGTTCAGCAGTCCCTTCTCTTTAAAATAATCAAAGGAGAAATACACTTTTGTTTTTTCTGTACCGGATGATACCCCTACCCCATAATCCTGCTGTGAGCCTTTGTTCAGCAGTAAACCCGGCCAATATGTAGAAGTGCCGTTATTAACGGCCGCAAGCTCTGCCGCACTGGTGAATACTTTAGAATCATCAGCCGTGGAATTCCAGGTACCGATAGTACGGTATGATTGTCTTTTCAAATCTGCATATTCAGGACCTGTCATGGGTTTGGGATAACCCGTGATATCAGAAATACCATAATAGGCCGATGCATTGACATTCACTTTACCGAGAAGTCCTTTTTTGGTAGTAATAAGAATTACGCCGTTGGCGCCTCTTGAACCATAAATAGCCGTGGAAGATGCATCTTTCAATACTTCCATTGACTGAATATCGTTAGGATTGATATCCTGATAATTGGTATACTGAATACCATCTACTATGTACAGCGGACCATTACCGGCAATAATAGAACGGTTACCTCTTACCGCCACGCTTACACCTGCACCTGCAGCACCACTGGTACGCACAATGTCCACACCGGGTAGTTTACCCTGTACGCTTTCCATCAGGTTGGATGCAGGCACTTTTTTTACCTCTTCCCCTTTCAGTGAAATAACAGAACCGGTAAGATCTTTTTTCTTTACCTGTCCATAACCGATCACTACGATATTATCCAGGTTTTTAGCTGATGATACAAGGGCTATGTTTAACTCTGTTTTGTCACCCACCTTTACTTCCTGCTGTTCATACCCTACATAGGAAAACACCAATATATCTGTTTCCTCTGCCTGGACAGTAAATACTCCTTTTTCATTGGTAGTTGTTCCGCGTGTTGAGCCTTTTACATTGACGGTTACACCGTATAATGGCAGCCCGCTCTCATCAGTTATTTTACCTGTAATGGGTTTTAATAACGCCAGTTTTTCCTCGTTCTCTTTGATCACGATCAGGTTATTTTCCATTACCATGTACGTGAGATAAGTTTTGGCCAGCAATACATCGAGGGCCTGGCGGATACTGGCATTTTCAACAGACAAAGTAGCCTGCTGGCGTATGCCACGAAGCTGATCGTTGTAAAGAAAACGATAATGTGTTTCCTTCTCGATCTGGCTGAGGATAGTTGAAATTTCCGACTTTTTAAACCTGAAATTCAATCGCTCCTGGCCAAAACCGGTAGCAGAAACATGCAGTGAGAAAACAAGTAGTAGAAACGTTGTCAGCTTCATAATAAGCAATACGTTAGACAACAACGGGCTTTTGTAGCCCGTTTGTAAAATTTTCATACTTTAGTATTCTTATGGGTTAAATAATCTATCCTGCATAGCGGGATAATGACACGCAAAATTTTTAACCTGTAGCTCTGAACGGGGAATGCGCCAACATTCTCCGTTTTCTTTTATGTTAATCCGGCAACAGGTTACTGAGATGATCTAATATATACTTCATTGCCTTGAATTTCAAAGTTGAATGGTACCGCAGCTTTCAGTGCTTTAAATGCCTGCTCTACCGTTTCATTTTCAAGCGATCCGTTGAACACCAGCTTTTTTGCCTGTTCATCACTAAAACGTACATCAATATTATACCAGCGTTCCAGCTTTTTTGCCAGTATTTCAAAATTGTCGCCCCTGAACTCTAACCTGTTGTAGATCCATGCCGTTTCCAGGCGTTCGTTCTCACGCAAACTACTGTCCAGCACTTCAATATTCCTTGCCGGCAACGCATCTATCCATGCTTTTGTAACACCTGAAGAGGGCTTCAGATCAGCTTCTGTAATATTTTTTGGTAAAACAATTTTCTGATTGGGGTGCAGATAAATAGGTTGTTGCCGATCACTACCCTGACGGGTTATCTGCACAAGTCCACGCAATAAGGTTGTTTCCGTATTGCTGTCCTCCGGATAAGATTTTACATTAAAAGCAGTACCCAGTACCGTTATATTCAGACTACCTGCATGTACAATAAATGGCTTGTCCGGCTGTTTGACCACATCAAAATAGGCTTCACCCTGCAACGTCACTTCACGATAGCGGCCGGCAAATCCCCTGTCGTAGTAAATATGTGAACCGGCATTGAGCCATACTGTAGAACCATCGGGCAGAATGGTGCGTGTTTTGCTACCTTTCTGAGCTATGATCTCGTCAGAAGACATCGCAGTATGCATGCTTCGCCAGTAACTCCACATCCATACACCCAGCGCAATACCTGTTAGTATTGCAGCAGTATGGTATACTTTTTTCCATTGTACTACACTTGTACGCTTTGTACCGGTTTCCGCTATATAGGTTTCATTGGCTGATAATTGCAGGATATGTTCAATCTTCCCCTGTTCAGTGGCTTCTTCCTGCACAGGTTGCACAGGCATCCACAAGCGGAGCAATAGTTCATATTGTTGCGCCAGGTGAGGCTGTTGCTGCAATTTCTGCATCAGTTCCGCTGCCTCTTCAGGCGTTGCTTCACCGCTCAGGTTGCGCGACAAAAGAAACCATATCCGTTCCGGAGTATCCATGCCAATGGTACTTTATATCCGGAAGGACAGCCGTTTTGCCATAAGCCATTAAAAGAAAAGGAACTTTTTTTAAAAAAAATTTCTGAAGAAGCGTTTCAGGCAGGACAAGGATAGTGTCGCAGTTGTTGCTACGACACTTCCAGTCCCTGGTTATTCTTTAGGATTTTTGTCGGGAGAGAATTTCATAATGCCCGCAGGTTTGCTGATCTGTAGTGCAGTACATATTTTTTTGATGGCTATTGCCATTTGTACATCTACGGTATTGACAGCTATGTTTAATATCTCCGCCACTTCCTTATGCCGGAGCCCGTCTTCACGCACCAGCTTAAAGATCATTTTACAACGGGGCGGAAGCTGTTCCACTGCCTGTTGCATTTTCTGCATCATTTCTGATGTTACCAACCGGTTGTATGGATCTGCAGCTATATTGCCTGTCACAATATCCAGGTCTTCAAACGGCGCTTCTGTAAGGCTTTTTGCCTTTTGTGCCAGTACATTCAGCGATCTGTTCTTGACCGCCACATAGAGGTATACGGTAAGGTTGTCGATTTCGGTTATAGTGCTACGGTTGCTCCACAATTTCACAAATACATCTTCCACTATCTCCTCTGCCACCATATCAGACCGGGTAATTGTTCTGGAAAAATGCAATAACCGCCTGCTGAAGAGCTTGTACAACTCTGTCAGCGCGCGTTCATCATTGCTGCATATCCCCTCCTGTAAATGCCGTAACTGGTTGTCCATAGCTGCATACATTTAATGTTACACAACAAAGACCGATCTGTAAACATTATAGGGCCGGTAATGATCTGCAACTGTATGGATAGGATTTGTTCATACAGATAGTTTAATGGTTACATATAAGCCCGTAAAAGAGAGATGTGATCAATAAAACCTGCATGGAGTAGTTTACGTGGAACAAACAGGAGCATTTATAAGGGCTACCTGATGAAAAAAACTGCATCGCAATAGCGCTCACATGACAAGCATTGACCAATCGTAAAACAAGTCTAGGCAGATTCCTGTGAATACCGAAATCATTAACATTGTTTTTTTACGCAATCGTTCCCGGGAGAAGAGTGCGGAAGTCGGAGAAAGGTACAAGGGTCAGGGTTCAAGAATCAGAAATATCAAACAAACAGGAACAAGAAGTTGACAGGTTGATAAGTTAACAGGGCAACCGGAAACCCGACATCCTAAACCTCCACCACCCGTTTTTCCCTGTTGCTCTGGTATGCTTTTTCTATAATGGTGATGACCTGTACAGCCTGTTCTGGCGTAACCGGTAAGGGAGCGTGATTGCGGATAGCCTTGTACAACAATTCATAGTAGCAACCATAGTTACCTGGCAAAGTATCTACATGCTCACGAACTACCTGTCCATCTTTTTCGGTATGCAACAGACCACGTGCAGATGCTGGTTCTACTCCCCAGCCCGGTGTTCCCGGCACTTTATGTTGTTGCAAACTATCTTCCTGTATATCTGCCCGGGGTTTTAAAAAGCTTCCGTTGGTACCATGTAGTACAAATGCAGGTAATGGCTCGCGGATAAGATAGCCGGATTTGATTCGTACCCGCATGGCAGGATAGTACAGTAAGATCTCCATGTAATCATCTACCTGCGAACCCGGTCGCATTATGCTCAGGTCAGCAAATACAGCCTGCGGCATACCAAACAGCAACAAAGCCTGATCGATCAGGTGTGAACCCAGATCATATACCAGCCCTGTTCCCGGACCAGGTGTTTCCTTATGTAATTTGGGACTTAATTCAGGTTTGTAACGATCATAATGCAGTTCTGCTTCTACAATCTCTCCCAGCGCCTTACTATTAACTATCTGTTGTACAGTAAGAAAATCACTGTCCCAACGACGATTCTGAAAAACCGATAATAGTCTTTGTTCCTGTTGTGCCAGTGCTGCCAGTTCTGTAGCTTCCTGCATAGTAACCGTAAACGGCTTTTCCACTACCACATGCTTACCCGCCTGTAATGCTTTTTTAGCATAAGTGAAATGTGTTGCATTGGGCGTATTCACCACAACCAGTTCAACAGCTTCATCAGCCAGCATTTCTTCCAGTGTTCTGTACGTACGCACATCAGGATATTGTTGCTTTGCAAGGTCTTTGGTTCTTTCCCACACTGCACAGAGATTAAAACCCGGTAATGCATGGATAAAGGGCGCATGAAATACCCAGCCCGACATACCAAAGGAACAAAGTGCTGTATTGATTGGTTTCATATTGCTAAAATACGAAATCGCAGGCGTGTCAATAACAAAACAGGGATGCCGTCCTTTTAGACAGATAACATCCCTGCATTCGTATAAAAACCAAATGATATTTTTCTATTCAACCCTGAACCAATCCACATCTGCAAAACCGGCATCATTGATATTGGTGGTACGGGTACAGAACAGTCCAACCTTTGCACCTATCCAGCGGCCCACCTCTGCCTGAAACTCGTCACCGGTTTCGGTAAAATTGTTTCCATCAAAACTGTAACTGAACCTGCATTTAGCGCCCTTGCTCACTTTTGCCCGGAAATACACCGTGGCATCAGTCACTTTCTGCAGTTCTTTCTCAACTTCTGTTTTTCCTTTTTCAGCATCTTTACATACTGTGTATATCAGGTAAATACCATCTTTTTTACTTTTCAATGCAAGATTGGCATAGCTGAAGCCCATGATGGTTAAACCGGCTTTTTCATTTTCCAGTTTGGTATTGGGCGTAAATATGAGTTTGGTTGTTACTGTAAATTCCTCAGCAGGGAATTTTTGTAACAATACATTCGGAACACCCCATAAATTTTTGGCGCTATCCGGTATTTTGTCGCTGAACAAACGCAACATGCCTTTGGCAGAATTACTGAACCCCCAGGTTGCTTTTGCATTGGCCATCCACTGCCATTGTAATCCCAGGCTATTGCCATTAAATTCATCGCTTTCTACAGGTGTTTGTATGGGCCATACTTTACCTACATTGGGCTTTTTATAAACAGCTACCGGTTCTCCTTTACCATCCCCGTCTTTATCTACGCCAATCACCGGCCAGTCATTATTCCATTTCATCGGTTGCAGTAATACCAACCTTCCGTATGCATCCTTATCCTGGAAATGCAGGAACCAGTCTTCGCCGGTTTGTGTGGTAACCCATGCACCCTGGTGCGGGCCGTTGAAAACAGATGTTCCCTGATCCATCACCACTTTTCTTTCATAAGGACCGTATATGTTTTTTGAACGCAGCACCAACTGCCAGCCAGTGGCTACGCCACCAGCCGGTGCAAAAATGTAATAATAGCCATTGCGTTTATAGAATTTCGGACCTTCTACTGTAGGATCCTGATCGTGACCATCAAATACCAGCACACCATCATCCGTTACTTTGGTACCTTCCGCATTGAGCTGTTTTACTACAATGATACTTTTAATAGTGGCCCTGCTGCCTGCATAAGCATGCACCAGATATGCTTTACCATCATCATCCCACAGCGGACAGGGGTCTATCAATCCTTTACCGCCCTCTACCAGCGCCGGCTCACTCCAGGGACCGGCTGCATTTTTTGCTTTTACTACAAAAATGCCAAAATCAGGATCAGGATAATAAATATAAAACTCACCATTGTGATAACGGATAGCAGGCGCCCATACTCCGCCACCATGTTGCGGAGATGAAAAATGTGTTACCGGCGACAAACGTTTTACTGCGTGTGTAAGAATGCGCCAGTTTACCAGATCTTTTGAATGCAATACAGGCAGCCCTGGAATGTCTTCAAAACTGGATGCAATCATGTAATAATCATCACCAACACGTATTGCATCCGGATCTGAGTAATCCGCATGTAATATCGGGTTCTTATATGTACCATTACCCTGGTCTGCCACCCACACTTTGGATACATAATTTTCTGCGGGCTTACTATTTACATTTTTCTGTGCCACTACACTACCATACATCAATACAGCAATAAGCACCGGTGAATACTTCTTCATAAAGCAAAATCGAAAGGTTATTCTTAAAATAAAAACAGATGCTGTCCATTTTTGCAGTAACCGTACATCTGCATCATTCTTTGCTGCCGGAAGATACAACAGCAGCATGTATTTTATTAGTGTAACAAAGACAATTATTTATTAAAAGGATCCCATGGCACTGCTCCCGCAAAAATATTTGCGACTGTATACCGTTTAACCTGTTTGGCATTGAGTTGCTTAGACCATTTTACTCTTGCAGCAGTACCAGCACCAGGCCCTGTGCTATTGAATTCTGCATATAGTACCGTTTTCTCGTTCTCTGCATTGCGCCAGTTGTCCCAGCCCTGTGGTAATATATGCGCCCCCATTACTGTTCTTATAAATACTGTTTTGGCATGTGGCCGCCATGGTCTTCCCAGGTATACTTTTTTTGCAGACGTATCGGCAGTCAGTTCACAATCCTCAAACACAAATCCAAACTGTTGCCGCGGAGTGGTAGCTGCTGCTGTGATGTATGAATTGGTAAGACTTTTTATAACACAATGCTGGAATAACACAGTAGCCTCTCCGAAAATAAAGTCGGTAGTACCTTCGATATGGCAATCCTGGTATAATTGCCGGCTACTCTCTGTTGCAACATATAAAGTATCCTGGTTACCCAGCAACCTACAGTTTTTAACAACGCTGCGATCTCCTTCTACATGAAGCGCCACTGCCTGTCCCACACGACCGGCCGTATTCTGAATAGTAAGATTTTCTACGCGGCAATCATTGCCCTGGATCAGTACAGTATAAGATGTATAGGTACTGTATTTGTCTTTTCCATACGCATCTTTGCCAGGATAAGATTTCCCTGAATAATCGTCGTTCGTGATAACAGTACTATCCCTGCTTTCACCAACCAATGAGATCATTGTTTTCCATGAGGGCACTACGAGTTTTTCATGATACACACCTTTTTTGATAAAGATTGTTACCTGTACCTGCGACAGATCGCGGACCGCATTTACAGCTTCCTGTATGGTGGCGTAATTACCGCTTCCATCCTGTGCTACCACCAGGTATGAAGGATAAGTGGGTTGCTGTGCAGAGGCTGATGCAAACAACATCAGGCAAAGGATACTTATGGTTACGTGTTTCATATTTACCTGCTAAAAACCAGATGGCTGACCTGTATGATGGCTGCCCGATGAATCAATCAATGACGGTTGTCATCATCCAGTAATGTATACAGGCTATTCATACAGGAATTTCAGCAATCAGACAAGCCAGCCACCCGGCAGTTGTTATAACTTAATAAACGGCATCAGCAACTTCTCTCCCAATCTTCTGAACTCCAGGTAGTACATGCCGGGTGACAAACTTACCACGCTGATGGCTGTACTGTTAGACGCCGGTTTGGTGTACCAGGTTGCCAGCTTATGACCGCTCATATTGTACAAAGTAATTGTTCCTACGGTATACAGACCGGCGTGATACAAAGTTACATGATCATGTGCCGGGTTGGGGTTCACTGAATACTTATTGTATGTGATCCCTTTTGCTGCTACATTGATAACATTTAACCCCGGAACTGTTACTGTAATATTTCCGCTATACTGACCGGAAGCCTGCGCATTCAATCGCACCAGTACAGTACGACTTACAGCACCGGCCGCTGCAGCGATCTGCACAGTGTCTTTCCAGGTGCTTCCATTGTCACCTGACACCTGGTATTTTTCCGGTACCTTCACCGTACTGGTTCCTGCAATATTGCTTCCGCTCAGTGTAAATGATTGCGATGTTGAAGGTGCTCCAACTGTTTGTGAAAAATCTTTCAATACTGCATTTACAGAAAACACAGGTGCCAGCACTGTAATACCGGATACCGCTACGCTCATATTTACACTGCCACTGGTATTGGAAATGTTGCCTGCATAAGTACCTGCAGCGGTTGCATTCAATCTTACGGTGATAGTAGTTGTATTCACTGTTCCGGAAGATGCAGTTAATGTAAGCGGTGTAGCATTCGTATACCAGTTGGTACCGCCATTGGCAGATACCTCATAACCGGCAGGTGGTGTGATCACCAGGTTACTTACCAGGTTAGCACCGCTTACCGTATAGGTTTGTGTGGCAGACGGTGTACCAATGGTTTGTGCAAATGCTGTTAAAGTTCCCGCGACAGTTACTGCCGGAGCAGGTACTGCGACACCGGTTACAGGAGCATTCACCGTAGCAGCACCCGTGCTGGCATGCACAATGTTGCCGGTATAACTTCCTGCAGTTGTTGCATTCAAACGAACACTGATGGTTGTAGCGGATACTACACCATTGGTTTGTGTAAGTGTTAAAGGAGCAGCATTTGTATACCAGTTGGCACCTCCATTGGGAGATATTTCGTAACCAGCCGGTGGTGTAACAACAATATTGGAGGTAAGATTACTACCGGACACTGTATAGGTCTGTACAGCAGATGCAGTGCCTATATTCTGGGCAAAGGCAGTCAGCGTACCGGTAGTAGTTACTGCCGGCGGTTGTATTACGGAAGCCAGTCCTTTCAAGTATACATCTTTTACTTTGGCATATCGTCCGTTGCTGCCGCTTCCACAACTGAAGTATAAACGGATAGTGAGTGTTTTACCAGCCGGTACTGTTACACCATTGGAAGCAGCCAATGCCAGGCGATAATTATCAGTGGTAGCCGCAGTCTGATTATTGATAGCTATCGGTGTTGCAAAAGCACCATTTGCAGTACTTACCAGCGGGCCGCCGGGTCCTGTTCCCCCTGTAATATCTGTTGAATCTGCAGTAGTGAAACCAGTCATGGAATACACTACCGCCAGTTTGGTATTGCTGGAAGTATTGTAGAAAGAAGTATTCAGGATCAGTGAGTCTACACGTACACTATACCCGGATTTTGCAGTCAGTGAAAACTCTTCATAATATATCCTGCTCAGGTTGCCACCAGGGCCACCGGATGCTGTAGCCCAGGTACCATCACCATTGGTAGTGGCGCCAAATGCCTGGCCAAACGTGGTTGAATACGCAGGTACTGTGGTAACTGTTGTTCCATTGGAAAGATAAAGGTTTTTAAAAACGGGACTGCTGCTGTTTACACCTGCAGAACGGGATGCTGCGTCATCTGTATTATCTGCCTGCAGCGGCCAGTACAACAATGTATTGGATACCGGCAATGGTGTTGCCTGTACTGTTCCGGAAACAGCTATATTCACCGTAGTGGCGCCTGTGGAAGCATGTACAATATTACCAGCATAAGAACCGGCACCTGAAGCATTCAACCGCACTGTAATGGTGGTTGCTGCCAATATACCAGATGCAGGTGTAAGTGTTAATGGTGTAGAACTATTGAACCAGGTTGTTCCTCCATTGGCAGAGATCTCATAACCCGCAGGAGGCGTAACAGTTACTGCAGCAGGAAGATTTTCACCTGACACTACATAGATCTGTGTGGCAGAAGGCAATCCTACTCCCTGTACAAAACTATTCAACGTACCCGTGGTAGTGATAGTAGGCGTGCTTGAAATGGCAATGGTATCTGTAATATGTGCTGCCAGCCCTGCTTTGGAAGCCCTTACATAATAATAATAGGTAGCACCGGCAGGCGGTATTGCTTCTGAATAACTGTAGTTAACAGCCGTATCGTTCTGTGATACCTGTTCGTTCACTTTTGTAAAGGTCAGTTTGTCGCTGCTGCGGAAAACCTCGTACGTTACCTGTGCCATCGGCCAGCTTATATTCCAGTTGAAGGCAGATGTACTGGTTCCTTTGGCACCCCTGAAATTGGATACTGCAATAGACGGTGTAAATGTGCTGCAGAAATTGGTGGCCACCGTACAGGGATTCCATGTTTCAAACAGGTTGGTATTGTTATACGTAGCAGCTTCTGCATCCGTTAACTGGTACGACCAGGGTACACGCTGGCTTACATCTACCAGGCTGCCGTTAAATCCGCGGCTTTTGTACTCTGCATTGTAAATAAGATTGGTCAACGTACCGGCATCCCATATAGACCATCCTTCAGAACGGATAAGATTGGTTCCGTATACTGCATTCAGCAATACCACTTTGTTGTTGGCAAAAGGCGAACTGCCTGTTGAGTTCTGCCATGGACGCGACAGATAATATGTAGTAGTGCCAATATTGGCCGGGAATACACAATTTCTGAATACATATCCATATGCCTGTCCTGCCTGTGTGTTGGGCGCGGTGATATAGGAACTGCCAGCCGCTGTTCTGGTTTTGGCATATATGATACAGGAATCAAAAATGGCACGGGCGCTTCCGAAAATGAAATCAATATTGCCGTCGATATAGCAATTTTTAAAATATTGTTTTAGCCCTGCATTGCCATTGGTCAGCAATGTATCCTGGTTACCCAGAAAACGGCAGTTGTAAAATGCAACTCTATCACCATTTACATGTACTGCCACAGCCTGTGAACCATCACCATATGAATTTTCAAAGGTAATATTGATGGCAGAAAAATCATTGGCATTTACATACAATGTGTAGGAGTTAAATGTACCTACTGTACCGCCACCGCTGGTAGGCGTGCTTGCCCCGTCATTATAAGTAATAATTGTATTGGCAACACTTTCCCCTACCAGTTGTATAAACGGCTTGGTAGCAGGGATAACGATCTTTTCTTTGTATTTACCATTTTTGATAAAGATGATGTAAGGTGTGGTACGACCGGTTGGTGCAGCGTCAATTGCAGCCTGTACTGTAGTATAATTACCGCTGCCATCTTTTGCCACAATAACCGCTGTGCCTGCCGGGGGAGTTCCGGTAGCAGGCGCCGTAGCAGTACCACTGACAGCTACATTTACGGCAGCAGCACCTGTACTGGTATGTGTAATATTACCACTGTAATTTCCGGCAGCACCGGCATTCAATCTTACAGTAATTGTAGTAGTTGCTATTGCACCTCCGGAAGGAGCCAGTGTTAAAGGACTGGCGTTGCTATACCAGTTGGTACCACCATTGGCAGACACTTCAAAGTTAGCCGGTGGCGTAATGATAATATTACCCGTAAGATCCTTGCCTGATACGGTATACGTTTGACTGGCAGATGCAGTACCGGTAGTTTGTGTAAAAGCCGCAAGCGTTCCGTTGACAGTAATAGCAGGCGTGGTAGCAGGAGCGCCCGCAGCTACACCATTGACCCATACATTTTTCAGCAATGCATAACGCCCGGAGCTGGTACTGCCACAACTGAAATACATACGAATGGTAAGTGTTTGTCCTGCAGCCAGTGTAACCCCGTTGGCCCCATCAAGCGCCAGCGTATAGACGTTCACAGGACCTGTATTTGATTGCGGTAATGCAATGGATGAAGCAAAAGAGGCTGCTGCCACATCAACAGAATCGGCTGTTGTAAATCCTGTTTTTGAATAAGCTACTGCCAGTTTGGTATTGCTGGAAGAAGCATAAAAAGCTGCCATTGCAGATATAGAATCAACACGTACTGAGTAACCAGCTGCAGCTGTAACGGTGAATTGCTCGTAGAATGTTCTGTTAAGCGTACCTCCGGGACCAGGTGTAGCTGCAGTCCATAATCCATCACCTGCCGGACCGGCAGAAAATGCCTGGCCCAATGCAGCAGAGTAAGCCGTTACTCCTGAAACAGTAGTGCCATTTGAAACATAGAATTTATTGAAACTGGCTGTGCTGGCAGTAACACCTGCTGAGCGTACCGCAGCATCATCTACTGCATTGGTTGTAAGCGGCCATTGCTGCAATAAAACGGCAGCACCCGTAGCTGGTACTGTAGCAGCTCCATTGACCGGTAAAGAATAGGTCAACGCATTGGTGCTGGTATGGATAATATTTCCGGAATACGTAGCTCCTGTTGCACCATTTAATCTTACCGTAATTACAGTAGCCGCAATGCTACCATTTACCTGTGTAAGCGTAAGCGGTGAACTGCTGGTGAACCAGGTGTTGCCACCATCAGCAGAAATTTCATATCCCACAGGAGGTGTAATAATAATATTGGCAGTCAGGTTTGTTCCTGATACCGTATAGGTTTGTGTGGCTGAAGGAGTGCCTACAGTCTGTGCAAATGCATTTAAGGAAGCTGTTACACCAATAACGGGTGTTCCAATGGCCAGCGAGTTGAGATAGTTCTCCAGGTTGGTATACCCGTTGGCAGCAAACACACCACGGTCTGATGCATCATTGGGATTAAGACCATTGGCAATTTCCCAGGCATCCGGCATACCGTCGTGATCTGTATCTGTCGGTGGTGTGGTAGATACAAGCGTGGGCCATGCATTTACAGTAAGTTCATAAGCAGTACCATGCGGATAGCCGCCCTGTACATCAATAATGCGACCGGTACGATTGCGTACATCTGCTATTATGCGTTGATCAAGTGTATCTCTTGCAGGCAACAAGGCGCCAGCATTCTGCAATACCTGCTCATACGCTTCCTGTGCAGTATAAGTGGTAAGTGGTGCAATATCAAAAGGCGTGGTAACTTTTGATTTCACAGTATCAGCCAGTGAACCACCCGCCATAGAAATACCCGTCCAGTTATTGGCCGTTACAGCAGGGTAACCATCGACATAGTTGCCATTTACATATACTTTGGGATAGGGGAAATCCGTAGACACAGACGGATTCATGATCATGCTTTTTATAGGAATGCCATTGCTGTTGCCGGTGGATGTAGATGGACCATATTTGTAATAATTGTTCACCACATTATAATATCCGCCGTCGCCGCCATTGGTGCTATAAGAACCCCAGTTGTAGATTACATTGTTGCGAAAGTCTGCATTTTCAGCACCGATCACTGCCGGTGAGTAAGTACTTGCGCCTGCAAAACGTGGTGCACGTCCCTTTGCATGCGCAATCAGGTTGTGATGGAATGACGCTCTTTTACCACCCCAGATACCGCCATAGCCATGCTCCTGGTAATCGTTGCCGCCTGCTTCAAAGTGATAAGAATAGTTCAGCGGCTCTGAAACAATATTCCATTGCATGGTTACGCTATCGCCACGATATACTGTAAGTGCCTCATCCGAACTCCAGCTTACTGAACAGTGATCAATAATAATATTTTTGCCGCCCAGGTTGCCCAGTGCATCATCACCTCCACTTCCATCTACCATTCCTTTATCCTGGTTCTTGTCGCCCATGCGCACACGTACATAACGAAGAATAACATTATCGCCGCTGATCACCACAGGATGATCTGCAATACAGATACCTGCTCCGGGTGCTGTTTGCCCTGCGATAGTGGTATTGGACCTGATATTGAGCTTTGAATTCAGGTGTATGGTGCCCGATACCCTGAACACGATAGTTCTGTATGGGTAGGTAGTGGCAGATGCCTGTAACGCATACCGCAACGTACCCGGTACATTGTCATCACCAAGACTTGTTACTTCAAATACAGTAGTAGGCGTAGCTGTTGTGCCTCTGCCTCCTGAAGCAAAACGTCCCGCTCCTTCTGCGGTAGGAAAAGCCAATTGTTGTGCCTGCGAAGAGGCTACTAACAGGCAGCAGACTGCTGTGCCCATTATTCGTGATAAATACTTTCTGAGTGCAATAAAAGATAGTGTAGAAATAGCAGGCATAAGCAATTGTTTAGATATTATATCGAAGATGGTCAGAGTATGATATTTCCTCACAGACGTGTGCACTATGCGTATACACAAAAGTGCACAATAGCATATCTGAACGGTCATCAGACAATCAAACCATTAAGCAATAAAACAGGATCCCGGTATGCTTATCGTTTTACAATCCTCTCTGCCAGCTCTATATGCTGGGCTACAATTTCAGACAACACCAGTTCTGCCATACGGCGGGCTCCCAGTTCACTGAAATGCGTATCGTCAGTTTTTCCCTGTGGATAATTGGGGTGTTCTCCGGGCTGCAGGTAATTGAACAGGAATTTTGATTTGTCGGGTCCCAGTTCCTGCAGTAGTGCCTGGCTTTTTTTGTCCAGGTCTATAAGGAGTACATTGTATCTGGCAGCCACATCACGTACCAACGCTGCATATACATCGTGTGTACCTTCTATACGTCCTGTTGAATCAAATTTTCTGCGTGCTACAGGCGTAATCAATATAGGATTGGCTTTTTTATTTCTTGTATCGGTAATATATTTTACCAGGTTGGCAGTAAATTCTGTTTCCGTAGTATAGCTTTTCTTCGTTTTTACTTCGTCATTGTGTCCAAACTGCACCAGTACATAATCTCCTTCCTGCATGGCATCTGTTACCGGCTGCCAGCGGTTCTCGTCTATAAAAGTGCGTGTGCTTCTACCGTTTTGTGCCCTGTTTTCTATGACAACTGTTGAATCAAAAAAATATACAAAGGGCATTCCCCAACCGGTTTCAGGATATGCCTTGATCTCTTTTTTTGACATGGTTGAATCACCGATCAGCCACACTGTGATCCTCTTTTTAGGAGGCAGGCAAAACGACAGTAATAATGCCAGGCCGGTAATATAGCTGATCAGTTTCATATTGCTTAAGTTGTATTTTATAAGAACACTGAACGCAGTTAGCGACAGTATGATCGATTGATGAATATATGGCTTGATTGCTATTTCCAATAACTACAAAACCATCTGACAATTGAAACATTCCTTTCACTTTTCACGCACTACCAATCCGTTCAGATACATTTCAATATTGGTATATTGTTTATCCAACGTATAGGCTGTAGCATCCGCAGGATCATTCGGATTCAGGCCATTCTTTCTTTCCCACCCATCGGGCATTCCATCTTTATCACTATCAATAAGTGCTGGCAGTGTTTTTAAAACAGGCCATGCATTCACTGTTTGTTCATAAGGAGTACCATGCGGATAGCCGCCCTGCACATCAATAAAGCCGCCGGTCCTGTTCTTTACATCTTTTACAATACGTTCATCCAGCGTATCGCGTTTTGGCAAAATGGCCCCAGCACTTTTTAATACAGCCGCAAATGCGTCCTGCGCAGACTGTGTAGTGATCGCTACAACCGGAAAAGCCGCCTCCAGTTTTACCTGCGATTGCGGCACATCATTATCCTTCAGCTTAACACCTGTCCAGTTATTACGGCTTACATCGTATGATCCATCTACATAATTTCCATCTACAAAAAATTTACCGTATGGTATCTGCGGTGCCTTATCATAAGGATTCAGCAACTGAAACTTTATTTTATTGTTTGTAGCAGGTCCGTATTTATAATAGTTATTTACCAGGTTATAAGTGCCGCCTTCCCCTGCATATACATTGTTACCACCCCAGTTGTAAATAACATTATTGCGGTAATCAACGTTTTCTTCAGGGCAATTACGTATCCCATCAAATCTTGGTGTACGGCTGTTGCAATGTGCAAACAGGTTATGGTGTGCAGACAAATGTCTGCCACCCCAGATAGCGCCATAACCATGATGTTCAAAATCCTTATCGCCTTTTTCAAAGTGGTAGGAGTAATTGAGGGGTTCCGATATCAGGTTCCATTGTAGCGTAGTACTGTCGCCCGCATATACGGAAAACACTTCATCGGTACTCCAGCTCAGGCTGCAATGATCAACGATAATATTGCTGCGACGGGTACCTCCAAACGCATCATCACTACCTGCACCGTCTACCATGCCTTTATTCTGATAACGATCGCCCATCCGGATACGGAGGTAGCGTACAATGATATTATCCCCGCCCAATGATACAGGATGATCAGCAATACAGATCCCATCACCCGGTGCCGACTGACCGGCAATTGTGGTATTAGCGGGGATGAGCAACCTGGATGTAAGATGAATAGTGCCGGATATAGCAAATACAACCGTACGTGGTCCTTTTACTTTTAAAGCATCGCGCAAACTGCCGGGTCCGTCATCATCAAGATTGCTGACAACAGCAACTTTACCGCCTCTGCCCCCGGTAGTGTATTTACCAAAACCTTCTGCTCCCGGAAAAGCAATGGGCTGTGCGTGCATGCTTTTACACAGACACCCCATTGCTATTGCTATAAAAGCTGCCTTTCTGGCTACATGTCGGATCATCTCTTTATCATTTGGTACATGATCGGTACTCAAATAGTACTATTGTCTCCACCTGGGATCACCCGTAGTACTTTTGCCTACAAAGTTTACATCTTTAAAGGCAAAGTTTCCGTTTGAAGGATCCAGCCACAGATTGGTAGAAGTACCACTGTACGCTATCAGGTTGGGCACACCGGCACCGGCTGCAAATGGCACATAGTCTGATGTGCTATAGTTGTTGGTAGTGGTTACCGCTGTTGATGCATTTACCCTGATACCTCTTACGGCGGTACTGGTGCCATTAATTTTTCCTATTCCCATGATGCAATTGGAAACTGTTACGCCGGATGTAACATTATTGGTAGTACTGGTACTTCCATAATCGATCAGGTAGTTGGAACCACCACCCCAGGGCGCTTCATTGATAGTACAGTTAAGAATGCTTACAGAAACAGAATTCTGTTTGCTGGTTACGATCTTCTCTGATTTGTAAATAGTGCTATTGGTAATAGAAATGTTGTCAATTTTACAATTGATATTGTCAATATTGATCACGCCATAGTTGGAGATACTGTCTATGATACAGTTGTTCATCTTATAGTCGGTCATATTGATCACAGCGGTCTGCAACCTTACTACCCCCCTGAAGATCTCTGTCTGACATCCCTCGAAGATCATTTTTCCAATGGTACAAGCATTGCTGACATTGAATACATAGCTGGCTGAATAAGAAGGTCCAACCAATCTTACACTATTGAACACAATGGAGTCAATGATGCTGGAGGCTGCAATGTTAAAATTACTGGTCATATTGATCCTTGCCAGATCGGTACTGAAATCATAACCACTCATAATGGTCACTGATTTACTGAGCGACAGGGCTGTAGCGATCTCATAGGTTTGTCCACGTTTCAGCAATACTGTACTTCCTGAAGGGATCAATGGCAAGGTATCTGCCAGTACAGAAGGACGACCGGTTATACCACGCAGATCGATAATGGTACCTGTTACAGAAGATTTTGTTCTGAAAGTAATAATGCCTTTGCTTTTAGTACCGGCAAAAATCTCTGCTGTATAAGTAGTACCGGATTGCAAGCCGGAAATTGATTTCTGATGTGCAGTGATATCTGTTGTTGTCAGATTTATTTCTACGGCAGCACCACCGCCCGCCGGTGTAAGTACCAGCTTTGTCAAACCACTTGTCAGTTTCCAGGTCAGGATCACCGCATTGTCAAGGATGTTAGCATCCAGTACATTATCAAAGATCTGTTCGCCTGTAATGGTAAAACTGCTGCTACGTAGCCATTTTGAATCCAAGGTAGAATCTTTACCCAGCGTTTTTACCCTTGCATAATATTTCTGACGTACAACCATATCATCGTCAGTAATAGTGATGCCTGTTGTATCTGTTTGATATGAACGCTCTACAGTAGCAAAAGTAGAATCTTTGGAGATCTGCACCCTGTACCTGATGGTAGTGTCTGTAGATGTTGTGTACAATGAGGCATTCCAGTACAGGAATACTTTGGTTTCACCGGAAGTGGCTTTAATATCACCGCCGGGCATAAACCTGCGCATCGCCTCTGTTGAATCATTATTCTTTTTACAGGAGATAACACCCGCAACGGCAAAGCACAGAACGGGGATCAGTATTTTTATTGTATTGTTACAAGTTCTTTTCATATAGAAAGCAGTTTAAGATCAATAACCATAATTCTGGGTAAGTCTGTAATTACTGTTCAGTGCCGTTGTAGGAATGGGAAATACTTCTTTCTTATTTTCTTCAAAGTACTTCACATAGCCTTTCAGATCACTGGTCAGGTAGTCCTCATTTACTGCTGCTCTCCAGTTTTTTACAGTATAGCCGGTGGGCACAGGTGTGTTAGCACCGGTACCGGGTTCAAACAACACCTTACTGAATGCACCGCCATATACATCCAGTCCTGCAGTTTCTGCAACAGAGTTGGTAATGCTATAAGTTGCGGCCTTGGCAAAAACATATTTGGGTACATTAACATAGCGGCCTTCTCCGTTCATAAAGTCGCGCAGCTTATTTTTTGTCTCTGTAAGTTTTGCCCCCAGCATGTTCCAGCGGATCAGATCATATTTACGGATACCTTCTCCGCCAAATTCCAGTAAACGCTCCTGTACAATGGCTTTGAAAAAGCCATCATAATCGGTGGGTGTAGTACCCATCCTGGATTCATATCCTACAAAAGCTCTTTTGCGTACTTTTTCATAAGCGGCAATAGCTTCTGCAGAAGGTCCGTGATTGATCTCGTTATCAGCCTCAGCAAACATCAGCAGAATATCAGAGAAACGCATGATGGGCCAATTGATAGCAAGGTTTTGTGAAGTACCGGTGATGCTGGTCCATGAACGTCTAAATTTACCATCCGTCATAGTAGTACCTGTATTCAGGATCTTCTGGCCGTTGGCATCAATTTCAAAGGCATTGATGGTAACATCCCTGCGACAATCACCAATGGAATCAAATTCATAGAAATAGGTGGGCAGGATATTGATACCACCGCCGCCACCGCCGAATTTCGAACTGCTATTATGCCGCAGGCCGTTGTAATACCCCAGTTTACTGTCGGTACTGGCATTACCTCCAAAGGCACCCACTTCAAATATAATTTCATGTGCATCATCATAGCGGGTAGCGCCATGCAGGGTTTTGAAGATATTCTCATATACCGGGTTCAGGCTATGTTCTTCCGGATGTGCCATGATCTCTTTGCATTCATCATAAGCGATCTGGTACATTGTTTTGTAATCGGATTTGCGTTCATTTTTATGAGAGTTACTTCTCAATTCATAACCACCTCTTGTCAGGGCAATTCTTGCACGCAACCCTTTCACGTATGCCTTGGTAATACGCAGGTTCTGATCGGGCGATAAAGAACGCCAGGGTACCAGCTCTGCTGCAATTTTCAGATCGTTCAGCAACACGTCATAAATAGAATCACGATCAGTTTTGGGCAGGTATACATCTTTCAGATCACTTGCCGGTATCAGTTGAGCGGGCAGGTCACCCCAGTTGCGCAATGCTTCCAGATAGAACTGTGCACGCAGGGTCAGGGCCTCTCCGTACAGTTTTCGCAAAGCTGTTTTCTGATCAGCTGTTCCGCTGGTATACAATGCAGAAGCCGGAATATATTTTATACAAAGATTGGCGCGCTCAATCCCTTTAAACAACTGGATAAAAGGATTGATAAGATCTGTATTATCTGCAGCTGCACCATACGTACTGATGCCCCTGCGGTCATATTGGTTGTAATCACCAGAAGTTTTCATATCATCTGCCGACTGCGGAAAAAGCGTTGCAATACGGCTGCCATATCCATTATCGCCAATCAGCATGGCATACGTGCCTACTACTGCTGAATTGGAGTTGGAAACACTTGAAAAAACAGCTTCCTGTGTAAGTGTGGAATTAGAATCTGCATCAAGATACTTTTTGCAGGAACCCATCATCAGTAATCCGGTAGCGGATACTGAGGTTAATATAATTTGTCTGATAGTAAGTTTCATTGCCCGAATTCTTTAGAAGGTTAAAAAGTTACGTTTACACCACCAAGAATAAACCTGTTGCGGGGATAAGCCGCATAATCAACACCCGGAGTGAGCGGAGTGGCGCGTCTTGTATTGGCCTCAGGATCATATCCGGAGTATTTGGTGAAGGTGTACAGGTTGTTTACCGTTAAATACAACCTGAACCGGGTAAATACTTTTGTTTTCTTCAGTAAAGAGGCTGGCAGTGAATAGCCAATAGTAACGTTGCTGATACGCAGAAATGAAGCATCTTCAATAGCGTATGAATGCAGGAAGTAGTTACCCATTGAAGGTGTCCACATCTTTGCGTTGGCATTCATAGCACTTAATGCAGCCGGATCTGTAACCTTGTTGCCGTTGTCATCTAACAGTCTATAGCGGTCTTTCATTTCGGCCAGCATATTGTTGTCTTTGTACTGGTAGGTTGTAGTAAACTCCATGCGGTTGGCGTTGTATGTTTTATTACCTACTGACCAGTTTACAAAAATGCTCATATCAAAACCTTTATAAAAGAACTGCTGGTTAAGACCTCCGATAAATTTAGGTTGTGAGTTGCCCAATACAGTCTTATCTGCTTCACCGATTGTAAACCCGGTTGAATCGGGCGACAGCTTTTTCAATTTCAGATCACCAGGCTGAGGTGTTCTGTTACCCAGCGCTACGCCGCTGGAGTTGGGTACATTCGGTTTTAAAGTATATACTTTGGTAGATTCATTATAGGTAAAATCGTCTACTGTATAAAAACCGTCTGTTACATAACCATAGTACTGACCTACAGGTTTACCTACTTCTACTTTAAAATCATATAAACTATTTACCCAGCCGGAACCTACAGTATAAGATTGCATCGGGTGACCGGTAGGATCAATACCCAGGCTTACGATCTTATTCCTGTTGCCAGAGATGTTGAAACTGGCGCTCCAGGTAAAGTCTTTATTGTTGATAATGGTTGTACCCAGTTGCAACTCAATACCGGTATTTTCTGTTCTGCCGGTATTCTGGATTTGTGTGGTATACCCTGTGGTAAGGGGTACCTGTGCATTGATCAGCAGATCACGGGTATTGTTTTTATAGAAATCGATAGAACCGTTCACCCTGTTGTTGAACAAAGAGAAATCCAGACCCAGGTTCCTGGATACAGTTGTTTCCCATTTAATATAAGGGTTTGCCATTGTTGAAGGAGGTGCGATACCTGGTGTTATCGCTTCTTCAAATGCATAGCTGGAGGTATTGGTGCCAAACATGGTCCGGAACATGTCATTATCAATACGGTTATTTCCCGATGTACCATAGCTTACACGCAATTTCAGGTCAGATATGAAATCCACGTGTTTCATGAAGTCTTCCTGTGAAATACGCCATGAAAGCGCCGCAGAAGGAAAGCTGGCATAACGACGACCGGGTGCAAATTTGGAAGATCCGTCATAACGCAAGGTCAGCATCGCCTGGTATTTACCCTGGTACGAGTAGTTGATCCTTCCGAAAAACGACAACAGTTTTTCCTGCGCTTCAGCAGTGGTTGGAGGATCCTGTATCTGTCCTGTAGGAGGCGTAGCTTTTTGTATACCGGCAAAAGCCTGTTCAGGAGTAAGATCCACCGGCATCCATTTTATAGTAGATGCAAATGTTTTATATGTTTTCTGGTTGATCTCCTGTCCTATCAGTACATTAATATCATGTACTTTGTTGATCTGTGTGCTATAGTTCAGCGTGTTGGAATTAGTCACCGTAAAGTTCTCACCGGTGTTCACACCAATCACCGGCATTCCGGCATTCTGGCGGGCCAGTGCAGTAACCGTACCGCTGTACAGATTGGTACGTGCACTGGTATTGGTGATACCAACCACACTTCTGAATGTAAGACGTTTTATGATCTCGTAGCTGAAATAGCCATTGATGTTGATGTCATTCTTGTAATCATACTTCAACTCATTTTTTGCCAGTAGTACAGGATTGGTAAGCTGCGAGTTATCAGTATAGTTGGGATCAAATATGTCCACATCATCTTCCTGTCCTGCTGCCAGGTAGGGTCTGTAGCGTACAGCATTTCTCAGCCTGTTGTTACCCTGTGAACCAGTATTGGAAGTACCCACGCCATCTATACGCTGACGGCTGTAACGTGCATTGAATCCAGCACGCAGTTTGTCAGTTGCACGGTGATCGAATTTGAAAGAAGCCAGTGTTCTTTTAAATGCAGATCCTATCATGATCCCGTCTTCATCTGTATTGCTCAGGTTCAGGTTGAAAGTAGTGGTTTTGGAACCACCGGTCAATGATACTACATGCGTTTTGTTCCAGGCATCTCTTCCAAACAGTTCATCCTGCCAGTCTACATTGGGCATATTTTTATAAATATCCAGATCATCCCAGCGACCATATTTATTCTGAAAAGCAGTTCTGTCGTCTGTACTGCCATTGTAACGCTGGTACTGGTACATTACATAATCGTAAGGGTTCAGTACTTTCAGTTTGTTTACAATGCTTCTTACACCGGCATATCCGTCGTATGAAACCCTTGTTTTCATTTCACGACCACCTTTGGTAGTGATCAATACCACACCATTGGCACCACGTGCACCATATATGGCGGTAGAGGCAGCATCTTTCAGTACGTCAATAGACTGGATCTCCTGTGGTGACAGCAAAGACATTGCGTTGTCTACCTGAATACCATCTACAATGTACAGCGGAGAATTGTCCTGTGTTACAGAACCACCACCACGAACACGTACCAGGATATCTGCACCGGGACTTCCTTCAGTAGTAGTTACCTGCACACCGGCAAGCCGCCCTGCCAGGGCTTCTGCTATAGAGTTTACGGGTACATCTTTCAGATCTTTTGCAGAAACAGATGATACAGCACCTGTAACATCCCTTCGTTTTACAGTAGCATAACCAATTACTACCACATCATCCAGTCCTTTCACCTCTTTTTTTAACCGTACGGTTATTTCGCCGGTTGCATCGGTTACTTCTATCACCTGGGCTATAAAGCCGGTGATACTTACTGAAAGGTGATGCTTTTTTCCATCAGCGGGAATTTTGACGGAGAATTTTCCGTCTTTATCGGTCTGGGTTCCGGTAGTAGTTCCGGATACCAGCACACTCACATCGGGCAAAGCGAGATCGGTACTGTCATCCAGTACGCGTCCTTTCACCTGTTTTGTTTGTGCTGATAAAGAGAATTGAATGCATAAAAACAGCATCAATAGAAGAGCGCATTTCTTCATACGGCTTTTTTTAGAAGTACTTATTGAGTATAGCGAGCAAACAAGCTTTTAATCCTGGCAATCGTGCCTGATATTAATAATGAGTGGTCCTGTTAAATAATTACCAATTCTAGTGAGTTATTTGTTAAGAACAGGTACAGCCTGCTGCCTTTTTTTACGCAATCGTTCCCGGCAACGTTTTCAAATGCACGTCAAATGGGTCTGAAAAACAATCTTTTAAAAAAAACTTACTTTTGGTAACCTTTAAGAAATGCTTTTAAACAGTGAAATTCGAAACCGTAACCATAAAAGATATTGCAAAGGCCCTGGGCCTTTCTACATCTACTGTGTCAAGGGCATTGCGCGGCAGCTATGAGATCAGCCCAGAAACCAAAAAACTGGTGCTGGAATATGCTGAGAAAATTAACTACCGCCCCAATCCTATTGCATTGAGCCTGAAAGAAAAAAGAAGTCTTTCGGTAGGTGTTATCGTGTGCGAGATCGCCAATAATTTCTTTTCCCAGGCCATCAATGGTATTGAATCTATTGCCTACAACCGCGGCTATCACGTTATCATTTCTCAAAGCCATGATTCCATGGAACGGGAAATGGTGACCGTTCAGCACCTTGCCTCCCGCTCGGTAGATGGGCTGCTGGTGTCATTGGCCAGTGAAACCACCGATCTGTCGCACTTCAAACAATTGCACGATAAAGGACTGCCAATTGTATTTTTTGACAGAATTACCGATGAGATCACTACCCACAAGGTAACTGCCAACAATTATAAAGGAGCTTTTGATGCCACACAACACCTGATAAAACAGGGTTTTACCAGGATCGCTCATATTACCAATTCGCCTTATCTGTCTATTACCCGCGAAAGGTTGCAGGGCTATAAAGAAGCATTACAGCAAAACAATATTCCATACGACGAAACACTGGTGCAATATTGCAATCATGGTGGAATGATCTTTTCGGAAGTGGAAGCAGCAGCATTGAAACTGTTGCGCTCCAAACAAAAACCGGATGCTATTCTAACTGCCAGCGACCGAGTTACCACCAGTTGTATGTCTGTATTCCGTGCGGCAGGGCTTAAAATTCCTGAAGATATTGCGGTGATCGGCTTTACCAATACCAACCTGGCAGACCTGTTCTATCCGTCGCTTTCTGCCATCCGCCAACCCGCTTTCGAAATGGGACAGGTGGCTACAGAACTGCTGATCCAGATGATTGAAAGTAAACGACCTGTTACTGAATTTGAAACACGTGTGCTGGAAACTGAATTGTTTGTAAGAGATTCTACAAAGCGGGAAAAGGGAGAGGTGGAGTGAAATACGGGATACCGGATGCAGGTGTGCCATTAATTTTTTACAATGCTTACTGCGGAAGAAATAAAGAAGATTACAGGTGAAAGGGCCGTTTCTTTTATTGAGAACGGTATGACCATTGGCGCAGGCACAGGTTCAACTGCCTATTGGTTCATTATAGCCCTGGCGCAACGCATACAGCAAGGTTTGCAGTGCGTAGCCGTTCCTACTTCTGAACACAGCAGGATATTGGCTGCAGAACATCATGTTCCGCTGACTACACTGAACGAAGTAAGCAGCATTGATATTACCATTGATGGTGCTGATGAAGTTGACCCGCAGCTACAACTGATTAAAGGCGGTGGCGGCGCATTATTACAGGAAAAAATGGTAGCCGCTGCTTCCAAGGAAGAGCTGATCATTGTTGATCATTCCAAACTGGTGCAGCAACTGGGTGCCTTTCCTTTGCCGGTAGAAGTTATTCCTTATGGATATAAACAGGTGCAGCAACATATCCGTTCCTTATTTGCTGTAGACGCAAAACTCCGTATGAAAAATGGGGATTTTTTTGTTACAGACCACGGACATTATATACTGGACTGTTATTTCGGAACCATTGATAACCTGGCTACTACAGACCTCCTGCTTAAAAATATTCCGGGTATAGTAGAAACAGGCCTGTTCATTAACAGGGCTACCCGTGTACTGGCAGGTTTTCCCGATGGCAGTATACAGGAGTTTACACGCAAAAAATGAGCATTATTTCTTCCCACCCAGTTTTGCAATACCTATTACCAGTATCACTATCACTACTACAATCAATATCGCACCTGTCCAGAAACCCGCTTTAAATATTCCTCCCACAATTTCACAACTGCTCAGCAATGTAATTATTGACAGAAGAGAAGCAACAGCCAAGTAATTATTATTTTTCATATCCGAAAATTTTAGGGTAAAAAAAAGCTACCTCCTGGGTTAGCAAGGGTAGCCTTCTCTGATGTATAATGAACCGTCCGACATTTATTTTTAAAATCCTAATCCCACAAAAAGTGAGATCACACTGTTCTTTGAATCTTTAGTCAACTGTCCTGCAATACTGCCAGATTTTCCTACTTCACGCAGACCATAGTTGTACCGTGCGCCGATAGTGAAGTTCTGAATATCAAGACCTATGCCACCTACCAGACCATAATCAATACGATTGAAATTTTCTGTTTTCAGATTAGCTACGTCAGTAATTTCACCTTCGTTCTTATCAAGATTCTTAATATTGGCTGAAGTAAGATAAGATGCGTAACCACCTGCATGAAGGTTAAGATTGGGTGTTACATTAAATACAGCCAGCACAGGTAATTCAATATAATTAAGATTAAATCTGTATTCTCCTGTTCCGAATGTATTATCGTAAGATAGTTTGGCCCCCTTACTGGTATATAACAATTCCGGCTGGATTGAAAATCCTTTTACAACAGGAATTTTCGCATACAGACCAAAGTTATAACCCACTTTCATGTTCTCATCTTTTACATCGTTTACATACAGGTTGGATAAGTTAACGCCGCCCTTGATACCTATTTTAGGTGTAAGAGTGTTTTCTGCTGCAGTTGCCTGTTCCTGCGCCATAGTACGGATCGTAAACATTCCTGTACACAATACCGCTGCTAACAAAATTCTTTTCATAATACAAGTTTTACTGAATGTTTATGGTTTCACTCTGGTATAATTTAAAAAACTATACCACTTTTTACCAAAGCATAGACAATTAGTATGCTTGAGGAAATCATTCTACAAAAACCTGCAATTATGCGGCCATTGCTACAATTAATAAGCAGATCATCGTTTGAGAATCAATTATAAAAGAGCATTCAAAAGTATAGCTTTATACATAGCCTGTTGTTATACAGAGTATGCGATCATCAATTATACAAAGAGCTGTTGCTGTATATTATGCTTCTTTCAAACGTGTTATTGCTTCTTCACGCACCCACACAGATACACTACCGCCATTACAATGAAATTCGCCCCACCCATCTTTATCTATCACTACCTGTTCCTGGCGTTTTCCCATTGCGTCCACAAATTTTTTCCCGGCGTGCCGTTTACCCACATCCATCCTTTTAAATCCATCATCACCATTGCTTAATAATACTGCACAGCCTGAGTAAATAAATTCACGGATTCCCTCGCGAATCCATCCTACACAATTATTATGATCAAAAAAATCACGCTGTGCACCATGTGCCATCAAACGGCGCAGCCGCAGCATCATGTCAATACCATCCACAGGGTTCATTACAATCTCATAATCATTGCCATCATGACCTTTGTCTTTATAATTACATCCATACACATCAGGATAGAAAACACAGGGTATACCCTGTTCCCGCAAAAGGATTAACGCATACGCCAGCACTTTAAACCAGTCAGCAATCGGCGTGTCCAGCGCCTGCAATGGTTGCAGATCATGACTATGGACCAGTGACACTGCCAGCAACGGGTCTGTCTGCAGCAATGTATTATTGAAAATATTCCGCATGTCAAAATCACGTCCTGACTGCGAAGCCAGATGAAAATTATTCACCAGCGGTGCATCAAACAACTGTACCTGTCCGCCGGTAGCATCAATATACTTTTTCATGGCAGTTACGCTATGGATATTCCAGTACTCGCCCAGAAAGAACAAAGGCTTCTGGCTGAATGCTTTCATGTGTTCAATCCATTCCCTGATGAAAGCAGGATTGATATGTTTCAATGCATCCATTCTGAACCCATCTACATCCGTAGTTTGTAAAAACCATTCACCCCAGCGTTTGACTTCATCCCTTACTGCCGGGTTTCTGAACTCTACATCAGCATGCATCAGGTAGTCATAATTCCCTTTCTCATCTTCCAGCATATCTTCCCATCCTTCACCATATTCGTTCACAATGGAAAAAACGCCTTTTTCTTTTCTATCCTCTGCCCAATCAATACCACTGAAAGAATGAAAATCCCAGATGTAGTTGGAATATTTCTGTCCCCTGCCTGGAAAAGTGAATTTTGTCCATCCCTCTATTTCAAAAGGTTCGCTCAAAGCATGGTTTCTGTTCTCATCATCTACCTTTAACACATTAAATTTTTCCAGTTCGTCAGCACCTGCCTTATGGTTCAGCACCGTATCGGCCAGGATACTTATTTTATAGCGATGTGCTTTTCTTATAGCGGCCAGGAACTCATTCATCGTTCCATACTTGGTACGCACTGTATTTTTCTGGTTGAACTCTCCCAGGTCATACAGATCATAGGGATCATACCCTCTGGAATAAATACCCTCTGCGCCCTTGGTAGCGGGCGGTAACCAGAAATGTGTGATACCGAGGGCTGCCAGCCGGCGGCTTTCAGCAGCTACTTTTTTCCATAAAGGATCTTCAAATGGATAGTACCAATGAAAAAACTGGAAGATGGTTAGGTTTGCCATGCGGTAACGGGGATTTTTTAATGTTTAATTATGTGTGCGGAAGAACAGTACTGCCTACCTTTTAAAAAAGATATGCCATTAGCGGTCGAAGCTGAACAGGCGCGCATCCGGGTTGGAGACTCCTGTAATCGCATCGCGTATGATCTGCGCAGCCAGTACACTGAACGTAATGCCGTTGCCACCAAAACCCAGTGCAAAATAGGTGTTTGGATGTTGTGCAATACTGCCGATATAAGGCAAACCGTCTTTGGTACTGCCGAATATGCCTGCCCATTTAAAATCTGTTTTAAAAGGTACAGATGGGAACAATTTGCCAAAAGCCTGCTCCAGCATGCGTGCTTTTGCAGGTAACATTCTGTCGCGTTTTGCAGAACTGGTATATAAGTCGTCTTTCCCGCCGATCAGTATCCGCCGGTCCCCCGTTACACGCATATACAGATAGGGAACTGCCGTTTCCCAGATCAATGCATTCTTATACCAGAACCGTGCATCTGTCAATGGCTCACTGGCAATAGCGTACGTTGAATACAGAGTTTCTATTTTAAACGGGATATAGTTCAGAGATTCATACCCACAGGCAATAACCAGTTTTTTAGTGGTAATAGTATAACCGTCTGCTGTTTGCAACTCTACACTTCTTTTACGATGCTGAATGTTGATTATATCAGTATGATCATACACAGAGATCCCTTTATTGAGCCCGTTCTTTAGCAGAGCATGCGTCAGGCTATACGCATTTACCTCAGCGCCGGTTTTGGACAGGATGCCGGCCGGCTTACTGAATCCGAAGTGACTTTTCACCTCTTTTTCTTCCAGCCATTGTACCTCAATTCCTGTTTTTTTACGCAATTCATATTCTTCATGCAGCGGCTCCACATCTTTACGGGATGAAGCATATTGGAAACTTGGTTTAATAAGAAATTCAGCATCTTCCCGAACATGCCGGGTGATCTTTTGCAGATCGTAAATGGATTGCAGACATAACAAGTAACTTCTTACTGCATTGTACTCACCCACCTTTTTAATCAATTGCCTGAGCGGTACGTCAATTTCATATTGCAGTAATGCCGTGGTAGCTGCTGTACTGCCCATACCTGCATGCCGCCTGTCAACCAGAATTACCTGTATGCCGGCTTTTTGCAGATACCATGCTGCCAGCGCGCCGGAAATACCCGCCCCCATTACCACCACTTCTGTATGAATATTTTGTTGCAGTGAGGGGTAAGAACGTACAATGCCATGTCGCAATAACCAATAGGGATAATCAGTCCGCAGATCCATGTTTTCCTGTTAATTTTTCCGGTAGCGGGCCATATGTGCAAAGATGAGCAGCATCAGTGTTACACCTGCAAAAGTAGCTGTACCTGCTACCGTATTGAATGTGCTGGCTGCTTCATATTGTTTTATTACAATACCAGCCAGTGCCCATACCACTACCCATGCATACGGCACATTATGCTTCCTGAGCAATACCCATATTGTAATTGCAGATGCCAGTATGATCATAGCTACAGCCCACGCTACTTCACTAATGCCCCACCTGCTCCAGCCTATGCTGACCATCCATGCAGTGATATCGGCAATCACGGCAATAGATATCCATCCCAGGTAAATGCCAAAGGGTACATGTACAAACCACTTTTCAGTGCCTTTTACATATTGTGCTCCCTTGTGCAGCCGGTAGTTTATAGCGATGAGTGTAATCAGCAAACCGATCATTATCAATACCGACAACAGCACCAGGTTGTAATGCCAGGCAAACAACCATGCTATATTCAATATGCAGGAGAGAATGAATAACACATCTATTTTACCAACGATCACCTCTTTTTTGCTAACCCCGGTCCGCACATCATCCATCAGGCTGGCTGCCTGGTAAATACAGAACAACAGTAAAAACAGGTAGATAATTGCCCAGATAAAAAAGGTAACCGGAGCGGGTACAAACAGGTTGGGATATTGGCCGGAGATCTGCCCGGTGGTTCTTCCATTGAGTGGCAGTGAATTGGCAAGTCCATTCACAATAACCATAGCAATGAAAAAAAGAATATTTAATATCTGTAACCATCCAATCCTGAACATAACGATCATTTTACCGTAATGGTTTAAAAAGCAGTGCCATCAGGAAATACTGGATTCCGACACTTCACGCGATTCTTTTTTAACAATAAACACAGCGGTTTCTGAAGGCCGTATACCTGCCCCGGCGCGGATAGCGTAGATCTTGGTAAACTCTGCCCCAAAGTACAGGATGATAGATGAATAATATACCCAGATAAAAATGATGATGATGGAGGCTGCTGTTCCATAGGTAACGCCGATTCTTGAATTGCCAACGTAATAGCCAATCAGAAATTTACCCAGCATAAAAAAAACAGCAGTGAATATCGCTCCGATAAAAGCATCTTTCCAGCGAATAAGAGCATCGGGTAATACTTTAAAGATCACTGCAAATAAACTGGCAATGACCACCAACACCAATGCCAGGTTCAACACGTAAAAAAGATATACGGTAGTATTATGAAAATAACCGACCAGTCTTTCATTGAGTACATCCATTAAAGTATTTACCATCAATGAGACCAGCAGGATAAATCCCAATCCGATCACCAATGAAAAAGAGATCAGCCTGTTCAACAAAAATTTTACCCAGCCCTTCTGTGGTTTTGCTTTTACCGACCAGATAAAGTTGATAGAATCCTGCATTTCTGTAAATACACCGCTGGCGCCTACAAAAAGCATTACAACGCCTATTATTGTACCTGCTGTGCTATTGTGCTGCTGATTGGTATTTTTGATAATACTCTGGATCTGCACAGCAGTATCACTTCCCAGTAAGCCCCGCAACTGCCAGTACAGTTTTCCTTCCACGGCATCCTTTCCTAAAAAAGCACCGGCCAGGGAAATAATGATCAGCATAATGGGGCCAAGGGCAAAAACAGTATAGTAAGAGAGCGACGCACTGAGTTTTAATCCCCGATCATCCAGGAAACACAGAAATGCTTCTTTAACTACCTTAAAAAAAGTTTTGATCTTTCTCATCGCATTGAATTGTTCCACAGCAGGGCAATAACCCCGCCTGGGTATATACGTAATTGATATGCCACGGGGTGCAACCATTGCTTATAACTCTACTGGTGTGGCATTTTTTCCACACAAATGTGTAAAAGACCAATAAATAAGCCTTTCAGAGGCTGGCCGCAATTTTTTTACTGCATTCATAAAGTATCATCGATTAGTTGACTTAAATCAATATTAGTATGAGAAGTATATTATATCTCGTAGCAATTGTGTTGATCATTGGCTGGCTGTTGGGTGTATTTGTATACAGCGCCAAGGGTTTGATCCACGTGTTGCTGGTGCTGGCCATCATTTCATTGTTACTGGGTGTCATCCGCAGGGGAGCAGATATGTAATACAATTCCTCAGCATATACAATCAAGGCAAGCCACAGTACTTACTGTGGCTTTTTTATTATTGGGTAATGGATAGGCCATTGCACGGAAAAAACCAGGTATCACTACCTGGTTACTGTTTTAAAGCATACACCGGTACAAACATTACTTTTCCTGTTGTTTGGCCGTATCCATAAGTTTCAAAGCGGAAAGTGCATTGCCTGTATCTACCAGCGTACCCTTATTGCCATCCCTGGTTTCTATTAAATGCAGTGCAGCCGTTTTGTCCTGATCACTACTGACATTGCTTTCAAACCAGAATGAATTGATAATCTTGATTTCTTCGGGAAGATAGGTTTTGTTGGTACTGTATGACCGGAATCCGTTTGCAGTAGCTACGAAGTTATCTGTGTAACCGTCTCCTGTGATCTTGTGCAAGCAAGTTGCAAGACTCTTCAAATAAAACGCATTTCCCCCTCCTGCCTCTGATTTCATAATCTCCTCTTTTCAGAAATAGTATAAAAAACGTTGCCATTGTTGGTGAGACATTGAAGCTGCAGGAAACGTGGAAAAGATTCAGCAAAAATAGCCGGTTGTAGAAACAACCGGCCCTGATGGTATTTATTTCACAAGTGCTAAAAAGTTAACGGAGACTCTTTTCAGATACGATAAGTTTATTCAGAGTGCTCCTTATAGAAGGCAATGTCTTATTAATCCAATTGGTCAGTGCTGTTCCGGTAGTTTCATTCACTGCTGCCCGTTCGTAAGTTTGTACTGCTTCCTGGTACCAGCTCAGCATTTTTTTACACCACGCTTTGTCAAAGGTCTTAGGATCTTCTGCTACCAGCTTTTCTATCGTTGCTTTATCACACTGTCTCTCTATTGCCGGTATACTAATTTCTTTCTGTGCTGCATAATTTTTTAATCCATTCATTAAGGTATCCTGCTGCATAGTAATAGATACCGCCAGTTGTTTTATCTCCTGGCTTGATTGCTTGTCCTGCACCAGGCTTGCAAGATGTGCTGTGGCATAACAATCTGCAATCCTTTCCGATACCCACTGTGAATCATTCTTCACCCCTGTTGCTGATTCGATCTGCTCACGGTGTGCACCAGGCTGTTCGCAGCAGCAGAACATTATAACACATTGCGAAATAAGTGCCAGTTTTTTTATCATCTTCATCATTACCGCATTTAGCAGTTGCTGCTGTTATTACATACCACTTTTATACTCTTTCATCATTCAATGCAATGCAGTACCATACAGCATTACAGTATTTTTAAATGTTAAAAAACTATACCAGTTGAACTTTTCTATCACTGACCACAGCAATTTATGCTTCCTCAAAAAATGCATTTTTCAGATCTATATCTGTAGAAATATTTCTACTGAACCACATAAACTATAATCATAATTTTATAGCTGTTTCCTTTATTCCATCAAAAAGCGTTTTCCAGATCAGGTTGAAAAAAGATTTATTGGTATCACGCTGATGCGTTATATCTACGCTCCGCACTTTTCCATCTGCGCCAGGGTTGTTCCGTTTCATCAGCAGGTTAGCAAACAATGTTTTCAGACCTTGTTTGTCCAGTTCATTGCCTTCTCCTTTTTTCAATAATTCTACTTTCAGGTTTTCATACAGGAATGTTACCTGGGCAGTAGCTACAGAATCAGTTCCCTGCAGGGAAAATTTCAACCCGTTTACTTTACCATCTTTAAAATTTGCCATGGCCATAGGTTCTATCAACTGGTTTAGCTCCGTTGCATTAATACCATGTAATTTTCCCGAAACGGTAAACTTTCCATTACCGGTATTTACAGGCAATACCCAGGTACTTTCCAGCAATGCTTTATTGAGAAAATCTGTTTTCACATCTATTACAATAGCCGGATTGACCTTTAGCACATCGGGTATGTTGGTAATATTGGAAACTGTTCCCCGTATATTGTAAAAGCTCACCAATCCCGGTAATTCTGATTTCTCCGCAGTTTCTTTATAACCTACATACCAGTTGTTCACCATCATTCTTTTAACATGTACACCAAAAGGGAGTTTTTTTAATAGCTGGTGCGGATAGTTACCTACCTTACTGGTTGAATCGCCATGTATACGTTTATCACGCACAATCATAATATTTGCTTTCAGGGCAATGGAATCTGCCAGCAGTTGTTTATTACTGATCCATTCCTCAAAGCGGATATTACTGATGGCAATATTGCTGAATGTAATATTGAACATGTCTCTCTGCGAAGGAATCTTAGCCATAAATTCGGTCTCGCTATATCGCGGTACTATTTTAAACTGATCGATCAGCGCTTTGTGTGTTGCATGATCATAATTCAGGTTCCCCATTTCAAAACGATACCATTTATTATTTGTAGGTAAACTGACAGGCCCGGAACGAATACTCCATTGCTGCTGCCATAACCACGATAAGACATCTGTTATATTATTGCTTAAACTGATATTTTTTACCATCAGTTGCCGCAAAGGCACTACCGTTTGCTGTTTATCAGGAAAAATCAGCCGGATATCTGAAGGACCTATAGCTAAATTTTTTACTTCCAGTTTGTCAATATCTGTAGGAAGCCGTAAGGCCAGTCTGGTATTCTTTACTTGTGTCGCTTTCTTGTTCTCTATTTTTAATGATACGTTGCATTGACCAATGTTGACAGAATCTGCAGATAACGTACTCCGGAAAATGAAGTCTTCTGTATTCAGTTTTCTTACCGCTACTTCATTGATGGTCCACGGTGCTACTTTTTTGTTGTTATGATAGATGGATTGCGCAGTAGCATACCGGCCGGGAGCGTTGTACACAACATTTTTCAATATTGTTTCCTGTTGTACACTGGTAATAGTAGCCTGCCTGAACACCAACTGTGTATTACCTACAAAATAAAAAGAGATATGATCATAATCCCTGGTACTATCTACCACAAATTGTTTTACACGCAGATTGATACCTTCTACCAGTACTACAGATGTATCTGCCAGGTTCTTTAACAGTAATGTACCATTCAATACCTCTATACTATCGGCTATGATCTCATTGAACTGTCCCAGTATTTTTTTATACAACTGTACAGTATCTTGCAAGGTAAGCGGTTTATCTGCAATACTATCTGTCTGGAATATCTGTATTACAGGTTCTATCACCCGTACATGTCTTGCCTTAAACCGCTGATTATTGAGCAGTCCTACCACATCCACACCAGCTGCATCTACGCTGGCTACCTGTACACTGGCAAATACTTTAGGTGCATTGCCCTGTAACTTCAATTTTTGTAATCCTGTGGAATCTACACCAAAACGTACATTGTAAAACGATACATTTCCGTTTACTTCATCTATATCTGAGCTATCGTAGCGGATAATATACAGACTATCTGTTTTTGATAATACCTTACCCTGCACCAGGTTGCGCACTACTTGGCGTTTATAATATTGCCAAATGCCAATACCGGCAGCAAGTAACACAATAACAATGGTCCATATTATTCTTTTTCGCATGTAGACAAGTTTAGGATCTGCGGTTCATTGATACTTACAGGCATTCAATATTTGTACCATCGGGGGAATAGGGCGCGAGAGAAAACAGGCATACAATATTATACGGTTGTAAATATCAGAAGGGATAACCTATGCCAAAGTTAACCACCAGGTAATCGCTTCTCCAGCTTCCGCTGAACGGATTGATCTTATCAGCTACCCATTGTGTTCCTTCAGGGTTCCAGGGGATACGCAGCGGAAATCCCAGGTCAAGACGGATAATAATAAAGGAAAGGTCATAGCGTATTCCAAAACCTGCATCAAATGCCAGTTGTTTCAGAAAATCTTTGCTCAGCTTACCCTTTGGACCATACAATAAGATGTCTTTGGTCCAGATATTACCACCTTCGGCAAATAATGCACCTTTCAGACTTCCTGCAATAGTGAAACGGAACTCTGTATTGAACTCCAGTTTATAATCGCCACCTACCTGCGGGTAATAGATCTGGTAATAGGCATCGGGCGTTACAGTACCAGGCCCCAGTGCACGCGGACGGAAACCACGCAAACTATTGGTACCGCCAATAATGAACTGTCTTGAAAATGGCAGGTAAGGCGAGTTGCCATACGGATGGCTAGCCCCTATAAATACCCTGTTAGCCAGGTACGAACCAGGCCCTAAACGACGGCTGTATCTCAGGTCGGCATCCAGTTTGGCATATTGCGCAAAGAAGGCTCCCAATATTTCTTTGGAAAAATAACCGGAAGGTTTATTGACCAATCCCATAACATTGCCTGATACTTCTGCATTTCCGCTGAAATAAAAGATATTGGCTGCATTGGGACGAACTGTATTATAGGTAAAGTTGTAAAAAGTAGCCGGAATGATCTCAGTCAGGGTACTGTAAGCAATAGCCGGATTGGCCGCAATCTGTGCCTTGTATGCATCACTGAAATTGGTAGCCCTTGTGTAAGTGATGCTGATGGGTGAAAATGTATGTTCCTTGGTAGCCTGTTCTTTCCAGTTCAGATCATATTGCAGGCGGAATGAACTTTTGGTGTATAACCCCTGCCTGCGCAACCATTCATACCCTACCAGGAAACGTGTACGTGGCGGAAACAGGCTGCTTTCTTTAATATGTATGGGTGTTACAAAACGCGGGAATGTAAAAGACACTTCTGTACCCAGGCGCCAGTTGTTATTATTCTTCAGACTGTCGCTCAATGAAAATTCAAAGGCACCGTAGGTTTTTACCATTAGTTGCTCTGCTCCCTTCAATGCATTCCTGTTGCGCCAGTTTACATTTAACTGACCGCCTGTAAAAGAGTTGGATTTAGTAAATCCACCTATTTCAAAATTGATATTCTTTTTGGGAGAGGGTGTAAGATAATAATATACATCCAGTTGATGAGGTTTGGTGGTATCGTTGGCTGGTACCGGCCTGTACTGATTTTTCACAAACCTAAACACCCCTGCATTGATAAACCGGTTCTGTGTATTGTTATGCTGTCGCACATCATATACAGCCCCGGGCCTGAAAGTAACCAGCCTCCCGAAAAGCTGAGGTTTGAAAGCCTGTGCTGAATCGCGGATCAGCAGGCTGTCGTACATAATTGCTTTGCGCAGCGATGTATCATTACGTGATGACAACAATGAATATTGAGGGAATATGGCAATCCTGCGAATGGTTTGCGGATAACGGGCTTCACCTGGTACACTGCGTTTTACCTGCATATAGATATTGGTCTGGTAGTTACCTACAGTAGTATCTAATACCCCTACCATGTAATCAGGGTTAAAGAAATAATATCCCCTGCGTTTCATAGCCACATCCAGCCTGTCACGTTCTGATTTTACATTATTGAGCTGGTAACGTTCGCCGGACTTTAAGCGAGGCTTCCCTTTCAGTTTTGACATGGCAATAGATACAGGGGAACTGTCATTGACCAGCGTTACTTCCTTCAGGTAATAAGGATTGCTTACCTGTGCTTCGTACACTGCTTTAAAACGCCATTTGGTGTTTACAGTGTCACCTGTTACACTGGAACGGAAATAACCATTGTTATCCAGGTAGCTCTGCATATTTTCCGCATTATCGCTCACTTTTACCTGGCTGCTCAGTACAGGGGGCTCTCCCAGTTTGTTGCGCAGCCAATAACGCAATCCCTTTTCTTTTTTTGGTTCACCCAGCGCATACCACCACCATACTTTATAGGGAGCACCCAGTAAGCGCTTGTTGCGTTTGGGAAAACTGATATCTTCCAACTGGTTCCTGATAGATTTTGCTGATTCCTTTACCAGTGAATCACGCTCTACCTTTACCTGTACACCATCATACAATCTCTCTCCCGGTGGCAAAAAACGGCGCACTCCACAGGAGGTGAACACGATGATCAGGCATAATATAATGCAGCAATAATATGTTTTTTGTGTGCTGATATCAGTTAATTTTTGGTATTGGTATTAACATCATTATTTGTATCATCCGCATTACGCGTACGGCCACGTCTTTTCTTTTGTTTTTCAAACAACTGTTTGAACCGGTTATAGTTCATGGTAATGCTGAATGCCACACCTGTTTCTATAAAGTAACCATCCAGTATTGCCTCATACTGATTTTTACGATAAGCGCGTAACAGGTATTTTCCATCACGTGTCAGTTTGTAGGTAGTGGTAATATCCGGTAAAAACTGCATATCAGTATTTCCCTGCGCTGACGGATCTGAACCTTCCAATACAAAATTCTTGCCCACTGAAATGGTAAGCCTGTCATTCAGAAATCCTTTGGACACATTTACATTCAGATCAGTTCTGTTGGATGAGTTTACAGTTTCGTAAGACTCTACATTCATATTAATATCCACTCCTTTCACCAGGTCCTGTGCCACCTGGTTCAGTGCTTCAGACAGGAACTGACTTACGCTCTGTTGCGCTGCTGTTCCGGCATTTAAACCACCGCCACCACCAAAAAAGTCGTTACTTTGTTCGGCTACAAAACGGTTCAGTACCAGCAGCGAGAACACCTGTTTGTTCATCAGTGTAGGATCGCTGCGCATTTGGGTCAGTTTGCTGTCAATAGCTGTGGCCAACTGTGAATTTACACCGGCAGTATTTTGTGGCGTTTCAATGTCGAATGAGATTTCCGGATGTGTCAGCTGGCCTTTCAGTTTCAGTAGTACATTAAAAGGTATTCTTTCATTATACCCTGAAGAAACGCCCTGCGTAGCGCCTGCTATTTCTGTACCGATCAGGTTGCCCGGCGATGTCATGGTAGTGTATACGGCTGTAATATCTGCCACCCCCTGTGTAGGATCGCCGGCAAACGTAATGGTGCTGCCTGACTGCAGTGTGAATTTCTTTTTTACAATTTTATTTAACTGGTAAAAACCGCCTTCCAGCTCGTACACACCCGTAAGCGCCATATTGCCCGCAGCATCCACTCCCGCGTTGAGCGAAGCGGTACCCTGCACCTGCAATTCGTCGCCGGTAGAAGGATCGATGATCACACTAATCACAGCTGCTTTGTTAATGCGCATGTCCACATTGTAATCAATGCCGCCGCCTGTCAGCGTATCGCCCCTATCATCTTCAAACACATCGGCTATTTTAGCCCTGTCTACTGTATCCATATCCACAAAACGTACAATCTTCCGGGCATCTTCTGCATTGCTGTTCTGCTGCGGCATTACATAATACAGTTTTGTTTTATCATTGACTGTTACGTTGCCATCAACCGAAGGACGATCCGTAGTACCTTTTACATTGATGTTGGTGGACACTTCTGCATAACCATATACCATATTGTCTGCAGTCCGTTGCGCATCTACCACAGTAAAACGATCGGCCCTGATGCCCAGATCAAGTGCATAAGAAGAAAGAGTATTTGATTTTACAGTACCGTCTATTACCAGTTTGTGTGCCTGCGAATCGGTAATGGAAAATTTATTAAAACTGATATTGGGGTATCTGAACTCAATATTCTGATTATAGATCCTGTATCGTGTACCCAAGGCAACCGCCTTGAACAATAATGTATCCATTTTCAGGTTGCCGCCCCATTCCGGTTGCTGCACTTTACCAGTAATATTCAGCTGACCGGTAATACTACCGGTAACATCTTTCAGCGAACCGGAAGTAAAAGGTTCTATAGCTGCTGCATTAAGATGATGTAACTGTATATCCACATCCAGTTGTTTCTCTGCATTATTCAGGTAGTAATTTCCTTTGATCACGGCATCATTGCCCTGCTTGCTCAGCATCATATCCACACTTACTGTATTTTCATCTGCTTTTTTAAACTCGGCATTCAGATCGCCGATCGGTTTTTTATTATACGCAATGTTGGCTATGGATGCTTTTCCATTGAATGAAGGCAGTTGTTTGGTAAAATCAGCTATTTCAATATCCGTATTCAACTGTCCTTCCAGGAAGGCAGTATCCTTTCCAAAAAAGGAAGTGATAGTAGAAAGCTGGAAGCTGTCAATAGACAGTTGTAAGGGTAAATTGGGTTTGGAAAAATCAGTCTGTGCCGCGATCAGTTGTTTTTTGTAGCCAAACCTGAAATTATTGGCAGTGATGGTATTGTTTGCATAACGCAATAAGTTGGGCGTATGCACTGTCCACGGTTTATAATCCAGCACCAGTTCACCCGGCAGTTTTAATGAATAGGCCGTATCTGATAAAAATGCAATGGCGCGGAAACGGTGCCTTTCCACCAGTCTGCGGTCTTTCAGGCTTACCATAATATCTGCTGTATTATTTTCAAGGTTTCCTTTTACAGAAGGCGCATATATAATGGTATTGTTTACATGTACCCGCTGTGCAGCAAAATCATATTGCAATTGTTGCCTGTTCCCATTGGCATTCAGTTGAGCTTTTGCCAGTATAATGCCGCTGTAATTCAGGAAAGGGATATTGAGCTGCAGGTTCAGCCCGCTGTCGCGGTATGTATCCAGGTTGGCATTGGCAGTAATGGTTTCAAACCTTGTAAGTCCTGGTAGCAGTGCCTGCCACAAAGGATGGTTAAATACTTTCAACGCCAGGTTCAACCGTTGCGGATCTACAGTTACAGAAGTGTCACTCGCCAGCAATGTATCAGTAGCATTGCTCTGATAATATTTTTTGATCAGGCCCTGCAGCGCCGGTCCCAGTTTGGTATAATCAAACTGACCCGATGCCTGCATATCAGCTATAGCAGAATGCAATCCGAAATTGATAGAGCTGTCTGTATAACCGGCAATGCCCTGTATGGTGTCCAGGAAATATTTTTCCCGATCGCGGGTAAGCAATGTTCGCGTGATCAGCAATTGACCATCGGGTCTTTTCGGATCAAGGCTTTTAAAATCAATACTTGCTTTGGTTGATATATCCAGGGTGTCATTGTAAAATCCCAGGGCCATCAGCCGGGCTGTATCTAATTGTATAATGGATTGAACCGTTGGATAACGATCGTTAAGATCCACATCGCCACTGGCACTTAACCGCAGGTTGGGATCTCCGATATTCAGGCTGTATTTGGCGTTTTTGCGTTCTACCGCAGCATCCAGGTCTATACGCTGGTAATTATAGCCCAGCAATCCTATTGTATCAATATTAGCTTTTACCTGTGCGTTGATGGTAGCAGTATCTAACCCGTGTCCTGTGATCATTACAGAGCCACTCACATTACCCAGCGTACTATCCTGTTTTAGCAAAGTACCCAGGCGGAATGTATGCAACCCTGCAGTAAGACCATATTCTGCACGGGCAGGTTGCTGCAGGTTGGTTACGGCACCTTTTACATTGGCCACACCATATGATGAACTGATCACCACATCAGGATATACATTGTTCATATCACCTTTCAGAATGCCTTCGAGGCTTACCCATTCTGGTAACGAAATGGGCAGCGAATCGGCCGGTACAAAATTGTATATGAATGATCGTGTAACATAGCTTTTTCTGAACAGCAGATCATACTTTAGTTTTTTAGGGTCTGTCATATTCTGAATACGGCCTTTCAGCGATAACAACTGCGAATCTGCTTTTATTGTAGCATCCGTTTGCAGGTTTTGCAAATTTCCGCTGAAGCGGCCACTCAGGTATACCTGTTTAGGCAAAGTAGCAATGTGTGCGCGCAATGAATCCGGTAAAAAGCCCGCAATGTCTTTCATATTCACCATTACCGGAGCTGCTATAAATTCATAACCCAATTTATCAGGATCAGTTAAGTTGTACACTACAGCACGACCATTTATACGCGAGCCGCCCGGCAGGTTTACCTGCAACACAGGCACTTCAAGACGGGCCAGCGTACCATCCATCCGCGTGTTTACCAGTACCACCCCATTCTGTTGTTCTGCAGTAAAACGTGGTTTTAATTGTGGTGCAAACAATAACAGGTCGCTGACAGCCAGCCGGGTATTTGCCAGACTGGCTTCTACCGAAGATCTGGCGGGTTGTACCGTAATAGCTGCCAGTGAATCAAAATGTAATATTGCTTTATCGCGAATGAGGCTGCGGGGCGTTTGCAAATAGAGATCTGTGGCAGACAATTGCTTTCCGGAAAGTACCAGGTCAAGATGCGTGGTATCTACCTGCAACCCGCTACGATCTTTTACTGCCAGCTGTTTCACCAGCAACGTAATGCTATCTATACCGGCGTAATAGATATTCCTGATATCTGTTTTCAGACCGGTTAGCTGTAAGTGGTTCATGTCTACCCCGGCTGCCTGTACAGGAATGGCGGTATTATCCATACGGAAACTGTTATCGGCCATTTGCAATTGCTGCACATTCACCTTCCAGGAAGGAGCAGGGAGTTCTGCTGTAGCGGTATCTTTTTTAGTAGCTGGAACAGGTGGTGTAAAACTGCTGAATACAATAGCTGAATTATTCAGTAATGCTTCATCCGCAACAGCCTTCATACCGGCAAGATCAAAATCAACTTTTGTCAAATGCAATACACCAATGTTATTGGCGTAATACAGTTTTGAGCTGCTGTCAGCATAACTGACATTGATGTGTTGTAATGAAAAAAGGTCCGCACTTACCAGCAACGGCACGCCTGCTGTGGTATCCTTTGTAACCTGCGTTTTTTGTACAACGGGTTGCTGCCAGCTTACCATATTAAAGTTTACGGTATCAGCCTCAAACCTGTTAACGGCAAAATGAAGTTTATCGGGCTGAAAAGTATTAATGGTTGTTTGCAGGTGATTGATCCATGCAGTAAACTGCATGCTGGCAAAACTATCGCGGTAATTCAGTTTGATATCTGTAAGCGATAATTTGTTCAACACCATTTTCAGTGCAGTAGTATCTTTTACAACAGGTGTAGTGTCTTTACTGGCAAATGCATCAATAATAAACTGGAAGTTAAATGTAGAGTCGCCGGGTGAACGGTGCAGACTGGCAGCAGTATGCTCCAGTGTAACATGCCGGATATTGATATTGTTGAACAACAGATCCAGCATATCAATATCTACGCGCAATCTTGCTGCACGCAACAGTGTATCTTTTGTACGGTCTTCTACGTAAATATCCCTGATCTCAATCCAGGTGGGTAAACTATAATCCAGCTTGCCGATATGCACAGCTGTTTGTAATTTTTTCTGCAAAAATGCTTCTGCCTTTTCCCGGATAAGATTCTTGGCCCATTGCGTTTGCAACAACAACATCACCAACAGCAACAGCCCCACAATGCCCAACAGGATACCTACTATAATCTTTCGTATAGTTTTACGTTTGCTCATTAGCCTGTTATACTGTTACCATTCAAATGTTGTCTGCTGATTTTTAAAACCCAAATACTGCCCCTGCTGCACAACCTTGTATATCATTTGCCACAAATGTTCAGGTAAAAATACTTTTATTGCGGCTTCCATTCTACACTTCCTTACTCTTACCTGTAACCTGTAATTTTTCTTCTAATTTAAGATGTTCCGGCATGAATTGATCATACAGTGCTCATTATCAGAAAATTTTATCGCCAGCATGCATTGCCTGGTTATTCCCCGGTACATTTGCACTTTCCACGCACAGATGTCTTTCGCCATATAAGTTTTCCTCATTTTATCCAGTTAAATCCACCCATCTTCCATACATCAGTCTCATTAAAGATAAAAAGACGGGCCAGCCAAGTCTTCATATTGCAAACCCACACAAAGCCATGAAAATCTTACTGAAAAGTAAAAATCGTTAGTTGCGCCAGAGCAGCATTACCTGTAGCAATGCGCCTACAACAGCTGTAAAACATGCAATTGAACCGACGAAATGATTGAACAAGGGCGTGCTTTTTCCTTGTGGAAAAAAATCTACAGACTTTTCTTACGTATATAAATAGTAATAGGGACGCATCACATTGAGGTTGGTATCAAAATTTAATTATTACTCTAAACTGGACGACTATGCTACCGGAAAAAACAATCGGCTTTTTAAAAGAGAAGATAAGCGACATCAGAAGTGCTTTATTTTCCAGCCTAAGCAGCCACGTGCTGAAACTTCCTACCCACATCGTCAATACCGTACACGTTGATGATGCCGGTCAGGTGTGGTTCTTCATCCAAAATTCCTATCGAAATATACAGGCAATGGAAAAAGAATTTCCTGCGCAACTTGATTTTTATAAAAAAGGTACGCCTTACTACCTGCAGATAACAGGCAAAGCGTGGATCATTGATGATCCCGAAATTATCGACGGACTCGAATATCTTGGAAGCCTGATGCAGAATGTAGTATCCAATGAGATCATGCTCATCAAGGTACAGGTGCTGAAAGCAGATTATTTTGAAAGCATACCACGCAAGGAAACCTTGTTTGACACACTCTGGAAAAATACCTGCCGCTGGTTCTTCAATGCCACACCGGGGCAAAAACATTATCATTTGTTGCCTCAGGCTTAGTTTTTTTGATTACAGATAAAATGAGGGGTTATGAAAAGCTATAGTCTACAAAAATTAGCACAGGAAATGGTCAGTTGTCATCACGCCATACTAAGATGCCAGTTGGGCAACAAAAAAGGTCAGGGCAGATTCCTGGTTCAATGTATTAATAAAGATGAAAATGGTGATGTACTGATCACCTGTGATGATGCCAGGATGATTTCTTTACTGGCGTCAGACGCTGTAATTCCTGTTTATATGAAGTTTGCCGATAAGGAAATGAATAAGTATTTCACCATCATGGCTACCTGTGAAGCTGCACAAGCTGCCATGCCGGCGTTCGGCTCTATGAAAAATGATAAGCCTTATTTTAAGATCAAGGCCACGGAAGTAAAACATTACGTACGAAAAGTATACGCACCAGGCATCAGCTTTTTACTGAATACAGGTAGAACTGTATTTACAAAGATGTGAAGGACCGAAAATTGAGTTGTGAGGGTTGCACAGGAGTCGCTTCGCGACTCCTGTTTTTTTCGCTTACAATAACTTATCTATTTCCTGCTGCAGTTCTTTTGCACGCTTAAAACCACCGATCTTTATAAAACGTATAATACCCTGTTTGTCCAGCACTACAGTAGCCGGAAAAACAGATACGCCATACATCGCAACCAGTTTACCGGCATCTGCTATTGTTTCAAAATCAAATGCATGCTTTTGTAAGAAACCGACTACTTCTTTCTGTGTATCATAGGTAATACTTATAAATGCCACTTCTTTAGTTTTGTTATTATCTACTACATCGTTCAGCAATGGCATCTCTTTCACACAAGGTGCGCATTGAATAAACCAGAAATTTATTACTACTACTTTGCCGCTATAATTGCCCAATGTTCTTTTTTGTCCTTCAGTGTTCAGCCCTTCAAAATCCTGTAGTTTTTCTCCCTCCTTAAACGGATTATACCTGGTAACTACTATCTCGCTGCCATTTGCTGAAGTGATCTTTTCCTGTACCGGTGTTCCCTTATTCTCTTTAGGAGCAGTTCTTTTTGTATTGGGACGTAGCATTTCAAACAACTTGGCCATTTTATCACGCTCATCTATCCATTCGTATTTTTCCTTATTAGCAATACTACCGGCTGCAGCATTCCCGGTGATCGTATAAAAGGTATCCAGCAGGTACTCGCATACATATTCACTGGTACGTTCTCCTATTACCATCTTCGGGCGTTCTGCCAATGAAAAGCTAACGGGCAAACCTTTCAGGTCCTTAAAGAAAAAATTAAATCCTTTTGTTTCAACCTGTATTCCCGGCATGTACCAGGTAGTTACTTTTTCTATCCTGCCATCTATATTGCAGGTAATAATGGCCCGCTTACATTCATATCCCTTTATTGTTTTCGTTTCATCGGTGTACTCAATGGTAGCCGGTACAGTATTATACCAGCCTAATTCCGGAAACTCGCCACTAAAGTTGTCGTCCATCTCATAGAATTTACTGCCATCGGTAGCATAATACATGGCAGTTGCGGATTGGCTGTTTGAAAGCGTGGTAAACAATACACCTGTCTCCATTTCTGTTTCCTGTTTTAACCAGGGAAAAGAAAATGTGTAGGTATACCTGAAAATTCTTGAAGTTACCTTTCCTGTGTTGGCAGTCCTGGTTCGTGTTTCCGTGTATCTTAAAACACCATCACTAATAATTGTTTGTGCTGTTGATTGTAATACCAGACCTAATAACAGCAAATAAATAATTATATGTTTTTTCATGGCAAAAAGTATCAGGGTTAAAAAGTCAGGTAGGAAATTTATTAAAATCATCCCGGTTTACCCAATAATAAATATAAAGGGATGACAAACTTATTCAGTTTGTTATCCCTTACACACCAAAATATTATTACTGTTTCATCAACCTGTACACCTTTTCATATTGTAATCCTTTTACCTGGATAAAGTACAGACCGGGAGTCAGTTTGTTTACCGGTACCTGAACACGCTGGTATCCTGTAGCCTTGGTATACGGGATGGTTTGCACCACTTTTCCTGTATTGTCTGTTATACGGATCATCACTTTACCTGCACCGGCATCTGGCAAACCTACTACAAAGAACAAAGCAGCAGGATTGGGAAATATTTCGCCGGTAACAGCTTCTTCAGTGTCAACCACTACCTTTTTGATATCATATTTTATAACGCTGCCATCTGCATCGGCCAAAGTAAGCCTGTAGTAATTGGTGCCGGTTACCGGCTTATCATGAACATAGCTATAACTACTACCTGTAGTCATATTGGTAGCAGCAATCTGTGTCAATGGTTTGAAATCAGCCCCGTCTGTTGCGTATTCAACTGTAAAATAACCGGCGTTGTTTTCTATGGTTGTACGCCAGCTTACCACTACCTGTCTGCCGGCAGCCACTGCCTTGTAATTACTCAGCGTAACCGGCAACACATCCGGACCATGCTGGTACTGCAACATCCATTCGTAGATGTTTGTGCCACTCTCGCGCCATTGCGGATCGTAGGTGGTTGTCCAAGCATCATGACTGTTGGAAGAGAAAATAGTTTTTCGGGCCCGTGGCGTTGGCGGCATATCTGCGCCATTAATCAGGTCAATATATTCGTTGGTAGTACTTACAGGCACCGTAGGATCGCCATCGTTATGCGTGGCCCAGATGGGCAGATTCGCAGCCGCCATTGTATTGGCAGAGCGGGTAGTGGGTGTGGTAGATCCACATACCGGTACAAGAGCCGCAATGGTAGAGGCATTGATGCTATTGCTGCCCGCAAACTCCCAGGCTACGCCACCACCCATGCTCATGCCGGTAACATAAATCCGCTGGCGGTTTACACGATAGTTGGTCAGTACATAGTCCAGTACGGCACTTACATCCGTTGCTACAGGCCATTGTTTAAACTGCGGGGAGATCACAATAAAACTGTACGATTGCCCATTTACTGTAACAGATGCGGGAAATAAATTTTCCTGGATATAACGCGGAATGCCCATTTCATTGGTAACCAGTTTGGAAAGATCACCTGCTCCATCTCCTAAATCACCATAACCATGCAGGTAAATGATCAGGGGAAAATTACCCGCCCCGGAGCTATAGCCTGCGGGAAGATATTCATAAAAACCACCGCAATTGCTGTTAATACTGATCGTTCGCGGAACGTGTGTTTGCGCTGTCACAATGATGTCTTGCAGTAATAAGGCTGTTATACACAGCATTACCTGAAGACTTTGCTGGTACAATTTCTTCATAAGTAGGCAAATATGGATGAGGAGATAAAAAGGGCAGGATCAACTGATGCATACGGCAGGAAATCGGGCAATCCCTCACAGAACAGCAAACTACATACCACCCTTTGGTATAAGGGTAGAATAATTTTCCGGTATTATTTCCGGATACTTAATTCCACACAGCAAGCAAATTATTCTGCCGGCATACCGCAGTTTTGCAACGTGGATGGTTGCATTATAAAAATATTATCAGTTATTGGCTGCAGGAAATGTAAGATAAAAGGTGGTGCCTTCATTGACTACTGATCGTACATCTATCGCTGCTTTGTGCGATTGCAGAATGTTCAGCGTGGTAGCCAACCCCAGCCCCATACCATTGCGTTTGGAAGTGAAATAAGGTTCAAACAGCAAGGGTATATAATCTTCCGGAATACCCATACCATTATCGCTGACCATTACAGAATGCTGATCTCCTTCAGTAGTAATAGTTACTACAAGTTTACCAGACGAATGCTGAATGGCTTCCACGGCATTGATCAACAGATTCAGAAAAGCGATCTTCAATTTCTCTTTATCGGCCATAATGAATGCCGCTTTATCTGCATAGCTGATCTTCATATTGATACGCTTCAGTGTAATGCGATCAATAGCATCACTGATGGTATCATCCATAATGCCCTGCAATGACCATTTTTCAAAACTTAGCTCTGAAGGACGCGAAGAATCCAGCAATTCGGTAATCAGGCTGCCAATGCGTGTGCTGTTGCGGTGTACAATATCCAGGTACATGGCCAGCTCTTCACCGGGTGCTATCTGCTGCATCTCCTCCACCGACATATTGATATTGTTCAGCGGATTGCGCACCTCATGTGCAAGCGTGCGTACCAACCTGCCCATTGCTGCCAGTTTTTCTGACTGCAGGTTTGCTTTTTCTGCTTTTTTAAGATTGGTAATGTCGCGTATAATGCCCTGCACATATTCCTGGTTATGTGTATCACGCTCTTTGGAAGCAGACAGCACTACCACTATCTTATCACCGGCTTTGGTGAACAATTCGGTCTCTATATCATCAAAACTGCCTTTTTCCAGCAGCTTTATTTCCAGTTGTTTTTTTGTAAAAGGTGCGCAAACGAGGTCGTATAAACTCATATTTTTGAGTTCTTCCTCTATATACCCAAGCATTTGCATTGCGGCATTGTTGATGTCTTTGAAATTAAGATTGCCGTCTGCCACAAACACAGCATCCTGCGAACGTTCAAAAATACTGCGGTATTTCCGCTCATTGGCGCGCAGTTCTCTGGTAGATGCAAACCTGGCTAGCGCATACCGGATACAACGTTCCAGCTTATCAGGTGTAATATCGCCTTTGGTAAGATAATCGGTGGCACCGATACGCATTGCTTCTATATCGATCATGCGGCTGCCTTTACCAGTCAGCAGCACAATCGGCTCTTCGCAATGCAATTGCATGGCATCTTTCAGAAAGTCGATACCTGTTTTGGCACCCAGGCGGTAATCGACAAAATAGATGTGATGCGATTGTTCTTTCAGGTGTTCAATAGCCTGGTTGTAATTATAACACCAGTCAACAGTTATCTTCAGATCCCTGATCTGGTGCAAAAGGTCGGAAGTAATGAAGAAGTCATCTTCATCATCATCTACCACCAGTATTTTTATTTCATTCTGCAAATACGGCATTGTAATAATCAGCTAATCTTTTCGGGTACTATCAGGGTAAAAACAGTTCCTTTATTTACTTCACCTGATGCAAATATGATCCCGCCATAGTTTTCAATAATTTTTTTACAGATAGCCAGTCCCATGCCCGAACCCGGATATTCCACTTTTCCATGCAAACGCTGGAATAACAGGAATATCCTTTCAGCGTATTCACGCTCAAACCCGATGCCATTGTCACCCACCTGTATCTTATACCATTTCTGTTTGTCGGAAAGATTGTACTCCAACACTTCTGACGGGTCCATTTCAACACTGGTAATGGTAATAACAGGGGGTATATCTGATTTCCTGAATTTAAGTGAATTACCTAACAAATTATCCAATACCTGCAGGTATTGTGAGGGCATTCCTTCCACTACCGGCAATATTTCATGCACAATAGTGGCCTTGGTCTCTTCTATCATCAGTTCCAGGTCCGATTTGGCTTTTGCCAGTACCTGGTTCAGATCTACAGATTCAAATGCTGATGCCCGCGTTACACGCGAAAACTCCAGCAGGTTATCGATCAGCATCCGCATATTGTCTGCCGCTGCAATAATACGACTGGTATATGCCCGGCCGTCATCTCCCAGTTCTTTGGCAAAACGGGTACCCAGGCGTTCTGTCAGCGTAGATAGTTTGCGCAGCGGTTCCTGCAGATCATGCGATGCTACATAAGCAAACTCTTCCAGCTCTTTATTGGACCTGTTGAGTTCCTGCACCTTTACTTCCAAGTTACGCTGTGCCATACGCAATTGCGTAATATCACGCGTATTGCCGATGATCTTTATCGGTTTACCATCGGTGCTACGAATCAGCTTGCCGTACGATTCCAGTCTGCGAACCATTCCGTCATTGGCATTGATATCATAATCCCAAAGGTATGAATTGTTACCGCTCTGGTACACCTGCTGCAACAACAGTTTACCACGCTCCACATCTTCAGGCTTCTGGTGCATTTCAATAAACTGGTTATTGACATGCACTTTGCCAATGTACTCTTCGGGGTTGTAACCATACAGGCGGTACATACCCTCCGACCAGGCAATCTTACCGGTCAGCAAATCTTCTTCCCACGAACCTGAACCCAGGAAAATTTCGCGTTCTATATTCCTGTGGCGGTAATCGATCAATTCTTCATGTGAACGAACCTGGTCACTGATGTCATTGGTTACTCCTACCATTTTTATTTGTTTTCCATCATCATCACAAATCACTTTCCCACGGGAAGAAACGATCAGTTCACCATCGTTTTTACGGTATACGGAGTATTGACAAGAAAAGTCACCTTTACTGGCAACGGCGTTGTCCATGCTTTCCTGCAGACTTCTGCGTTGCTCTTCTTTTACATGTTTCAGGTAAAACTCATTGGTGAGTTTTCCTGCCAGTTCATCTTTTTCATAACCCAACAGTTTGTACATCCCATCACTCCAGTGCAGTATATTTTCCGGGATATACCAGGTCCAGCTTCCGAAACGCAGCATTTCTTCGGTATCGGCAAACAGTTCTTTTATGGCCTTTGCTTCCTGCTCTGACTGCAACTGGTCCGTAATATCCTGCGCCACAAACAGCAATGAAGACACTTTACCTTTTTCATCCCTTCGCAGTACAGACCCCTGGGTACGGAAATAACGCCAGTCGCCCTGCTTTTTAACAAGGCGACAATTGTAATGTTCAGTAAGCCCGTCTTCAAGATGATGAAATTTCTCAAGCTGATTTTTTACCAGTTCTTTATCCTCATCAAACACCAGCTTCATCAGGTTATCGTCCCAGCTCTCAATATCATCATACGTATACCCCAGTACATCAGTAACCTGTTTGTTGATATACCGGAGCTTTTTTGCATCTGTGTCGTACACATATACAATGGCTGGGAAAAAATCTGTGATTTTTTCCTGTATCACTCCGGCGTTATCACCAAACAATCCCTTCAGATGGGTAAGATGATCGTGCTTACTTTGTTCGTCCATTCTACTGTAGGTTATTAAACTCCTTATACTGTTTCATTTTGTTATAAAGAGTTTTTCGATCAATGTTGAGTAGCCTGGCTGCTTTGCTTTTATTGAAGTTTACCTGTTTTAACGCCTGTACAATAGTTTCATACTCGGCATCAATGCTGGCACTTTTCAGGTTGATCTCACCGTTGCGTTTGGCATCGCCTTTCAGATCATCTGCCTTTGCTGCAACGGCTGCAACAGTCGGAAACGATTCTGCCGGTGATACATCAAATTGCAGTTTACTGAAATTGGATATTTCAAAGGGCAGTGTTTTTACGTCTACATATTCACCATCACTCAGTAATACCGCGCGTTTTACCACATTTCTCAATTCACGCAGGTTACCGAACCATACGTAATTCTTAAAGATAGCTTCTACTTCGGGCGTAAAACCTTTCACCTGCTTTTCCAGTTCACGGTTGGTGATCCTTAAAAAGTGGTTGGCAAACAGCAAAATATCTTCTTTACGTTCGCGTAAAGGCGGTACTTCAAAACTGAATTCATTGAAACGGTGATACAGGTCTTCCCTGAATTTCCCCTTACGCGCTGCTTCCCACAATTTTTCATTACTGGCAACAATAATGCGCACATCCAGCTCAATATCTTTGGTTCCACCTACACGGCGGCATTTTCTTTCCTGTACCATACGCAGTAATGATACCTGGATATCGTAAGAAAGGTTAGCGATCTCATCCAGGAAGATGGTGCCTCCATTGGCCAGTTCAAAACTACCCACCTTCTGGTTTACTGCGCCTGTAAAAGCACCTTTTTCATGACCAAACAGTTCGCTGCCTGCCAGCTCTTTTGACAGGGCACCACAATCAATGGCCACAAATGGTTTTTCCTTACGCTTACTGCGACGGTGAATCTCGTTGGCAATTACCTCTTTACCACTACCACTTTCACCATAGATAATGATGCTGAAATTGGTAGGTGCCACCAGCTCTATCTGCCGAAGTATATTGCGAAACACCTCGCTATCACCGGACACATATTCACCGGTCAGGCTAACATCTGATTTCTTATCATTTTTTACCGCCGGTTTGTCTCCAACGCCATTAGACGAAGGCGTTACGTTGGTATAATGTGTGGGACGCGCATCGCTTACCAATGCTTTCTTAATGGTCAGCAGTATCTCGTCGGGAAACAGTGGCTTGGTCACATAATCATAGGCCCCCAGTTTCATCACTTCCACGGCTGTTTTAATATCACTATACCCGGTCATGATGATCACTGGTACATGCGGGTATCTTTCTTTGATCTTTACCAGCAATTCACTTCCGTCTGCATCATCCAGTCTGAAATCACATAAAACAAGGTCGGGCACTGAATTATCCAGCGCCTCGGTTGCCTTTTTACTATTATAAGCCTCTGTTACTTTAAAACCATGTCGTGTTAAAAAACGGTTCAACAACAAACAGATATCCCTGTCGTCATCAATGATTAATATTTGCTGCATGTTAATGATTTCAGTTCTAATTTACGGCTAATTGCCAGAAACTCATCCCCACACGCCTCTTAACTGGGCTACAGGTATGTGCATTTGTTCGCGGTATTTGGCAATTGTTCTGCGTGCCACAGAGAATCCTTTACGAGCCAAAACTACCACCAGTTGCTGGTCGGTATAAGGCGTGCGTTTGTCTTCACTGTCAATCACTTCTTCTATAGCCTCCTGTATAACCCTGTTGCTGATGGCCTTGCCTTCTTCGTTGATAATGCCCTCAGTAAAGATGTCCTTTAACAAAATAGTGCCAAAATGAGTTTCAGCATATTTATTAGATGCTATCCTTGATACCGTTGAAATATCCAGGCCCACAATATCGGCCACATTCTTCAATATCATTGGTTTTAATAGCTTAATATCACCTTCGCGGAAGTAATCTTTCTGCAATTTTAATATCGCTTTCATCACTTTCAGCATATTTCCTTCACGCTCTTTCACTGCTGTAATGAACCATTGTGCAGATTGTAACTTGTTTTTGCAGTACTGAACAGCCTCCCTGTCTTTTGTTCCCTGCAACAGGTTTTCTTTCCATGCCATGTTGATGAACAGGGCATCTGAACGCTGACGATACAGGTGCACTTCAGGCTCATCACCATTGAGTGTTACCACAAAATCAGGTATAATATACTGGCTTGACCAGGAATCAACAGTTTCAGCTATTGGTTTCATTTTTAATGAAGCCAGTAACTGCAGTACAATGCGCAGTTCTTCCTCATCAATATGTAACTGTGATTTTATTTTTTCCAGGTTACGGCTTTTCAGATCATTGTACCAGTTGCTTAATAATTCAATAGCCATCTTTACATCCGGCTGTTTAGTATTCATCTGTTGCAACTGTAGTAACAGGCATTCACGCGTATCCCTGCTGCCAATACCGGCAGGATCAAGCTGCTGAATTTTATTCAGCGCCAGTTGCATTTGTTCTACTTCTACCCATATTTTATTTTTGAAGGAATAGTCTTCGGCCAGACGTTCCAGCTCCAGGTCAAGCATTCCACATTCATTCAGTGAATCAATAATGTAGTTACCCAACTCCAGCTCTTCTGTTGTATTCACCATCAACTGCAGTTGCTGTTTCAGATCCTGCCTGAAATCACTGGCTTCTGCAACGGGACGCTGCAGTGAATTTTCATCGGGCAGGTAATTGCGGTATTCCAGCTTGTAATCAGGAATATCATCATACCCATATTCTTCCCAATCCTGAAAATCTTTCACACTGTCTTTCGACATTTTTTCATCCAGTGAAACATCATCTTCTTTTTTATCTTCCAGCAGTGGATTTTCTTCCAGCTCCTGCGTAATACGATGCTCTAACTCCAGTGAGTTTAACTGGAAAAAATTCAATAACTGGATTTGTTGCGGTAAAATTTTCAGTTTCTGTTTTTGCGATAGTTGTTGATTCATCATATAGGCAGGTTTTTCTCACCTGCTATAATCCAAGTGTGGAGCCAGAAATACGTTTTTGACTTTTTTTTTGCTTTTGGCTGATAAACAATCTTTTGGAAATAATATTTCGGTAAAATAAATTGCATATACACAAAATAGGGCAATAAGGTTGTAGAAAAATTTCCCCTTTTTGCGGAAAGATTACCAGTATGAAACACTTACGCCTTACTTCCGTTTCATTTGCCATTTCACTGGCCATCCTGGTGATACTTTCATTGTTGTTTTATGACCGTCTGAAACAATACACTACTTATGCTGATGCAGTGAACCATACCTACCAGCTTATTGCTGCACTGAACAAACTGGAGAATTATATCAAGGATGCAGAAACCAGTCAACGCGGTTTTTTTTTACTACACGACAGCAGTATGCTGGAACCTTTTAACCGGTTCTCCAAAAATATTCAACCGGCTGTTGACAGCATCCGCGGACTGGTTCGCGATGATGATACCCTGCAGAAAGAACGGCTTTTGCAATTGCGGTATGCAGTGATCATCCGTATGGCCTATATGGAAAAAATGCGGCAGATGCAGTACTCAGGTGATAATCAACAACACGTTCTATCACTACTGAAAGACAGCGATAATGCCATGGATAGTGTACGCACAAGGATCCGTTCTATGGAAGAGGCAGAACAACGTGCATTGCAACAGAAAACTGCGCTTAAAAATATTTACGAACTGTCATTGCCTGCCTACCTGGGAGTGATCTTTGTGTTTGCCATTATTATTTTTATCATCTCCTTTATTTTTATTGTGCTGGAATACAGAAGAAGATTGTTGTACCAGCGCGAGCTGGAAATGAAGAATACCGAACTGAGCGCCTACAACCAGGAATTGCAGCAGATCACCTTTGTGGCATCACATGACCTGCAGGAGCCGCTCCGGAAGATCCGCACTTTTACCAGTCGTCTCGAAAGCAGGCACGCCAACCAGTTAAGTGAAGAAGGTGCACAGATCGTAAAACGGCTGAGTCATTCGGCTGTGAATATGCAGGAACTGATAGAAGATATTATGAACTACACCAGCCTGGCCAGCAGCGATGAATTGCAGAACAAGGCCGACCTCAATATCATACTACAGGATGTGCTGAAAGATATTGAACCTGTAATACAGGAAAAGAAGGCAACGATAAATATGATAAATGGCTTACCGGTAATACCCGGTTATCGTACGCAACTGTATGTATTGCTGCGTTCATTGCTGGACAATTCACTAAAGTTTTCGCGTGATAAAGTACGACCGGTCATTACCATTAGCTACGAACAGGCCAATGAAACAGAAGCCACCGACATCAGCGAACCTATGAACGACCGCCTGTTTTATAAAATAACCATTACTGATAATGGAATTGGTTTCAGCCAGGAATTTGCTGACAAGATCTTTAACCTCTTTCAACGCTTACACCAGCCGCAATCATCCTATAAAGGCAAAGGCATCGGGCTGGCTATCGTAAAGCGCATTATGATCAATCACAATGGCTTTGTAAGGGCCACTGCCCGGGAAAACAGTGGCGCCTCATTCCATTTGTACTTTCCTGTAAAATAAAAATCACAGCGGGTCAAATGTTTTTGCTTTGATCTTGTAATCATCAAACTGTGGTAGTGAAGGTGCAGTCAGCAGAAACAGTTCCTTTGTTCTGGTACCTGTAACAGCATGCATAACAGCCGGTTCTGTTGCTGAAACCACATTCGGTAATTCGTTTACCGCCACTACTCTCAATACAGGTTCTGCGTAAATTGTTTGTTCGTTTTTCATTACCGTTGATTTGCTGATAAGAGTGAAGAATAAATCCTTATTGTTGTTGTATTATATTGTTTAGCCCTTTTACTTTGGGGAGGTGTTGCTTTTTTACCGCCTTTTCTGCCATGCAGCACATATACCCAGGCTGAAACTGCCTCAACTGTAATGCCAGGCAGGCAACTTACCAGGCAAATCGCTATCGATTTTGCCAGCAACGGCACACAACTCCTGTAAACATTTTCCAGATTCATACACTGCTCTTTTTTTATCTATCAATATGTCAAACGGCAGCATCATTTATCATTATTACCCTGGTTTGCAGGCAGAGAAAAAGCATAAAATACCATACCTCTGTATTGTCAGCCATCATACATCATCGGTCGTAGAAGGAATTCCTCATTCATAGCAACATTTCTGCTTTTTTATTCCTCATTCTCAATGCTTCCGTACAGATGGTATGGTTCTTTTCGGTATGTCTGTACAACATCATTATTCACTTTTAAAAGCTATAATATGTTACGTTGGACAATCATATTCCTTATAGTAGCCATTGTTGCTGCTATATTTGGTTTTGGAGGTATTGCAGCCAGTGCTGCCGGAATAGCTAAGATCCTGTTCTTTATTTTTATTGTATTGTTCCTGCTGTCCATTATCGGCGGTGGTTTCAGAAGAACAGATTAAATCAGTAAGATCTTTCAGGAGGTTGTAATAATGATGATAGCAAAGTCTGCTTGCAGGCTTATACCTATCGCCTTTCCTTTGTAATAAGTTTGTAAAAAGCAGGCGTAGCTTCTCATACAGGTACAACCTCTTTTTTCTTTTTGCCGGTCCGCAGATATAGTAATGTGTAGTTTTTCCGGAAAATGGTAACATGGTAGTGCTTACCTGTTACAGAATGGGGAATGATAATGTGTAAAACCATCACCCGGGAAAATTACTTTTTGTATCTGCAGGGCCGGTTTCTTTTTTGCTCAAACGATGCGGATATATTAAATGTTGGTACTTCAATTTAACCTTCTGCTAATTTTTGACATATCACATTCAAAAGGGAATGAATGTTGCACTATCCAACTTTCAAAGGCGAAAATTTACAGGAAACCGAGCTATATAATTGATTATGGCCGCATAAGGATTGCTGCAGGTTAACAATGTTCAATACACAACAAATATTTTTTGTGGGGAAAAAACAGGTAGGGTAAAATGTAATTTTTCATTTTAATTTCATTTTAATGCTACCATTGCTAAGCATATACATTGAAAATTAAGGCTTTATCCTTACCTTTAAATGCCAAAATATACTCCATGAGTAATTTTTTTATCTTAATTGCTGAGGATGATGCAGATGATCGTTTTCTTCTGAAAACTGCCTTTGAAGAAAAGGGGTACCAGGAGAAAGTGGAGTTTGTTGAAAATGGAGTGGAACTTATCAATTTCCTGAGTGACATCGCATTAAAACCTAACGGTGATCGCTACCTACCAGGTTTTATTTTACTTGATCTGAATATGCCCAAAAAAGATGGGCGTGAAGTATTGAAAGAAATCAAACAGCATCCCGACTTTAAGAAGATACCCATTATCGTTTTTACTACTACTAAGAACGAGAATGAAATTAAACGATGTTATGAACTGGGCGCTAACACCTACATTGTAAAACCAATCAGTTTTGATGCTTTACTGCGCGTTATTGAAGATATCAGGAATTACTGGTTGAATACCGCTTCTGTTCCTGCATGATCATCCTTTTCTGCATGCCTCTCTTTTTTTGTAAAATATTTTTTGAACAGCCCTGCCAGGCTGTTGGCTGCATTGGTTGTGGTAAGATGGGAAGAAATATTCCGGAACAGCCCGGGTAAAAAAGTGCGGGCAAGCCAGTTCGATTTAAACAGCTTTTTAACCAACAATTCTACTGACATGTCAATGCCAAGTCCCAGTAAGCTTTGACTACCATCGCGGCTGAACAGTTTGCCGGCAAAAGACACCGTATTCACTATCGGTTCTACATGCATCTTTAATTGCTCAACATCATTTTTGATCAGGTCACGATGTACATCCAGCAATTCTTTCAATCGTTGCTTTTCTGCCAGCAGGTCATTGTAGGTTCGTATTTGTTTACTCATACACTTTACCTATAATCGTGTTTCGGATAAAAGGATAGATCACAGATTTTCTGATAAAAAAAAGTATCAGTAGAATAAGTGCAAATGCCCCACCCACAATAAAAAATCCAGCTACATGACTGTTCAGTAATTCACCCAGCCACCAGGCAGCACCAAGTCCGGCAAAAAAGAGAATAAATAATGAAAAGAAACAGGTTACCAGTATTACTACACCAAATGAAATGATGCCTGTTGCTTTCTGCGTTACATTCACTATTGCCAGTTGCGTATATGTGTCAACATAACCGCGAACATGTTCTGCCAGGTTTTCTGTGGTTTCTTTAATATTTTCCATGCGGGATCTTTTTAGCGCAAAAGAAGCAGGTTAAAAACCTGCTTGTTATCTAAAAATCATTGAACTTTTCTTCGGCTGTGCTTAACATGCCGTTTGCCTCTCCCACCATCTTTTTTTTTAAGCCTGCCAACTTCTCTTTACCACCTGCTACCATATCATTCAGATGATCTGCAAGGTCTGATGCTTTATCTTTTACTCTTTTACGCATATCAGAACCTTTTTCAGGAGCCAGCATCATACCCAGGATAGCGCCTGCAGCTACTGCACCTGCAATGCCCAGCGCGATTTTTGTGTTTTTTGTCATAACAAACAATTTTATTTGAATAATTACGATAATACTTCAGCTGCTGTAAATACAGACGGCATAGAGTAAAGAACTTACAATCACATAATTAAAATAACTATGCCATCTGTAGCGAAGAACAGATGATAAAGAGAAATCATTATCAGTGCTGAGGAAAAAACTCTACATTGGGTAAATCTTTATGAAGTTTACCAACTGAAATATCACCAATGAGAATCAATTACATATATTTTATTTACTTTAGACACCACAAATAGCCTCTCCCGTGCCTAAAACGGTATTAGTTATTGAAGATGAGTCAGACCTCCGTTTGCTTTTAAAGGCTTTCTTTACACGCAAAAAATATGAAGTGGCTACTGCTGCTACATTAGAAGAAGGTTTAAGGCAAATCGACCTCAGGATCCCGGATATTCTTTTCCTGGATAACAATCTGCCCGATGGGCTGGGTTGGGATCATGCTGCTGTGCTTACTGAAAAGTACCCTAATCTATTATTGAATCTTATCAGCGCTTATCATCCTTCTTTACCCAATGTGAAAATAACACCCAGACTGAAGATATGGGAAAAGCCTATTTCGCTGAAAGACCTTGAGGTATATCTTGACTCATTATAAGAAGTATTCACAGACGCCTGTCTGATGAAAAGATCATTTGTCTCCGACACATTAAAAAAGAATTAGAAACCGGTTAAAGATTTTTAGTCTTCTGTATACTTATTTGTCTAAGCGCAGCATCAACACATCATGTGCAGGAATGGTGGCTTTTAATGCAGCAGTTGAATTACCTGCCGGTTGTCCTGTCCATAAATTCCTGATCTTATAAGTAACAGAAGTGTTCAATGCAGCTTTTGAAAGTTCATCTGTAATATTCTTTTCTTTCCAGTTGAAAGTAACAGATTGCGCCTTTGCAGAACGATTCAGAAAACATACAGCCCAACTGTCATTGCTTAACGGTTTCAGCCAGGTTTCCACACTGTCTTTTACCTTGTATTGAAATGCCTGGATACCCATAACATCCTGATCTACTGCAATCACTTCCTTATTGGTAAGAATATTAATGGTTTGCTGATTCATGGCGCGCAGATCATTACCGGCCATTAATGGTGCAGCCAACATGGCCCACATGGTGAAATGCGCACGATCTTCATTTACTGCCATACCGTTACCAACCTCCAGCATATCCGGATCATTCCAGTGCCCAGGACCTGCATACTGGCGAATATTCTTTTGCTGATCCAGAATCTGCATTGCACCCCATGCCTTCCATGAACCATGATCTTTCACACAATCAAAACAATTAATAATATCGCCGGTTGTACGCCATAAATGTCCTACTGCTGTGGCCCATAACCAGGGTTGATTGCCACCCCATTCGCACAAGCTGAACACCACAGGCCGACCAGCAACACGGATAGCATTGCTCATGGTAGTATATGCTTCTTTGGCATTGATCCCTTCGGTATTACACCAGTCATATTTCAGGTAATCAATACCTATAGCTGCATAATAACGGGCATCCTGGTACTCATACCCACGGGTACCGGGGTACCCTGCACAGGTTTTTGTACCGGCACAATTATATAACCCAAACTTCAACCCTTTACTATGTACATAGTCAGCCAATGCTTTCATACCAGCAGGAAATTTCAGCGGATCAGCCACCAGGTTGCCATTGGCATCACGCTCTTTCATCATCCATCCGTCATCCAGTACAATGTATTCATACCCGGCTGCCTTCATGCCCGAACTGACCATTACATCTGCAATGGCCTTCACCATACTTTCATTGATATTTACCTGGAATGTATTCCAGCTGTTCCAACCCATAGGTGGCGTATTGGCCAGTCCACTGAATTTTTGCCCGGATACATGAAGCGTTATCAGTAATGCAATAATAATGATGAGGTGTTTCATAACTGAAGACTTTTAAAAGACATCCAGGATATCAATCTTCCAATATCCTGTGCTGCCATTTATCAATACGTTGAATAATCTCTATACAGGCTCTGCTATTGTGATAAGGGCATTTCCACAACCCGGCTTTATCTTCTGTATGCATAACACTGTTGTCCTCATAGATACCCCATACCCATTCGCCACCTTTTGTATCAAGAATATGTTGCTGTACAAACTGCCAGCTTTGCATGGATTGCTGTAGAAATTGCTGCTGGCCTGTTAACTCCCATGCATAAAAAAAGCCGATCATCGCTTCGGCCTGCGGCCATGAATGTTTCTGCCGCACAAGTACTGACTGTTCCCTTTCATACCACAAGCCACCATCTGTGTCCAAACCCTCCATAGCAGCTTTCACAATGGGGATGGCATATTGCTCTGCTTGTGCCAGCAAAATTTTGTTACCGGTTACAGAAGCCGCATCCGGTACCAGCCAGGCGGCTTCTATATCGTGTCCATAAGATACAATTCCAGACCGGGACTGCCAATCCATATCAAAAAACAATTGCAGGTGATGGGTGGCAGGGTCAATAATATGCCGGTGAAATATATGTACCAATTCTTCAATCCGCTGTTTCAACGCCTCATCAGGCCACGCACGGTACAGGTTGGCAAAGGCTTCCAGCACATGCAGATGCGTGTTCATCGATTTTTGTTCATTGGCATCCTTAGCACTTAAACGGATATCGTCCATCTGCTGCCAGTTGCGTGACAATGCTTCTGTATAGCCACCGTATTCATGATCGTAGCTATACTGTACAATGATTTTGTACAGATCAATAGCGATTGTTTTTGCCTCTGCTGACTGGCTTGCCAAAGCATATTCGCTCATTGCATACACAACAAAAGACAATGCATAGAACTGTTTTTTGGTATCCAATGGATTGCCCCTGTAGCTTACTGTCCAGTAAGTACCCCCATACTGCCGGTCAAAAAAATGCTGATACAGGTAATCAAAAGCACGTTGCGCTGTTTGCAGGTAATCATTTTTCCCGGTGAGCCTGTAAGCAGCAGCAAAAGCCCAGAGTATCCGAGCATGTAACACACTGCCTTTAGGCGCCTGGGGATAGATTGTATTGTTGTGATCTATTTTTCCATAAAAACCGCCTTGTTCCTGGTCAATGGTATGTTCCATCCACCAGGACAGAATATTTTCCAACTCCTGTTTTAGCTGGTGTTGGTAAGCAGCCAGTTTTTTTTGCATAGACACTTAAAAAATTACAGATTACATCCGTACAGTTTGTTGCTGACCTGTTGGAGGAAGCGCTTCTTTTGACACTTCCGCCAGGTTCCTGTCAATGATACGGTTCAGTGTTTGTACAGATGCTGCAGATGTAAATCCATCTTCCGGAGTGTTGATCACATAATCTATCAGTTTTTCCAGCGTTGTTACGGCCACATGCATACGTGAGTCGGAAGAGGCATAATAAATATACACTGTTCCATCTTCATCCGGTATCCAGCCATTACAGAATAATACATTGGACACATCTCCTGTTCTTTCCTCACCTTCCGGCGCCATAAAATAACCACCGGGTTTATAGATAACCCTGGATACATCTTTCAGATCAGTCATAAAAAGATACAGTACATATCTCAATCCTGCTGCAGTATTGCGCACACCATGTGCCATGTGCAACCAGCCACGGGCCGTTTTTATAGGCGCAGGCCCCAGCCCATTCTTTGCTTCGTACACAGTATGGTACACTTTGGGATCAATGACCAGTTCTTTGTCAACAACCGCATGCTCTATACTACTGCTGAGCCCAAAACCTATACCGCCACCTTTACCGGTATTGATAAATCCATCCTGTGGCCGGGTATAAAAAGCATATTTACCATCAATAAATTCCGGGTGCAACACCACATTGCGTTGCTGCGGCGAAGGCGTTTTCAGATCATCCAGTCTTTCCCACTGTTCCATATCCCTGGTTCGTACAATACCACATTGTGCTATGGCAGCAGACTGATCATCTACGCCCGCAGAAGCATCCCTGCGTTCAGTGCAAAACAATCCGTACACCCATCCATCCTGGTGCTGTACCACGCGCATATCATACACATTCACATCCGGCTCCTGTAGTTCCGGAATAATAACGGGGTAATTTCGGAACCTGAAATTGTCTACGGGGCTGGCACTTTCTGCCACGGCAAAAAAGGATTTTCTGTCTGCTCCTTCCACACGTGCCATCATCAGGTATTTATCCTGTAATTTAATAGCTCCTGCATTGAATACGGCATTGATACCAAATCGTTCCATCAGGTACGGATTGGTGATCTCGTTCAGATCATAACGCCAGAACAGCGGCGTATGCGCTGCGGTTAACACAGGATGTTCGTATCGTTCAAATACACCGTTTCCTGACACCATCTTTTTGTTGGGTCTGCTGATCAACTCATCATGCATCCGCTGTAGTTCCTGCAATCGCTTTTCAAAATTATTATTCATATTACGGTATTTGATGCCTGCCGGCTATTATCACTTTCCCGGAAAACCTGTTGCATAGGTTAGTCTTCCAGTTTATTCCACCATGTTTTTTTCAGTATCAATACTATAATGAGCAATATGGCAATGGTTATGAACAACGGCAAGTGCATGGATAGCACCACATACATGGGCAATAAGGTAAGCGCACACTGTGCTATAATACCCAGCACTACATTGAACATGTCAAGCCTCAAACGCCTGTTGGGAATAAAATCAGTATCTTCTTCCTGTACCAGCTTGTGTATGGGTTGCCAGAATCCCCAGGGTCTTACCGTACGGTAAAATTTCTTTAATACTGCTATATCTGTTGCCGGTGCAGCATAGGTGCCGATAAAACAACCTGCCAGTGATACCAGAAACAGTAAAGGCCAATTGTACAGTGGTAGTCCATCAAAAATAAACGGGAACACCAGCGCGGCTATAATACCAGCCATCATTCCCCAGAAAAATCCATTGGCATTGAAACGCCACCAGTACCATTTCAGCATATTGGCAGCAATGTATCCTCCATACAATGCACCTACTATCCATTGCAGTATGCTGTTTACATCCTTTGCAAAAAAGCCCAGTAATATTCCTGTTGCTACCACCACCAGTCCCACGATGTAATTCATGGATATTATTTTTTTAGTGGACGCATCAGGACGTACATATTTCAGGTATATGTCATTTACAATATAAGCCTGTGCAGCATTGAGTGTACCGGAAAAGGTGCCCATAAATGCACCCAGTAACCCGGTCAGTACCAGCCCCAGTATACCGGCAGGTAAAAAACCGTTAATGGCAGCCGGTAATATTTTCTCAAAATCAGTTCCTTCCGGTGTGGCAATATGCAGCTGGTTATAATACAACAACGCCAGCACGGTTAACCCGATGATCATGGCATAGCGCACAGGAAGCAATACAATAGATACAAATCCTGTCATTTTGGAAGCCTCTTTGGGAGAACGGGTAGAAAGTATCTTCTGCATATCGTAGTTAGGTGCAGGTCCTGCAAGACTGGCAAATACTCCTTTAAACAACATCATCATAAAAAAGATCCCGAACAAACCGTATCCATCGCTCTCTATTTTTTTGTTAACATCCGCTATTACCGATGACCAGTCCAGGTTCAGTTTCCATCCAAAAAAAGGGTTGCTCCAATCATGAGGCACCGGTAATGTTTTCCCATGCAGATTGATCATGGCTATCACTGCAATGGCAATACACCCCACAGTCATGATCACATATTTGATAAAATCGCCCAGCACGATGCTATGCATACCACCCAGTATTGAATAGAACATGGCAAACAGCGTAAACACAATACCATATACATGTGCTACATACTGTGGCGCTACTGTAAAGGGTACATAAGGTTGCACCAGATGCCATGGAACAAAAATTTCAATGAACTTACCCAATCCTACAAATCCATACGCCAGGAAGCCCAGGCACCCCAGCAATGCAAATGCGACGGTGATGTTATGCGACGAACGCACTCCCCGTCCTGTGGTTCCAAAACGCGTGGCAAGCCACTCTGCGCCCGTATCAGCATTGGAACGTCTCAGCCATTTGGCCAGGAACATCATGTTGAACACCTGGTTAAATACAGGCCACAGCCAGGGTATCCACACGCTTTTCATTCCGTATACAAAACACAATGTTACCATCCACATGGTACCACTGATATCAAACATGTCCGACGCATCACTTAATCCCAGCATATACCAGGGCAGGCGTTTGCCCCCCAGCAAATAGCTTTCTTTGTTCTGTCTTGCCTTTTTTCTTAAAAACCATCCTATCATTATCATCATCACCAGGTATGTGATAATAATAGCAATGTCTATCAACTGTAATTTCATGTTGTGTTACTTTATCAGGTACATACCGGGCAGTTTATCACCAAATAGCACATAGGGATCATTTTTAAATTTAATAAAATCTGTTTCTGCCGGATGTCCTTTGTAGGGCGTCCAGTAAGCACTGGTTGTATTTGCCCATACCAGTGCATAGGCAATTTCCAGCTTCTGGTATTGCAATACTTTCAGCAATTGTTGTGTATACCAGTCTGAACGGGTAAGATTGGCCAGACCTGTTTCTGTCAATGCGGCGATCTTATTTTTCTGTTTTGCATAGTTGTCTACAATCTGCAACTTCACGGCTGCAGTAGCTGGTGTCACATTGGCCGCCAGATCTACATAATTGTCCATTCCCACCAGGTCTACATACGCATCGCCAGGATATCGTTCCAGGTACTGCGCTTCAGTTGAAAAATTTCTGTCGGGCGACCATGCATATATAAAATTGTGCACGTTCAAACTATCCCGCAGGTATGTTACGGTAAACTGGTATAGCTTTTTGTACTCATCTGCTGTACAATGCGCCTTTCCCCACCAGAACCAATCACCATCAAATTCATGAAAAGGCCGGAAGATGACCGGCACCGGTTTTCCATCTGCACCAGTCAGCGTTTTCGCAAATGCAGCAACTTCTTTCAGTGAGTTTTTATATACAACGTTGCTGTCTGCACCCGGTAATATCTCACTGACTGCTATTACAGGAGATTGATCCCAGTAAAAACTTCCTTTTGAAACCGGGTTGGAATAATGCCATGCAAAAGTGTTTACACCACCACGATTATAAGCATCAATTGCCAGCGTTCTGGCAATCTGCGTTTCATAATCAAACCAGTTGCCGTCTGTAAAATTGGCAATATGAATAAAATCGTGTCCGTATACGGCAGGATAAGCACCTGTTACCAATTGTACATCCGATTTCGTCTGTGGCACGCCACTGAATTGCTGTTCATTAGCCCATTGCGTGGTAGCATTGGTAACACCCCGTTTGGTATCATCCTGGTGACCAAACAGTACATTTTTTTTAGCGATCTTTTTCAGGTTGTAGAACAGTGCTGCTGTTTGCTCAGTAGCATTTTTATCTACCAACCATGACCGTACCGTTGTAAGCGACGGAACAGTATCGGTGACAGGCGGTGGAGTTCCATCATCGTGTTGTGTATCTTTTTTACAGCCAGCCGATAATACCGCCAGCAATGCTGATAGCAACACAAGATGCTTCACCTGGTAATATGTATAAAAACGCTTTCTCATCTTTTTCACAGGCTGTATTTTATTACTGCTGATACAACTTTTCCCTTATCACATCCTTTTCAAAAAGAGTTTTATCCAACTGGTAGAATTTCTTAAAATCATCTGTTGATACATCATTCTTTTTTGGAACATAGTAATGCCATTTGCCATTTTTCATCAGTCCTGCATTCCGCCATAGCAATACGTATGATATGCTGTGATGCCCCATAGCCTGCCACAGCGTTTTTGTCCACCACTGCGCATAAGGAATGGCCTCATAGCCGGTTTCACCCAGCGCGGCTATCTTTCCTTTTTCTGTGGCTATTTTTTCTATGAGTCCCAGCCGTGAATCGAGTGCATTCATGAAAGAAGAATCCCTGACCGGATCATTAAACTGATAGCTGTCAAAACTAACAAGGTCTGCCACATCATCACCTGCATATCTTTCCAGGAAACTTTCGCGCGAAGTGAAGTCTGCTGTATTGTATACATACAACAGGTTGTGCACGTTTTTTTGCTGCAGGTAACGAATGGTAAACCGCCACAATGATTTAAATTCTTCCGGCTTACAGGTATTGCGGCACCACCAGAACCAGTTGCCAGTCAGTTCATGAAAAGGGCGGAACAATACCGGTATATATTCACCTTTGCTTCCGCGCAGGCTCAGCATAAAACCTGCTATTTTATCAAGCCAACTGGTGTATACGCCGTGTTTGCTGCCTCCGGGCAGAATAGCTGCTACACTGCCATGTGTGGTATCCCATGCGGAAGCATCATTCAACGGGTTATCGGCATGCCAACTGATAGTGATCACACTCCCTTTCTGGTATGCCTGTTGAATATAACCACGCATTTTATCAAATGGTACGCTGTCTATATTGTATGGAAGATCATGTTCAATATTACCCAACTCCCAGCCATATACCGCAGGATAATCATTCACCAGTTCTTTTACATCACTTTTACCCGGTACGTATTTCCATCCTATGCCATAGGCCACATCATCCTGGTGACCAAACATAATTCCCTTCTGCAACAGTTTTCCAAGATTATTATACAGGTTGATTGTTTCTTTTGTAGCAAGCGGATCTGCAGGCATTCTTCTGGCAGTACCGGCATTGATGTATTTTGCAATAAGCTGCCATGTCGAAGCATCACTATCAAACACGCCATTCAAACCTTGTTCTTCCATGGGCGGATCGCCCATATAATCATCTCCTTGCTTCCAGAAAGTTTGTCCCGGTATTGGTCTTGCCGAACCATTGAACACCCAGAAATTACATCCGGCAATGGCTCCCCCGGATGTACGGCTTTGTTGCCACTGTTCCAGTATGTATGCATAATATTTATCCCGCCATGTGGTGGGTGATTCTATGTTATACGAATGTTCATCACGCGGCAAACCAAATTCCTCAATAGCCAATGGCTTTTTTAATTTCTCAGCTATTGCTATATGCTGTTTGATATAGTCCCCGGTTTTACTGATCACATTATCAAAATCGCCTGCAATATTTTTTTCCCGGAACCAGCTCCAGTTCTTTGGCCAGATATGGATGGTGAGATAATCAATATTCTTATCCGCATGGATCGTTTCAAATACCTGCAGGTCTTCAGTGCCCATAAACCCTTCTGCACCGGTAGTGATCAAATGTTTTTTGTCGGTGGTTCTGATAGCAGTTGCCACTTCTGACACCCATTTCTGATAAGGCCCTATTGCTTCTGCACGCATGGGACGTGGTTCATTTGCCAGTTCCCACGCCATAATAGCAGGATCTTCTATATATTTTACACCTGAATATTTATTTGTACGACTCAGTATCTTTTTTACCTGTGCCAGGTAATCCTTTTTGCAATCGTTGCAGGTATAGAATTTACTCACGGCATCTCTCAATTCATCCCAGCTCAGTTTTTTCCGGAACTCTCCTTCTGTTATCACGTTGTTCCAACGCAGGTATTGTAAAAAACCGCCGCTCCATTCCCAGTTGTTGCTGAGATAAACAACAGCTTTCATATTACGCTTACTCATTTCAAACAACAACAGGTCAAGACTTTCCAGTACACGTTCATCAAATTGTCCTTTAGCGGGTTGTAATGGCGGGCCTACCCGTTCTACTCCATTCACCAATCCACTGCCTTCAGCACCGGCCAGCACTCGTAAGTTGGCAACCTGGTGATGTTGGAGAAAATCCAGTTCCTTGCGCAGCCGTTCTATCCCATGCGTTTTATCCTGCTGCAAACCCAGCACACTGCCATACCAGTAATTAGCACCTATATAATAATAAGGCTTCCCGTTCAGCGTTAGCTGCTGTCCGCTACGTTGCACAAATACCCCCTGAGCAACAGCATAATGCCCCACCATCAACAACACAATGCCTTGCAACATTTCCCGGAAATATCCGCCTGTTTTACTTATCCATTGTCTGTAACCGTATTGCCCCATAATTGTTAAAAGAGCCTGGTTCACATTCATTATATATGAACCAGGCCATATTGCTTGTGATGAAAAAGAGGTATCCTGTTTACGTAATACTCTTTCTGTTCCCCTAGTCACTTTTCAACCTATCACATATGAACTCTTGTACTTTCTAACATTATTTCACCAGTAGAATATTATCATAATAGATGGTTTTGCCATCATCATGGATCTGTAACACAAAATCATTGATCTGGGTAATGCCTGTCAGAAATCCTTCAATTGTTACGCGATAGTATGTCCACACGCCTGCAGGAATAGTAAATGTTCTGGATGGCCCCCAGTTGATCTTCAGATCAACCTGTCTGTCTACATCTGCACCTTTGGCCCAGAAAGTAATATACTTATATCCTGTAATACTTACTCCGGCATCCGAATGCAAACTAAGACCGCCCCATGAACCGGTATATGCTGCTTTTAATGATCTAGTGCCAGTGACAGCATTTTCCGACACTGCTGTAAAGTCACCACCCCACGACCAGTTGTCCATTCCAAAGTCATCTTTAAACAACCCGAATGCCTGTGCCACATTTACAAATTCCATATCTGTGAGCCTGTCACCCGAAGAGTTGGTGATCTTCAGTTTTGCCCTGGTAATGGTTGTTGCAGGCATTTTGATCATCAGCTCTTTCCTGCTTTTTGAAACAATAGTAGCTTCAACAGTAGTACCATCCAGTACCACCTTGGTCACATCATCCAGGTTATTGCCTGTTATGGTAATTGTCGTACCTGTTTCAAAATCCGTAGGAAAAGCAGTACTGATAGTAGGCAATGCCACTACATTGAATGGCACGGATAATTGTTTACCGGCGCTATTGGTAAACAGGATGTTCTGTGGTCCGCCGAAAGCCGTATCGGGCACGCGGAACACCAGCGAATTATTGGTATTTAAGGTGGATGTAAAAGAAGCCGGTACATTGTTCTTGTCAAATACAATAGTGCGCATATCACTCAGACCGGAACCGGTTAAGATCAATACATCACCACCCGAACCCTGTCCGGGTGTAATGGTTTCCAGTTTTGGAGTAGGTGCATCGTTATCTTTTTTACAGGCGCTTACCAACAATACAACTGCCGTTAATGAAAACAGTAACAGTTGGCGTACCTGGTTATATGTTTTTTTCATATTCACAAACAGTTTAATGATCAATAGTAAGGAATAGCAGGTTCTGTCAGTTTGGGATTCTGAACGGTTTCTGACAATGGTATTGGCAGGAATATCTGGTTCACCGGCAGGTTCAGTGACACTTTCAGTGAATTGGTACTGCCATCATCATTCAGCGTTCCTCTTTCCTGGGCTTCTATTATCTGTTTCGCTTTATTATAACCCTGGCGTTGTACATCAAACCAATAATCGCCTTCAAAAGCAAACTCTACGCGACGCTCGTGCAGAATATCATTTTTGGTAATACTGTTCTTTCCCAGCAAACCTGCACGCGTGCGTACGCGGTTGAAAGCAGCCAGGGCCTGCCCGTCGGCTGTAGAGGCATTATCACCCAACACAGCTTCTGCATAGATCAGCAATACATCTGCAAAACGCAACAGGTAAGTACAGATCTGTGTTTTCTGTGTCAGTACCGGTTCACTGGCACTACCAGGACCAACAATATATTTGGCAGAGTTAGAACGGGTTGAATTTTTAATACGGATCAGAGAATTGGTACTGGCCGTATCATATTTATAACCGGATGCCATAAAGCTGTTGTACTCTGTAACCTGCGCACTGGCCGGAGAGCCGGCATCACGTTGCGGCTTCCATTGCGGGTAGTAACTTCCTTGTTCCATGACAGACCATTTACGACGCTGGTCACCCGATTCGTAGGAACGTAACAGATCCAATGAAGGGATCACGGCAGACCATCCATCTCCGGTGGTCAGCAGGTTGCCAGGCGCTACATAAGCCTGTATAGAATTTTGGGTACCCCAGTCGTTGGAAATAGCCCATTGCAATGCAAACATTGATTCTGTATTGTTGTTCTGTGCAGAACTATTGAACATGCCTGCATAGTCGTTGGTGAGATCATATTTCTGCGAAGTGATCACTTCCCCTGCTTTCAGTTTGGCACTGTCATAATCTTTTCGATACAGGTATAACTTAGCCATCATGCCTTTGGCAGAAAATTTCGTAACACGTCCTTTGTCATTATTGTCAGGCAAATGTTGTTCTGCATAACGAAAATCTTCCAATGCAAAACGCAATACATCTTTCTGCAGATAGCGGGGCACCTGGAAATTGCCGCTTTTTGATAAAGCACCAGGATCTGTTACAATCGGCGCATCACCCCATATACGGCCAATGTAGAAGAAACCTACACCACGGATAAATCTTGCTTCTGCAATGCCAGGATCCAGGATAGCTGCACTGCCGCCCTGGCTTTTCTTTTGTTCAAACGTATTGATCAGCACATTGGCCCATCCCACAATTTTGTAAAATGCATTCCATGCTTCAGACAAACGAGGATCAGTTCCCGTAACAGTAAAATTGAGATAAGGTGCATAGGCAGGATCGCCTGTATACATGTTACCTCCCAATACCTCGCCAATACAATGCAGTGCTTTGTCATTGTAATCGAACCAGGGATAGCCGTACAACATACCGGTAGCACCTTTTACCTGTTCGGCCGTAGTATAAAAATTATCGGAGGTCGGTTGATCAATAGCAGGGCGTTCGGTAAAACTTTTACTGCAGGCTGTTATTGCGATGGCAATAACTAAAACAGTATATGCTATATTCTTTTTCATTTTGTGCAAGCTTTTGATAGTAGAGGATAAAAGGCTTAAAATTCTATGTTTGCACCAACGGTAACAGACCGCGGGTTTGGATAGTGCCCGTTATCAATATTCATTAAGCTGATACTTTTGTTAAAGGCGCCAATCTCCGGATCATACCCTTTGTATTTGGTGAACGTGTACAGATTCTGTGCAGACACATAAATACGGGCACTGGAAAAATGTGCTTTGCGGATAAATTCTTTCGGCAGATTATATCCCAGGGATATATTCTGGATACGCAGGTAAGAGCCGCTTTCTATAAAACGATCTGAGATTGCTGTATTGTTTTTATTGGAAGCAGTAAATCGTGGTAAAGAACCATTTGTATTATCTGCAGTATAGCGGTTCAATACATCTTTCAGCTGGTTGTTGTACAGGTTTTCCATGCCTTCCAGGCTACGACGTAAGAAGTTATAGATCTTAGCACCATAGCTCCCCTGCAAAAAGATGGACAGATCAAATCCTTTATACTGGAAGTTATTGGTAAGACCATACGTGAATTTGGGATGCGGACTTCCGATAAACACCACATCTTTATCATCAATGGTTTTACTGCCATCCTGGTCTTTAAAACGTACATCACCCAGCCATGTACCGGCCTGTGATACAGGTAAGCCAAACTGCGGATAACTGCTGTTCAGATCAGCCTGTGAACGGAACAATCCATCTGTCTGTAATCCAAAGAATGAACCTACTGCCTGACCCGGTACAGTATGTGTGATCAGGATCGTCTCGTATACGATCTTGCCATCAATAGAAGAATTTGCATTGATGAGTTTATCCAGCCTGTTTTTGTAATGTGAGAAAATGGCATTGGTTCTCCATGTAAAATCTTTCCGGTTGATATTGTAAGTGGTCAGCGCAATATCAATACCGGTATTGGTCATCTGTCCTGCATTTACCACCGGTGCCAGTACATCATTATAATTGGTGCCCAGCCCTGTAAAACGTGGTGCAGAACTGAATAGCAACATATCCTTTGTTACTTTTTTGTATACATCCACATTCAGTTCTATAGCGCGGTCAAAAAATCCTGCATCAACACCTGCGTTGTAAGTAATAACAGATTCCCATTTCAGATCAGGATTGCCAACGTTTCTGATAAAGCCACCTGTACCAAAACCGGTGGTGCGCAAAATAACTGCAGAAGCGTACGGAGGATTGGGTGCGCCTGATGGTGCATTCTGATTACCTACTGCGCCGGCTCCCAAACGAAGTTTCAGATAACTCAGTGCTTTCACATTTTTCATGAATTTTTCATTGGTCACTGTCCAGCCTACGGAAGCACTTGGGAAATAACCCCATTTGTTGTTGGGACCAAAATTGGCGGAAGCATCTGCTCTGAACGACAGGTTCAGTGAATAACGATCATCATAAGTATAACCGGCACGGGCGAAGTAAGATTCCATGGCCCACTCTCCTTTTCCACCCTGCAACGTTTGCGCATCTTTATTAGCTTCACCGGCATTGATAGCCTCCAGGTCGTCAGACACCAGGTTGTATCGTTCCAGTTGGGTATAATCATAATGAGAATACTGCGCTTCATGCCCTGCAGTAGCACTGATGTTATGTTTTTTAAATGACTGGTTATAGTTAATATAATTGCGCAGTACCCAGTAATAACTATTGTTTCGTCCTTCAATCAGGTGGCTTTGTACCGGCGTAGTACCGATATTGCCCTTGCGCTGGTGCGCCATGTTTTCGGTTAACTGGAAATCATACCCCAACTCATTGCGGATGGTAAGATGTTTTCCCAGGATCAACTCACCGTATACATTTCCGAATACTTTTGTCTGACCTGATCTTAAATTGCGCAACTGCGCTTTGGCCACCGGGTTATCCTGGTAGTATTGTATACCGCCAACGGTAGAAGGACCGCCCCAGCTTCCATCCAGGTTTTTCACCGGTATCAGTGGACTTTGTATCAAACCCTGCGTAATCGTTCCGTCCTGCTCATCGGCCAGTGTAAGTTTTTGTTTTGTTTTAGAAGCATTGGAACTGATCCCAGCCTTGAACCAACTTTTTACCTGGTGATCAAGATTAAACCGTAACGCATATCGGTTAAAATTGGAACCAATTACAATACCAGTCTGGTCAAAATAGTTCAGGGAGAAATAATAATTTGTTTTGTTCTGACCGCCGGAAAAACTCAACTGGTGGTTCTGCACATTGCCAGTCTGGAAGATAGCATCCTGCCAGTCAGTACCATTACCCAGCACATCAGGATCTTTAAATTCTGCTGTTGGTGTATTACCGGTTTCAGCAGTGATCTGATTCTGGTAACGCGCAAAATTGCGCAGGTTCATCATATCCAGTTTTTTTGGCAACATCTGCCAGCCATAGTACATATCATAGTTAATCTTGCCCTCACCTGTTTTACCTCTTTTGGTATTGATGATCACAACTCCATTAGCACCTTGCGAACCATAAATAGCTTGCGCAGACGCATCTTTCAACACATCAATAGATTCAATGTCGTTGGGATTCAGTGTGGCCAGTATACTATTGGAAGTTTGTCCGCCACCACCTCCCAATACATTAAAGGCTGTACTGCTGGTAGAGGTCAGGATCGGTACACCATCCACTACATACAAAGGTTCATTGTTATTTACCGAAGTAATACCCCGCACACGCACTGATACACCGCCACCCGGCTGACCACCATTATTATTTACTGTAACACCTGCTATTTTTCCTTGCATGGCCTGATCGGCACCGGCAACCGGCAAACTTTTAATATCCTTTGCACTCAATGATGCAATGGAAGAAGTTACGTCTGCCCTTCGCCTGGTTCCATAACCAATCACTACAATTTCACTCAGTTTTGAATCCAGCAATCGCAATGTTACCAGCACATTGGTTTTTCCATCTATGGAAACATCCTGCGGCTTCATACCTACATAAGTAATAGTAATGGTTTTAACCCCATCTGTTACAGGCAACCTAAATGCACCGTTGGCATCAGTAGACACATGTTTACTGGTACCTTTGGCAGTTACTGTAGCTTGTGACAACGGATTTCCATTTTCGTCGGAAATGATACCGGTGATTATCTTTTCCTGCGCACGCAGTATCAGGAAGGAGAGCACACATACAAAAGTGATGAGTACCCTTTGTAAGGAGTGAATTCTCATATAGCAATCGTGTTTATCCAAAAGTATTTTTAATATCATTTAATTATTAATACTTTTTTAACTGTTTATTGTATTTTTTAAATTGAATCGCAATTCATTTTTTATAGATAGACATAACAGATTAACTATCAATATTATAAAATTTATTTTCGGTTAACCATTCTACAATACTTTATTTACAAATAATGATATTTTTTATACCTTTCATTTGTCAAATGATGGCTGTATGAAAAGTAAGATCCTCCGGGAGATCACTCCGCTTACACAAAACGATTGCTTTACTATTTTTTCACGTGTTAAAACCGAGTTCGATTTTCCGCTACATTATCACGAAGAATTTGAATTGAATTTTATACAGAACGCACCACATGCCAAACGCATGATCGGCGATCACATGGAAGAGATCAATGATCTTGAGCTGGTACTGGTGGGTCCTAACCTGCAGCATGGCTGGTTTACACATAAATGTAAAAGCACTGAGATCAAAGAGATCACCATTCAGTTTCACCGTAATCTTTTTGAAGAAACCTTTCTGCACCGCAACCAGATGAGTTTTATCAAGAACATGTTTGAACAATCATTACGAGGTATTCTTTTCTCACGTGAGACCACACAGGCCATTATGCCACGGCTTATTGTACTGCCACAAAAACATGGCTTTGATTCTGTACTGGAGCTGATGTCAATACTGCACGATCTTTCTATTTCACGTAACATGCGTACGTTGTCAGATGCCTCTTTCAGCAATATGGAAACGTTTTCCTACAACAGCCGGCGTGTTGAAAAAGTGATGCAGTACCTGAACAGCAATTTTGAAAAGAACATTACGCTTTCCGAAGTATCCCGCTTATCTGCCATGACCGATGTGGCATTCAGTCGCTTCTTTAAACTGCGTACCGGTACTACTTTTATCGATACGCTCAATGAGATTCGCCTGGGACATGCATCACGCCTGTTGATTGAAACCACGCATAATGTTACTGAGATCGCATACAAGTGTGGATTTAATAACATCTCTAACTTCAATCGCATTTTTAAAAAGAAAAAAGATTGTACACCGAAAGAATTCCGTAATGCCTATGTATCATCAGGCGTAAGAAAATTTATCTGATCCTCATTACCTGTAGAATATATTACCCGCTTATTCCCCGGCAGCCAATCACATAATGGTTTTCATATATGCAACCAAAGCCTTTATGGAAAAGGGTTACAGCATCATTTAACATTTTCTGGTATGGTGTTGACTACACTTATACTGTATATCTATCCTTAACTACTTAAACCGGGGATTATGAAACACATCTTATGGGTATGTGCGCTATTCATCTGCGCAACGGCTTCAGCACAGGAAGACTATGGTAAAAGAAATGCTTTTTCTATTGGCTATGGAATGGTTACCAGTCCGGCTGTGATTGATGGTTTTTCAGAAATACTCCCCATCAGTGTAAATGGTGCGCAGGCGAATTTAAAAAACCGGAGCAACACCGGTGCCTTTATTATGAATCTGCAAGCTGGTAAAAGACGCTTTAAAGCAGGAGGCAGCCTCGCTTTTCAACGCATCACACAAAGCGCCACTGATAACAGCGGCAACAGCTACGGTACTGTCAACAGCAGCTTTTTTACTATTGCCCCTCGTGTTGATTATTACTGGACAACCGGTTTTTTCAAATTGTATTCCGGTATTGCGCTTGGCCTCACCTTCGCCCGGCAAAGCTATTATGCCGATCACCAAAACAAGACTTTTGCAAATTATCACCTCAATGCTATTGGTCTTGAAACCGGTGGAAAGATTAGTGTGTACGGCGAAGCAGGATTTGGTTTTGGCGGTGTATTGAATATAGGCGCCCGTTGCAGGTTCTGATCTGTTACTTCAACTTATCTGTCCGGCAGGTAAGGCACCTGTCGGATATTTTTATTTTTTTATAATTTCAACAGGTACAACCAGTATTTTTTTCCAAAAAGGTTGGGCAATTCTTTTATCCTGACAAATCCTGCTGATTCATAAATATGTCGCGCAGCATCCATAAATTCTGATGTATGCAGCGCAATGGTATGTTCACCGGTAGACCGCGCATATTCAATACAGCGAAGAACCAGTTGCCGTGCAATTCCTTGTCCGCGATAGGCAGGATCAACACCTACCATTCGTAAACAACTCCAGTCTTCCTGGAAAACATCGGTAGGATTTCCCTGCGGAACAAAATAGGAAACACCTGCAAGCTGTTGTCCGTTACGACATACAAATACCGTTGACTTACAGATCAATTGCTCCAGTCTTTCATGATTGCGGATACCGGCACCCAGCTTATCCCAGTTCTCTTTGGTAAGTACTTCCGAAAACTGTGAATAGGCCTTTATATTCAATGCCCTAAGCTGTTCTATTTCGTCGATAGAACTGATGCCATATTGCAATTCCATATTCATGTACCGCAAAATAAAAAAACAGGCGTAATATGTACGCCCGTTTTTATCAAAATAAACACCAACTGTCGGATATTATTACTGAAATGATACGTGGGTTAAGCCATTAGTACAGAGTCTTATCAACTTCTCAACTTTTTACTTCCTGACCCATACTCCCTTGTACCTTAATTCATCCTTTTCTGTACATCATCAACTCCCGACTTACGGTTTTTACTTGATTTTACCTGGCTATTGCCGAATTTCCAATTAAAAGTGAGTCGTACAAAGCGGCTTTCTGATTTATTAGTGCTTACCGCATAAATATCTTCGGATGAAATGGTATAGCGCTGACGGGCAGAGTTCAGCATATCTGATACACTTAATGTAATAGTGCCTTTTTTCTGCAGTACAGCTTTAGAGATCCCTGCACTCATCACAAACTGGTCTTTGTAACGATAAGGAGCCAGCACCAACGGAGAAGAATAAGAAATGTTCAATTCACTTCTGAAACCTTTTCCAAACATGAATGTATTCTGGCTTGAAAAATAACCTGTAAAGGCAGACTGGTTTAACATCGCTTTGCCAGATGTTTTGTATCCGGCATACAAGCCGCCCAGGTTATTGCTGGTAGTGAATTTGTTATTGAAGAAAGATTTAGTCCAGGAAACATCCAGTGTAGCCTGTTGTGCGCCATTCATGTTACCATAAGTACTGACCATAGCACCGGATACCACATCTTTTTTGAACACATCAAACAACACATCAGTATAGCGGCTGTAGGCAAGAGAAACAAGCCATTCGTTTTTATAAGACCATCCGGCTTCAAAATTATCAGAGAATGAAGGCTTAATATCAGGGTTGCCCTGTGAATAGGCATATTGATTCTGGTACACAATGAAAGGATTCACAATATTGAAACCAAAACGTTCAATTTTACGGCTATAAGACAAACTGAACTGCTGGTCTTCAGACTGGTTAAAACCAATGCTTGCGGAAGGGAAAAGTTTGAAATAACTGCTGCGGTTGATCTTTCCTAAAGTCACTGAGTTACCCTTGCTATTGGTCTGTTCTGCACGTACACCCAGTTGCCAGTCAAATTTTTTCCAGGAACTGGCTGCTGTAACATACGCAGCATTGATATTTTCATCATATACAAAACGATTGCTTTTACCTTCATCCCATGTCCATACGCCGTCCTTATTTTGCTCCCATACAATATCGTTATCTGTTGTGGTAAGCACTGTTTTGATGCCTGTTTCATATTTTATCTTATTGGCAGAAAAGCTATAGTCAGCAGTAAAGGATCGAATAGTATTGTTACCGGGAGAATTATCGCGCAACAGGTAAGGATTGGCGTATTCAGTACCCTTTCCATCAAAGTAACGGGTAGTGAAATAATCCTTCCAGGCTTTATTGTATCTCAGGTAATCAATATTGAGAGAAAGATCACCGCCTTTACTACCCAATTTGGCTTTATAATACACATTCACCGCAGGTGTTACAATGGATGATCTGCCATGTTGTGCTACAGAAGAAGAAGAATCATTACCATCATCATAATTGTTAATAGTAGTTCCATCACTTGCTTTTTTGCGGAAGCCGGCAATACCTTTTACCAGCACACCGAAACTGCTTCTTTTACTCAGATCGTAATCCATTCCTACTTTAAAAGTATTGTTGTCGTTTTTGTAGATGATCTGCTGTTCGTCATTGATAATGGAGTGCGCCAGTAGTTTTCTATCGGCATACAGTTCATTGTATGTTTTTGTATGCAGGTAATCCACGCTGCCGTATACATTCATTTTTGAGTTACGGTAGTTAAGACTGATACCGCCATTATAGCGCAGGTAACGTCCGCTGCCAATACCAGCTGTAGCCACGCCGTTCAATCCCAGGCTTTTGTTTTTGGCCGATACAATGTTGACAACAATTCCTCCCTGTGCATCATACTTAGCGGATGGCTGTGTCAGCACCTCTATTTTATCAACGGTATTGGCAGGCATAGCTGTAAGGAATGTTTTCAGGTCATCACCGGAGAGGTTTAATTGACGACCATCCATCAAAACGGTTACACTTTTTCCACGAAAACGCAGTCCGCCCTGCTCCTGCATACCCGGCGCACGTTTGATTACCTCGTATACATTATCGCCGGCAGCCAGTGGGCTTTGTGCTATATTCAACGTAATCTTATCTGTTTTCTGTACAATGAATGATTTGGCAGCAGTTACCGTTACTGCTCCCAGGTTATCCGGGGTATGTGACAGTATCACCTGCAGTGTATAGCCGGCTTTGTTTACAGGTACAGCATCCAGCTTACGGGTGGCGTATCCTACATGTTCAATCAGCAGATCATAAGTACCGGCTTGTACATTGAAACGGAACATTCCGTTTGCATCAGCAGCAGTTTTCAATGTATCGCCTTTTGCAGCAATCAGTACAGTAGCACCGGGTAATATTTTATGTGTGGTGCTGTCAGATACAGTACCGGTTAAAGCGATCTTGTCTGTTTGTGCAGATGCATTGTTTACTGAGCAGGCAATGACAGTGGTCAGCAGTAGTTGTGTAAGAAGTTTCATGGTGTTTGTTTGTGTTTGATTTGATGACACAAAAAAACAACACACAACAGCCCCGTAAAAGCAGCCTTCTGCCAACAATACTATTTCCTCTACATAAAAAACAGGGATGATTTTCGTCGAGGAAAACCGGTTTTGGTCGAAGGTTTTACCATAAAAAAGGGGCCGGCACCCTTTTAAAAGGATACCGGCCCCTGGTATTAAGATATTAGTTAGCCATTTCCGGTTCTGCTATCTTTTCCTGCAGTTCTTTAATGGTCATATTGTACATTACGCTGTGGCGGTTATTTACACGTTGCGCCAGGTGTACATGCGCAATGTAATTCTGTACGATCTGGATCTTATCGCTGGGCGTTACCACCAGCAATTGCAGGTGTAGTTGCTTACACAGCTCCATCAGGTAAGTGGCTTTTTCTTCATCCTGGTTACTGAAGCTCTCATCCACTGCAATAAAACGAAGACTCTTGCTATTCTTGCCTTCGCGGGTAATACCAAACTGGTAAGCAATGGCGCTACACAAAATAGTATAGGTAAGCTGTGCCTTTTCACCACCCGATAACTGTCCCATCTGCCGGTATGTTTTTTTCAATTCGTTGGTGTTACGATACTTTTCATCAGCCCAGAACTCAAACCAGTTGCGCACATCCATTACACGGTTGCGATAAGCATCGCTTTCATCCAGACTGGCGATCAGCGGTTGTACCTTCTGCCGGAAATGCTGTGCCTTTTCTTCAAAACTACTTTGCTGCCAGTTGGCTGCCTGCGGCAATGCATCCAGCAAGCGTGTGCGGAATTCCTTGATCGTAGCATCCGGTACCGGACGTCTGCCCAACTGGATATAAGTATCAGGCAAACGGTTAAAGTTAATAGCACCCAGTGATTGGTTCAGCTTCAGGATGCTGTTACTGATCTCACGCTCCCATCTTTCCATTTCTTCGTTCAATCCGCCGATCTTATACGTAATGGTGACGTTGATATAACTTTCAAAATCTTTCCTGAACCTGGGCAGGTTCTCAGTACTTAATTTATCCAGCCATTCTTTGTATTCCGCCGCATGCATAGCTTCATCCGGTAGTTGTTGTACATCGCCCATCCAGTCAGGGAATCGTTGCAATACTTCTGCTGATGGATTTTTAATACGATTGATACTGCGGTTCAACAATGTTTCTTCTTTATACACCGCTTCCTGCAGATCATGCGCTTTCTTTTCTGTTTTCTGCCGGAACGATTGGTAAATGCCATCAATGGTATCCAGTGTTACAGCCAGCAATTCATCAGCATGCTGTTGCTGGAACTGTAATAGTTCGTCTTTATCGGCCTCAGTTACGTGCTGCAATAATTGCTGCAGCTCTTTCTGCTGCTGTGTACGGGCTTCAATGCTGTTCTGCAACAACATCCGCTCACCGGCCAGTCGCTCACGTTCTTCTTCTGCCTGTACACGTTGCTGATACACTGTATCCAGTTGCTGCGTCAGTGATTTTAACTGGTTATTGCTTTCACGCAATTCACTGATCTGTTCTTCTGTTTTCCGGATAGAACGTTGTACAGAAGCAATATCAATTTCCGAAAATCCCTGGTGCTCTTTTACACGGGTAAATGCATAGAACTGCTTCTGCAAACGTGCCGCACGGCTTTTACAGCGCTGCAATATTTCATCAGCCTGTGTTATTTCGTCATGCACTGCATTACGGCGTTTGATCAGCATTTCTTTCTTTTTCTCATTATTCCATCCCATCACATAGCGGCTGGCATCACTCTTTCCGGGTCTGTCATCTTTTTCATGACGGTCGCGGTTCTTGATCAGCCCGTTGATGGTGATCGCTTTATCAAACCGTTCAAACACTTTTTCATCATCCACACAACTGTAATTGAACTGCTGTATCACCTGTTGCTGTACCCAGTGACTCAACGGGTGATCTGGGTGAAAGTCCAGTTTTTCAAATACAGTGTCCTCATCAGCCCGCAGATCCAACGCCAGGTCATTTACACGATAGTATACCAACCTGGCTCCCAGGCTGGTATTATTTACATAGCGGGTTACTTTTTTATAATGCTTATCCGGTATCAGCAACCGCAGTGAAAATCCATACAGTAGTTTTTCAATAGCTGGTTGCCAGTGTAGTTCTTCAGATTTGACCTGCATCAATTCACCGGCATACGGCAGATCGTTGGTATCGATCTTCAATGCTGTACAGATATCTTTGCGCAGGTTCACCAGGTGACCCGGGATATTATTTTTGCTTTGCAGCAACGAATTCAGTTCATCTTCCAGGCGTTGCCGTTCGCCATCAGCTTTTGATCTGCTGTTCTTCGCATCAAACTCATCATCTTCATTCAAACGTTGTTCACGTTCCAGGCGGTGTGCAATACGGCTGATTTCTTTAATTACACGACCATAAGTTGCCTCATCACCCAGGCTTTTTTCTTCAATATGCAGCGTGGTACACCATTCGGTAAACAATTCCAGATTCTGTACCACTTCTTTGTGCTTGTGCTGCAATTGCTGCAGGTCTTTTTCCAGTTGCTGCAATCGCTGACCGGCCTTATTCTGCTCCACCTGGTTCCTGGTCACACGTTCTTTTTCAATCAGCTCGTCAATTAACTGCCGTGCGTCCTCAGCTTTCTGCACCAGCTCTTTCATACGCTGGCTGCTTTCTTCCAGCGCCAGTTGCAGCAGGCTATTTTTGGCGTAGCTGTTCCAGATGGTAGCTGTATTGAGATAACGGTTGGTTTCGTGCAACTGCTGCTTCAATGTGTTGAACGATTCAAAATGTTGCTGAACCGGTTGCAGTAATCGTATCTGCTCTTCTGCTTTTTCAATATTTCGTTGTGCATCCAGCAGGGTGCCCAGGTGTTTTTTCAGCTCCTGGAACTGCTCTTCCATATTGCGTGGCTCCAGCATGTGCAGCCGGATAAAATCATCCAGGTTGCCCAGTACTTTAATACCCACGGTCTGGTTAAACAGGCTCAGTGCCTGTATGCTTTGCATACCTAACACATCTACCATACGCAGGGCATATTTACTGGCAGCATCAAACCACTCTACCTGCTTCCTGCTGCCCTTGTTGTATTTCTGGTCAATGCGTTTTTTCCAACCGCCGTTCAGGTCAAATGGTTTGAAATCATCTTCAATCTTCAATGCCTTGTGCGCCACACCAAATACCCTGCGCATATCACCACTGCTGAAATACCGCACCTGTATCAGGGTAACGGTCTGTTCGGCCTCATTGGCAAAATTGGCCAGCAGAATACTGTAGGCCTCTTCTTTATTTTCACGCAGGTAAAGTGTTTTGGTAGCGCCATTATCACCGGTATTGATGGTTCCGTAACCACCCATTACATAACTCTCTTCTGTACGGTCTCCCTTTTTTTCACTACCAGACGACTGGTTGTAAAACCTGTATTTTTTTTCCGGCACAATCAGAGTCAGCAGGGCATCAACAAAAGTGGTTTTGCCACTGCCGTTTGATCCCGTCAGCAAACTCGTTTCTCCCATCGGGCGTATACTGTGCACATGTTCATCGAAGGTACCCCAGTTGTATACTTCGATATATTGTAAACGGAAACCGCTTTTCTGACTGTCAGTACTAAATACGTTGAGCTGCATGTTCGCTTAATTGCTGTTTAAACTGTTCTAATACTTCTCCGTCAACTTTTGCTTTGATGATCTTTTTGATCCTGAACTTCTGTTCATCTGCCACCTCATGATTTTCATGCCGGTCTAAAAAGCCATTCTCCTCTGCTTTATCAATCAACCTGTCAATTTCTTTCAGGAACTTAACACGACTGGCATTTTCTTTAAAGAACAATTCGGCATATTCTTTTATTTCCCGACGTTTTTTGATCAGTTCCCTGCTGGTAGCTTCGCCTACTTCAAACTCAGCCATCATCTCGCGCAACAGCACCAGCATGATACTTTCCTCGTACGTCAACGGACGACGCTGCATCCATGTTACTTCTGTTCCTTCTTCCTCATCATCGGCTGTTCCTGCATGTCGTATATAGGCATATCCATCCTGCTCGTCCAGCACCAGGGTAAGTCCCAATTGCTGCAGAAATGCCGTCAGCTCTGTTTTATACTGCAGCAACTTTTCCCATGATGATCTTTCCACATACTCCATGGGACCTTTCAGCAGCTTGATGAATATAGAGGTATATGGTAATATTCTGTTATTCGCCATAGCTTCAATTATTTACTGAACAGCAGGTAAGGCACCTCCACAAATTTTGTTTGCTGCTCATTAATTGCAATGTGTTCGGTTGAATTTTTAATGATCTGTACACGGCTGCTTTTATCGCGCAGAAAACCGTAATAACTTACAATTTCTGCAATACCGTTTTCCAATGCAGTGGCTTCAATAATTTCTTTCAGTGTGGCAGTTTGCTTGTGTTGCAGCACCTGTTCCACTTTCTGCCACAAACGTTTTTTATCAATATGCGAAGTGTTAAGAAGCTTACTGAAACGTTCCGGATCGGCCACGCCCTCACTGGTAGCTACTGGTTGCTTAATGGCCGCAGCTGTTTTACGGGGTTCTGTCGCCAGTTTGCGCTCCATAGCCATTTTTATTTCTACCGGTTCTCCTATCGCTATGCCGCAGGGAACATGTTCTTCTTCCATCAGGTCAAACACCAGCTCTTTGATATTGCTGATCTGTTGCCGTAATCTTCTGTGGCGGGCAATTTCTTTTTCAGTAATGATCCGGCTAAGTTTCTCCGCCATTTTATCATTGGCATCATACACACTTTTACCCTGTTGTAACAACATGGATTTAATGTTCTGCAAAAAGGTTTCATCGGCTTCAATACTCCTGTCCTGTAATAATTCCAATAATCCGTCTGTCAGTTCGCGCCAATCTTCCTGTCCTGCGCGGGAAATGAGAAAATCCCAGAAAGCATAAAAACTTTTGCCCTGGTTGCTGTTGCGTAGCGCATCGTATGCCTCAAAAGCAAACCCAACAATGGCGCCTTTATTCTGTTCGGCCTTTGTGTGTTGTTCTACAATAGCCCGGTGTATCTGTTTAAAATTATCTTCTACTTCACGGAAATCACTTACCAGTTCGTAACACAAACGCGTAAACAATTCCAGGCGCTCCTGCACTTGTGCATTCGTATACCTGTCCGGGGCAATACCCAATTCAATGGCCTTAATCTCCTTGTCAATTTCAGCACGGCGGTTCTTTAATATTTCCAGTTTCTTTACCCGGTCGTCTTCCGTATTCTCTACAATATCGCGCAGTGAATTAAACAGCAGGCGAAAACGGCTTTCTGTACCTACAAACTGGCGCAATTGCAGGGTCTGCATCCATTGAAATACCTTTTCGGTATGTGAGCTTAGCTGATATTGTGTATTGCCTTCTGCATCGGGCAGATCCTGTAGCAGGCGTTTCTGTACCCAACTGATGATATATTTACGACTACGGCTTTCCTCGTCTTCACCAAACTCAATACGCGCCTCTTCCAGGTCTTCCACTCCCTCTGTATGCTGACTCAACGCTTCTGCCAGTAACTGCACCAGTTGCTGTTCCGGAACCAGGAAGCGGTTCTCTTCTTTAAATACAGCATACAGGAAAGGTAATACCCAGTTGGCATTACGCAACCGCAACATTTGCAAGGCGGGGGATGATGAAAATAAATACGCTACCTCTTCCTTCTTCATAGGGAAAACTGGTTTTTGCCAAACGGACAAATGTAAAAAGAAAAACAAGCGGTTTTTCAAAACTTATTAACAGCAAACTGTCACCCCAAAGTCCCCAAATGCAGTACAGTACTACCGTTCAACACCTTTTTACTTTAATTGTCCACAGACTGCAGCTGCCTCCAAGCAGCTTACAGCGATATTCAGAACATCCAGGTTTACCCCTGAAAAACACTTCTGCCAATTTGTACCCAATGATAAAAGAATGTTAAAGCAATAGCTGTAAAAGGTACACCTGCTATTTGCACAGGATATAATATGACAATTCTATTAATATCATATTAAAAAAACAATGCTTTTGGCATGTACGGCATGTTTGTTGAATTTCTACTGATGTATTTATTCATTTGAAAAATATGGAGGTTGTTATGAAAACGAAAACAGAAGTATTCGAAGTAACGGTAGAAGGTAAAGCAGTGGTAGTAAAAGCTACTCCCTATCAGATCAATACCGGGGAAACTCGTTTCAGGGTAAGTATCAACGACAGTCCTGTACATATTTTTGCATGGGATAACAACAGGCAACGTCTGGCAGATATTGAAAGTGGTCATGCAGCCAATAAGATCCCTGCACAGATAGAAGCCGCTATCAGCGAGCAGATCAATAATCGCCTGGCTGCTTAATTACCTTATTCAAAAAAGACAAGCTGTCTCAGCATACATGTTGAGACAGCTTTTTTATTCAATACAGTGTTTTATACAAACGGGATCACAGCTTATTTCATCCATCCATGCTTTATCACAATGCTATAAAATAAAAAAGCCACCCGGAGGCAGCCTTATTCTATTTCAAACGTTTATTTATAGCGGGTCAGTATACATTAACACTACCTTAGCTTTTATAACATCACCCGGTAAAGTTACATTGCCACCATCCAAACGATAGTAATCAATACCGATGTAACCAACACCATGATATGTTCCATAGCTGATACCATTGAATGTTTCCGGGATAGCTTCATACGTATTGCCCTTATCAAATGACAGGTATACCAGCACACCACCTTCACCCAGGAAACGGCTGGTAAGCTCCGGCACATCCAGTGATGTTGAATATCCTTTACCACTGCTGGTGGGGCTCCATTGATTTACCTGGATAGTAAAAGTAGTAGCGTAAGCCTGTTTAACAACCTGTGTAACCTCTTTTTTACAAGCGGGAAGGGCAAAAACTGACAGTAATACAAGGCAGGTAGTGAATACTTTCATACGTGTTTTTTTTAGTGGTTCTTGTTTTCCATTACTATTAATAGTACGTGCTCAGAAATATAAATGTTACAGATAAATTACAAAAACCATACCCGACATGCCTTATTAACAATCCGTTAAACATTGTAATACCGATCCCTTCACACTGCATTGTGACACTTTTTTATAGCATAAGTTTAAAAACACTGAACATATTTTTAAAACGATCCTGCGCAGTATACCAGTCACATATCTATATAAATACAAAAGCCGGTAATTATGTACCGGCTTTGCTGCAGTTGAACAGCATTCATTGTACTACCTGCATAGTATCGGGCCTTGGTCGATGCATAGTATCTTTTTTGGGTTTTGGATGTTTCTTAGGTTTTGTAGTGTCTCTTTTAGGAATAGTATCATTGTAATACCCCATGTCTTCGTTTGCAGATGATATAAAATGGTGTGTACCGCTGCTCATAGACATCGTAATAATAGCTAAGCCAATACCGGCCGCCAGAAGGATCTGTTTCATAAATGAAGGAATTTTTAATTTTAAAATGCCCTACGGCCAGGTAATAAGCGGGGACATTATCATAAGGTGCTTATACTAACAATTACTATAATCATGCCATCCGGCCGGCTCAATTGCCTTACAGGGCAAGGAATTCAAAGCACAGGAGGTTGTCTTCGATCTCTTTCGGTAAAGATCACGGGGCTATCACCCCACTCTTTCATCCGGGCTATTTTATCGTAAGGGATTTTCAGTCTTCCCAACCAACCCTTTAAAATTGTAACGTACCCGTTACTGTTATGTACATACAACACACTATACTGGGAACGTTTGCGTAAATAACTAGTGTCATCCTGAAGGCTAAATAGAACAAAGAACATGAAGTGTTAGTAATTTGTAGGTATTGTCAGATACTTACCTGGTCTCCTTCTCATTTAGTAACGATTGTATTAAACCTTAATCTCATTTACAATGAAACATGCCATTCTTTTATCACTATCACTAACGTTAATATATAGTTGCGGTAAAAAATCCGACATAATAGTTCAGGAAGAGCAACAAACACAGGAACCTGTTGCTGTATCAGCAGTAAGCGTTACTGTAACTACAGAATCGGCTTTAAAATCAGCAATTGCCAACGCAGCCCCCGGCGATATTATCAAAATAAGCGGAACCATCAAGCTTACCAGCACCCTGCAATGCCTGAACAGTGGTACATCCAGTGCCAAGATCAATTTTACCGGAGGAACGCTGGATTGTTCCGGTATTTCTTCCGGATGGGGCGTAAAAGTGAATGGTAGTTATTGGAACATCACCAATATGACCATCAAGAAAGCACCCGATTGCGGCCTCGTATTCCAATATGGCGGATACAATTATGTGTACAATGTAACTGTTACCGGCAATGGCGATTCCGGCATGCAGTTATACAATGGCACGCATGATAACAACATCAGCTATTGCACCTCCACTGAAAACTACGATGCAGCCAATGGCGGCGAAAATGCCGACGGTTTTGCCTGCAAACTATCTGCAGGTGCCAACAACAAGTTCGACCATTGCACGGCCAATCACAACTCTGACGACGGATGGGACTTGTATGGCCAGCCCTATACTGTGACCATCACCAATTGTACTGCTACCAACAATGGTTTTGGCACCAATGGAGACGGCAATGGGTTTAAACTGGGCAGCTCAGGACAATCCGTACCACATACAGTTACCAATTGCACATCCAGTTACAACCTGGCACATGGTTATGACGGCAATGGCAATACCGGCCACATCACCACCACCGGCAGCACCGGTACCGGTAATGGCCAGTCAACCTTGTTTTACAGGATCTATTAATTAACATGACGAGAAGGAGATCAGGTTATTGTTAGCATCGAAGCCATTAATTAATAATGTGTTAGCTATTTTTTGGCAGATTAAGATTTATCACTTTATTTTGCACCCTCCTTAGGGACATCGGTTCAATAAAAGTTCTAAAATAGTTTGGGGAATTAGCTCAGTTGGCTAGAGCGCTTGCATGGCATGCAAGAGGTCACCGGTTCGACTCCGGTATTCTCCACCAAACCGGGATTATTAAGCGAAAGCTGATAATCCCGGTTTCCATTTTGTTTATATCCCTCTGCAAGACAATTAGTTATCATGATAAATCCATTTGTCTTTGTGGTTAGACATTCGTGTTTTTCCGCATCATAGTAAATACCATCCGGAAACAGAATTTTGTGCATCACTCTTTTGCGGTCAAGATCATTGGAAGCCCAGATAATACTGAGGTTTTCGAGCTTTTGAAGTGAAACAGAAACGAGTTGATCGAGGTTAGACTTTTGGGGGATTATGTTCGTCATTTCTTTGTTGACTTGCTGTAGTTGTTCAGTCAAGTGTGCGCTCGTCATTTCATATGTTTCCTTATCAATTTCCCCCAGGCCACGACGAATTTGCAGTTGCTTGCGCTTCTGCTCCAGCGCCTCAAACTGGTCATGCAAAGCCTTGTCACTTTTTGATAAACCTGCATTAAAGTGATTAAATATCTGTTCCAGTTGCCACTTAATTAGCGGAACAAAGCCAGAAGGCAACCTGAATTTGTTCAGGAACTCCATAAACAATTCATTGGCTCCTTTTCTTTTGGCTTTCAGAGTCGTCATGGCGTTAAGGCTGACACCCTGACAATGGTGGCACTTATAATAATGAAGTTTTTTTTCTTGTTCTCATAGCCGACCATAAAATTCTTGCATTTGTGGCACCGCAATAGGCGTGTTAATGGCCGTGGCTCAACCTGTTTGTTATGTGGATATCCAGGGTGATTACCTGGGCGATTCACATCTTCTATAAGATTTTGAACTTTTACAAAATCCTCCATGCTGACCAATGCCTCCCAATGACCTTTTACAGGCTCATCCAGCAAACGATTAATAAGAATTCCGCAGTAAAAAGGACACTTCCACATATCGCTCATTCTTTGCGAAGGAATTTTCAGCCCGCGTGCTGCGAGTTTACCTATGATCTGTGCATCACTATAAAACCCCGACGCTTTCCATTTCCACGCCTCACGAAGTAATTCACCGTCCTTATTGACGACGTTGCGCTGTTCCAATGCTAGAAACTTGCCTTTTCGGACATTGGGGCCATAATGATCATAGCCAAGAGGTGCACGGCCGACCCAATTGCCTTTGCGTAAATAAGAAATCATAGCAGGAATGATAATCTCCTTGCGTTCCAGGTTCTCTTTATAGGCATCAAACAAGCGTTCATAAATGGCTGCTTTACCGCGCTCTGTCGTTGTCGAAGTCCCGCTGGATACTTCGATCAGGTGTACGCCTAATTCTTCCACAAGTTCATGGACAAGACCGATAGCAGACCCACCAGAACGGGAGAAGCGCGAAACCTTGAAAACTAGAATTGCGTAGGGAGGCTTTTTGGCCCTCCTCACCATATCAATCAGACGTTTGAATTCCTTACGGGTAAAATCGCTTTTAGCCGATTCATGGGTTCCGCCAAATTCTTCAGAAATAATGTAGTTATTATTTTCAGCGAAATTCCTGTTGAACTCCTTCTGCCGTTCAACACTGCCGTTCTTTTTAAACTGCTCCTTTGTAGAAACACGGGTATAAGACCATACAAGATAATTAGATGCCTTATCCTCATTCTTTGGAACGAACTTTTTAAAGTATTCAAGATTTCTCATTGTCCTCTTGATAAGATTTATACAATATTAGAGACAGGTTATAAACAAATTCAATTAACTCTTCTTTTTTATCTGGCGGCAAGTCCCTGAACCCTTCAAGCGTATCAATATCTTCAAGGGTGAGCTTTAGGATTTGCGTATTTATTATGTCGGCTTCCCCGAAGTTCGGCCGGTCAAGTTAGAGTACTAATCTAATTGATTATTAACTTTACCCCCATAAGATGAAAAAGGGCAAACACACAGAACAGCAAATAGTAGCTGCTTTAAAAAAGCAGGAAGCGGGAGTCCCCGTTAAGGACATTAGCCGTGAACTAGGCATAAGTGAAGCGACGTTTTATAACTGGAAGGCCAAATATGGTGGTATGGAAGCAAGCGATGTTGCAAAACTGAAGGACCTGGAAAAGGAGAATGCTGAGTTGAAGAAAATGTTTGCGGAACTAAGTATTGAGAATCGTGCCTTAAAGGGCCTGATCGAAAAAAAGTTATAACGCCGCAGGAGAAACGGGAGGCCGTACTTCATTTAACCACCGAAGAAGGGCTTAGTAACCGTAAGGCGTGTTTGCTAATAGGTATATCCCGAAGTACCTGTCAGTATAAAGCCCAAGAGAAGGACGATACGGAGATTCAAAATGCCTTAACCACATTAACCAGCAAGCATGTATCCATTGGATGCTGGCAATGCTGCTATCGTCTTTGGAACAAGGGTTGCACATGGAATCATAAACGAATCTACCGGGTATACACAGCCATGAAACTAAATATCCGTCGTAGGGCCAAAAGGCGTCTCCCGGAGCGTATTAAGCAGCCTTTGAGTATACCATCTGCACCTAACCAGATATGGAGTATTGACTTTATGAGCGATAGCCTTGTAGATGGCAGGCGTTACCGGCTATTGAACGTGATAGATGACTTTAACCGGGAATCTCTGGCTATTGAAGTAGACACATCGCTTCCTTCGTTAAGGGTGATCCGGGTGTTAAACAGAATCGTTCTTAAGAGAGGCAAGCCGAAAACTATCAGAACTGATAATGGCCCGGAATTTATCAGTCATTTACTGCAACAATGGTGTGAAAGCCACGGTATAACACTGCAGTACATACAACCTGGCAAACCCACCCAGAATGCGTATATCGAAAGGAAAAATGGCAGCATCAGGCGAGAACTGCTGAACGCCTACTTGTTCAATAGCCTCTCAGAGGTAAGGACAATGAGCGAGGAATGGCGGATAGATTACAATACTGAGCGCCCCATAAGGCTTTAGGATATTTATCCCCGGATAAATATGTCGAGCAGTATTCCCAAAGTTCATTGAAACAACAGCAGCTTTATCCACAAACGGCGAACGGAAATACTCCCAAAATTGAAGAGAGCCGTTTTGTGGATAAAATATTTGAAACACAGAAACTCTAGCTACCACTGGCTCGAAAATAAGGGGAGCCTACATCATGCACCATGATGCGGTCGGGTTTCTCATGGGCGAACTGTTCAAAGAGATCATCCAGCCTGTAGCCCTTCAAGATGATTTTTTGTAAGGTGAAGCACAGGATGATTAGGTTATGATCTGCGTCAATCACTAATTCCACGGATAACAGGTAAGCGTAATAAAAAGTCATCTTACGCCCATCATGCCAATGCAGCGTCGAAACACGAAAAGTACGGTGTGTTTATCAGAATACAATTGTATGTAATTAGGAAAGCAGTGCCAATTATATGCACTGCTTTCCTGACTGCCTGTATAGTTCTTTTCAATTTATTTAAAACGGAACTGACTACTTTAAACAGGCAATTCCCCATTATTTAAATAATCTTTATCCGCTTAAAACCTAATTGTGCCTCAATCAAATCCATAATGCTCTCTATTTTTTTTGCCTGTTCAACTCTATCCATATACTCTTTAGGAATACTGTTTACTCGCTGCGGCATAGCTTCCAAGACAGGATTTTAGGTGTGAATTGTCCTGACAGGGTGCATGCCGATCTTATGGGGCATAAGTTCAACCGTCCTTCTTATGGGGATGGTGCGTCATTGCAGCAAAAACTAGAATGGTTGCAAAAAGTTCAACTTAAAAGGCAAGACTTCAGTTTTATTAGCCATTCAAAAGTTTAGTAATATCTAGAGCGTATCCTAACTGAAGCAGCCAATAATTATTTGGATAATGATTGCCCGAATTATTGCGCATATTTGTGATATGAGAGAATCTAATAAAAGCATTTGAATTGCTAGTATTACTCGTCACATTGCCTCCAGAATTCGAAGGTTGTTTACCTGTTAAATAATGTATATCAACATCGAACTGAAAATATACAGGGTTCTTACTTAGGGAAAAAGGCTTAGTAGCATTTTGTGCTAAGCTTCCAGATGAATAATCACCTGATTGAACATTCATATTGTGATTTAGATAACTGGACCAAGGTAAAATTATAAACGGTTTGAAAGAAGCTTCAATATTCCAATCTGTAGAGTTAAAAGCAGCTTTAAGATTAAGTCCGACAACACTACTTTTTACATTATATAATTTCACTGTAGCTGGATCATTCGCTAAAAGCGTGTCCGTAACTTTTGTTACTAAGAAAGATGTAAAGATATCGAAGTAGACATGTCCTAAATCTCCTTTACCTTGATGTTTGCGCCAATTTTCGGGAACTACAAATGTTACTAAGTTAAGAGCTATATTTCCGTTAAAATAGGAATGTGCTAACAGATCAAGACGATTTGTATATTTATCTCCTAAGGTATCAACTGAATAAGTTTTGAAATTATCTGTATTGCCATATGTAAGCTGAACTATAAAATTTCGTACCGGAATCCATCTGTCTTTAAAATGCGAATTAACAGATATACCGTCATACTTATTCAAGGGCTGGCTAAGTCTTGCGTAAGTTTGGACAAATCCGTTTGGGTTATCATCCTGCACACCTGTAAAGTTACCGTATACGGCCCCTACAAATTTTGTTGCCTGTGAAGCTATCGTTTTACCAATAAGAGTAGTCGTCGTGATTATATGTTGAGCTACAACTGGTGCGCCTGTCGTCGCAATTTGAAAGTTAGAATATTTACCGGCAACCAACCTTATAATAACAATGTTCCCATTCACATCTGAAGTAATCGATAATGGGACAGCTATTGTTGTATCATTCTGATCATAAGTTACATTGTAAGGGGTTCCAGCTAATAAACCATGGATAATAATTTGACCATCATTCGCAGTTTTATCTGTTGGATTGATTTGGGATACTGTCAGTGTTTGGCTATAGCCAATAGATGCGCAAAATGATAACAAACAGGCCACGATTGCTTTACTTATGGTTCTGTTTAAATAGCACTTCATGAATTCTATATTAAATGATTAGTTAAAGGTTGACAAAACAAATTACTGATTCAGCTAACCAGTTAAAACGGTGTTTTAACCCTATTTGTACTGTGCTTTAAACACAAACAGGATACCCATGCGGATACCCTGTTATTTGCCAGTGCTTCTAAAGCGATATCGGTAGTATCTTATTGTTTGTTATCTTCTTTGGCTAATAGATAAATGGCTTCTAAACATTCCTCAACACGTAAACATGCGTGAATGGCTTCTTTGCGCTGGCTGCCACTTTGAAAATCGTCATGGTCTGACCCGATAGCCACGATCAGCATTTGATACAAAACGGTTCTCACCTCGCTTAAATCAAAATCCCCGCAAAACTCTTTCAGCACGGCAAGCGGATCTTGTTGCTGCCCAGGTGTCAACCGAACGGTTGTATCGAATATATCGGGGCGTTGCTCGAACGGATACATGACAAGGTGTTTTAAAGCGATTGAATAACGGGCGTTGCTTTTTCTTTCTTCTCCAGCTTTTCCCTGTAAAGCAATGTCGCGTCGCTGTTTAAAAAATCGACATGATAGATGCCATGTTGCGCGGTATCTAATTCATCAATCATGACCGTATTCATGCCTCGCGATAATTGCCACGAAAACGCTTGGACAATCTTTCCCACCGGATTGAGGATACGCACGATCACGGGCAATAACTTTTCGCAGGCAACTTCGATGGTAACGGCCGTTAAAAACCTGTCCGGGCGTAAAGTGACTTTCAGCATGGCAATCGTTTTTCTTTTTTCATGGCAAAAAATCAAAGCACAACGCGGTATTTGATGGTGTCGGTTTGCTTGATGTGCATCAAGTAATAAGCGACATTGGAAATGGCTTTGTCGCCGACAAAATAATTATCCCAAATACTGAACCAATAATCTATGGTCACGCTGTCGCGGTGAGCGATAATGGTTTTATAAAGCTTATCGGTGCCGATCTCCCGCACTTCAAAAATCTTCTTGCTGCAAAGATGTTTATTCATGTGCAAGCCAATCACCTGACCGCCCCTGTCGAAAACACTGTCTGCCGTAAAAAGCGGCTCGCCGCCGACATAACGGATATAATGCGTGCCGGAATTATTCGAGGCGGTGAAGGATGCCAACGTCGTATAGTAATCATGCTTTGAAAAACGATAAGAAGCGATGTAATTGCCGGTCGTATCATAACCCTGGCCCCGGTTATAGGGATCAAGCGTTATGATTCCTGCCGTGTCCACTGGGTTAAAAGTGTTTTCCGGTGTGTCGTCCGCCGTGTTTTTCTCGCACGCAATGGCCAGCAGGCCAATACAGAAAAGCGATAAGGTTCGTTTCATGTGTGGTTTAATGGTTTTATGAAGTGCCGTATGATAGTTGCGTGCTGGCATCAATAAAATTGTCACTGGCGATGTCGATTTCTTTTAGTCGCAACAACAAATTGTGTACGGTGGTTTTTTGCCAACGCCTGCGCCCGCGATATGTTTTGATACGTCGGTGTTTCAACTCTGCGGTAATCGCACGAATGGACGCGTGACCGCATTGCCGGATATTCTCAATGATAGGTTTCAGGGTTAGGATAAATTTATCTGCGTCATGCCTGTTGAGCAGCGCCCTGACTTTTCCATACGTGCCCAATTGAACGCCGCGTCTTTTCGCCGCTTGCAAACAGTCTTTGACGCGCTTCCTCGTTTCCTTATATTCTTTATAGGCATGAACGGCATCATTATACAATGTAAACTCGTCGGCATAGGGTTTGTCCACGGCGGTAAAACGTATATCGCTTTCCATCAGGGTCGCAAAAAATAAAACATTCCTTGCCAGCCGCGAGACATTCAAGATCAGCAAGCGCAGATTGTGTTTTCGGCAAAACGCCAATGCCCGTTTCAATACTGGCCGCTTTGATTTATTGCCGATTTCGATTTCTACAAATTCCTTGACCAGTTAAATGCCATTATTCCTGGCGTAATCGTGGATGGCGTATTGCTGCGCCTCCAGTCCTAACCCGCTTTTTTCCTGTCTTTTAGTGCTGACACGGCAATAGCTGATAGCCTGTTGCATGTGGTGTGCGGATTGCATGTTGTCCTACAGTGTAGTGAAGAATATCTTTGGACAAGAAATGCAACGCATCATGACTTTTGACAATCGCTAAACAGGCGATTTCATTGAGTTTCGGGAACAAACACACATCAATAACCAACGCATTTTTTGTCCAAGAGTCTACTTCAGTTCACACTTGGACAAATATTTTTTTCGGAATGGCTCTTATGCCGCAAGGGTTTGAATAGGAATTTTTAAATGTGCTTTTTGCCAATAAGAATACTCTTTGTCGTCTCGTTTATATTTTTCAAAATGAGGCTTGTTGCGTGAACAGCAAGCATGACGTTATTGGCAATGCCCGTTGAGGTAATTTTATCAAGGTCAAGGAGTTCAAGGCCGGGCGATATTTCTTTGCTGCATGAAAAACACAAGCTCAGTCACCAGTCTTTTGCATCTCGGATATTTATTTGAGTTTCGGAGGATATTCGACGTGTATTACTATCATCGCACCATTGTTTGCAAAGACGGCATCGGATACCAACGCATGTGCGCTATCGTCAAACATCCCGAAAAAATGACGATTTCCGAATTGATTATCATCGCGGATCATTTCGAGGTGCCGAGAGAAACGGTGTTGAAAATGATTTCGTTGCAGCTTTCCGGTTTCGGGATCGATAAATATCTCAGACCGGATGGCACCATCACGTAACTTTGTGCCGAGACCTGGGGATGATTTTTTACATCACGATAGAAATTGACCGCCGCAATATCCGGTTGAGGGTGGAACAGATTGCCCTGGACGAACGCATCGAGCGCTATAAAGTTCATGCGCGCAACGGTGCAATCGTTGTTGAATCCAATCGCCCCGTGTTCCGCAATCGCGGATTAAAGCACCGCGCGCCCACATGGAAAGTCATAGAAGGCAATACATTGAGCAATCATGTCTTGGAAAGAATTTATGAAGCCATACTGAACCATGTAGAAGCAAAATGACTTTTACCGGCGACAGAGCGTATTTAATTTCGGGCCTATGTTGATACAGGTCAACGCCCATGCTAGGCCATACAGAAATTATCTATATTGACCGCTCACCAACTTACAGAAACGTGCGTATCGAAAAAAAACAATTGCGGTTATTGACGGTCATGAGTTGCGCCCTTTTGCTGGCGCCCATATGCCAGGCACAAACAGACGCCGCCCCTGATCGATTTCCTGACGGTTATTTCATACAAGCAAAAAGGGATGTGTCGGCTCCCCGTGTTTTAGAGCCGTAATTAGTTAGAGTTTTCTAAGATAATATCTTTCTGTTTTTGCTCCATTCTTCCGTGTATTTGAAGGGCGACAGATAACCTAACGATTTATGTGGTCTCTCTGTATT